>Ga0307933_1000015_pt1 | contig 182369 bp, 125 predicted proteins | sample OrgLakmetageno88_FD_201811 | JGI IMG/M metagenome (GOLD analysis project Ga0307933, IMG submission 201811) | Saline water microbial communities from Organic Lake, Antarctica - #88 | ecosystem: Environmental > Aquatic > Non-marine Saline and Alkaline > Saline | place: Antarctica: Organic Lake...
AGAGTGAGCGTAGCGATGCGACGCTAGTCGCGTCTCGTTGCGCCGAACGCTGGCGAGGCGCGGAGACCTTGCTAGCGCAAGTTCGCTACAGGAGGGTGAGTGTAGCGATGCGACGCTAGTCGCGTCTCGGTGTGCCGAACGCTGGCGAGACGCGGAGACCTTGCTAGCGCAAGTTCGCTACAGAAGAGTGAGCGTAGCGATGCGACGCTAGTCGCGTCTCGGTGTGCCGAACGCTGGCGAGACGCGGAGACCTTGCTAGCGCAAGTTCGCTACAGAAGAGTGAGCGTAGCGATGCGACGCTAGTCGCGTCTCGTTGCGCCGAACGCTGGCGAGGCGCGGAGACCTTGCTAGCGCAAGTTCGCTACAGGAGGGTGAGTGTAGCGATGCGACGCTAGTCGCGTCTTGGTGTGCCGAACGCTGGCGAGGCGCGGAAACCTTGCTAGCGCAAGTTCGCTACAAGAGGGTGAGTGTAGCGATGCGACGCTAGTCGCGTCTCGGTGCGCCGAACGCTGGCGAGGCGCAGGCGAGGCGCGGAGACCTTGCTCGCGCAAGTTCGCTACAGGAGGGTGGGCGTAGCGATGCGACGCTATACTGCCGCGCATCATATTTTGTGAAAATATACTCTGTTATTTTGCTACGCCATCTACGGCAGACCTCCGTCGCGCAGAGGCGCAGGGGCGCAGAGGTCTCAAGCGGTGATCCGAGACTTATTCAGGGAGGCCGTTCAAAAAGCGTGTGATGCCCGTTTTCATCACTTCGCCACCAGATTTAAGTAAATATCCAAGTTTATTTCCAGTAAGGCGCAGGTAGGTAACCTCTGCGCCTCTGCGCGAGACTAATACGTGTGCCTATTTCTCTGTCTTGTTGACGGTAGAGGCGCAGAGATCCTTGGAAACTCATGGTGATTGCTGCGCAGCTTTTTGAAATTCACAAATTATGATGCGCGGCAGTAGAGTCCTTCACATGGAATGTTTGCTAGAGATCAGCGACATCCGCGAATCAGCTTATGAGCGTGTCATTTAACTCACATTCGCGAGACTTCTGAGCAATGAGGTTAAGCGACGAAGAGAAAACTGTGATTCCTCAAGTAGAACTTACTGGCCGACTGGCGGCGGGAAGTCGGCGAGGATTTCGCTTATGATCGCTTGCACCTCTGCATCACTGGGGGCGCTCCAGCCGAGGCGTTTGGTGTAGGTGCCGCGCCAGACGAGTTGCTTGCTCTGGTTGTCGATGATGTCGACGATGAAAGTACCTTGTTCGTATTGATCAATGTCGATGCGACTGTAGCCGGAAGAGCCGAAGTAGGGGTGGCGGCGAAAGGGGGTGGGGCCGACGCCTAGATCATTCACTTCCGTCTTGGTTTTGGTGACTGTGTTGAAGGTGACTCTGAAGTCGGGCTGGGCGCAGTTCTGTTGCAAGCCTTTGGCGGTGAGTGTTTGGCTGATGGCCGCTTCGATCCTGCGATCCACGATAGGGCTCAGCACGACGTCTTGATAATTCGAGCGGGTCTCGCGGCTATCCACGGTGAAGCATTGGTAGTCGCCCAGCTCAGCCGCCACGGAGCGGTCGTAATCGACGGTGGTCGGTGAGACGCAGCCGGATGTGAAAACAACAGCAAGCAAAAGGAGTGGAGCGAAGATTTTCATTGTAGACCGTAACGTAAGCGCAAGGCGTATAAATGCAAATGCGGATTCAAACCATTCAGCTGAACGCCGGGACAAACGGATGGACACGCTTTAGGAGGTTGGAGTCCCGCCTTTGGGCGGTCGCGTATGCATCGTCTCGCAATCGCTGTCGCCTAAAGGCGGGACTCCAACCTGACTCAACGGTCATTAACGTAAATTAACGGTTCACCTGCGCTTTCTAGGTTTATGCGCGCTTGACTCGCTGGGGCCTTTGGCACGCAAGCGCGTTTGAATTTTAGATAAATTCTGGAATGTTCTCTTTCGCGCCTGTGACGGCGAGGATTTTGACTTGTTCACCGTCGACCCAAATTTTGAAGGATTTGTTGAGACACTCAAAGATCTGGGGTTGAGTGGGTAGGCCGTCGGGGTAGGTCGATTTGTTGGCTGTGACTAAGTGGTAGATTTCGCCGTTCTTGAAGCAAATCATGCTGAGCTGGCTGCCTTCAAACTCGAAGGTGATGCAGCCGATGGTGGCCATTTTGCCGAGGCAATCGGGGATCGCACGCGGGGAGGGCGCTTGGGTGCTGACGAGGAAAGCTTGGAGGTTTTCGGCGCGGTCGTCGCGTTTGTTAAAGTGCTCGGGCTGTAGGCGGTCGATCTGACCGGAGAGGAACTTGAGGACGGGGGGTAAGCCGGCCATAACAGTCTGAGCAGGCTGAGCCGTTCGGTCGGCTAGCGCTGCCCCCGGGGGTTGGCCGAGCTGGCTGAGCTGGCTGAGCTGGCCGGAGGTGGCCTCTTGATCGCCGGAGGATGCGGAGGGGTCGCTGCGGGGCAGGTTGAGCACGACCGCAGCGATTAGAAAGAGCGCGGCGAGGCCGATCCAAGGGCTTTGCCACCAAGGGCGGGAGTTTGGGAGCCTTTCGCCGGATTCGTTGGTTTCGGCGCTTCTGTCCGTTTCGGTTGCGAAGGGGATCGGGGCGGACTCGCTTTGAGTGCGGTGTGCTTTGGGCAAGCGCATATCGGCGAGGATGCTGGCTTCCAAATCGGCGGGGACTTCGATGGCGTGCAGGCACTCGCTGATGCGGCTGTCGATGGCTTGTTGCGCCTCGAACCACGCGTTGAGCTCGGCGTCGGTATCGAGTAAGGCAAAGGCTTCGGCCAGTGCGGGGTCTTGGCGGTCTTCCTCGTGCCCGCGGTGCCCGTGATGCCCGTGTTGCCCGGTCTGCCCGTGATAACCGGGGCGGCAGAGTTCGAGCAGTTGTTTAGCTTCTTCGCGTTTCATGGGTAAAATTCCTTAAGTGGTTTCGGTTTCCTTACGTTTAAAAATGTCGCGCAACTGAGCTTTGCCTCTTGAGAGGCGCGACATGATGGTGCCGATCGGCACGTCGAGGGTTTCGGCGATCTCCTTGTAGGAGAGGTCTTGCATGTAAAAGAGGGCGAGCGGCTGGCGGTAAACGGCGTCGACTTCGGCGAGGGCTTCGACGGCGAGGTTGGCATCCATCGAGCGGCGGATGTGTGGCTCGACGCTGCCGCCGACGGTTTCGAGCATCTCAGGCTCGTAGTGATCCATGCGGCTGTCCTTACGCCGCCGCTTGAGGAACTCGCGGTAGAGGGTGGTGAAGAGCCAAGATTTGACCTTAGACTTATCGCGCAAGCTGTCGCCCTTTTCCGCATACACGAAAAAAGTCTGCTGGGCGAGATCGCCCGCCTCATGCTCGTTTTTGGCTAGACTGTAGCCGAAACGGTAGAGTGGTTGGTAGAAGGCACTCACTATCTCATCGAAGTTCAAGTTTTCTGGTTCAGTCATGTGAGCACGAGCGGGGAGGGGTTATTCCTTAATTATTTTTGGCGGTCTTTAGAGGATCAACATGGCGTCGCCATAGCTGTAGAAGCGATACTTGTGATCGATGGCTTCGGCGTAAAGTTCCTTTAACCAGTCGATGCCGTCTTCGCTGCCGGGGGTGAGAAAGGAGGCGACGAGGCACAGCAGGCTGGATTTTGGCAGGTGGAAGTTGGTAATCATGCCGTCCACGGCGGCAAACTCGCAGGGTGGGTAGATGTAGATGTCGGCCTCGGCCTGCACGGAGCCGGAGGGCGTCAGGCAGGTCTCGGGGGCGCGGACGGTGCGGCGCATGGCGTCTTCGATCGAGCGCACGGAAGTGGTGCCGACTGCGATGCGTGCACCGGCAGCGGGTTGGTTGAGCTCGGCTAGCACGGGCGCGGGGATCTCGTACCACTCGCGGTGGATGTTGTGGTCTTCGATGTTTTCCACTTGAATTGGGTGGAAAGTGCCGATGCCGACTTGTAGTGTGAGATCGTGAAAGCGAGCGCCGCCGTTTTCCAGCTCGGCGATGAGGGCGGGCGTAAAGTGAAGGCCGGCGGTGGGGGCGGCCACGGCAATGCGTTTATTAAAGTCGGCGTAAACGGTCTGGTAGCGCTCGTTATCGTTACTGCGGCGGGGATCGTCGTCGCTGCGCTCGATGTAGGGCGGCAGCGGTAAGATGCCGAGTCGCTCGGAGAGGTCGGTGATGGACTCGTCGCGCTCGGGGTGGAAGCGCACGCGGTAGTTGCCATTGCGACCGGCTTCGAGGACTTCGGCCTGATACTCGCCAGCGAGGCTGAAGCTGCCAGCGGCGAAGGTCTTTTTGCCCGGCTTGAGCAGGCACCACCAAGTGAGCGCGTCTTCGGCGGGTTGCAGCAGCAGGCACTCGACCTTGCCACCGGTGGCCCGCTGGCCGAAGAGGCGCGCTTTGAGCACGGCGGCGTTGTTACGGAAAAAGCGCGGGTTGGCGGGCAGGTATTTTCCGATTTCGGAGAAGCGGGTATGGCTGACTGAGCGTGTCTTACGATCGATCACCATCAGGCGCGAGGCATCGCGCACCGCAGTCGGCTCTTGGGCAATTAATTCCGGGGGCAAGTGGTAGTCAAAGAGAGATATATTCATCGTAGATGTTTTTCTAGCGCGCAGGCGGGAAGGTAAACATTTTAATCTTTAATATTCGGTGAGCTTTGTTGCACTGAGGTGGATGAATTTGATTACACCAGAGTTTCGTTCGCACATTAAAGAGATTACGCGCCGCGCGGGTCATATATGGAGGTATCTTTGACGGGGATACCAAGACAAAACGCATCGCCGTGCTGGAAGCACAAATGTCAGAAGCTAGTTTTTGGAATGATCAAGCCGCCGCACAAAAGGTGATCGCCGAGGTGAATCGCCACAAAAACACTGTGAATCCAGCCAAAGCATTCAACGCCGAGATCACCGACATGCGAGCGATGCTAGAGCTCGTCGACGAAATGGAGGACGACCCCGACGCCGCGACTTACCAACAAGAAGTGTTGGACACACTCAAGCGCCTGCAGCCTAAGCTCGATCAGCTGGAGCTGGCCTCCTTCCTGAGTGGGCCGCATGATGCATGTAATGCCTTCCTCAGTATTAACTCTGGCGCAGGCGGCACCGAGAGTTGCGACTGGGCCGATATGCTACTGCGCATGTACACCCGCTGGGCGGAGCTGGCCGGATTTAAAACCGAGGTGCTCGACATCCAGCCCGGCGAGGAAGCCGGCATCAGCTCGGCGACGCTTCGCATCGAAGGGGCGAATGCCTTCGGCTACGCCAAAGCCGAGCGCGGCGTGCATCGCCTCGTCCGCATCAGCCCCTTTGATTCCAACGCCCGCCGCCACACCTCGTTTTGCTCGGTGGATGTGCTTGCAGAAATCGAAGACGATATCGACATCGAGCTCGACGAGGCCGATATCCGCACCGACGTTTACCGCGCCAGCGGCAAGGGCGGGCAGCACGTCAACCGAACCGAGTCTGCCGTGCGCTTGACGCACCTGCCCAGCGGCATCGTCGTGACCTGTCAAAACGAGCGCTCGCAGATCAAGAACAAGGCCACCGCCATGAAGACCCTCAAGTCGCGCCTCTACGAAAAGCTAGAGGACGAAAAACGCAGCGAGATGGAAAAATTCTACGGTGAAAAGGGCGAGATCGCTTGGGGTAACCAGATCCGCTCTTACGTCTTCCAGCCCTATCAAATGGTGAAAGACCTACGCACCGGCGTCGAAACTGGCAACGTGCAAGCCGTCATGGACGGCGCGCTCGACCCCTTCGTCCACGCTTGGCTACGCGCTGGCGGCCCCACCTCCAGAAAAGCCGCTGCCGACCGCGTATTTGGTGATGATTGAAGCGCTAGGACTGGATACAAAACGCGACTAGTTTGAACACATGAACGATCCACCTTCTTAGAAAAGCCTTTCTAGGAATATGCCTGACCTCTCACATTTTTCATCACTACCAGAGGCTCAGACGCCTCGGCCTGAAAGGAGCAAGGCTTTGGCCGATGTTTCCGCCTTGTCGAGCGTTGCCACGTGTCCATATGCGCAGCCACAAACTCGTGTGAGCCCAGCACAGCGCCTTCCGAGAAGTAACGTATCCGGCAGCGCAGTAAAGTCGCCGTAGGCAAGTGGCCTTGTTCTTTTTCAAGAACTCGGACTGCCTGAGCACGGTCGATCTGCGAGGTGCCCGCAGTCGGCGCACTACCTTTGCCAAAAAGCATTAGGCGGTATGCTTTCAGAGCCTCCGTTGCAGAAACGTCGTAGAGCCCCGAAGTCACGAAGGTCAGCCCCCGTACCGCATCCCCCAGTCCGGCAACTGCCTCCGCATAGCCACAGAAGCGGTAATCTTTCGGGTCTTGCACGATCCCAGCCCGCACAGGATTCAGGTCAATATAGGCTGCGATCGTTTGGAGCACGTTACCTTTCCCCTCGACCAGAACGCTCTTGAAGCGGTCAGACCAAAGCGGCCCGAAGCGGTCATGATTTTTGTTAAACCAAGTCGAAAAGCGCTGTTTCAGCGTTTTCATAAAAGCCGAGACATCGCCCATCCGAGCCAGCAGGCGCGCACGGATCGCTTCCGCATCGGGGCCATCCGCCATCAATTCCTTCGTCATGACTTCAATTGAGGCAGTCTGGTAGGTGGTCGGTTTAGGGTAGAGCACCCGGTAGCGGCGAAGCAATTCCTGGTCGGAGACGCCCTCAGCGGGAGGCACCCGCACCAGCAGATGGAAATGGTTATTCATCAAGCAGAAGGTCAAAACCTCCACACCCGAAAAGTCCGCGACTTGGTGGATCATCTTCCGCAGCACCTCCTTTTCCCGAGTCTTAAAGAAAGCCTCCCCATTCACAGTCCGCGACATGCAGTGGTATATTCCCAATCCTTCGGCGATGATTCTCTTGTAACGCATTTACCTATATTGGAAGTAAGTTTACTATATTCAAGCACAAAACAAGGGTCAGGTCATAAATTAATTGTGGACTTTGAGGTGTTTTTCCTTTAGTTTCTTTTCACCGGCTAGCATATAAGTATCCCATTCGTTTAGCCCGAAGAAATTCTTATGATGAACCATCGAAACGACGCCAAGAACTTTGCGGAATATTTTGCCGATCTTGATCTGATGCGCATCGGCTTAGAGGCTGTTGGGTGGTCGCTTAAGTCCGCTAACGAGATTGATGTGGATAAGCGCAGCCTTTAAAACAAATAGAAGATGCAAATTAACAACACACCTTCAGCCTTAAGCTACGAAGACGCCCTGCGCGCGTTTTCCGATCAGAGCTTGTTCGAGAACAAGACTTGGCGCTACTCGCCTGAGGCGTTTCCGCTCTCGCCTGAGCAGGTCAAGCAGATCGAGCAGATCGGGCAAGCTTGCTACGAGTTTTACAAGGCGCAAGAGACGCTCTACTTGCGCTCAGTCGAGGGGAAGAATCTGCTGCGCAACCGCCCGCTGAAAGCACCGTGGGTCGCTGCCTACCTTGACCGTGGCAAACCGGAGGCACTTATTCAACACGCCCGTGCCAAAGCGCTGCGCGGAGCCATGCCGATGGTGATCCGCCCGGATCTGCTGGTGACGGAAGACGGCTTTGCCATGACTGAGATCGACTCCGTGCCCGGCGGCATCGGGCTCACGGCTTTTCTGAATCGCCTCTATACGGGTGTGCACGGCGAAGCGCTGATCGGCGCAGGCTCGCAAGATATGGTGGCCGCGTTTTACCAAGCGCTGGCTAGCCGAATGCCCAATGTCTACGCGCCTTACATTGCGATTCTAGTCAGCGATGAGGCGGCCACGTATCGCCCCGAGATGGAGTGGCTGGCCTCGCAGCTTAGGCTGCAGGGCAAGCGCATACACGTTTTCCATCCCGACGATGTGATGCCACTGGGCGACGATATTTGCGTCGGTATCGACGGTGATCCGCAGAAGGTAGATGTTATCTACCGCTTCTGGGAGCTCTTTGATTTGGCCAACGTATCAATCGCCGACTTCCTGCTGAAAGCTGGCGAAGCGGCGCACGTTCGCCTCACGCCGCCGATGCGCCCCTTTCAAGAAGAGAAGCTCAGCCTCGCGCTCTTCCATCATCACATCCTCGAAGACTACTGGCGCGAAAATCTCTCTAAACTATCGTATGAAACGCTGGCAAAGGTGATCCCGCAAACATGGGTGATCGATCCCGTCGAGCTGCCGCCAAACGCGGTGCTCGATGCGCCCTATATCGGCGGTAAGCCGATGACAGATTGGTCGCAACTCATCGAGGCCAGCAAAAAAGAGCGTAACCTCATCATCAAAATCAGCGGCTTCCACGAAAGCGCCTGGGGTGCGCGCAGCGTTACGCTCGGCAGCGATTCGTCGCGCGCGGACTGGGAGAGCGCCATTCAACAAGCTATCGCAATGGCCGACACATCGCTGCACATTTTGCAAAGTTACGAAAAGCCCAAGCGCCTGCGCCACCCTGTCTATCGCGACGACGGCACGCTCTATCAGATGGAAGGGCGCATGCGGCTATGCCCCTACTATTTCGTCGATGAATCCGCGAAGAAGGTTAATTTGCAAGGCATCTTAGCTACACTCTGCCCTGCGGATAAGAAGATCATCCACGGTATGAAAGATGCGGCGCTCCTGCCCTGCGTATTGAAAACGTAGGGGCGTGACCTCCTGCTTGACTGTCGATCTTCAAAAATAGTGACGATTTCGCGAGAAACGGCGTCTTTTATGCTTTCTCTCTTTCAAATAGATAAGAAATCCTTATCAAAAGCTCTTTCTTCGGAGACTAGCCGACCGTTAAAAATTTCACAAGCACCACTTATATGACAAACAAAGCCACTAAGCCTAAAAAATCTTCCGCTAAAAAAGCTGTCACTGCTAAAGCGGGCTCCGTTAGCAAGGCAGCGGACAAAGCTTTTCGTTTCGTCGTCGGCGACAGCAAAGACTCGATGAAGACCTCGATCCTCAATCACCTGCGCTTCACACTCGCGCGCCACCCCGAGAGTGCGACGCACGACGAGTGGTGGACGGCCACTTGCCACGCGGTGCGCGACCGCCTGCTGGATCGCTTCATGAAGACACAGGCCGTGCACCACGAAAAAAAAGTGCGCCGCGCCTACTATTTGAGCCTCGAATACCTAATGGGGCGTTTGCTGATTAATAATCTCCACAACGCCGGACTCTTTGAGCAGACCCGTGACGCGCTCACAGAGCTCGGGCAAGACTTCACCGAAGTCGCCGATGAAGAGGCCGATATGGGTCTTGGCAACGGCGGCCTCGGTCGCCTCGCTGCCTGTTTCCTCGATTCGCTCGCTACGCTCGACTTGCCCGCTATCGGCTACGGTATTCACTACGAATTCGGCCTCTTCCGGCAAGAGTTCAAAGACGGCTTCCAGATCGAGCATCCCGATGTGTGGATGGAAAAAGGCTGCCCTTGGGAGGTGATGCGCCCCAACTTCGCGCAAAAGGTGCAACTCTATGGCCGCGTCGAGCACCAGATGGACAGCAAGGGCGTGTTCAAGCCGAAGTGGGTCGACTTCAAAACCATCGAGGGCGTGCCCTACGATATTAGCATCGTCGGCTACGGCGGCGATACGGTCAACTTCCTGCGTCTATGGGACTCCAAGTCCACCCACGAGTTTGACCTCAATATTTTCAACGAAGGCGGCTACGTCGAAGCCGTGCGCGAAAAAGCCATGGGCGAGACCATCTCGAAAGTGCTTTACCCCAACGACAGCACAGAGAGCGGCAAAGAATTGCGCCTAGTGCAGCAGTATTTCTTCGTTAGTTGCTCGCTCAAAGACATCATCCGCCGCTTCCACGCCAACCATAGCAATTGGCTAGACTTCGCCGATTACAATGCGCTCCAGCTCAACGATACCCACCCAGCTGTGGCCATCCCCGAATTGATGCGCCTCTTGATGGATGAGTATGGCCTCGAATGGAATGCCGCTTGGAAGATCACCCGCAGCTGCTGCAACTATACCAATCACACCCTGCTCCCCGAGGCCCTAGAGAAATGGAGCGTGCCACTCTTCGAGAAAGTGCTGCCTCGCCATTTAGAGATTATCTACGAGATCAACGCCCGCTTTCTGCAAGACGAAGTCGAGGCTAAGTGGCCCGGCGACGATTCCAAAAAGTCCGAGCTGTCCATCATCGAAGAAGGCCACCCCAAGATGGTGCGCATGGCGTATCTCTCAGTCGTTGGCTCGACTAAGGTCAACGGCGTGGCCGCACTCCACACCGAGTTGCTCAAAAAGAATCTCTTCGCGACCTTCCACGAGCTCTATCCCAACAAGCTGATCAATATGACCAACGGCATCACGCCGCGCCGCTGGTTGCTGGCTTGTAATCCGAGCCTGAGTGAGTTGATCACTGAAAAAGTAGGTGGCGACTGGCCGAAGCATCTCGATCAGCTGCAAGACCTTTCAAAGCTGGCCGACGACGCCGCCTTCCAGAAGAAATTCATGGCGATCAAGCGTGCCAACAAGCAAGCCTTCGCCGAGTTTGTGCTCGCTGATTCCGGTACCGAGATCTGCCCCGATGCCCTCTTCGACGTGCAGATCAAACGCCTGCACGAGTATAAGCGCCAGCACCTCAATCTGCTGCACATCCTCACCCTTTACCGCCGCTTGCTCAACGATCCCGATTACGCGATGAACCCACGCGTCTTCATCTTCGGTGCTAAGGCGGCGCCCGGCTACGCGCTTGCGAAAAATATCATCCGCGCCATCAACAAAGTAGCCGAGAAGGTGAATAGCGATCCTCGCATCAAGGATAAGATTAAGATCGTCTTCCCGCAGAACTACCGCGTCACGATGGCCGAAAAGATGATCCCCGCCGCCGACCTTTCCGAGCAGATTTCTACCGCAGGCAAGGAAGCCTCTGGTACGGGTAACATGAAACTTGCCCTCAACGGCGCCCTTACCATCGGCACCCTCGATGGTGCCAATGTCGAGATCGGCGAAGAAGTCGGCGACGATAACATCTTCATCTTCGGCAATACCGTCGATCAAGTCGACGCCATCCGCGCCAAAGGCTATAATCCTTACGATTATTACAATAGTAACTGGGAGCTTAAAGCTGTGATCGATTGGTTGCGCTCCGATTACTTCACCCCCGGCGAGCACGATGCTTTTGCTCCACTTTGCAGTAGCCTGCTCGAAGGAGGCGATCCCTTCCTCTGCCTAGCAGACTACGCTGATTACGTGCGCGCTCAAGAAGAAGTCGACCAGGCCTTCAGCGACAAAAAGCGCTGGGCAAAGATGGCGATTATGAACACCGCCCGTGTTGGCAAGTTCTCTTCCGACCGCACCATCAGCCAATACGCCGAGCATATCTGGAACCTAAAGCCCGTCAAAGTCGGCGCGTAAGCGATTGTTGCCAAGCCAGGGCATTCTGCCATTCTTGAAGTATGCGAACCATCTTCTTGATATTGATCGGCACCCTGCTGGGGGTGGCGCTCTTGCCCTATCTTCTTTTCCGCCAAGCCGAGCTACCGCCCGGCACTGACTTGCGCAGCCCTGCCTTCGAGTTTTCCGAGGCGCGGCTACTGGTTGATCGCACGGTTCAGGATGCTGCGACTGGTCAGCCGATCCTCTCGCACCAGATCTTTGATACCATCCTCGCGGAGATCGAAGCCGCCGAGACCTTTGTGATCGCCGATTTCTTTTTGTGGAATCCATGGCGCGGCGCGATTGAAACCTCTGGCGACCTGCGCCCCCTAGCCGAAGAGCTCGCCACTGCGCTCATTCGTAAACGCATCCAAAATCCAGCTATGCCGATCCTCGTCATCACCGATCCGGTGAATCGACTCTACGGCGATCAAGCGCCCGCTTATTTCGATCAGCTGGCCGGCGCGGGCATCCCCGTTGTATTCACGGATTTAAGCCAGTTGCCTGACTCCAACCTGATCTACGCGCCACAAGCATGGTTTTGGAGCCAATACCTGCCAAGGGGAGATTTGGAGAACGATGCCCGCCTCGTGCCCAACCCCTTCGACGGCGAGGGTGAAAAGCTAACGCTGGCCCAGCTCGGGCGCTTACTGTATTTTAAGGCCAACCACCGCAAAGTGCTGGTCACCGGCTATGGGCAGTCCGCCCCGCGCGTGTTGATCGGCAGTTTAAACCCAGCCGATGGCAGCGCCAACCACTCGAACTTGGCGGTGCTCGTCGACGGAGCCGTCGCGCTGTATGCCGCCCACTCTGAGCTGGAAGTAGCACAGTGGTCTTCGCAAGCCCCCGAGCAGATTCAAGGGCAAACCGCAGAAGAGGCCGCCGAAGCGATCTCTTCTGCGATCTCTGTGATTTCTGCGATCCGCCAAGAGCTGCCAGCACTTAGCGCATTGCCTAAAGCGCGTGAGGGTGCGCCCAGCGTGGCATGGCGCAGCGAGGGGGCGATACGAGATGAGCTGGTGGTGCAGCTAAATCGCGCAGGCGCGGGCAGCCGTATCGATGCAGGCGTTTTTTACTTTTCAGATCGAGAGATTGTGGAGGCTTTCAAAGCGGCGATCAGCCGCGGGGCACAGGTGCGCCTTTTGCTAGATGTGAATCGCGATGCCTTTGGCCGCGAAAAAAACGGAATACCCAACCGCATGGTGGCTGCCGAATTGATGACGCTTGCTCCCGCCGGCGATGTGACGGTGCGCTGGGCAGCCACGCACGGCGAGCAGTATCATGCCAAAGTGCTGCGCATCGTCGGCGCGCGGCAAGATATACTTTGCCTCGGCTCGGCCAACTGGACACGCCGCAATCTCGCTAATCTCAACTTGGAAGCGAATCTAATCTTTCAAGACGCTGTGGGACTTGGGCGCTCATTCGACAATTATTTTGAAAGCATTTGGAAAAACGCCAACGGCTACGAAGAAACTTTACCCTACGCTGACTGGGCGGAGGAAGGCTGGTCACTGCGCTGGAAGACTTGGCTCTACCGCTTCCAAGAGTGGAGCGGGGCGTCGACGTTTTAGAGATTTCATGCGTGTTTGACCGCTATTAGTGTCAAGTCGTCTTGTTGACCGGTGCTTTGGGAGAAGCGTTTGACGCTGTCGAGGGTTTGCTCAATAATTTCTTGAGCGTCTTTGTCGCCGTGGTTGCGGAGCAGTTCGATTAGGCGCTCGCTGCCGTATTCGTCACCTCTAGCGTTGGCGCTTTCAGTCACGCCATCTGTATAAAGCAGCAAGACATCGTTCGACCCGAAGTGGATCGAGGTGTCTTTTATAATGCTATCGAAAATCGCAGGTGGCACCATGCCGACTGCCATGCCGGGGGACTGGATCGGCTCTACATCTAGGCCACCTTTTGTGTGCTGGTCGTAGAAGATGGGCAGCTCGTGTCCGGCGCGGGCGAGCGTGAGTTGCTCTGTCTCTAGATCAATCACGGCGTAGACCATAGTGATAAACATGGTGCGCTGCATGGTGTGTTCCATCGCGGCGTTGATGCAGCTGAGCACTTTGGATGGGGAGCGATGTTGCTGTGCAAAGTGGCGTAGGTGCGTCTGGCAAATCGCCATTAGAATCGATGCGGAGATGCCTTTGCCAGAAACGTCGGCGATGGCAAAGGCAATGGTCTTTTCGTCGAGTGAGAAGATATCGTAGAGGTCGCCGCCGACCTTCTGCGCAGGGGTGTAATGGGTGGCGAAGGCGATGTGGTCGGCGGGCGGAAATTTCTTGGGTAGCAGCAGGCCTTGGATGTTACTGGCCAACTCAATGTCGATATCGAGTTTGTTTTTGTCGATCTGCAGCTGCATGGCATCGCTGTTATGCACGGCGAGGCCGACTTGCTCGGCGAGCGATTCGACGAGCGAGAAATCAGTCTCGGTAAAGGCTAGCCCGTCGGCTGGGTTGGCCACGGCCAGCACAGCGATCAGCTCGCCTTTAAACAGGACGGGTGCGACGATGAAGGAGCGCACTTGCAGGGCGGGGTCGTCGTGCTGGACGATGCGGGGATCGTTTTGCGCGTCGACGATCAGGAGGGCGCGGCGCGATTTGGCGACCTGGCCGATCAAGCCTTCGCCCATTTGATAGGTCTCGGATTTGAGGATGCTTTCGAGGAATTGGGTACGGGTAACGAGCTTACTCGTCATCGCGGCTGGCAGCTTGCGCTGAGGTGGGAAGAGCCCCTCGACGGCAATGCCTTTTAGGGTGTTGTCCGGGCGCTTCTCGAAGATGCAGGCACTCATGGCACCGGTGCTCAAGATCGCGGCGTGGATGATACGCTGAAACATGGCTTCGCGGTCGCTTCCTTCGACGACGGCCTCGACCATGTTGTGCATGAACTCGACCACGATCTCTTTTTCCTGGCGCAGCAATTGCTTGTCTTCGTCGAGGATCTTAATCATCCGCCGCTTACCTGCGTAAAGCAGCCATAAGGTTGATGCCCCCGCGAATAATCCTAATATGAATAGCAGCATGGGGTGTCTCGCTAGTCTTTGACTTGCTTTTCAACCTGATTGCGCAGAAAGGCAATAACATCTTGAAATTTAGCGACATTACCCTTGTCAGCTTCAGTTAGGTTTTCGTGGGCTTTTAAGATGCTTTTTGCATCCGAGACTTCTTGGTTTTTGAGTGCATCGAAGTTATCACCGAATTTTGCCGTTCCTTTTGCGACGGTGAGTAGGTTCTGTAAGCCGAGATTACGGATTAACTCGTAGTTGCGCTCGCTGAGATTACCCACCACTAGATCGCCCGCGGGCGTAAGCTGGCGCAAATCGATCGCGCTCCCTGCCAGTATCCCGAGGAAGGTGCTGTCCATGCCCTTGCAGTCTTCGAAATCGATGAAGATTTGGCGGCTGCCACCGGCGATGATGGTCTCGATAAACTCGTGAAACGAATTACAGTTCAAGTAGTTGGCTTTGCCGTTGATCTTGACGACGACGGGCTCGGTGTAAGCGCTAACTAGAAAGATGGGCTGGGCTGGATCACTCATGCGCGATTGCGGGGAGGGTCGGGTAGGGACGGGCAAGGCGGCGTCGATCGGATTAAGCTTCGGAGAGGATGTCTCGGAGCACGTATTGGAGGATGCCCCCGTGGCGGTAGTATTCGATCTCGATTTCGGTGTCGATGCGCACGGTGAGGTCGACAGTTTGGGAGCTGCCGTCTGGTTTCTTGATCTCCATCGCTACAGTCTGGCCAGGTTTGAGTTGATCTGAGAGGCCAGTGAGTGAGTAAGTCTCTTCGCCAGTCAGACCGAGACTTTCGTCGCTCATGCCTTCGGGGAATTGGAAGGGGAGGACGCCCATGCCGATCAAGTTGCTGCGGTGGATGCGCTCGAAGCTTTTGGCGACGACGGCTTTGACACCGAGCATGGCGGTGCCTTTGGCCGCCCAGTCGCGCGAGCTGCCCATGCCGTAGTCTTCGCCGGTGATGATGATCAGGCCGGTGCCGCGCTTTTTGTATTCTTGGCAGGCATCGTAGATATCCATTGGTGTGCCTTCGGGCATCAGCTTGGTGTAGCCGCCTTCTTTGCCGTCGGCCATTTTGTTTTTGAAGCGGACGTTGGCAAAGGTGCCGCGTGTCATGATACGATCATTACCACGGCGGGATCCGAAGCTGTTGAAGTCACGTTTTTCGACGTCGTTCTCGGCGAGAAAGCGTCCAGCGGGGCCGTCGGCCTTGATCGCTCCGGCGGGGGAAATATGGTCGGTGGTGATGGAATCGCCAGCGATCGCAAGTGGGCGTAGGTCGGTGAGATCGGTGATGGTGCCGGGCGTCATACTGAAGCCTTCGAAGAAGGGCGGGCTTTGGATGTAGGTCGAGGTGTCGTCCCATCCGTAGATGCTGCCTTCGGAGGAAGTGATGGCATTCCACTCTGGGTTGGCGGCGTTAAGATCGCCGTATTTGCTTTGGAACATCTCTGGTTTGAGACCTGAAAGCACGAGGGCTTCGATCTCTTCGTTGGTCGGCCAGATATCTTTCAGGTAAACGGGCTGGCCATCGCTGCCGGTGCCGATCATGTCGTGAGCGAGGTCAATATTGACGGTGCCTGCCAGCGCGTAGGCTACCACTAACGGAGGCGACATGAGGAAAGATGCTTTGAGTGCGCCGTGGACGCGGGCTTCGAAATTACGATTGCCGGAGAGCACGGATGCGCCGATGACGTTGCCATCTTTGAGCACATCTTCAATGGCGGGGTCGAGTGGGCCGGAGTTGCCGATACAGGTGGTACAACCGTAGCCGACGAGTTGGAAGCCGAGGCCGTCGAGGTCTTTTTGTAGATCGGTGGCTTCGAGGTAGTCGGTGACAACACGCGAGCCGGGGCCAAGCGAGGTCTTGACGAGTTGGTTAACCTTGAGGCCTTTCTCGCGGGCTTTGCGGGCGACGAGGCCGGCTGCAATCATCACGGAAGGGTTGGAGGTATTGGTGCAACTGGTGATGGCGGCGATTAATACTTGGCCGTGGCCGATTTCGGGCAGATCCGCTAGGACGTGGTGCTGGCCTTCGCCGGGAGTGGCGGGGCGGTTGCTGACCATTTCGGCTTCATTCATTGAAGCACCTTCGTCGTTGAGAAGATCGGTGATGCCGCCTGTGGGCTCGTCGCGGCCACCGGCGGCGACGGGCTCTTTGACGCGCACTTTTTTGCTGAGATCTGATTGGGCGATACCGAAGCCCCCTTCAGCTGTGGGCATACCGAGCAAGGCTGTAAAGCGCTCTTTCAGCGCGGGCACAGCGATGCGGTCTTGCGGGCGCTTAGGGCCGGAGACGCAGGGCACGATGGTGTTGATGTCGAGCTCGAGATTTACGGAGTAGTCGATGTCGCCCTTTTTGGGGATGCCGAACATGTTTTGCGCTTCGTAGTAGGTCTTAACGCGCTCGATCTGAGCGGCGTCGCGGCCGGTGAGGCGCAGGTAGTCGAGTGATTTTTCATCGACGGGGAAGAAGCCCATCGTGGCACCGTATTCGGGTGCCATATTGGCGACAGTAGCGCGGTCTGCGAGGCTGAGCTTAGCAGCGCCTTCGCCGTAGAATTCGACGAACTTACCGACTACTTTCGCCTCGCGCAGCATTTCAGTGATACGGAGCGTAAGGTCGGTGGCAGTGGTGCCCTCGGGGAGCGCACCGCTGAGGTGAACGCCGACGACTTCGGGTGTTTGGAAATAAACGGGCTGCCCGAGCATGCCGGACTCGGCTTCGATGCCGCCGACGCCCCAGCCTACGATGCCGAGGCCATTGATCATGGTGGTGTGCGAATCGGTGCCGACGAGTGTATCTGGATAGAGAATGCCGTCTTTCTCGAAGACGACCTTGGCCAGATACTCAAGATTGACTTGGTGCACGATGCCGATGGCGGGCGGCACGACGCTGAAAGTCTCGAAGGCTTGTTGACCCCACTTGAGAAACTGGTAGCGCTCTTTGTTGCGGCTAAACTCGATCTTTAAGTTCTCCAAAAAAGCGTTAGCCGAGCCGGAGCGGTCGACTTGCACCGAGTGGTCGACGACGAGGTCGACGGGCACCAATGGCTCGATCACGGCGGGGTCTTTTCCGAGCGCGGCGACGGCGTCGCGCATGGCGGCGAGGTCGACCAGCAGTGGCACACCGGTGAAGTCTTGTAGCACGACGCGCGAAACAACGAAGGGGATCTCCTTACTGCTCGTTTCGGTGGCGCTCCAGTTGGCGAGTGCCTTGACATCGGCCTCCATGACTTTCTTGCCATCGCAATTACGCAGAACGGATTCGAGCACGATGCGAATGCTGATGGGCAGACGGGCAATGCCGCCCATGCCAGACTGCTCAGCGAGCGCAGGCAGACTGTAAAACTTGGAGCCATTCAGCTCTGTGAGGACATTAAACGGATCGTTCATGATCAATTGAGAATTGAGAATTAAGAATTAAGGGCGGCGACTGTTTGTCCGCCGATGGCGGAGCGATTACGAATTCGACTTACGCGAGCGCGGCTTTGATGGCGTCGAAGTTTGGCAGATCGTGTGGATCTTCGGAGGACTCGCTGTAAACGATGTCACCTGCTTCGTTGATGACAAAGGCGGAGCGTTTGGCTACGCCTTTGAAGCCGAGCAGGTCGGCGTAGAGCACATCGTAGGCGGCGGAGACTTCTTTGTTGAAATCGCTGAGCAGCGGGAATTGTAGGTTGTCGATACTGGCCATCTTCTCCTGTGAGAAGGGGCTGTCGACGGAGATGCCGTAAACCTCTGCGTTGAGATCTTTGTAGGCTTGGAGCCCTGAGTTGACCGTGCACATCTCATCCACACAGACGCTAGTAAAGGCGAGTGGGAAAAAGAGGAGGAGTGTCTTTTTTTTGCCGAAGTTATCGCTGAGCGTAACGTCGTGGAGTCCTTCAGCATTTTTAGTCTTTAGAGTGAAATCGGGAGCTTTGGTGCCTATTGCGAGTGCCATGATAGTATATATGTATGTTGGTTGGTTTTTTGTATGAGTGGAAGTGGTAATAAAGGCGTGTCTGCGCGGCTTGTAAAGCACCGCCTAGCTTTGTCGTGGGGTTTTCTCTGCCAAAAAGACGGCTGCGGCGATACAAATGCTGCCCAGCGCGAGCCGTAGTAGGGCACCGCCTGCGATATCGGCAATTTCGCCGAAGATAAAAAGTGAGCAGGCCATCGCGAGTGGCACGACTGCATTATTAAAGGCAGCAAGCGTGCCAGGGCGACTGAGTGCGGCGCCTTTATTCCAGAGGAAAAACCCCAAGCCAGAAGCAACGATTCCGAGGTAAGCTAATACTTGGATTTGCTGTGTATCCAGCTGGATCTGTTGCCAATCGGTAAAAAAAGCTGCGGCGACGGCAGCTACTGAGAAGCCGCCAATATAGAGCAGGGCAAATACTTGGTGGTCGGGTGTCTGTGGGTGGCTGCGCTTCCAGTCGCGGTAGTAAACTTGGCCGAAGCCGAAGGCTAAGCCCGCGATTTGCATCAGCCCGAAGCCGAACCAGATGGAATCGACCGAGCCGGATTTTGCTTTGATGATGGTGGCACCAGCAATCGAAAGTAGGGCGGCGTAGAGGTATTTACGGTGAAATTGGCGCTGTCGCAGATCATGGATCAGCACTACGTAGAGTGGAGTGAGGATGGAAAACAGCGCGACGAGGTGTGAGGGTAGGAATTGGAAGGCTTTAATGTAGCAGACATACATGATGCCGAACTGCGCCGCGCCACAACCGATCAGCTTCCAGTGGCTGCCGGCAGGCACGCGCGACCAGCGTAGAAAGGGCAGGAACAGCAGCCCAGCGATGCCAAGACGCACGGTGGCGACGAAGATTGAGTCGACGCCCGCCAGCGCATTACCGATGAGGCCGAAGGAGAATGCCCAGATCAGCGAGACAATGGCGAGATACTGCATGGAGGTGGTGCGAGGTGGCGCGAGGTGAATCGATGAAAAAGCCCCGGACTTCGGAAGACTCGAGTGAGTCGCGAAGTGCGGAGCTTTTGGAAATTATGCTGTCCTTCTAACGGCGAGCTAGTTATTTGTTTACGGTGCCTGATCTTCGGGACTCACTACGGTGACGCCAGGGTCGTCCGGTGTGATTTGAGGAATTGGGAGTTGAATCAACTCTGGACTCGGATCAGTCGGAATAGAGTTCTGTGACATATTGAAGAGGACGTCGAAAAGGCGGTCGCTTCTACTTAGGCGGATGATAACGGTACGCTGTTGGGGGATCGGTTCGACGTTGTCATCGCTTAGGCCGCTATCAAAGCCCTTATCACCGACATTACTTGTGCCATATTCGAAACTGCCTAAGTAGCGTGAGATGATATCTACGCGGCCATCGAAGTTTTTCACGATGAAAATAAATTCGCCGCGCTCAGCATTAAAGAAGAGTCTGACCAAGCCTTGAGTGCCGCGAACTGCCGCAGTGCCAAGTGGGGTTTCAATGTTAAAACTAGAACCGGGCTGCAGTTTTTTAACATGGAAGCCGAGTTCACCGTAGTTGAGTTGCAAGAGCGTTTGTGACTTGCTGGGATCGGCTTGAAGCTGCTCGTAGCTTTGCCCGCTTGCAAAGGATTCTTGCTGGAGCATGGCGATGAGTAAGCTCGTATTTTCCTCGACTGTAACTTCAGAACCGTTTGAGAAAACAAGCTCTGCGGAGCTGAGCGCCGTTGCACTGACGCTGTCACCTTGGGAGAGGACGTCGCCCGCTTTGAGCTGTGTTTGACCGCCTGCAGCGTCGTATTTGGTTACAGTGCCCGTGACTGCAATAACTTTTGCTGTTGCCAGTTGAGCGGCATGGGCGGAAAGCGTGCTAATGAATAGCGCGCAGAGAATAGTGAGTGGGATTCGCAGAGTCTTCATAGTAAAATGGCTGTTTTTTAATAAGATTTGGAACTTAGACGTTACAGGTAGAATTTTTGTTTTCAAGCTTTTTTCCTAATCCATTTTCAAAGGACTGGATTTTCAGCTGTTCTTTTAGCTTTTCAGGTAAAAAGTAATGCGCTTGAGTCGTGGATATGACAAAATTTCGTCCTTGTATCGACCTGCATAATGGCAGCGTAAAACAAATCGTAGGCGGCAGCTTAAGCGAGGATGGGCATGGCTTGCAGACCAATTTCGAGAGTGATCGCCCGGCCGGGTATTTTGTCGATATTTACCGAAAGGACGCTTTGCAGGGCGGGCACGTGATCAAGCTAGGTGCTGGGAATGATGCGGCTGCGCGGGGAGCTTTGGCCGCTTATTTGGGCGGATTGCAGATTGGAGGCGGTATTTGCCTCGAAAATGCGGCTGATTGGCTGCGGGCGGGCGCCAGCCACGTGATCGTCACTTCGTGGCTGTTCGATGTGGAGGGGCACTTTTTACCGGGTCGTCTCGATCAGATCGTGTCTGAAGTGGGTAAAGAGCGGCTAGTGCTAGATCTGAGTTGCCGAGCGCGCGAGGAGAGCTGGGTGGTGGCGATGAATCGCTGGCAGACGCCGACCGACCTCGATGTGGATGCGGCGACGCTGGCTGAGCTGGCGGGCAGTTGTGCCGAATTTCTAGTGCACGCCGCCGATGTGGAGGGCAAGTGTGGCGGCATCGACGAGCGTTTGGTGGCGTTTCTCGGTGCGCATTGCCCGATTCCGGTGACCTATGCGGGCGGCGCCAATGCCCTTGAAGACTTCGCGACGGTCGACTGTCTCAGCGGGGGCAAAGTGGATCTCACCATCGGTAGCGCGCTCGATTTGTTCGGCGGCTCGCAAGTTCGTTATGCCGATTGCGTGGCTTGGAATCAGCGTTCGTAAGCGGCGCTACGGTTCCAAGACTAAGCCGCGCCGCCCAGCGCGCCTATTCTTGCGGATCATTCATCTGCCGGATACCCGCCCAAAATGAAGCAGGCGAAATCACCCCCACATCGCGCAAGACTTTGAGCGATCTGTGGTCGGGCGTTTGATCAAGTAGAGGATTCGTCATTTGCTATGCAGCGTTATCTTCGCTAGCGGAGCCTGCAATCTCAAAGGAGGCTAACAAACACATTCGACAAAGCCGAATCGGCACTCACTATCCGCCCAATGAAAATCCAACGCGTCGCCATGGCGATGATCATCGTCTTTTTGACCTTCTTCCTGCTCCACCTCGGGCAGGCCTTGCTGCTGCCGCTCGTGATCGCAGGAGCCATCGCGTATTTGATCAGCATTTTGGCGCACGCCATCACGACGCCCACTTTCAAGGGCTTCTCCGTCCCCAAGTCTGTGGCCATGCTCTTGGCCATTGTGACTATCCTGATTTCGCTTTCCTATCTCGTGCAGCTCATCACTGTGAACATACAGAGTGTGATTAAAGTCGCGCCCGAGTATCAGAAAAATTTGGAAGCATTATTTATCAAAACGTATGGCCTCTTTAGCAGCAATGAGGTGCCGAATATTCGCGAGTTTCTTAACCAACTCGATTTCGGTGGCTATCTTCAGAGTTTCGGCGCGACTGTGCGCTCGCTCGTCAGTAGTATGGGCATCATCACCGTTTACCTGATCTTCCTGCTCTTGGAGCAACGCACTTTCGGCGATAAAATTAAAGCCATCGTCCGCGACCCCAAGCGCCAAGAAGATGCCTTTGAGTTGATCGATAAAATGCGCTCCGACATTCGCTCCTATGTTGGTATCAAAGTGCTCACCAGCACCGCCACTGGCCTCATCAGCTACGTCGTGCTCAAGTTGGTGGGGGTCGATTTCGCCAGCTTCTGGGCGGTGCTGATCTTTCTGCTCAATTTCATTCCCACGATCGGTTCGATCATCGCGACGCTCTTTCCCTCGCTGCTCACCCTCGTGCAGTTCGACACGCTCGGGCCGTTTATCGTCACTGTCTCCGTGCTTACCAGCGTGCAGTTTTGTATCGGCAGCCTGATTGAGCCGCGGCTGATGGGTAACCGTCTTAATCTCAGCCCCATCGTGATCCTCCTCTCCCTCGGCCTGTGGGGCTCCATCTGGGGCATCCCCGGCATGTTCCTCTGTGTGCCGATCACCGTGATCATTATGATCATCTGCTCGTATTTCCCCGCCACACGCCCCATCGCCATCCTACTTTCAGGCAATGGAACAGTCGCCAGCGGTCTCAAAAAAGAGAACCTCGGCTCCTAGGGGAACCGCCAGATCGCCTTGTTCGAACACACAACACCCAACCTTTAATGCCCAAGTTAAAAAGAAACGCGCCCCTGTGAATTGAACGTTTAAGGTTTCGTGTTGAGCGTTCATTTTTTTTAGGTCACCCTTTCCTCTCACCCTTTCATCCCCCTCCCACCGTACTCCAAAACATGAAAAAGCTACTAGCCGCCAATCGCAGTGAAATCGCCGTGCGCATCTTCCGCAGCGCCACCGAACTCGGATACCGCACCGTCGCGATCTACGCCAACGAAGATCGCTTCGGCGTCCACCGCTTCAAGGCCGACGAAGCCTATCTCGTCGGCAAAGGCAAAGGCCCCGTCGCCGCCTACCTCGATATTCAGAGCATCATCGATCTCGCTAAAAAGAAGGGCGTCGACCTCGTGCACCCCGGCTACGGCTTCCTCTCTGAGAATGCCGGCTTCGCCCGCGCCTGTGAGCAGAACGGTCTCATTTTCGTCGGCCCCAGCGCCGACCTCCTCAGCCGGATGGGCGATAAGATCGAAGCCCGCAAAATCGCTGAGCAGGCCAACGTCCCCACACTTCCCGGCACCCAAGACCCCATCAGCGATCGCAAAGAAGCCGTCAAAATTGCTAAGAAAATCGGCTTCCCCCTCATCGTCAAAGCCGCCTTCGGTGGCGGCGGGCGCGGTATGCGCGTCGTTAAAGACGCGAAAGACCTGCTGCCACTGCTCGAAGAAGCGCAAGGCGAGGCCGAGCGCGCCTTTGGCAACTCATCCGTCTTCCTAGAGCGCTACATCGGCCGCGCCAAACACATTGAAGTGCAGATCCTCGGGGATAAGCAGGGCAACGTCGTCCACCTCCACGAGCGCGATTGCTCCGTCCAGCGCCGCCACCAAAAAGTCATCGAGATCGCCCCCTCTGTCGGCCTGCCCGACGCAGTGCGCCACGAACTCTGCGAGGCCGCCGTTAAAATAGCCAAGTCCATCGGCTACTACAATGCCGGCACCGTCGAGTTCCTGCTCGATCTCGACACCAACGAGTGGTTTTTCATCGAGATGAACCCGCGCATCCAAGTCGAGCATACCGTGACCGAGGTCATCACCGGTATCGACATCGTGCGCACCCAGTGCCTCATCGCCCAGGGCCACAGCCTCTTCAGTGACGAGATCGGCATCCCCCCGCAGACCGAAGTGCCGCGCAACGGCTACGCCATACAAGCCCGCATCACCACCGAAGACCCCGAAAAAAACTTCGCCCCTGACTACGGTAAGATCGTTGGCTACCGCAGCGCCGCCGGCCTCGGCATCCGCCTCGACGGCGCGATGGGTGATACCGGCTCCGTAATCACCCCATTCTACGATTCGTTATTGGTCAAGCTCACCGCCTCCGCCCGCACCTTCGAGCTCGCCATCCAGCGCATGGATCGCGCGCTGCGCGAGTTCCGCATCCGGGGCGTCAAGACGAATATACCCTTCATCGAAAACGTTATCCATCACCACAGCTTTTCGTCTGGTCAGGCCACAACTACCTTGATCGATACCACCCCCGCGCTGTTTAATTTCAAACGCCGCCGCGACCGCGCCACCAAGTTGCTCAAGCTGCTCGGCGATACCATTGTCAACGGCAACGACCAAGTCAAAGGCCGCCCGGTGCCGCTGATGGATTTGCCCGTGATCCTGCCCGACTACGATCCCAAGCAGCCCAAGCCCCCCGGCACTAAAGACTACCTCACTCAGCACGGCCCCGAGAAATTCGCCGAGTGGATGCGCAAAGAGAAGCGCCTCCTCATCACCGACACCACCATGCGCGACGCCCACCAGTCGCTGCTCGCCGCGCGTATGCGCAGCTTCGACCAGCTCGAAGTGGCCGATGCCATCGCCCAGCACGGTGATAAGCTCTTCAGCCTCGAATGCTGGGGCGGTGCCACCTTCGACACCTCCATGCGCTTTCTCCACGAGAATCCGTTCAAGCGCCTGCGCCGCCTGCGCGAGCGCATTCCCAATATCTGTTTTCAAATGCTGCTGCGCGGAGCCAACGGTGTCGGCTATTCTAACTATCCCGATAATGTCATCCGTGGCTTCATTAAGCACTCCGCCGAGTGCGGTATGGATATTTTCCGCGTCTTCGATTCGCTTAACTATTTGCCAAATCTCAAAGTCGCGATGGACTCCATCCGTAAGGACACCCAGTCCGTCTGCGAGGCCACCATTTGCTACACCGGCGATATTCTCGATCCCAAGCGCGATAAATACACCCTCCAGTATTACGTCGATATGGCGAAAGAGTTGGAAAAAATGGGCGCCCACATTCTCGCGCTGAAAGATATGTCCGGGCTTTGCTACCCCAACGCCGCGTATAAGCTGATTAAAACCCTGCGCTCCGAGATCGCCATCCCGGTGCATTTTCACACTCACGATTCCAGCGGCATCGCCGGCGCTTCCATCGTCAAAGCTGCCGAAGCGGGCGTCGACGCGGTCGACCTCTCCATCGCCTCACTCTCTGGCCTCACCGCGCAGCCTAACTTAAATTCTATTATCCACGCCATGCGCGGCGACAAGCGCGCTACCAAGCTCAACCAAAAATTCTTTGACGATCTTAGTATTTACTGGGAGGCCATTCGCCAATACTACGAGCCGTTTGATACGAGCCCCAAGTTCGGCAGCGCCGAAGTCTATCGCCACGAGATGCCCGGCGGTCAATACACCAACCTGCGCGAGCAAGCCCGCGCGCTCGGTCTCGGTGCCCGCTGGCCAGAGGTGGTGCGCTACTACCACGAGGTCAACGCCGTGCTAGGCGACATCGTCAAAGTCACCCCCTCCTCCAAAGTCGTCGGCGACCTCGCCATTTTCCTCCTCACCAAAGGCGTCGAGCCCAAGGACATGGTCAACCTCGAGCCAGGCACCGCCTTTCCCGAGTCCGTCGTCGACATGCTCTCCGGCGGCCTCGGCCAGCCGAAAGGCGGGTGGCCGAAGGACGTGCAAAAGGTAGTCCTCGGCGATCGTAAACCCTACAAAGGGCGCCCGGGTGCTCGCGCCGCCAAGGTCGATCTCGAGGCAACGCGCCAAGAGATCAAAAACTTCACCAAGCGCCCCGAGTGTAGCGACGACGATCTCTACGCCTACCTGATGTATCCCCAAGTCTTCAAAGATCTCGTCAAATACGTCGACGAGTATGGCCACGCCCGCGTGTTGCCCACACCCGCGTTTTTCTACGGCCTCCAGCCCGGCGAAGAAATCTCCGTCGAGATTGAAGAAGGCAAGATCCTCATTGTTAAACTCATCTACGTCAGCGAGCCAGATAAGGAAGGCCAGCGCACGCTTACCTTCGAGCTCAACGGCCGCGCCCGCGAGTGCGTGATCAATGACAAGTCGATCAAGAGCGAGGTCAAGCGCCGCACCAAGGCCGACTCCGCCGACAAGATGCAAATTGGCGCGCCCATCCCCGCGATGGTCAGCGCCGTCACCGCGACGGTTGGACACAAAGTGAAAAAAGGCGAAAAGCTCGTCGTTCTAGAGGCCATGAAAATGCAGACCACCGTGTATGCCCTAGCCGACGGCATCATTGACCAAGTCGACGTCCGCGTAGGCGACCAAGTAGAAAGCAAGGATTTACTAGTCAAGCTCCGTTAGAAACGTTTTAAGTCCCGCCTGCTTGAGCGGGCGTAACTCGTGAAAACCCTTTAAGTGGTGGCGTTTACCTGTTGCCCGTGGCGTGTCCGCTTGCGAACGCACCGTCAGAGTCAGCCAACAACCCAAGCAACCGCAGCTCAAAAGTGCAATTTTAACCACGGATGGACACGGATGGACACGGATAAGAGTGGAGACAGGATTGAATCTTAAGCGCGAGTCATGGTAGCGAGGTGTGGCCTCACACCGCACACGCGAATCGTGGTAGCGCGGTGTGGCCTCACACCGCACACGCGAATCATGGTAGCGCGGTGTGGCCTCACACCGCACACGCGAATCGTGGTAGCGCGGTGTGGCCTCACACCGCACACGCGAGTCATGGTAGTCACGATCAAGCGTGCTGACTGAGGCCAGTCAGCGCCACCCTCTCAAACGCAATTTTTAACCATGGAAGGACACGGATAAGAAAATCCAGGTTGTCATTAAATCTGCGTCCATCTGCGGTAAGAAAAAGCCGAGTTCAAGTCAATTGTCATAAAAATCCGTGTTCATCTGTGTTTATCCGTGGTTAAATTTTACGTCTAAAAGCCATTCAAGGCTGTCACGATCAAGCGTGCTGACTGAGGCCAGTCAGCGCCACCCTCTCAAACGCAATTTTAACCACAGATGGACACGGATAAGAAAATCCAGGTTGTGATTAAATCTGCGTCCATCTGCGGTAAGAAAAAGCCGAGTTCAAGTCAATTGTCATAAAAATCCGTGTTCATCCGTGGTTAAATTTTACGTCTAAAAGCCATTCAAGGCTGTCACGATCAAGCGTGCTGACTGAGGCCAGTCAGCGCGACCCTCTCAAACGCAATTTTAACCACGGAAGAACACGGATAAGAAAATCCAGGTTGTGATTAAATCTGCGTCCATCTGCGGTCAAACAAAACCGAGCCAGGGTGGGAGTCCCAAAACACTCGATGTCGGGCGCACTTGAGTGAATCCGCTAGGTAGTTTATTTTATGACTTGAATCACTGTTGAGTCAGGTTGGAGTCCCGCCTTTAGGCGGCCGCGTATGCATGGGGCCTCTCAACCACTGCCGCCTAAAGGCGGGACTCCAACCTGCTCAAACATGACACAAGCAACGCCATTTCCAACCGCAGATTCACGGGGATACACGCAGAGGGTGCACAACAAATTTTTCCAACAGTAATAAATGACAGAAGAACAGGCAGACGTATGAGTCTCGCGCAGAGGCGCAGAGGCGCAGGGGCGCAGGGGTTAAAGTGATGGATGAAAATGCAATAGGAACAAAGTTGATCGAGGACAAAGTCATTGCAGAACTCAAGTCTGTTGAGAAAGTCTCCCCCGCAAACGAGAAACAAACTCAAACCTACCTACGCCTGACTGGAAATAAGCTTGGATATTGACTCAATGTTGGAGGCGACTGCGTCGACTATAAGCGCCCAGTGGTGGTGCCTGCACGAGCGGTTTTATCGTAATTGGTTTAGTCCTTCACGGCGACTGGGACAGTCGCCCTCCCTTGACTACGCCTCGAACAGGCCAAGCTTCGGGCCTTGTCCCGCCGCTGGCAGCGACTGGGACAGTCGCCCTCCCTTGACTACGCCTCGAACAGGCCAAGGATTTCTTTTTCGGAGAGGTCGCCCTCGGTGCTCTGGGTGCGCTGGGTGTTCTGGGTGCTTTCGGGGGTGTCGTCTAGCAGGGAGGCGGCGAGGCGGCCTTTCTTCTTTTGCAGTTCGAGGATCTTGGCTTCGACCGTGTTTTCGGCGATCAGTTTATATACAAAGATGGGCTTGTCTTGGCCGATGCGATGGCTGCGGTCGGTCGCTTGGGCTTCGGCGGCGGGGTTCCACCAGGGGTCGTAGTGGATGACGGCGTCGGCGGCGGTGAGGTTGAGCCCTGTCCCGCCGGCTTTGAGGCTGATCAGGAAGAGGGGGAACTCGCCGGCTTGAAAGGCTTCGACGAGCTCGCCGCGGCGGGTGGTGGCTCCGGTCAGGGTGCGGTGGTCGATCCCGCGCTTGTGTAGCTCGGCCTCGATCAGGGAGAGCATGGAGGTGAACTGGGAGAAGAGAAGAATGCGGTGCTTGTTTTCGAGGAGCGACTCGATCAGCTCCAGCGCGGCTTCGAGCTTGGCCGAGCCGTAGGGGCAAATCTGGTCGAGGTCTTTAGTATAGAGGCGTGGGTCGCAGCAGATCTGGCGCAGCTTGAGCAGGGCGTCGAGCACGAGGATGCGTGAGCCGGCGAAACCGCGGTCGCTGAGGGCTTCGACGACTTTGGCGTTCATGGCGGTGCGGACGGCTTCGTAGCGTTCGGCTTGGTCGGGCAGGAGCTCGAGGGGGCGGATGATCTCAGTCTTGGCGGGCAGTTCGGGGGCGACGTGCTCCTTGGTGCGGCGGAGGAGGAAGGGGCGCAGGCGCTTTTTGAGTTGGGCGGCGAGTTGTGCGCCGTCGGCGGAGCCGGACTCGATGGCGCGGGCGTAGGTTTGCCGGAAGAGGCGTTGGCCGCCGAGGAAGTCGGGCATGAGGAAGTGGAAGAGCGACCATAGCTCGGAGAGGCGGTTCTCGATCGGGGTGCCGGTGAGGCAGAGCTTATGGCTGGCGCGGAGCTGGCAGAGGCTGCGGGCGGCGAGTGAGGCGGGGTTTTTGATAAATTGCGCCTCGTCGACCACGAGGTAGTGCCAGTGGATCGGCTCTAGGTGGGCGAGGTCGTTGCGGAGCACGGTGTAGGTGGTGATGAGGATGTCGGGCAGGTCGGCGAGCTGCTCGCTACGGGCATCGCCGTAGTAGAGCTGGCTGGTCAGGCTGGGGGCGAAGCGGGCGATTTCGGACTGCCAGTTGTCGAGCACGCTGGTGGGGGCGACGATGAGGCTGGGGGCTTTGAGGCGTCCGGCCTCTTTTTCGGCTAAGAGGCAGGCGATGGTTTGTAGGGTTTTGCCGAGGCCCATGTCGTCGGCGAGGATGCCGTGAGTGCCGGACTCGCGGAGAAACTCCAGCCAGCCGAGGCCGACTTTTTGGTAGTCGCGCAACTCGGCGCGCAGGCTGGCGGGTGGCTCTAGTGGCTCTAAAACGAGGCCGCCTTGGAGGCGTTTTAGGAGGATGCTTAGGTCGGGGAGTTTTTTGGCTGGGTGCTCCGGGCATAGAGTGTCGCTGGGGGCGGTTTGCTCTGCGGGCGTGACCACTTCTACAAGCTCAGGGACTGAGTCAAGTCGCGCCCCTACGCCTGAGTCAGTCTCGATCAGGCCGCCTGCTTGTAGCTCGGCGGCGCGCCAAGGGGAGAGGCGGACGCTGTCGCCGGAGTCGCCGGGGCTGAGTAGCTCGAACACTTCGCGCAGTATGTTTTGTAGCAATTTCCCGGGCAGCACGAGAAACTCGCCATCTTCGAGTGGTGTGGCTAAATTGCTCCGACCGAGTTCGCGTAGCATCTCGGGCAGGTCGCGGCTCTCGCAAGTGGTGATGAAGTTGCGCAGTGGCTCGATCACGGAAAAGCGCATACCTTTGTAGTGCACACCGGCGGAGTAGGCGAACCACGACTGCTCGGGCTTGGCTTCAGAGTAGAGCGAGGCCTCACGCATAGAGTTCAACCGAAACCCGCTGGCGTGTTTGATCTTCCAGTCGTCGGCTTCTAACTCGGGGAAGACCTGGTCGAGCAACTCCTCCCATGTGGTCGGTGCGTTGTCCGCGAGTAGGTAACCGCCCGCATCGAGGTTTAACATTTCGCCCATGGATGGGGTGGGGGCTGCTGCGAAACCGAGGGTTTGCAATCGCTTGAGGCAAGCTTGCTCGCGCTCGTGGTCGCGCGGCATCCGCACGAGTGCGCCGCCTTCGGAGTAGCTGACGAATTCTAGTTCCGATTCCAGCTCGATCACACGTTTGCCATAGCGGAAGCGAAGCTCGACCAAGACCATCGCATTGAGCGAGGCAGCCGCGCTTGGTCGGCTAGTCGCAGTGGCGCGGCGGCTCAAGGTCAACTCTGGCACGATTAGCGCCGAGTCGGCTTCTGCGATTTGCACGGCATCAGGCAAGGGGAATTTCTGGCCGGGAAACTGATTGAGCAGGCCGAGGCAAAAGGTGCGAGCGCGCTCGGCATCCATTGGTTTCGCCTCTGCCCAGCGAGCGAGCAGGGCATCGCTCGCCGTGCCGGATACGGGGCCACAGAGGTTGACTGCGGGCAGCAAATGTAGGGGTGGGGAAACAGGCAGCAGCACAGCTGCTGGGTTGGTGGGCTGGAGGGTGGGCTGGTATTCGTCGAGCGCGAGATGCCAATTGGGGCGCACGGGCATAGGTGCCTCGTCCCAGTTGAGGCGCAGGCGACTGCCCTTTGCCCAAAAGCTGCGTCCTGTCGCAAGGATGGCGCGCAACAGATCGTAGCCTTCCGCGCCCGCAAGCACGGCGAGGTCGCGCTCGCTGCCTTTGCTATTCATGCGCAGGCGCAGAGCGATCTTGCGGTCAGCCTCGGAGAGTGCGGCCTCGAAGCGCTTATTAAAGAGGCTCTCGAACTTGATTGGCTCGGGGCTAAAAGCGTCCCACTTCATCACGGTGGTCGAGCGCGCAGAGCATTCCAACTCACCAAGGCGATTGAGTTCAAGGATGTAAACGATACGGAGATTTGAAGTGCTTGCGGACGGCATAGCTCTGTCTTGGGCGAGGTGTAGAGGCATTTCAATCTCGGATTTGCGGTGCTGGCGGTCGCGAAGATGACCTTGCTAGCGCAAGTTCGCTACAGTGTTGAGTTGTAGCGATGCGACGCTAGTCGCGTCACCGTCGGGTTTAGCGAGGAGACCTTGCTAGCGCAAGTTCGCTACAGTGTTGAGGTGTAGCGATGCGACGCGAGTCGCGTCACCGTCGGGCTTGGCTAGGAGACCTTGCTAGCGCAAGTTCGCTACCGAGATGAGGTGTAGCGATGCGACGCGAGTCGCGTCTCCGTCGGGCTCGGCTAGGAGACCTTGCTAGCGCAAGTTCGCTACAGTGTTGAAGTGTAGCGATGCGACGCGAGTCGCGTCTCCGTCGGGCTTGGCTAGGAGACCTTGCTAGCGCAAGTTCGCTACCGAGATGAAGTGTAGCGATGCGACGCGAGTCGCGTCACCGTCGGTCTTGGCTAGGGAGACCTTGCTAGCGCAAGTTCGCTACAGTGTTGAAGTGTAGCGATGCGACGCGAGTCGCGTCTCCGTCGGGCTTGGCTAGGAGACCTTGCTAGCGCAAGTTCGCTACCGAGATGAAGTGTAGCGATGCGACGCTAGTCGCGTCAGCGTCGGGCTTGGGAGGGAGACCTTGCTAGCGCAAGTTCGCTACCGAGATGAGGTGTAGCGATGCGACGCGAGTCGCGTCAGCGTCGGGCTTGGGAGGGAGACCTTGCTAGCGCAAGTTCGCTACCGAGATGAAGCGTAGCGATGCGACGCGAGTCGCGTCTCCGTCGGGCTTGGCTAGGAGACCTTGCTAGCGCAAGTTCGCTACCGAGATGAAGTGTAGCGATGCCACGCGAGTCGCGTCTCCGTCGGGCTTGGCTAGGAGACCTTGCTAGCGCAAGTTCGCTACAGTGTTGAAGTGTAGCGATGCGACGCGAGTCGCGTCACCGTCGGGGTCGGCTAGGAGACCTTGCTAGCGCAAGTTCGCTACCGAGATGAAGTGTAGCGATGCGACGCTAGTCGCGTCTCCGTCGGGCTCGGCTGGGAGACCTTGCTAGCGCAAGTTCGCTACCGAGGTGAGGTGTAGCGGTTTCGGCCGCGCATGAAGTGCTTGAGACAGGCTCCCTCTCGCGGGCTTATTTATTAATTTAACTTATAGCTTGACATCTCAGAATTAGCTGTGATGTTCGCATCGGTTCTATTCAACGGTTTCTATGGATTAACACTTGCCAAGATAATTTGGCTGGCTACTAGTTCTTGCTTCACAAATTTCATCTCAACCTGAAAAATAAACATACATAATATGGCTACAAAAATTGGAATTAACGGATTCGGCCGCATTGGTCGCTTGGTCTTTCGCTCACTCGTCGAAAAGGGTCTTCTCGGCTCAGAAATCGAAGTGGTGGCAATCAATGACCTCGTCCCTGCGGAAAATCTCGCCTACCTGCTTAAATACGACACCACGCAAGGCCGCTTCAAAGGCACTGTAGAAACTAAGGGTGCCGACACACTCGTAGTGAACGGTCACGAAATCAAGACCCTCGCCGTTCGCGAAGGGCCTGCCGCCCTTCCTTGGAAGGAACTCGGCGTCGATATCGTTCTCGAATGTACCGGTCTTTTTGTGCAAGACGACAAAGCACGTGGCCACATCGAAGCGGGCGCTAAGAAGGTCATTATCTCCGCACCTGGTAAGGGTGACGGCGTAAAGACTGTCGTCATCGGCGTCAACGACGATGAGCTTACGGCGGAGCATGATATTATCTCCAATGCATCTTGCACCACAAACTGTTTAGCTCCGATGACTAAGGTCATCCTTGAGAACTTCGGCATTGAGGAAGGCCTCATGACCACAGTTCACTCTTACACCGCGACTCAAAAGACAGTCGACGGCCCTTCTCCTAAGGATATGAAGGGTGGCCGCACAGCTGCGCTCAACATCATCCCTTCCGCGACTGGCGCTGCCAAGGCTGTCGGCCTGGTGCTTCCAGCAGTCCAAGGTAAGCTCTCTGGCATGGCGTTTCGCGTGCCGACTCCCACTGTCTCTGTGGTCGATTTGACTGTGAAGACGGTGAAGAGCACTTCTTACGAAGAGATTTGCCAAAAGATGAAAGAAGCTTCCGAAGGTTCGCTCAAGGGTATCCTTGGCTACACCGAAGACGAAGTCGTTTCGTCTGACTTCATCCACGACGAACTCAGCTCGATCTTCGATGCAGGCAGCGGCATGGGCTTAAACGATAAGTTCTTTAAGCTCGTTTCCTGGTATGACAACGAGTGGGGTTATTCCAATCGCGTCGTCGAACTCGTTCAAAAAGTTTCCAAGTTCCTCTAATCCGGAACTCGGCAACCATAGATTGATTTTTCAGGCCGCCGCGGCAGGTATCCCCAAGGATTCTTGATCGTGGCGGCCTTTTTTTCTCGACGCTTTAGCGGCGCAAAGAAAAAGAACCCCCGGCGTAGCTCACAGAGCGAAGACCGGTATGACTCGACCAAAGTCTTACGACTGCGGCTACATTGACCAAAGTCTTACGACTGCGGCTACATCGACCAAAGTCTTACGACTGCGGCTACATCGACCAAAGTCTTACGACTTCGGCTACATCCGTTACTTTCCTATGGCCACAAAAACTATCAAAGACGTCAATCTCTCCGGCAAACGCGTATTCGTTCGCTGCGATTTTAATGTGCCTCTCAAAGACGGCGTGATCAACGACGACTCTCGTATCGTCGCCGCGCTGCCTACAATCAAGCTCCTCGTAGAGCAGGGCGCTAAAGTCATCCTCGCTTCGCACCTCGGTCGTCCCAAGGGCGAAAAGAATGCAAAATACACCCTCGCGCCGGTCGCCGAGGAGCTTGCCAAGCAACTCGGCCAGCCCGTCACTTTCGTCGAAGATTGCATCGGCGAAGAAGTCGAAGCCGAAGTCGCCAAAATGGGCGAGGGCGAAGTGCTCCTGCTCGAAAACGTCCGCTTCTACGCGGGTGAAGAAGCCAACGATCCTGAATTTGCCGCAGCACTCGCGAAACTCGCCGACGCCTTTGTCAACGACGCCTTCGGCACCGCACACCGCGCCCACGCCTCCACCGCCGGCATCGCCGAGTATCTCGACCCTTGCGTCTGTGGCCTTCTCATCGAGAAGGAGCTCGCCTACCTCGGTGACAAGACCAACAGCCCCGAGCGCCCGCTCACCGTGATCCTCGGTGGTGCCAAAGTCTCGGATAAGATTAAGGTAATCGACTCCCTGCTCGAAAAGGCCGACACCATCATCATCGGTGGCGCCATGGCCTACACCTTTGCTCTGGCTGAAGGCCGCACGGTCGGCGAGTCGCTCAGCGAACCTGATTTTGTCGATACCGCAAAGTCCGCCTTGGCCAAGGCTAAGGAAAAAGGCGTTAAGTTCCTCCTTCCTGTTGATAATCTCGCCGTCAAAGACCTCGACTTCGGAGCCGGCACCGTCGGCGAGACCAAAATCTTCGAAGGTAACATTGACGACGGTTGGGAAGGTGTCGATATCGGCCCGAAGAGCATCGAGCTATTTAGCAACGAAGTTAAGAATGCAAAGACCGTCCTCTGGAACGGCCCGATGGGCATCTTCGAGATCGACGCCTGCAACAAGGGCACCTTCGCCGTGGCCAAGACCATCGCCGAGTCCGACGCTTGCTCCATTATTGGGGGCGGTGACTCCGTGAAAGCGATTAAGATGGCTGGCTACGGCGATCAAGTCACCTTCATGAGCACCGGCGGCGGCGCGTCCCTCGAATTCCTCGAAGGCAAAGAACTCCCTGGCGTCACCGCTCTTGACCAAGTCTAGAGCACCATCCTATTAAAATCACTTAACAAACCATAAACCAACAAGCCATTCAAAATATTATGAGTCAATCAGTACGTAAATACCTCATCGCAGGTAACTGGAAAATGAACCTGAACTCTGCCGAAGGTGCAGAGCTCGCTGAAGACGTAGTTAACCTCATCGGTGCACAAACCGATGTGGCCGTCTGCGTCTGTCCGACCTCGATCGCCTTGGAATCCGTTTCCAAAGTCGTCACCAAGTCCAATATTCAACTCGGGGCGCAAAACATGCACTTCGAAGCATGCGGTGCTTATACTGGTGAGATCTCTGCCGAGATGCTTCGCCACCTTTTCACCACCTTCGTGATCCTCGGCCACTCCGAGCGCCGCGAATACTTCGGTGAGACTGACGCTATCGTCAATAAGAAGACCCTCGCCGCTCTCGCCGCCAACTTGAAGCCCATCGTTTGCATTGGCGAGACGCTCGACGAGCGCGAAGCCGGCAAGGTCAACGAAGTGATTAAGGCTCAACTCGAAGGCGCCCTCGTCGGCGTCACAGGGGAATCGGCCGATGCCCTCGTCATCGCTTACGAGCCCATCTGGGCGATCGGCACTGGCAAAACAGCCACACCCGAGATGGCCGAAGAAGTCCACGCCGAAATCCGCTCACTCCTTGCCGGTCTGATTGGTGCTGAAGCCGCCGACAAGGTGCGCATCCTCTACGGCGGCTCCATGAAGCCCGAAAACGCCGACGAATTGCTCGCGCAAAAGAACATCGACGGCGGCCTTATCGGCGGTGCCGCGCTCAAAGCAGCCTCCTTCGCCGCCCTCGTCGAGAGCGCCCAAAAGGTAGCCAAGTAAAGGTTTTCACAGACTTTCACAAAGCCGGAGGCTAAACAGCCTCCGGCTTTTTCGTGCCGCTCCCCGTCGTCTCGACTCAAAAGGTAGCGCTGCATGGCTCATGCAGCACCGTCTCGGCTCAAAAGGTAGCGCCTGCATGGCTCATGCAGCACCGTCTCGGCTCAAAAGGTAGCGCCTGCATGGCTCATGCAGCACCGTTGCGCAAGGGTAGCGCCTGCATGGCTCATGCAGCACCGTCGGAGCCCGTCAGGGGATGGGGATTGAGGCCAATCCGCGCCACCAAATTCGCCAGAACGGCCTCGCGTCAGAGGATGTGGATTGAGGCCAATCCGCGCCACCATAGTTCCGATTCCATTTGAGGCGATACTCATACCGTATTGCCACGCCTCCAGAGGTCGCATTATATTTTGTGACGAAAGGGATCGCGCAACTCGTCATAGGACGAGCCAGAGTGACGGCGGTGTTGCAAAATTCCCGATTGGCTGTTTTGCACGGCTTGCAGGATGCAATCCTCGGCAGCAAACTTCGAGCTTTGGCGGGCAAGGACTCAGCGTTCTTGCTTTGTGAAGCCGTGGATTTGCACGCCGCAGGCACCGCGCTGTTGAAACTGGCATTGATTGTGCAAGATAGTTCAGCATGAACAATGATCAAGTATCCCACATCGAACTGAATAAAAACACTGTCAGCCAACTGGCTCGCACACAAGGCACTGCGCTCATTAGCATTTACATGCCGATCTCGCTGCTTGGGCAGAACGACGGCTCCAACGCCACCACTCTCAAAAATTTACTCAAAGCTATAAACGATGACTTATCCGCCTCGAAAAAAGAGCCACTCCACGAGCGGCTTCAGCCCCTACAAGACTATGTCGATGATCCCTCTAAATTGATCGGCGCGTGTGCCTCGGTCGCGTTTTTCTGCGACGGCGACGGAATCAAGCGGGTCGATTTGCCTTTCACGGTTGAACCACGTGCGCACACGGGCGAGCATTTTCAGATCATGCCACTGCTAAAGGTTGCGCAAGCCGATCACAACTATTTGGCGGTTTGTTTAAATCGCGGGCACGTCGCCGCCTTTACGGGCGACTCGGTTCAGTGTCTGGAGGTAAAGATTGCTGATCTGCCCGCGTCGATCGACGAGACTGCCGAGTTCGACGACCCTGAGAAATCTTTGCAACAACACACGTCCAGCAAGATCTCAGCTAGCGGGGCTCCCGGTTCCAGCCACGCCGCGCAGATGCACGGGCACGATGGCCATGCGGACTACCAAGATAGCCTGGAAGAGCGCTTCTTCCGAGATACTGCCAATGCGCTTGCCGCCTACCTTGCCGACAAAGCGCACGCACTTGTGATCATCGGATCCGCTCACAATGTAGGCCAGCTGACCCGCCACAACGACTTCTCGGAGCGCTCCGTAATGATCGAGCAGACCGATCCACAGGGTTGGACGCTCGACAAGGTCAAAGAGGTCTCACTTGCACATCTTTCTAAAAGTGGGCAGTTAGCGCTTGAAGCAAAGGTAGAGAATATCATGAACCAACTCGGCGGCGATAAAGCCGTCAGCGGCGTCGAGAAGTGCGCTTTGGCGGCGGCGACTGGGCAACTAGATGCAGTAGTGTTGGGCGAAGATATACATATATTCGGCACGGTCGACCTGGAGAACATGCAAGTGCAACTTGCCCCAGAGTGCGACGAAAGTTGCGCCGAAGATTTGCTAGACTACATCGCAGCCGAAACGCTTCGCTATGGAGGCGAAGTTGTCGCGCTCCCAGAAGATCAGCTGCTTCCGGAAGTAGAAAAGGTTTTAGCTATCGCAAGACGCTAAACCCTGATTAAACTAACCAGCGGAAGGTAGCGCTGCATGCCTCATGCAGCACCGTCGCGCGGAAGGTAGCGCTGCATGGCTCATGCAGCACCGTCGCGCGGAAGGTAGCGCTGCATGGCTCATGCAGCACCGTCGCGCGGAAGGTAGCGCTGCATGGCTCATGCAGCACCGTCGCTCGGGAGGTTGCGCTTTGCATGGCCTCATGCAGCACCGTCGCACCTGTTAGTTGTATGCGGATTGAGGCCAATCCGCGCCACCAAATTCGCCAGAATAGCTTAGCGTTATCGAATACGCCGAGACTGAGCCGCCCCGTAGCCACCGAACCAATTTACGGGGGCTCTTCCGGCGCGGGCGCGACACGTCACGCCCCTACGATCACGACTATCTCAGCCCGGATTACAGTTAACTAGATTTTGGTCTCGACATTTCGCGCCTTAGTACCGATTAATCAAAGGTTTATGCCGTCTCGGACGGTTTCATCCACAGATATACACATACTCATTCAATGAGAAAAAAGATCATTAGCGCACGCAAGTTCATCAAGCCTTCTTTCAGCTATTTAGTTGAAAAGAAACGTGACGGTGGCGAATATACCGACGAAGAAATACGCTTCATCGTCGATTCCATTTTAGACGAGAAGATGCCCAAGTTCCAGCAGGCTGCCTTTGCGATGGCGGTCTACTTCCAAGGCATGTCCGCTCAAGAGACAGCCATTTTCGCCGAGGAAATGATGCTCTCTGGCGAGGTCATCGACCTCACTAAGATCACTCGTCCTAAAATCGACAAATACTCGACTGGTGGCGTTGGCGATAAGACCACACTCGTGCTGGCTCCGCTGGCAGCGGCTTGTGGCGTGGTCATGCCGACTATGAACGGCGTCGACGAAGAGCACATCATCAGCAACCTCGACAAGCTCTCCGCGATCCCCGGTTTCAATCCCGTGCTCGATCTCAAAGGCTTCCACGCGCAGCTCAAGAAAGTCGGCTGCACCTTTATCCGGCAAGACCCAGAGATCGCACCCGTCGATACCATCCTTTACAACATGCGCTTAGAGACGGGCACGATTCCCAGCTTGCCACTCATCACTGGCAGTGTGCTCAGCCGCAAGCTGGCCGAAGGTGCCGAAGGCTTAGTGATCGATGTCAAATGGGGCAACGGTTCGTTTATCAAAGACGTCGAGCAAGCCAAGCAACTGGCGCGGTCCATTACGCGGGTCGGTCGCTCGATGAAGCGCCGCTGCGTCGCGCTGGTGACTGATATGAATCAGCCGCTCGGCGATACTGTCGGCACTGGGCTTGAAATCAAAGAAGCCATCCAGCTGCTCAAGGGCGAAGGCCCCGAAGATTTACAAGAGCTGGTGCTCAAACTTGGTATGGAAATCGTCCGCCTCGCCGGCGTCGCCGGCTCTACGCTTTCTGCCAAGCAAACAGTGCAACGCCACCTCAAGGATGGTTCTGCTTTGCAGAAGTTTAAGGACATGGTCGAAGCCCAAGGCGGCGACATTTCCGTGATTGACGATCCGGATAAGTTCCCCGTCGCGAAGCACATCCGCAAGTTGCCCGCTCCCAAGCGCGGCTACGTGCACACCATCAACGCCGGCCTCATCGCCGAAGGCGTGGCTAAGCTCGCGATCAAAAAGAACGGCAAATACGACCCCGCTGTCGGTGTTTCCGATATCAAAAAGGTCGGCACGCAAGTCAAGCAAGGCGAGCCGCTGATGATGATTCACTATAACGACGAAGCCAAGATGGAAGAAGCGCTGGAATACCTCAAGACCGCCTACCGTCTCGCGCCCAAGCGCCCAAATCCGCCCGAGCTCATCGTTGAGCGCGTCGCGTAAAATAACGTAATTTTTCTCCAAAGCCCCGTCCGCTAAAAAGCGACGGGGCTTTTTTATGAAGAGCGCAGCGTGTCCGCTTGCGGACGCCTGCAGAGCATCCAGAGATCGCTGCGCTCAAACAATACGCACAACGACTTGCCTTACTTCTCCAGTCTGCGCAATTTATCTGCCATGTTTCCCATGCTGTCCATGTTTCGCTCTGCCACCTACCTCGCTCTCACTCTCTTTGTTGCCGCGCCGCTCTTCGGCTCGCAGCCGCGCGCTCAGGATTGGAAGCCGACTAACGCGCCGCTTTCTCAGCGTTTGCTGATCGAAGGCATCGAGCGCATCGTCATCCCCGCAACGGAGAGCAAAGCGCTGCGAGCCGCTTTGGATGATTTACAAGAAACTTTCGCCGAACGTCATGGTCACAGCCTGAGCTTGCAGCACCAAGGCACGCCGAAGCGCGCCCTGATCTTTCAGCGCCATGCTCCGCAGGTGTATCCGCACGGCGCGTTTGCAATCCACGCCCAAGGCAGCCGAGTCTTCATTCGCGGCAGCAGCGACGAAGGCTGGATCAACGCGATCTACGCCATCGCGCAAGAGATGCTCGGTGCGCGTTGGTATTGGTCGGGCTCGCTCGGCTTCGAGTGGGCACCGCCTGCGCAGCGGGCGTTCGCCCAGCGGCTGCAGGAAAGGCCTGCCTTCGTGCAGCGGCGCTTGCACCCGGTAAACACCGACTTCGCGCGCCGCAATCGCTTAAATGACGTCTATTCATTCAACCACAACTTAGCTAGAGTCTTTTCGCCGGAGCTATTCAAATCGCAGCCAGAAGTCTTCGCAGAAGTCAACGGCCAGCGCAAGCCACCGCGCGGCAACGGCGGCACCGATCCGCAGCCCGACTTAACCCATCCCGCAGCCGTCGAGATCGCAGCTCAAGCTGCGCTCGATCACTTTGCCGCCAATCCAAGCAGCAACAGCTTCTCGCTCTCGATCAACGACAACGTGCTCTTCGATACCAGCGCGCGCACCGAGGCCGCCGTGAGTCCGCTGCGTTACTTTCGCACCCGCCCCGATTACACAGATCTAGTTTTCGGCTTTATGAACCGCGTGGCCGAACGTGTATTTAATGAGGCAGGCGCGTGGCAAACATCCGATGGCGAGGATCGCTACCTGACGGCGCTCGCTTACTATTGGACAGAGCCAGCGCCGACGATCTTGATCCACCCGCGCGTGATGCCAGTGCTTACTTCAGATCGCGCGCAGTGGCACGATCCCGCCTACCGCGCCGAAGATAAAAAACTGATAGAAGCGTGGGTCGCCTCGGGTGCGGAGCGCATCGCGACTTGGGATTATTATTTCGGAGCACCGTATCCGTATCCGCGCCAATTTAATCAGTGGATCGCTGAAAGCCTGCAGTTCATGTCCGAGGCGGGGGTCGATGTTTTGTTTTCACAGTTGCCATCGTTCTGGGGGCTGGATGGCGCAAAGGCCTGGCTGGCGGCCGAGCTGCTATGGGATCCGCAGCAAGACGCGGCTGCACTGCTGGATGAATATTACACAAACTTCTTCGGAGCCGCTGCCGAGCCGATACGGAACTTCTACGAATTAGCCGAGCAATATCGCAACGAAAACGAAGGTAAGGCCGACTGGATCAAACTTTACAAAGATGAGTCAAGCATTGCACTATTCACGCCCGAGGTCTTACAACAGATGCGAGGCCACCTAGCAGCCGCCGAGCAAACGGTTGGAGTCCCGCCTTTAGGCGGTCAGGGCAGTGGGAAAGAGGTGTCTGTTCACGCTACACTACACCGCCTAAAGGCGGGACTCCAACCTGAGCAGACTGCGCGCTTCGCGGCGCGGGTGCAGGTCGTGTCGCAAGCCTTTCAGCTAACGGAGCTTTATTCAGCGATGGATCAGTCGCGGCGTGCTCTAGTGATCGCTTGCTTCGATGAGTCGCCGGCGGTGGTGGCCACCAAGCTGGCTGCTTTCGAAGCGGCACGTGCGGCCTACGAAGAGTACTTTGAGCAATACATCGGCAGCTCTGAATACGCGCCTGAGCGTAGGCGCATTGCGCTCGGCCAGTCCCAGCCCGAGCGACTGGCCGCGGCGGTGCTGCAGGCCGAGAGCCGCTCATTTCTTGGTCTTTCGGATGATCCCCAGCTGATACACCTAGGCTATGCGGAGCGAAATTTCCTCGGCCCGGTGCTACCGAATCTGGATGGCTGGCACATGGATTACCGGGCGAGCGAGCATTTTAAAGTCATTGCCAGCAGTCTATCAGAAGCGGGCGATGCCGGCATCCGGATCGAGGGTGCCGATATTGTTTCGCTCTTCAGAAAGTTCCCCGTGGTGTCGAATCGGGACTATGAGCTACGGATGCGAGCCGCTTGGCAGATCAGCCTCGATAATAGGGCGCACATACACGTGGCTTGGTTGGATCGGGAGGGGCACACGCTCGGCTCGGAAGTGCCGTTGCGCTTACCGCTGGGACAGCGTGCTGAGCACGTGCAGATTCACTTGCCCTTTACCGCGCCGAATAATGCCTACGATCTGCGGGTGCGGGTGGTGGTCTCGCGCCAATATCCCGGCGATTATCTCGACATCAGTGAAATTGACTTCGGGATGCTGCGCTAGAAAAAGTGAATCGACAACGCAGCAAAGTTTTGTAGCGTCTGATCATGCGTAACAAAAAATTCGTTGTCTTCATGTTGTTTGGAACCGTCGTGGGAGCCATTTTTCTATCGGCTGAAAACTACCGCACATGGAACTTGATCGGCGGTGGGCATTTCGAGGCTAAGCTCACGGGCGTCGGCACGACTGCGATCACTCTGGAAAATAAGGAGGGGCGCTCGATCGACATGCCCCTCACAAATTTTAAGCCCTCCGATCAGGACTACGCGCGCGATTGGCAAAAAGCGCAGTCGTCTGATCAGGGTCGGGCTACAGTCGCGACCGTCGAGCGCACAGATTTTGCTGAGCGCGTTTACAAGGATCTGGTCTACTCGAAGGGCAAGCGCTTGGTCGATTTCGAGCCCGAGCCGACGGACAACGCAAAATACTTCGCCTTCTACCAATCGGCACAATGGTGCCCGCCGTGCCGTACCTTTACCCCCAAGCTAGTCGACTTTTATAAAAAGCAAAAGCGCCGTGGAAACCCCGTAGAGCTGATTTTTATCAGTAGCGATCGCGGTGAGGATGCGATGGCCGAATACATGGACGAATATGATATGCCATGGCCTGCCTTTGCCTACGGTGAGAATAAAAATATCGTGCAACGCAATGGGAACGGCATTCCCAGTCTGATCGTAACGGATGCGAACGGCAAAAAGCTTTTCGATAGTTACGACAGCGCCGGCAAATACATCGGGCCGACTCAAGTGATGGATGAGCTCGAAAAGCTCTTGAAGTAGTCGGGTTGGTCGAGAACTTACAGGTTCCCCTACTATGCAGTCGGTGAATTGCACCTGATTGAAGAGATTTCGCGAAATCTTCTTGCGGCTGAGTTCTAGCGAGAGCTATCGTCTTTTGTTCATTTTGTCCTGATGTCTCGTCGTGCCTCCAGTCGTGTTTACAATACTGCCGCTCTTGAAGTGTGGTTTGCCAATGTGGGCATCGACTGGGAAAAGTCCTTCACGCGCGAGGCGCTGCTGCGCGGGCGCGAGATCTACCGCCAAGGGCAAATCTCTGGTGTGGAACTCGCCAACGATGAAGCCATCGTCCACTGCAAATTTGCCCGCAAAGATACCTGCTATGCCGTAATCGAATGGTCGAAGACGGGACCGAAGGTGCGCAGCTCCAGCGACGATGCGGCACTCGGCGACGCGGTGGCGGTCGGTGGGCTCTACGAGGTGGAAGAGCTCATCGCGGATGAGATCGATCCGCTGCCCTACGAGCCGAAGCCCAAAGAGTGTGACGAAGCTTTAGCTGTGGTGGAGCCCGAAGTCGAGCTGGAGGATGCTGTGCCCGCGCGCCGTTTAACGCCGAAACTCGAAGGATCCGCAGCTGGCCTGCGCTTGACTGCGTATTGGGCAAATGCGGATGCAAGCCGCGAGCCAGCCTTCCGTAGCGATGAAGTGCCGATGAGCTCTGCTGAGCGTGAATTGCTGGTGCGGCTAACAGGGCGTGCGCGTGAGGCGGGCTTCCAATTTCGCCGCGATTCGAACGATTTTATGCTCTACGATGCGGAGCGTATTGCGCCGTTTTTCACGCACACACGCAAGCGTTGGGAGGCAGTATTCCAAGCGCTGGATCTCGACTTTGAAGCGCAGCGTATGGCTGAGGGCGTGCGCAAGGTGAAAATCATTGGGCGCGTCGAGCCCTCGGGCAAGGAGCAGATGCGGGTCGATTGGCGGCTCAAGCTGGGTCGCCAATGGCTCGATCCGGAAGATGCCGAGCGCCTCGCTAAAGCGGGGCGGGGCACCCATGTGGTGCGTGGACTGGGGCTGGTGCGCATCGGAGAGGATCAGTCGGCCGCTTTGGCTGAGTGGCGCGTGGCAGCGGCTGCCAACTCTGAAGAGGCGCAGACCTGGCCGCGCTACATGGTTTTTTCGCTTTTCGGGCAGCGTGGTGCGGAGCTAGATCTCGAAGAAGAGCTCGCGGCGTGGCGCGGGCACTTGCTGGGAAAGGCCGCCGAGGATTCAACCTCGCTGCCAGAATTCTTGCGCGACTATCAAGCGCAAGGGGTGCACTGGATGGCGAAGCTGCGCGAGCTGGGCTGCCACGGCCTACTGGCCGATGAAATGGGCTTGGGCAAAACGCTGCAAGTGCTGACCTTGTTGCAATTTTATCCTTTCGACTCGAAGCATAGCCTCATCGTCTGCCCCGCCAGCGTGGTGCCGGTCTGGGAGGGCGAGGTCAAGCGCTGGTATCCGGAAATAGAGACGGAGGTCTTGCGCAGTGGGCACGACTTTGGCTCAGACAAGTCGGAAGCGCCGAAGCTTTGGATCGCGAGCTATACCCAGCTGCGTCGGCACAAGCATCTGCTGGAGCAGGCACAATTCGGCTACGCGGTGCTCGATGAGGCGCAGCAGATTAAGAATCCTGATGCGAAAGTGACGCAGGCTTGTTGCTCGATTCAGGCCGAGTGTCGACTCGCGCTCACAGGCACGCCGATAGAGAACCGCTTGCTTGATCTATGGACGCTCTTCCGTTTTCTGATGCCGGGGCTGCTAGGCTCGCGTCGCCGTTTCGAAGATGCGCTGGAGTCGCAGAATGTGGAGTTTCGCCAAGCTTTTCAAGATCGCCTACGGCAGCAACTCACGCCTTTTATCCTACGTCGCCAGAAGGATAAAGTCGGTAAAGATCTACCGCCCAAGGTGGAGATGGATTTAATCTGCCCGATCACAGAACTGCAGCGGCAGACCTACGAGAATTTACTTACCCGCGGGCGTGAAGAATTGGGCGATGATTTACAGTCGGCCATGCAGACGCAGTCGCTGCACTTCTTCGCGCTGCTCACGCGGCTGCGTCAGGCTTGTTGTGATCCGGGGCTGATCCCGGGCGTGAATGCAGATATACTGCAAAGCGGCAAAATACAAATGTTGCTGACCCGCTTGGAGGAAGCGCTAGAAGGTGAGGGCGCGCGCAAGGTGGTGATCTTTAGTCAATTTGTGAGTCTGCTCAAGCGGTTGAAACCTCTGCTCCAAAAGACGTTTCCAAAGGTCGCGCTGTTAGAGCTGAGCGGCTCCACGAAAGATCGCGCCAAGCCCGTCGATACCTTCCAGCGCGCGCAAGGGCCGGCGGTGATACTCGTCAGCCTACGTGCGGGTGGCACTGGTATCACGCTACACGCGGCGGACTATGTCTTTTTGCTTGATCCGTGGTGGAACCCGGCGGTGGAGAATCAAGCCGTCGACCGCGTGCACCGCATCGGGCAAGACCGCCGCGTGTTTGTTTACCGCATGATCACGCAAGGCACGATCGAGGAGCGCATCCAGCATTTAAAAAAGGAAAAGCGCGAGCTGTTCGAAAGCACGCTCGGGCACCTAGGCAGCGCCAAAGATCTAGCCGAGCACTTCGGCGACTTAGAAGAGCTAGCGAAACTACTGCCGCCGGAATAGGTTGGAGTCCCGCCTTTAGGCGGCTGCGTATTCAAAAGCAGCGGATGAGGAGGTTGGAGTCCCGCCTTTAGGCGGCTGCGTATTCAAAAGCCGCCTAAAGGCGGGACTCCAACCTTACTTTGCGTGTCTAAAAGCCCCAGCTGCGCCACTCCCCCCCAAAAAAACGGCTGCCTCTTGCGAGGGCAGCCGCTGTCAAAAACAGTTTGAAAGCTGGGTCGATTACTCGACGTTTGCGCCGACTACGGCAGCCATTTGCATCATGTTGATGGTTTGGCCTTCTTTGATGTTACGGAGATCCGTGACATTGCCAGACTTGCTGGTCGAGTGAGTGTGCTTGAAGATCGAAACCAACTTGGCGTCAGCGACGATGTATTTGCCGGCGTTCTCAGGCTTACCGTTTTCGGTCTTAGTTTGCAGGCCTTGACCTTTGATGTAATCCCAAAGCTTCTTGGTGATCTCAGTGCGAGGAAGCTCTTTAGCTCCGAGGAAGGAAGCCAGGTCTGCTTTGAGTTTTACGGGTTTGTTCAGTCCTTTTGGTTCGTCTGCCATGATGTTGTCTTTCGTTGTGGTTAGTGCATAGGCGAAATTGCCTAATGTGCGTTAAAAATATTAATCGAGATTGGCGAGGTGGCGCAGTGCGGCGACGTAGCCATCGAAGCCTAAGCCGGAAATGACGCCGATACACGCAGGGGCGGTCATCGAGTGTTGGCGGATAGTTTCGCGTTTATAAATGTTACTGATGTGGACTTCGATCACGGGGAGGTCGCTGCCGGCGATGGCGTCGCGGAGTGCGAGGCTGGTGTGGGTGAGCGCGCCGGGATTCATAATGAGGCCAAATACTTCGGAGTCGGCATACTCGCCGATCTCGTCGATTAAAAAGCCTTCGTGGTTACTCTGGTAAAATTTAACTTCGACCCCGAGTGATTCGGCTTCTTCGGTCAACAAGTTTTCCAGATCGGTGAGGGTCTGGTCGCCGTAGATTTCTGGCTCGCGCAAGCCAAGGCGGTCGAGATTCGGGCCGTTAATGATGACGATGCGCTTCATAGTCTAAAAGGGAGGCTCTTCGTCGAGAATCTCGTCGGCTGGATCGAAGGGGGGCGGCTCGTCGCTGGCGGCTGCGCTGCTGCCGCTGCCGCTTCCGCCGGCGGTTTCGATGCGGAAGGCCTTGAGGTTGACGAAATACTTTTCGTTCCACTCGCGCCCGTTGATGTCGAAGGTTACTTTGACCTTGTCGCCAGTCTTTAGCTTGTCGACTAGCTCCACCTTTTCCTTAAGGCACTCGAACTTAATCTCTTGGGGATATTTGTCGTCCTGAGTGGTGACCACAAATTCGCGCTTGTTAAAGCCGCTGCCGAAGGTCTGTTCATCAAAAATTAATTTTACGGTGCCGGATAGTTCGTACATAGCGGGACAGTGAACCGAGCTGTTGTGCTGGAAGCAAAACCTTTTTTTCAGAAAAAGAAGCGTATTCATTCGCTTGGATGGGGGTGGCTTTGGGCGATGGTCGAGCTGTATGTCTTCTCAAGGAGCCCCATTGATGCCTCCCTGAGGTGTGCGCTTTCTGGGGTTTAAGGGAAGGCAGACTTGAAATTTCGCACTTGGTAGTGCTCGCTGCAGATTTCAGTGTCGTCCGCATAGATGATGCGTCCTGGCCGTTTCGATCCAGAGATTTTTTGGAAATAATGAATCCCTTGAGCGAAGCTATTCCGCCACTCTGATCGGTATTTTCTTCACATCGCCCTTCTTCTGGTTCTTTATTAAAGTTTATGTCCAGACCGCTCTGGCTTCCAACTAATTGAATACTACGATGAAATATTTAGCCATCGCCACCAGCCTCGCCGCCGCGCTGAGTCTCACCGGCTGCCTCTCTTCCGATAAATACAGCGAGCCCGAGCTCCCCGAACTAGCTTCGTGGACGAATCCCAGCCTCGACCAGCCCGCGCCGTATTGGAACACCATCTTAATAGACTCCCAGCTCGACGCTCTGATCGCCGAAGCCTTGGTCAATAACACCGATCTTCGCATTGCCGCCCAGCGCGTCGAGCTAGCCCGCGCCCAGTTTCGCATCCAGCGTTCCGAGCTTTTGCCCGATCTGAACGGCACTGGCTCCTTTGAGCGAGAGCGCAACCAAGCCGGTATCACCGAAGCCTGGGGCACTCTGCTCAGCGTGCCCAGCTGGGAGATCGACCTGTGGGGGCGCGTGCGCGCACTCTCCGGAAGTGCGCAGCAGCGTTTCCTCGCCAGCGAGTTTAATCGCCGTGCCGTCGAAGTTTCCCTGACTGCACAGGTGGCCACCGCTTACCTGAATCTCGTCAGCCTCGATCGCCAAGTCGCCATCGCCGAGTCCACCTTAGAATCGCGCCGCGACTCGCAAAAAATCATCGACGACCGCCGCGAGGCCGGGGTGACTTCTGGTCTAGACCTACGCCAAGCCGTGATTCTCACCGAGTCCGCTGCGCAAACACTCGCCGAGCTGCAGCGCCTACAAGCTCGCCAAGAAAACGCACTCTCGATCCTGCTCGGGCGCGCACCCAGCGACATTGAGCGCAGTGATACCTTGTTCGATAGTGTGGTGCCCGCGCGCCTGCCCGCCGATTTGCCCAGTGCATTGCTGGCGCAGCGCCCCGATATCCAATCCGCCGAAGCCCAGCTCGCGGCCGCCCAGCTCGATGTGTTTGCCGCACGTAAGACCTTTTTGCCCGCCATCTCGATCACCGGTTATGCCGGCTTCATCAGCGGCGAGTTTAGCAATCTATTTGAGGACGAGACCGAGGCTTGGAACATCGCGCCCGCTGCCGCGCTGCCGCTCTTCAATGCTGGCCGCTTGCGCGCCAACTTGCAGGCCAACGAGGCCGCCCGCAGCATCGCCAGCGAGAGCTATGTATTTTCCGTGCGCAACGCCTACCGCGAAGTCGAAAACGCCCTCATCGACCACCAGAGCTTTTTGAAACAAGTCGCGTCCTCCGACGAGATCATCCAAGCCAGCCGCGAGCGCTTGGAGTTGACAGATAAGCGCTACCGCGAAGGCGTCTCCACTTACTTTGAAGTGCTCGACGCCAGCCGCGAGTTGTTCACCAATGAGCTCAACTACGTGCGCAACTACGAGTCGTCGCTCGCCAGCGTGATCGAGCTCTACCGCGCCCTCGCCGCCGACTGGATGCCCGAGCCCAGTCAGGTTGGAGACCCGCCTTCAGGCGGCAGCGATTGAGAGACGATGCATACGCGACCGCCTAAAGGCGGGACTCCAACCTCCTCAACCGTAGCTCAAAAAAAATCCGCGTTTATCTGCGTGAATCTGCGGTTGGAAAAAGCGGAGCCTAAGTTATTCGTCATAAAAATCCGTCTTGATCTGTGACCGCATACGCCATCCATGGCCGAAATGGTCAATGCCATCATAATAGGTGGCCATAAAATCCGAGGCCGCTCGCTTAATTCCGTGTATGTGCATCTACAGATACACGGAATGACCTCTGCTGGAGCATTCGCGAAAAATGCGATTGCTTCGAGTGAGGCTTTACCAATGGTGGGCAACGGTTTTAAACATTTTCACGTAAGGGCTTCACTTGTGACGCCCGCAGCGAATAGGTCGCTCAACCTCGGCGGGCGTCACAAGTGAAGCCCCTACCTTATCAAATTTCAGCTTTCCAAAAATCATGCCAGATCATATCGCAGTCCTCGACTTCGGCTCGCAATACACGCAAGTCATCGCCCGCCGCATTCGTGAAGCCAATGTGCTCTCTCGGATCTATCCCTATAATACGCAGGCCAGTGTGCTGCTAGAAGCTGGAGCCAAGGGCATTATCCTTTCCGGCGGCCCTTCTTCGGTCTTGATCGAAGGCTCGCCGCGCCCAGATGCTAAAGTCTTTGACCTCGGCCTTCCCGTATTGGGTATCTGCTACGGCGAACAGTTGATGGCGCACATGCTGGGCGGGCGCGTCGGTAAGAGCGTGGAACGCGAATTTGGCCACGGCACCCTGAATATTGCGATCAAGGGCAAGCTCTTTGAAGGCCTGCCCGACACGCTGCGGGTATGGAACTCCCATGGCGACCGCATCGAGGATTTGCCAGACGGCTTTGAAGCGGTGGCTTCTACCGAAAACTCACCTTTCGCCACGATTCAGAATGCAGAGCGTCAATTCTACGGCATGCAGTTTCACCCCGAGGTGGCGCACTCTGAGATGGGCACCGAGGTGATTGCCAATTTCCTCTTCAAGATCTGCGGCTGCTCCGCCGATTGGTCGATGGCCAACTACATCGAAGAGAGCATCCAGAAAATCAAAGACATGGTCGGCGACGAGCGCGTCATTTTAGGGCTTTCCGGGGGCGTGGACTCTTCCGTCGCGGCCGCCCTGATTCACAGAGCGATCGGCACGCAATTAACCTGCGTCTTTGTCGATAATGGTTTGCTGCGCTTGCACGAGCGCGAGCAAGTCGAGAAACTCTACGGCGACCACTTCGACCTCGATGTGCGCGTGGCCTCCAAGGCCGACTTTTTCTTGGATCGGCTGGCTGGCGTGTCCGATCCCGAAACCAAGCGCAAAATTATTGGCAATTCCTTTGTCGAAGTCTTCGACGAAGCCGTCACCGAGCTCAAGGAGCACGGCAACTATACCTTCCTGGCTCAAGGCACCCTCTATCCCGATGTGATCGAGTCGGTCGCCATCGATGGCAATCCCGCAGCTCTGATTAAGAGCCACCACAACGTGGGCGGCCTCCCCGAGAAGATGAACCTCAAGCTGCTGGAGCCACTGCGCGAATTGTTTAAAGACGAGGTGCGCCAGCTCGGCACCCAGTTAGGCTTGCCCAAGGAAGTCGTCTGGCGTCAACCCTTCCCCGGCCCCGGCCTCGGTGTCCGCGTGATGGGGCCGATTAAGCGAGAAGACCTCGTCGTGCTGCGTAAGGCCGACGCCATCCTCCAAGAGGAAATGATGGCCGCCGATCTTTATTACAAGGTCTGGCAATCGTTTTGCGTCTTTCTCCCCGTCAAAACCGTCGGTGTGATGGGCGACGAGCGCACCTATGAAAACGTCATCGCGCTGCGCATCGTCGAGAGTGTCGACGCCATGACGGCCGACTGGGCGCGCGTGCCCTACGAAGTGCTCCGCACCGTCTCCAGCCGTATCATCAACGAAGTCACCGGCTGCAACCGCGTGGTGCTCGACATCAGTTCCAAGCCCCCCAGCACCATCGAGTGGGAGTAGGGGCGGCGTTGTCAGAACGTGGTAAATTGTAGCCGAAGGCGTGAGCCTTTGGACGCTTTTGCCATGGGTGTTCGGCGCTCCGAAGCGTGACCGCTTCGTAATGTTCGGCTGATTAAGGAACTCCAAAGGCGGAGGAATCCATGGAACCTATGGCTGCGTTCTTGTTCTCAGTCTCCATAGGGAAGGCGATACTGAGCAGTGGTATAGCGCCCGCTACGATTCGGTAGCTGGCCAAGCCTTCCGCGAGGGCGGCTTTCGTCTCGACCAAATACGCACTTTTAAAATACGTTCTCTTGAATATTATAATGAAACCCACTTCGGCGATTTTCTCTTTATTCCTAGGTATCTTGCTCGCTCCATTGGCTGCGAGTGCCCAAGGGGTGAGCGAGCGCGAAATCATTGACCGTGCGCGCGCGACAATTGGAGCGGAAGCGGCGCTCGATGGTCTGGTCACACTTCGGCTTGTCGGCACGCTGGTGCCTGCCGATCCAGAGGTGCCGACGGCTACACTGCTCATCGTCGCCCGCAAGCCGCTCTCGCAGCGCCTTGAAATCAAGGTCGACGATATCGTCGAAACCACCATCCTCGATGGTGATCACGGCTGCATTATCCGCTCCAACCTCAATGCCGACGCCTCGCAGATGCGCGATTTGATCGGCGCCGAGCACATGCGGGTGGCCTATAGCACGCGGCAGTTTTTTAATTTCTACCGCCCCGATTTCAAAAACGGTGAAAAGGTGACGCTGCAAGGCACCGAGACTTATCGCGATGAGCGCTGCTATAAGCTCCTCTACGAATATCCCGACGGCCTGCAAACCGTGCGTTACTTTTCGATGGCCGACGATAGGCTGGTTGCCACCATTACCGAAAACGGTGTTGAGAGCATAGGTGTTGGCACGCAAACCGTCGGCGGCATCAAGTTTCCTCAAGAAGTCGAATACTACGAGGGCGGGCGCAAACTCCATACCATCTTGCTCAGCGAAATACAGGTCAACAAGCCGCTCTCCGCAGGCATCTTCAATATTCCCGCAGGCGATACGCAGTAGGGCGGCACACACCTTGCTAGTTTTCGCGTTTATAATTTTTTCGAAACTTCCACCAGCTAACTTGCAGCCCAGCGAGTGAACTGTTTGTTTGTTCGCATGATGCAAAAGATCGAATTTTCTGAAACGCCCAAATTTCAAGCTGTTTTGCGTACTTTCTGCGAGCAGGCGATTGTTTCGAGCGACGTGACCGATGTGGTCACCAGTGTCCTCGCTGATGTGCGCCAGCGCGGAGACGGTGCGGTGCTCGAATACACGGAGAAGTTTGATCGTGCCAAGCTCAGCGCGGAGACGATGCGGGTCTCGCCCGAGGCGCTCAAGGCATCGGTCAAGAGCCTCAGCTCTGAGGATCGCAATGCGATCCGTGCGGCCATTGCCATGGTCAAAGATTTTCACAAAAAGACGCTGCCTAAGGATTGGAAGGCGAAAAACGCGCAAGGCGGTATCGTCGGGGAGCGTTTTTACCCGATCCAGCGAGTCGGGCTCTATATCCCAGGAGGTAATGTGCCGCTGGTTTCGACTGTCATTATGACAGCTGTCTTGGCCAAGCTGGTCAAGTGCCCTCAGATCGCTGTCTGCACGCCGCCCGATGCGGAGGGCAATGTCGCCCCGGCCATGCTGGCGGCGCTTTCCATAATCGGGATTGAAGAGGTTTACAAAGTAGGGGGTGTGCAAGCCGTGGGCGCGATGGCCTACGGCACCCAGACGATCCCAGCGGTGGATAAAATTTTCGGCCCTGGCAACGCCTTCGTGATGGAAGCGAAGCGGCAGGTGCTCGGCACGGTCGGCATCGATCTGCTGCCCGGCCCCAGCGAGGTGATGATCATTGCCGATGCGGGTGCTAACCCGCGCCACGTCGCAGCCGATCTGCTGGCGCAAGCGGAGCACGGCAGTGGCAAAGAGATCATCTTTCTCGCCACCACCAGCAAAGCGTTGCTCCGTAAAATTGAAAAAGCCATCGCCCAGCAAATGCCTGCACTCAGTCACGCCGACAAGTGCGCCAAAATTTTAGACGGTCGCTGCCTCGCCGTGACTTGCAAGACGCTCAGCCAAGCCGCCGAAGTGGCCAACTACATCGCGCCCGAGCACTTAGAGCTGCAAGTGGCCGACGCCTCAATTGAGCCGCTCAGCAAGCAGATCACCACCGCCGGAGCCATTCTCCAAGGCTACTTCACGCCCACGGTGCTCGGCGATTTCACCGCAGGCCCCAGCCACACGCTGCCGACTGGCCGCGCCGGGCGTTTCTTCAGTGGCTTGCAGGCCACCGACTTTATGCGCCGCTCCAGCACCGTTCGTTACGATGCCAAGAGCCTCGCCAAAGCAGCCCCTGTCGTGGAGACATTTGCCCGCCTCGAGCAGCTGGATGCACATGGCAAGTCGCTCACGATTCGGCTGTAGAGCGGGGAAGGTTGACTTTTTATCAAATGTCTACTCTGTGAAAGTCGAAGCCCATGCATTTTTTGGTTCCTCGAAGACAGACGAATCTGTCGACGATGTCATTGAAACGCTCCGTGGAGGCCGGTATTAGTGGTTTTTGATACCGATGTCTTGATTTGGATTGACCAATACAGCCTTTCGCATGGCCTGCGCGCTGCGGACGCTTTGATTGCCGCAACGGCTGTCGAGAACGGTCAGACCCTTTGCTCTGCCAATGCGAAACACTACAAATTTCTACCCGACTTGGACTTTAAAGCTCTGCGAGTATAAACGCGCAATTTCAATTGTTGCATGATGCAACAATACGCGCAGCCGCGCTCATGCAAAAGACGGCCTGTGGTAGGTGAGCGGACTGCTCTGGCTTGATTATTTTTGGTTATAAAATATTGATTATCAGAGTTTTGTGATTCTTTCGCGGCTTGAAGGAGCTAGAGCTGGCATAGAACTGGCAACTAGCGAATTAAAGTCGCGTTCAGCGATTTTAATTAACCACAAAATTAAAAGGATAAATTATATGAAAGCACAAATCATCACACTCTCTGGCATTCTCGCAACTGCCTCACTCTTGACTGCTGGCAACCATGCCCAAGCGAACACCGGAATGGACGCGACCTCTCCCGCGCACTCGTCGGCAACCGTTGGTTTGATGAAGCATGATCAGCAGCACATGATAAATCCGGCCATGAACACAGACGCGGACTTCCATGGCCGCAATGACCGCAATGTAGGCACGAAGTCCCAAATCAACCAGCACGACAACGATAACATCATCACTGATCAGGCAGGTAATAATTACTTCATGCCCACAAACAACGAAATGATGATTGATCAGGACTATGGTCGCAATGATCGCAGCGTGTCCGATGATATTCGATCCTCCAGCTACGGCGATAGCGTTATGCTATCAAACAGTCTAAGGACGCATGTTTTCTACAACGAGACCAGGCGCCAAACGATGTCTGAAATGCGTTCGGATGTCCGCGCTGACAAAAATTTCACTAAAGCGGAGCAACAAGTCGACTCATGGCGCAACAAAGTCCGCAAGGATTTAGACGTGCTCAATAACTCGACTGAAGAAAGCTATGAGTCTGCTAGGGGCAATTTACAGAAAAGCTTTGATGGTTACAGCAAGGCCAATACGACGGCTATCAATCATTTTCAGATGGGTTCGGAACGTCTTTCAGTCTCTCAGTAGTTGGAAGCAGCTGCTGATCTACTTGTTCCGTAGCGGATTCGCGAAGCGATTTCGAGTTGCGGTGCCGCTTGGCAGACTGGGTCGAAATGGCTTCGCCAGTCCGCTACGAGGGCGAGGGTCTGTTTCGTAGCGGATTCGCGAAGCGATTTCGACTTGCGGTGCCGCTTGGCAGACTAGGTCGAAATGGCTTCGCCAGTCCGCTACGAGGGCGAGGGTTTGTTCCGTAGCGGATTCGCGAAGCGATTTCGAGTCGCGGTGCCGCTTGGCAGACAGGGTCGAAATGGCTTCGCTAGTCCGCTACGGAGGCGAGGGTCTGTTTCGTAGCGGATTCGCGAAGCGATTTCGATTTGCGGTGCCGCTTGGCAGACAGGGTCGAAATGGCTTCGCCAGTCCGCTACGGAGGCGAAGGCTTATTCCGTAGCGGATTCGCGAAGCGATTTCGAGTTGCGGTGCCGCTTGGCAAACTGAGTCGAAATGGCTTCGCCAGTCCGCTACGGAGGCGAAGGCTTATTCCGTAGCGGATTCGCGAAGCGATTTCGAGTTGCGGTGCCGCTTGGCAGACTGAGTCGAAATGGCTTCGCCAGTCCGCTACGGGGGCGAAGGCTTATTCCGTAGCGGATTCGCAAAGCGATTTCGATTTGCGGTGCCGCTTGGCAGTCTGGGTCGAAATGGCTTCGCCAGTCCGCTACGAGGGCGAGGGTCTGTTTCGTAGCGGATTCGCGAAGCGATTTCGAGTCGCGGTGCCGGTTGGTAGACTGAGTCGAAATGGCTTCGCCAGTCCGCTACGGAGGCGAAGGCTTATTCCGTAGCGGATTCGCGAAGCGATTTCGATTTGCGATTTCGAGTTGCGGTGCCGCTTGGCAGACTAGGTCGAAATGGCTTCGCCAGTCCGCTATGGAGGCGAGGGTTTGTTTCGTAGCGGACTGGCGAAGCGATTTCGATTTGCGGTGCCGGTTGGCAGACTGAGTCGAAATGGCTTCGCCAGTCCGCTACGAAGGCGAAGGTTTGTTCCGTAGCGGATTCGCGAAGCGATTTCGAGTTGCGGTGCCGGTTGGTAGACAGGGTCGAAATGGCTTCGCCAGTCCGCTACGAGGGCGAGGGTTTGTTCCGTAGCGGATTCGCGAAGCGATTTCGATTTGCGATTTCGAGTTGCGGTGCCGCTTGGCAGACTAGGTCGAAATGGCTTCGCCAGTCCGCTACGGAGGCGAGGGTCTGTTTCGTAGCGGATTCGCAAAGCGATTTCGAGTTGCGGTGCCGGTTGGTAGACTGAGTCGAAATGGCTTCGCCAGTCCACTACGGGGGCGAATGTTTGTTTCGTAGCGGATTCGCGAAGCGATTTCGAGTTGTGGTGCTGCTTGGTAGACTGAGTCGAAATGGCTTCGCCAGTCCGCTACGAGGGCGAATGTTTGTTCCGTAGCGGATTCGCGAAGCGATTTCGAGTTGCGGTGCCGCTTGGTAGACTGGGTCGAAATGGCTTCGCCAGTCCGCTACGAGGGCGAAGGTTTGTTTCGTAGCGGATTCGCGAAGCGATTTCGAGTTGCGGTGCCGCTTGGCAGACTGGGTCGAAATGGCTTCGCCAGTCCGCTACGAAGGCGAGGGTTTGTTTCGTAGCGGATTCGCGAAGCGATTTCGAGTTGCGGTGCCGCTTGGCAGACTAGGTCGAAATGGCTTCGCCAGTCCGCTACGAAGGCGAATGTTTGTTTCGTAGGGGATTCGCAAAGCGATTTCGAGTTGCGGTGCCGCTTGGCAGACTGAGTCGAAATGGCTTCGCCAGTCCGCTACGGAGGCGAGGGTTTGTTTCGTAGCGGATTCGCGAAGCGACTTCGAGTTGCGGTGCCGCTTGGCAGACTGGGTCGAAATGGCTTCGCCAGTCCGCTACGAAGGCGAGGGTTTGTTTCGTAGCGGATTCGCGAAGCGACTTCGAGTTGCGGTGCCGCTTGGTAGACTGAGTCGAAATGGCTTCGCCAGTCCGCTACGGAGGCGAATGTTTGTTTCGTAGCGGATTCGCGAAGCGATTTCGATTTGCGGTGCTGCTTGGTAGACAGGGTCGAAATGGCTTCGCCAGTTAGTCTACGCGCCGTAGACGCCTGCATCGGTCAGTTGCTGGATGCTCTTGACCACGCGCACTTTGTCCTCGGGGTAGGTGACGCCGAACCACGGGCTCTCTGTCTGCAAAACGGGGCACTCGACCGCGCCTTCTTTGATTAGGCTGTCGATGAGGCTGGGCAGATAGTATTCCGATTTTTCTTCGCCACCGCGTGCTTCCAGAAAGGCGGTGAAGCGCTCTTCCAGCGGGGCAAAGATCGCAGGGGTGAAGCCCCAGAAATTCATGGAGACCACGGCTTCGTTCGAGACGGGCACGCGTTGTCCTTTGAGGTTTTCACCGCGTAACTCGCCGTCGGCATCGTGACCGATTGCGGTAAACTCTTCCACGCTTTGTAGCTTGCCAGCCTTGAGAGTGCAGATGCCTCGATTAACGGTGCCGTGCGGGGAGAGGGTGTTGCGCAAAATATAGCCGACCATGCTCGCGCTGAGTTGGTCGGGGTCGGTAACGCTCAATAGCCCTGCCATCTGTGCGTAAGCTTCGCGCCCGTAGAAGTCGTCGGCATTGATCACGGCAAAGGGCTCGGCGATGCAGCCGCGCGCGGCGCGCACGGCGTGAGCGGTGCCCCAAGGCTTGGTGCGGCCTGCCGGCAGCGTATGGCCCACGGGCAAATCGTGGAGATCTTGAAATGCGTAGCGCACCTCGATCCGGCTGGTGTGTTTTTCGCCCACTTGGGTGCGGAAGGCTGGCTCGAAATCTTTACGAATCACAAACACTACTTTGCCAAAGCCCGCGCGCACGGCGTCTTCCACTGCGTAGTCGAGCATGGTTTGGCCGGAGGGTCCCATGGCGTCGAGTTGTTTCAGGCCGCCGTAGCGCGAGCCCATGCCAGCGGCTAGGAGTAGGAGAGTGGGTTGCATCGGAAAGGTGATAGGTGTCTCCGCTTAGGCTGACAATCCACAATTGCTCGGTATTTCCAGTAGTCGGGTTGGCTTGCCGCCCGACAGCGTCGCTCGCGCATGGTTGAGATAACACCGAGTGTTGAGTAAGATACTTACGATTTAGACTAAAGTGTTTTAAATGCTAGGGCAAGCCAACCCTGCTGCTTTAGATTTCCAGCAACTTGAACATTCCTATTGAATAAGCTGCGTATTCGGGCTTCTTCTTGCACATATTCCAATGAAGAAGACTTTCGATGCCCTCAATCGTGCGCTGCCGCACATCCAAGATTTGCGCGCCTACGTGCCGGGCGAACAGCCGCAGGGCACGGGTTGGGTGAAGCTCAATACCAATGAAAACCCGTATCCGCCCTCGCCGAAGGTCGGCATCGCGATCGCGGGTGAGCTAGATAGTTTACGCAAATATCCCGAACCCACCAGCGCCAAGCTGCGCGCGGCCATCGGTGCGCGCTTTGGCTTGGCTCAGGCAAATGTGATCATCGGCAATGGCTCGGATAATATTCTTGATTTGATCACGCGCTGCTTCGTGTCCGATCCGGGCGCGGGGCACACAGTGCCGAGCTATTCGCTGTATCCGGTGGTGGCTGGCATGTCGGGGCAGGCTTTGATGGATGTTAATTTCGACTGTCTAATGCAGCTCGATGTGGCCGCGCTGGCGGCGACGCAAGCGAAGGTCTTTTTTCTGACTAACCCCAACGCACCGACGGGCGTGCCCTTTGCGCTGACTGAGATCGAAGCCGCGCTGCAAGCCATCGACGGGCTACTGGTAGTCGACGAAGCGTATGTGGATTTTGGGGGCGAGTCGGCGGTGTCCCTACTCAAAGATTACGAAAACCTCGTGGTGGTGCGCACTTTTTCCAAGTCCTACAGCTTGGCTGGTATGCGTGTGGGCTTTGCGATCGCGAGCTCCAAAATCATCGCTCTGCTCGACCGCGTGCGCGATGCCTACAATCTAGACTGCGTGGCGCAGGCCGCCGCGCTGGCTGCGTTTGAAGATGTCGATTACTTCGCCGAACAGCGCTCAAAAGTGATGGCCACCCGCGAGGCGACGCGTGCGCAGCTCGATGGCTATGGCTGGTTCACCTATCCCTCGGCGACAAACTTCCTCTTCACGAAACCGAAAAATGCCGCGGGCGAGTCCAGCGCTGAAGTCGCGGCCAGCCTCTTCGCGCATTTAAAAGCGCAGCGCGTGTTGGTGCGCTATTTTCCCTCACATCCTTTAACTTGCGCTTTCATCCGAGTCAGTATAGGAACGGATGTAGAAATGAAGGCATTTTTAACCGCTGTCGAATCATGGACAAACAACGCATAGCAAAAATCACCCGCAATACTAAAGAGACTCAGATCCAAATGGAGCTGAATGTCGATGGCGCGGGCGCGTCCGAAATCGAGACCGGCATCCCGTTTTTCGACCACATGCTCACACTCTTTGCCAAGCACGGTCTGTTCGACCTGAAGGTCAAAGCGACAGGCGATATCGACGTCGACTACCACCACATGGTGGAAGATACGGGCATCGTGCTCGGCCAAGCGATCAAGGCCGCCCTCGGTGAGAAGCGCGGCATCCGCCGATATGGCTTTTTCCTGTTGCCGATGGATGAGTCGCTGGCACGTGTTGCGCTCGACCTGTCGAACCGCCAGGCATTTGTCTATAAGGTCGATTACGAGTTTCCGATGGTGCGCGATTTTAGCATCGTTTTGGTCAAAGAGTTTTTTCAAGCCTTTGCCAACGAGGCTGCCTGTAATCTGCACATCAATCTGGAATACGGCGAAGAGCCGCACCACATCGCCGAGGCCATTTTTAAGTGCTTTGCGCGTGCGCTGGATGTAGCGACGACGATCGATCCGCGCCTAGGCGACGCTTTGCCCAGCACCAAGGGCACGCTGTCGAGCTGAACTGGCGAGAGCCGGGTTGGGGGAAGGTGCGGGAGCAAGACGTAGCCGAAGCGGTGACGCTTTGGATCGCTCACAGCCACTGTTTCCAGACGTCCAAAAGCTTACGCTGCGAGTTACATTACTGTCAAGGAGTCGAAAGATTTCTTTTTTTTCGGTGGCAGCTTAGATATTGTTCATGTCTACTGCATGTGCGGTGATTCTTGCTGCGCTGATAAACTCCAAATAAAATTTTCAACAAACTACGCGACTATGAGTGAACGAAATGCATCAACGATTAAGCAAGAGATCGAGAGCGGGCAGACAGTGGTCGGCATCGAACTGGGCTCGACCCGTATCAAGGCAGTTTTGCTGGGTTCTGATCAGGCTGCTGTGGCCGTCGGTGGTCACAATTGGGAGAACGCGCTCATCGATGGCTTTTGGACGTATTCGCTGGAAGCCGTATGGTCAGGCATCCAGTCCTGTGTGGCTGATCTGCGCGCTGCCGTGGAAATGCAATACGGGGTAAGCCTTAAGCGTGCGCAGGCCATCGGCGTCAGCGGCATGATGCACGGCTACGTCGCCCTCGACGAAGCGGGTGAGCAATTAGTGCCTTTTCGCACATGGCGAAACAACATGCAGGAGTCCGCCTCCAGGGAGCTAACGGGACTGTTTGCCTATCCGATCCCCCAGCGCTGGAGCATCGCCCATCTCTATCAAGCCATTCTCAATCAAGAAGCACACCTTGGGCAGATTGCCCACGTCACAACACTGGCCGGCTATGTCCACTGGAAGCTCACTGGGCGTCAAGTGATGGGCGTGGGCGAAGCCTCTGGCATGTTCCCCATTGATCTCGATCAACAAAAATTTAACGTCGCATTCGCGGAAAAATTTGATGCGCATGTGGCGGGTCGAGGTTTGAGTAAGAACCTGCTCAGTCTCTTGCCAGAAGTCCTCACTGCCGGAGAGTCCGCTGGTGAACTGACAGAAGCGGGCGCGCGCTTGCTCGATCCGAGTGGTGCCTTGGAGGCGGGTATTGCCATGTGCCCACCCGAAGGCGATGCCGGCACCGGTATGGTGGCGACCAATAGCGTGGCCGTGCGCACGGGCAATGTATCGGCGGGCACCTCCGTCTTTGCGATGATCGTGCTGGAGAAAGACTTGTCGAAAGCGCATAGCGAAATCGATCTGGTGACCACCCCTGATGGCAAGCTCGTGGGCATGGCGCACTCGAACAACTGCACCTCGGATAACAATGCCTGGATGAGCCTCTTCGGTGAAGTCGCCCAAGCGCTCGGTAAAGAAGTTTCCACTACAGATTTATTCACCACCCTGCTGCCCTTGGCGCTGAAAGGTGATGCCGATTGCGGTGGCTTACTCAGCTATGGCTATGTTTCCGGCGAACATATGACAGGGTTCAGCGAAGGGCGTCCGCTCTTTGTTCGTTCGTCGGATAGTCACTTCACCTTAGCCAACTTCGTCCGCGCACATCTGTTCACCGCACTGTGCGCCCTGCGCACTGGGCTAAATGTACTGTTCGAAGACGAGCAAGTTAAGCTAGATGAGCTGCGCGGCCATGGTGGCTTCTTCAAAACGCCTGAAGTCGGGGAGCGCATCATGGCAGCCGCCACAAAGACCCCCGTTTCGACACTCGCGAACGCGGGCGAAGGGGGCGCATGGGGCATGGCCTTACTCGCGGCCTACATGGTTCGCGAAGACAAAAGCCAATCGCTCCCTGACTTCCTCAATCCCATCTTTGCTGGAAATATGGGGCAGTCGGTCGAGCCAGATGCAAAAGACCTGGCCGGATTTGAGAGCTATTTCAAACGCTACCAGCAAGGGCTCACCATCGAACGCGCGGCGGTCGATTCACTAAAGTAATTCAGACTATCTGACTAAAGAATATCATTATGAAGGCAAAGCAAATTTGGTTTATCACCGGCAGCCAGCACCTCTATGGCCCCGAAACTCTGAAACAAGTCGCGGCCAACGCCGAGACCATCGCTCGGGCTCTCGACGCGGACGCGAGCATACCCGTCGAGATCGTCTTCAAGCCTATCGTGACGACGCCCGATGAGATCCGCACCTCTTGCAGCGCGGCGAGCAACGATGCCTCCTGCGTGGGCGTCATCACTTGGATGCATACCTTCTCGCCGGCCAAGATGTGGATCAATGGCCTGTCGAATCTGACCAAGCCGATCTGCCACCTCCACACACAGTTTAATCGAGACATCCCCTGGGGCGAGATCGACATGGACTTTATGAACTTGAACCAGTCCGCGCACGGTGGCCGCGAGTATGGGCACCTGCTCACGCGGATGCGCATCCAGCGCAAGGTGATCGTCGGCCACTGGCAGGATGCCGGGGTGCGTGGGCAACTCGCCGATTGGGCAGGCGTGGCGGCCGGTTGGCATGAGATGCAAAATCTTAAAGTCGTGCGCTTTGGCGATAATATGCGCTACGTTTCTGTGACCGAGGGCGACAAGGTCGAGGCCGAGCGCGTCTTCGGTATGTCGGTCAACACGCACGGTGTCGGCGATCTGGTGGCAGTCATCCAGCAAGCCACCGATGCCGAGATCGACGTGCTGTGCCAGACTTACGCCGACGAATATACGCTCGCCCCCGAGCTGGCCAAAGGCGCCGCGCGCCACGACTCATTGCGCGAGGCCGCTCGTATCGAAATCGGGCTACGCCGTTTCCTCGAAGAGGGAGGCTACGGTGCTTACACCAATACCTTCGAGGATTTGCATGGTATGACGCAGCTCCCCGGCTTACCCACGCAGCGTTTGATGGCTGAAGGCTACGGCTTCGGCGCAGAGGGCGACTGGAAGCACGCCGCGCTGGTGCGCGTGCTTAAAGTGATGAGCCAAGGCAAGCGCGGCGGCACCTCCTTCATGGAGGACTACACTTACCATTTCGATCCTGCGGGCGCTCGTTGCCTCGGCTCGCATATGTTAGAGATTTGCCCATCGATCAGCGCCGAAAAGCCGCGCTGCGAAGTGCATCCGCTCGGTATCGGGGGCAAGGCCGATCCAGTGCGCCTCGTCTTTAACGGTTCCAAGGGGAGCGCCATCAACGCCTCGCTGGTGGACTTGGGGAATCGTTTTCGTTTCCTAGTGAACGATGTCGAGAGCGTCGAGATCCCCGAGGAGATGCCGAAGCTGCCCGTCGCCCGCGTGTTGTGGGATGCCAAGCCGAACCTCGCCACCGCCGCCGAGGCGTGGATTCAAGCCGGCGGCGCACACCACACCGCTTTCAGCTTCGATGTCTGCGCGCAGCAGATCGAGATGCTGGCCGAAATGGCTGGCGTCGAGTGTGTCTTTATCGACAATGCCACCGAGATGCGCGCTTTGAAACAAGACCTTCGCCTTGGCGAAATTTACTACGGCATCCGCGGACTCTAGCCCATGAACTACCAAACGATACGCGAGGAATGCTGCGAGGCCAACCGCTCGCTGCCCAAGACTGGCCTAGTCGATCTGACCTTCGGCAACGTCAGCGTGCTCGATGCCGCCGCCGGTGTCTTTGCCATCAAACCGAGTGGGGTGGACTACGCACAGCTGCGCCCCGAGGACATGGTGATCGTCGACCTCGAAGGGCAAGTCGTGGCGGGTGAGCTGCGCTACTCCTCAGATACGCCGACCCATCGTCGTCTCTTTCAAGCTTTTGCCGCTGCGGGCGTGCGCTCCATCGTGCACACCCATTCCAGATGTGCCGTCGCCTTCGCGCAAGCCGGCCGCGAGATCCCTTGCCTAGGGACGACTCATGCCGATCACTTTTACGGCACAGTCCCCATCACGCGCGAGATGACGCCCGCCGAGATTCAGGGCCAATATGAGTGGGAGACCGGCAATGTCATCGTCGAGCGCTACCAAGCCCTCAACCCGATGGATTTCGCCGCAGTGCTGGTTAAAGGGCACGGCCCGTTTGTGTGGCACGTCTCCGCCGCCAAAGCCGTGGAGTATGCCCTTGCGCTAGAAGTCGTCGCCGACATGGCGCTCAAGACGCTCGCGCTGGAGCCAAACCTCAGCGGTCTCTCCGGTGCCCTGTTGGACAAACACTTTCTGCGCAAGCACGGTCAAAACGCTTACTACGGGCAAGGCAGTAGGCAGTAGGGGCGCGAAAGTTTAAAGTTCCGCTCGAAGCGAAAAAGAAGAATACGGCAACCGGGACGGCGATTGTCCCAATCGCAGCGGTCGGTAACCGGGAGGGCGATTGTCCCAATCGCAGCGGCTACAACCGGGAGGGCGATTGTCCCAATCGCAGCGGCTACAACCGGGACGGTGCCACCCCAACGCACTGCGGATGGGACATCCGCCCTCCCTAGTCTGTTAACCGATACGAGCCGCGCAAATTGAAACCATCCTTGACTTTAAGAGTTTTGGCGATTGTCTCGCCGCTTTTCTAATCATCTATGGCAAAAGCACAAAGCGAAGAATACGTCGAAGTCGAAGGCAAAATTGTAGCGGTTCTACCGGGCACTATGTTTCGGGTCGAACTTGCAAACGGGCACCAAGTGCTCGCTCATATTTCGGGTAAGCTTCGTAAGCACTTCATCAAGATCACCACGGGTGATACGGTGAAGATGGAGATGAGCCCCTACGATTTGGATAAAGCGCGTATCGTTTACCGCTTACGCAATGCCCAAGTGCAGCGCAACGCACCGAAGCGCAGCTACGGCCCGCGGCGACGGTAGTCATTTTTTTTCGAGCCGCTTTTTTTTGTGGGCTTTTTCCAAGTGGCCGAACAGTAAACCGCCGAAAAAGGCTCCGATGAATCCGCTGCCGCCTAGTCGCTGCCGCCTAGTTGCTGCGATAGGCTATAGGCGAGAGAGAGATGAAGATGATCGGCCCACAGATGCCGTCGTTGAGGCCAAAAAGCGTAAAAACCAGTGCGCCGTTGACCGGCCACGATTCGATTCGACCGCTCGTTAAAGGAATTCGCCGTACGCGCTTGCCTCAGCGGTACAGTTTCGCATTTTTTATTTATTTCCAACAACCTGTCATACGATACCACCAACATTATGAATAAAAAGTACGCCTCCATCATCGAAACCGTGGGCAACACCCCGCTGGTCAAAATCAACAACACCGCCGCAGGCTTGAATGCGGACATCTACCTAAAGTGTGAATTTTTCAATCCCCTCTCCAGCGTGAAAGACCGCATCGGTAAGGCCATGATCGAGGCCGCCGAGCGCGACGGCCTGATCGGCGAGGGCAGCATCATCATCGAGCCGACCTCCGGTAATACGGGCATCGCGCTGGCCTTCGTCTGCGCCGCCAGAGGCTACAAGCTGATCCTCACCATGCCCGAGACCATGTCGGTCGAGCGCCGTGTGCTGCTGCGTATGCTCGGTGCTGAGATCGTGTTGACACCTGGCCCTAAAGGGATGCCCGGTGCCATCGCCCGTGCCGGTGAGTTGGTCAAAGAGTATGGCGAAAAAGCCTACATGCCGCAGCAATTTCAAAACCCCGCCAACCCCGAAATCCATCGCAAGACGACTGCCGAGGAAATTTGGGCCGCGACGGATGGCCAGATCGATGCCTTCGTATCTGGCGTCGGCACCGGCGGCACCATCACCGGCGTGTCCGAGGTGATCAAATCTCGCAGAGAGCTTTTCACCGTCGCCGTCGAGCCCGAAGCCAGCCCCGTTCTCTCGGGCGGCGCACCGGGCCCGCATAAGATTCAAGGCATCGGCGCAGGCTTCATCCCTATGAATTGCAATGTCGATGTGATCGACGACATCATCAAAGTCTCCAACGAAGATGCCTTTGCCACAGCCCGCACCCTCGCGGAAAAAGACGGCATCCTCGGCGGCATCTCCACCGGTGCCAATGTATGGGCGGCGATGCAGCTCGCCAAACGCCCCGAAATGGCTGGTAAGACCATCGTCACTATCGGTTGCAGCTTCGGCGAGCGCTACCTCTCTACTCCGCTGGCTGAAAAAGCCCGCGAAGAGATGGCCGCAGCGACCGTCAGCTAAGCCGTAGGGGCGCGACTTGTCACGCCCGCTGAGAATGAGTGCCGATCCACAGCGGGTATAATAAGTCTCGCCCCTGCAATTTTTGCAAAAGCCCCAAACCGATGTAGGTTTGGGGCTTTTTTTATGTTTACTTCGACGACTTAATCGGCTCACTCTGCCGCTTTAACCTGTTATTCCAAACCTAATTAAATATGTATAATTCATCAAAAATTCTCTCCAGCGCCACCGCGCTGAGTTTGATCCTTCTCACCGCTTGCGGTGGTAAACCAGCGATCCCCGATGCGCCCGACGCGGCCATGGAGACCATCGCTCAGGAGTTGGCCGCCGGCAATGGCGGCATCCTGTGGCAAGCGATGCCAGCCAGCTACCAAGCCGATGTCGCCGGCATCGTGCAGCTCGCGGGCACGAAAGTCGATGCCGAGGTGTATGATCAAGGTTTCGGCCTATTAGGCCGTCTGGCCGAAGTGGCGGATAAGCAAAAAGAGTTTATCCTCAACACCCAACTAGCGGGGCCTCAACCGGCTGAGCAGGTCGCTAAGATCGAAGCCGCTTGGCCATCGATTATCGGCTTCATGCGAACGATCACCGGTAGCTCGATTGCCAGTGTCGAGGGCTTACAGGCATTCAATGGACAGGCGTTTTTCGATACCACCGTGTCTGATCTGATCGGTTATGCGGAAGATCTTTCCGAGCTAAGCGGCGAAGAAAACCCACTCCAACTCGGCGCGGTAAAACTGCTAGAAAGCACCGATACCACCGCTAAGCTGGAGTTCACCAGCCACGATGGCGAGGTCGAGACCGAGGAGTTTACGAAAGTCGAAAATCGTTGGGTAGCGACTGAGATGGCGACTGAGTGGACGACTCAAATGGCCGATACTCGGGGGCAGCTCGAAGCGATCACCCCCGAAGAGATGGCGCAGAATAAGCCACAAATCATGGGAGTGATTACGATGATGCAAGGTGTGTTGACGCAGATCGAAGCCGCCGAGACGCAAGAGCAATTTGACCAAGCCCTGCAAGGCGCGATGATGCCGATCATGGGGCTCATGATGATGCAACAAGGCATGGGCGGCGGCCAAAGCGCACCCGCAATGCCGGTAGCGCCGTAAGTTTAGGCAACGTAGGGGCGCGACTTGTCACGCCCGCCGAGCCCCCGTCCCGAGCCCCCGCCCCGAGCCCCCGTCCCGAGCCTCAGTTCCGGGCCCCCACGCCGAACCCCTGCGGGCGTGACAAGTCGCGCCCCTACGCTTTTTTGCGCGGTGACCACTCAAGTATCTTTCGATACGCGTGCCAGCGCGCGTACACGGCGACCGCTACGATGGCTCCGAGCGTGTCGGCCAGCCAATCGGCTAGCTCCACGCTGCGACCGGGCGTGAGTGATTGCCGCAACTCGTCGAACGCGCCGTAGGTGGAGGCGATTAACGCTGCGATGATTATACTGCGAAAGCTCAAATCCTTAAGCTTCGACGTACGTAGGATCGCCGTCGCCAGTAGACCGAACACTAAAAAGTGCGCTAGTTTATCCTTTGAAAAGTTGAAGCCAAGATCGGGCGTTGCCAAGCGCTGGGTGCCTGAGGCCGCGAAAATGGCGACTGCCAGCAAGACTGGCCATAAGTAGGCGCGCTTTGAATCGGAGTCTCCCATCGCACTGGCTGTTAGAGGCGCTTCATGTATTTTTTGCCATTGTTATCCACGAAGAGCACGCGCTCCTCTTGAATAACCATCACTTTCAAGCCGAGCTTGAAGTTGACGAATTCGTCGACTGCATAGGCTTCACCGTTGATGATAGCTCGACTGCCCGTATCCGAAATACGGACGCCGGAGAGCCGAGCACTGCCTAGCCATGCGATGATGTCTTCGCTGGGCTTGGCCGCGGCGCGGGCGGCGGCTTGTTCGGCGGCTTGGGCCCTTTCGGCGGCGGCTTTTGCTTGAGCGGCGGCTTCTGCCTCGGAGGCTTCGCGCGCCTTGCGCAGTTCGTCGACGACGCTGGGTGCAGGAGTAGTTTCGACTGCCGCAGTGGCGGCAGGGAAGGCGCTTGGCCGCGCGATTGTGGGTACAGTTTCAGCTGTGCTGGGCGCGTTGGTGGCATCGGTGGCGGTGGTGGCCGCAGTTTGAGCGGCTGCCACAGGCGCTGTGGCCACTTGCCCGGGAGGCGCTGAATCGCCTTTGAAAAGAACGACGCTTAGGCCGACGACTAGTCCGATCAACATGGCCACTGTGATCACGAGGCCGATCACCAGCGCCGGATTCATACTGCTGGCAGCCGAGCTGGCATAAGCCGCCGGGCTTTGCTCGTCCGGTTGTGACATGCGGTTGGGCGTGCGGTCGCGCTGGGCTTTGCGGAGGGCTTGATTGATTAGGCTCATTTGTTGAAATACTGAAATTTTGAAAGGCTGAGAATGTTATCCGTGCAACCGGTTAATATCTTTTAGGGCTCTGCGCACGTCCCAGTAGTTTACTTCGTTACCGCTGCGGATGAAGGTGGCTAGCAGCGATTTGTCGCAGATGTTGTTTATCATGCGTGGGATGCCGAGGCTACCGACGGCGATTTTCTTAATCGCGCGCGGGGTGAATTGCGGCCGGCCGTTGCTGCCGGCTAGCGAGAGGCGGTGCAGGATGTAGAGCTGCACCTCGCTCGCGTTGAGTGGTCGCAGGTCGTAGTGTACCAGCACGCGTTGGCGAAATTGGCGCAGGCGGTTTTCTTTCAGCTTATCGTTTAGTTCGGGTTGCCCCATCAGGATGATCTGGAGCAGCTTCTGATCGTAAGTTTCCAAGTTGGAAAGCATACGCAGCATTTCCATCACCTCGAAGGAGAGGTTTTGCGCCTCGTCGATGATCACCACGATCTCGCGGCCTGCGTTGATCCGCTCCAATAGCACGTCGTTCATTATGTCCAGTAAGTCGTTCTTAGAGCGCGCCTTGGCCTCCTCGCCGAGCTCTTTCATAATGCCGCGCAGCAACTGCGTCTCCGAGATGCGGGGATTGAGCAGGAGCGCGGTGTCGACCTCCTCGCGCTCTTCGAGCTCTTCCAGCAGTTTACGGCAAAGCGTGGTTTTGCCACAGCCCACCTCTCCCGTTAGGACGATGAAGCCTTTTTTGTCCTCGATTCCGTAGCGCAAGTGCTGCAGCGCCTCTTCGTGGGTCGGGCTCAGAAAGAGAAAACGCGGGTTGGGCGTTACGTGGAAGGGCATTTCCTTGAACCCAAAGTATTCCAAATACATTACGCTTCGATCACTTAAATTAAATTACCCTTTCCAAGAGCGGAAAAATGGCCTTGTTTGTCGTTCTGATGTCGAAAAAATCCGCCCAACGAAAGGAACGTGCTTTAGTGCTCATGTTGATGGGCATGTTGTGCGCGGTGGTGGTGTTTTTTGGCGGCCTTGTTTTGAAGACGCATCGAGAATATCAGAACTTTCAAGCCCGTGAAAATAGAATCGAGGCCAAGCTCATACAAGCTCGAAAAGAGTTTGCCCAGAAGGAAGTGTACATGGCGCGTTTGGTCAACGACCCAGAGTTTCTGGAGCGTGTGGTGCGCGAGCGCCTTGGCTACGCGCGTCCCGATGAGTTACTCTTTCGTTTTTCGGACGAGCCGTAGGGCTGCGATTTCCTTACGTTCCGTGTTTGCAATTCTGCGACGGGCTTTTATCTCCGTTCTTTATGGCAAATTCAACAGAATCACTGATCGAGTCTTTTTCCCATGCCGGGCAGGGGCAAGTCTTCCAATTTTTCAACGAGCTCGACGCTGCGGCGCAGGCGCAACTCGTCGCGCAGGCTGAGACGATTGACCTCGCCGAGGTCGACGCCCTCATAGCAGAACACGTCAAAGGCGCACACGATCGCTCGCTGAATCTGGACGGCCTCCAGCCGACTCCTTACGAGGCGCTTCCCACCAACGGCGGCGACTCCGCGCTGTGGGATGCCGCATGGGATGCGGGATCGGCTGCGATTCAGGCGGGTCGCGTGGCCGCCTTCACCGTCGCTGGCGGACAAGGCACGCGCCTCGGCTACGACGGGCCGAAGGGCACTTATCCAGTTACACCCATCACCGAAAAGACGCTTTTTCAAGTCTTTGCCGAAAAGATCGCCCGCTCGGGCGAGCGCTTCGGGGTGAGTATCCCTTGGTTTATTTTGACCAGCGAGATCAATAACGATGCCACCGTGGCGGCCTTTGAGTCAGCGGACTTTTTCGGACTCGATCGCGACTCGGTGCATTTCATCGTGCAAGGCCTGGTGCCCGCCGTCGATTATGACGGCAAAATCCTCCTCGCAGAAAAGGGTAAAATCGCCATGACGCCGGATGGCCACGGCGGCTCGCTGCGCGCCCTGGTGCGCAGCGGTGCGGTCGATGCGATGGCGAAAAAAGGCATCGACATCGTCAGCTACTTCCAGGTCGATAACCCGATCGTGCAGTGCATCGATCCTGCCTTTATCGGTTTCCATGTGCTCGGCCAGTCCGAACTATCCAGTAAAATGGTGCCTAAGGCCTACCCGCTGGAAAAAGTCGGCCATTTTTGCGTGCAAAAAGGCACCGCGCTGGTCGTCGAATACAGCGACATGCCCGAATCCATGCAGGAAGAGACCACTGCCGAGGGCGGCATCCGCTTCAACGGCGGCAGCGTGGCCATCCATATTTTTGACCGCGACTTTATCGCTCGCGCTGGCGGCTCCAGTGAAGGTTCTAAACTTCCCTTCCACCGCGCGGACAAGAAAATCCCGCATGTCAATGCCGCAGGCGAAACGGTCAAGCCGGAGGCACCCAATGGCGTCAAGTTTGAGATGTTTGTCTTCGATGCGTTGCCGTTGGCCAAGAATCCCGTCATTATCGAAGCCGCGCGCGCCGACGATTTCAGCCCGGTCAAAAACGCCGAAGGCGTCGACTCGCCCAAGACTAGCAAAGAAGACCAGCTTCGCATGTTTGCCCGTTGGCTCAAAGCCGCTGGCGAAAGCATCGATACCGATGCCTCCGGCCTACCAAGCATCACCTTCGAGATCAGCCCGCGCTTCGCAGCCGACGAGGCCGATTTCGTGGCGCAGTGGGCAGCCCTCGACCCGAAGCCTGAAATTAAGGATGGCGCGGTGGTCGAGTAGTCTTGTCATCCGTCTCGCCAGAGTTGATTATTACAAAACATCATGAGCCTAATCGACCAAGTCAAAGAAGCTGAAGCGCTGGCACAGGCTGCGATCTGTAAGATTGCGGAGGCCTCCTTGCCGCATGCAACTTTAGTTCTTTTTGGATCGCGGGCGCGGGGTGATGCTCGCCGCCGTAGCGACTTCGACTTGGCCATCATTCCTAAGGCGGGGTTCAATGAGCGCGAGTTGCTTGAGTTTTCTGACTTACTAGATCGTTCCTCAGAAATAATTTACCCGATAGATGTCGTCGATATGCGAAATGCTTCAGACGAACTCAAGGCTAAGGTCGCAGCGGAAGGGCAGATATGGAAAAACTAGACATCGCCGAGACCGCGCTCGCCAGCTTGGGTGATATTCTGAAAGAGCCTTATTCAGTAATTGTGCGCGACGCGACGATACAACGTTTCGAGTATAGTAGCGAGGCCGTCTGGAAAGCCGTGCGAGATTGGCTCCAAGTCAATGAATCTTTAGATGTGAACCATCCGCGCGGTTGCTACCGTGCGCTCTATCGTATTGGTAAGATTGATGAAGCGTTGAGCGTTTCCCTGCTCGCAGTCGTCGAAGATCGCAACCGCACCTCCCACGCTTACATCGAAAATGTGGCTGTCGCGGTGTTTGAAAAAATCCCTGAGCACTACATTGCCTTAAAATCTGTCTTAATTTTATTAAAAGAGTCCTAATTCATCCATTATGAGCCTAATCGAAAAAATTGAATCCGCCGGAGCCGCTGGCTCCCTTCTTGAAAGCAGTGTCGCCAATCTGAAGATTTGGGCGAGTGCCGACTTCCTACCCGAGTGGGTAGGGGTGAGCATCGCTGAACTGGTCGACAGAGAAGAGTGGGAAGAGCTCAACGACCGCTTCTACCAAAACATGGCTTTCGGCACAGGCGGCATCCGCGGGCGCACCATAGGTAAAGTATCCACTTCCGTCGAGACGGGCACCGTTTCCGCAGTCGGCACACCCGAGCACGCGGCAGTCGGCACCAATGTGCTGAACGATTTCAACCTCATCCGCGCCACCGTCGGCATGTTTCGCTACGTCGAAAAATATCTGCGAGACAGCGGCCGCCACGATCAGCCACGCTTTGTGATCGCGCACGATGTGCGCCACTTCTCGCGCCACTTCTGCGAGCTGGCCGCATCGACTTGGTGCAAGCTCGGCGGGCAAGCGCTCATTTTTGACGGCCCTCGCTCCACGCCGCAGCTCAGCTTTGCGGTGCGCCAGTTTAAGGCCAGCTGCGGCGTGGTGATCACCGCTAGCCATAACCCGTCGCATGACAACGGTTTCAAGGCTTACTTCGAAGACGGCGCACAAGTTGTTTCCCCTCACGCCGAGGGTATTGTCGATTTGGTTAATCAAGTGGCGCTGGCTGATCTCACCCAGTATCTCGAAGTGGACATGGAGCCGGTGATTATTCTTAAAAAAGAAGACGACGAGCCTTACCTCGCGCTCTTGGAGGAAATGGTGGTCGATGCCGATGTCATGCAAAAGATGGCTCCCAAAGTCGTCTTTTCACCGATCCACGGCTGTGGTGCTATCAGTTCGATGCCAGTGCTTAAAAAGCTGGGGGTCGAAGTGATCGGCGTGCCCGAGCAAATGGAGCCAGACGGCCGCTTTCCCACCGTTAAGTCACCCAACCCCGAAAACGCCGAAGCCCTTGCGATGGCGATTGCCAAGGCCAACGAAGTCGGTGCCGATGTCGTCATGGCGACTGATCCCGATGCCGATCGCATGGGCGTGGCCGTGCGCAACCGCGCGGGCGAGATGGTGCTGCTCACGGGCAACCAAATCGGCACGCTGCTGGCCGAATACCGGATCTCCACACTCAAAGACGCCGAGATTCTACCCGAAGACGGCTCGCCCAATGCCGTACTGATTAAGACATTTGTGACCAGCCCCATGCAAGAAGCAGTCGCCACTTGGCACGGCCTCAAAACAATCAATACCTTGACCGGGTTCAAGTGGCTGGGCGAAAAACTCGCCGGCTACGAAGCCGAGATGAAGGCTAAGCTCTTTGAAAAAGAAGGCCTCGCAGTCGATTACGATGCCTGCGAAGTCTGGACGAAGGCCGATCTGATGCTCGACTATTCGACTTACTTCGTGTTCGGCAGCGAAGAGAGCTACGGCTATCTCGCCTCGGATAAGTTGCGTGATAAAGATGCCAACGCTGCCTTAGTGATGTTCTGCGAGCTCGCCGCCTACTTGAAGGCGCAAGAGATGACCTTCCCCGAATACCTCGACTCGCTCTACTTGCAGCACGGCTACTACGAAGAAAAGACGATCAACATTTACTACGAGGGTGCCGCTGGTTCGCAGAAGATTAAAAATATTCTCGAATCTTACCGCAGTCATCCACCCAAAGCCTTCGGCGATGTCGAAGTGTCTGGTTTCACTGATTTTGGTAAGGATGAAATCATCGATGCCGATGGTAAGCGCATCCCACCGCAGGATTTTTATTTTTTGGAATTGAGCAACGGCTACAGCTTCGCGGTGCGCGGTTCTGGCACCGAACCCAAGATCAAGTTCTACGTATTCGGCCGCTCCGATGTGACCGATCCCGAAGAGCTGGAAGAGGTCAAAGTCGCCGCGAGTGTCGTGATGGAAAGCATCCTTAAATCAGTCGACGCCGACGCCCGCAAACGCGCGGAGGCGTAGGGCGCGGCGGGCGTGACAAGTCGCAATGCCATTGCGTATTACTAAATTAATAAAAGTTAAATAGGATGACGTTTTGTTCATGCGTATTTTATGGCCACACGAAGCGCGAAAGCGCGTAGATGGCAAAGCCCCGCAGGGGTGAGCGAGACGGATGCCGAAGGCAGTCGAGAGAACAAAGAGGCACAAAAATACACAAAAATGTCTTCGTCTGAGTTTTTCGTGCTTCTTCGTGCCTTTTTGTGGCTGAAAATCAGTGATTTGAGCTTTCATTATAGCTCAGAATGAAAAGGCATTGAAATACGCAATGGCATTGTGACAAGTCGCGCCCCTACGAAAAGGCACAAAAAAAACGCCTCATTGCTGAGGCGCTTGAAGATTGTTTGAATCGAAGAGATATTTTTACGCGTCGCCGGGTATAATAACTTGATCAATTACATGAATTACACCGTTGCTCGCCAAGACATCTGTCTGGATGACATTTGCACCCTCGACGGTGACGCCGCCATCTGTGATCGCAATGGTCACTGTCTTGCCGTTAACAGTAGGCGCTTCACCTGCAGTGACATCCTTGGCCAACACTTTGGCAGGAACCACGTGGTAGGTGAGGATGGCGATCAGCTGATCCTTGTTTTCAGGGAGCAGCAAACTCTCGACGGTGCCTGCTGGCAGCGCGGCAAAGGCAGCATCGGTCGGTGCGAACACAGTGAAAGGGCCATCACCCTTGAGCGTGTCCACAAGGCCAGCCGCTTGCACAGCCGCGACGAGCGTATTAAAACTACCTGCAGCAACTGCGGTGTCTACAATGTCTGCCTGAGCGGCAGCGTTGTAGGAAGCTTTCTGGTAAGTAGCCATGCTTGCCTTTTCGTAACTGCCACAGCTGCTACCACAACTAGAACCTGCAAATGCGGCGAATGGGAGGGAAGCGAGGGCGGCGAGAGTGAGAATCTTTGTTTTCATAATATATCCTTTTGTTTTTAGTTGAACGAATGGTGAGGTTATAATTCGCGGATTTGATAACTCCCTTACCAAAAATCGAAAAAATCGGAAAAATATTAAAAAGGGAGGGCGGATGTCCCATCCGCAGCGGGAGGGCGGGTGTCCCATCCGCAGCGGGAGGGCGGATGTCCCATCCGCAGCGGGAGGGAGGGCGGATGTCCCATCCGCAGCGGGTGGCGGGACATACAATTGCCCGCCGTTGAAGTGAGCGACCTCTTGGAGCAAGTCTGTAGTCAGGGTGATCATACCTGTTCTCGCTTCATTCGGCAGTTCACGCCGATGGATTCTACAATCTGAATGCTGGATGGAATCTTCCACGGAGCGAGCTTGCCGCGGCAATGACTGCGAATCGTGCGCTTCCATGCGCGTAGATCTGGCTCTTCGGAAATAGCGATTTTTACGCACACTTTGTTGCCAGTGATCGGATCTTCTTGGCCGTAAACATGCACGGCTTCAATGCCCTCGATCGTGTTGAGCACGGCTTCGACTTCGGCGGGGTGTACTTTCTGGCCGCCGACATTGATCAAGGCGCTAGTGCGGCCGATGATGCGGAGATTTTCGTGAGCGTCGGTTTCCACTAGGTCGCCGGTGCGATACCAGCCGTCGGCTTCAAGCTTACCGTCTTCGGCATCGAGATAACCGAGGATACGTGAGGGTGTCTTCAGCCAAAGTTCGTCTTCGATTACTTTCCACTGTGTATCCGAATCTTGGATACAGAAAAAGAGGCTCTTGTTGTTGGCACTTTTGATGCGGATGGCACCCGTTTCGCTCGTGCCGAATTTCTGCTGGAGCTGCGCGTGGGGGAAGGCCGCGGCGAGGCGATGCAGCACAATTTGCGGCATAGCTTCTGCGCCGTAGGCGATGATCTCGACTGAGCTGAGATCCTGCGCTGTGGCGATGCCTTTGAGCAGCATGAGGTTTAAAAAAGTAGGCGAGGCAGGCAGCACGTTGACTTTATGCGCCGTGATCGCAGCGCCGGCAGCTTCGGGCGTGCGGGTGGCGGGCAGGACGAGTGTGGAGCCTGAAAAGAGGCAACGAAAAGCGGAGTCGAGGCCGCCGATGTGATCGATCAGCAGGAGCAGCAGGCAGCGATCTCGGCGTGGGGGGATGTTTTGATAGCGGTCGAGCAGGGCGTCGAAATTGTGCAGCATGCCCTTGGGCTCGCCGCTGGTGCCACTGCTGAAGAGCACGAGGCCGCTGCCTGCGAGTTGATCATAAAGTGGGGAGCTTGCCGCGACTTGCCGCAGCTTGCTTTGCTCAGCTGCGGTAAGCTCGGCGGGTAGCGGGAGGGCGATGTGGCCGCGTTCGGCGATGGCGAGGAGTGTCGCGAGACCCTCGATAGTAGTAGCGGGTTGCACTTCGATGACGGCGGCACGCTTGCTCGGGAGTCGCGCAGCGGCTTGGTCGATGAGCTCGAGGAACTCGGCGTAGCTCCAAGCGCGGCCGGCCTCGTGGCAAGCGGTGCGGTCGGCGTAGGCTGCGAGCTTTGCGCGGATCCAGGTCATACTTGGTTTAACACACTCCGCCCAAGTAGAGCACTTGACCGGTGATAAAATCGCTCTCTTCGCGGAGATAGAAATCGACGGCGTTAATGACGTCGCGGACTTCGCCCATGCGGCGCACGGCTTGGCGGGCGAGTAGGGCGTCCATCTTAGCTTGCGGCACGCCTCGGATGAGATCGGTTTCGATCGGAGTGGGGCCGATGGCGTTCACGGTGATCTGTAGCTCGGCCAGCTCGCGGGCTAGGATGCGGGTGAGGCTTTCGACAGCGGCTTTACTAGCGGCGTAGATGGCTTCGCCTTCGAGATTAAGCGGGTGGGCGACTGTGGTGAAATTGATGATCCGCCCGTTCTTGGTGCGGCGCATCAGCTTGGCCATTTCGCGGCAAAAGAGAAAGGTGCCGACGACGTTGGTCTGCAAGATGCGGTTCACGGTGCTGGCGGGGGTGAGTAGCGCGTGGTTCATCGAGGCGATGCCCGCGTTGTTGAGCAGGGCGTCGACGCTGCCGTGGCTGCTCTTCATTTTGCGCGCCATGGCGACCACGGCATCTTCATCGCTCACGTCGAGCGCGAAGTGTTGATAGTGCGCGTGGGTGATACTGCTTGCGCCGCGCGAACAGCCGACAACGCGCCAGCCAGCTGCAAGATAATAGTCGGCGAGTGCTTTGCCGATGCCCTTGCGGGTACCAGTGATAACGATGGTCTTCACGCGGGGAGCCTCTCCAGCACGGCGTCAGTCAAGCTGCGGACGCTGCGGTAGGGGGAGTTTTTAGCGCTCATGGCTTTTTCGTCCGCCAGCGCGATGGAGACATCGTGCTGCTCGGCGAGCGCCTCCTCGATATCGGCGATCAAATTGACTAGCGCCATGCTATCGAGTGCACCACCTTCGCCGTAGAGGGCGGTATCGGTAGTCGGTGCCTTGAGGGCGTCGAGTTCAAAGTCTTCGGCGAGTAGTTGCACTGATTCAAGGATCAGGGCTTCGATGGCTGGGCGGTCGGGCATGGGAAGTGTCTGGGGGTTGTTAGTTTACTCACCCCCGAAAAATTCGCTGCGGGTGGCTTGGCCTTCTTGGGCGATGTTTTCGCGGCGTAGGACGGTGAGGAGTGTTAAACCGAGTATTTTGAGGTCGAGCAAGCAGGAACGGTTTTTGATATAGCAGAGGTCGAGCTCGAACTGGCGCTGCCAGGTGAGGCCGTTGCGGCCATTGACCTGTGCCCAGCCGGTAATGCCGGGGCGCACGGCATGGCGGCCGGCTTGTTCGGGGGAGTAGCGCTCTAGGTAGATGGTCGGCAACGGACGCGGGCCGACGAGGCTCATCTCGCCTTTGAGCACATTCCAAAGCTCGGGTAATTCGTCGAGGCTGGTGCTGCGCAGGAACTGTCCCCAACGGGTGAGGCGCTCTTTGTCGCTGCCCGCGCCACTGCGCATGGAGCGGAATTTTAAAATGTCAAAGGCGGCGCCGTCTAGGCCTGCGCGCGTTTGCCGAAAAAAAATAGGTGCACCGAGGTTGACCCTTTGCAGGACTATTAGCATCATTAAGGGCATGCATAGCACCAACAGTAAAAATAGAGAGCTAATTAGATCGAAAGCGCGCTTCATAGGTTTCGGACTTTTCTGTAAGGAGTTGGAATCATGCGCGATTTGAATACCTCAACTTAATTAGTCAAACCAAGCTTTGACAGCAATCCTACTTAATTAGGGATGTTGAAGTCCTTGAAAATAACACAACTAACTCCAAAGAACCATGATACTCGACGCTAACAAACGCACTTTTGCACCTTTCAATCTAACTCGCTTGCTCACGACTTGTTTTGGTCGAGGCAACGGTGAGAAGGTCTGTATTTTGATCGATTTGCCGAACCCGGCAGACATCAAAGACTTTAAGTTTCTCACAGACGAAACGCTTTCCATCCAAAATTACGGGCACGAAGTTTTTTATAAAGGCTTCAAGAACGGCGGTTTGGACGAGATGAACTGGACGGGGGGCGAAATCTTCGCATATAAAGAAACGGGTGGCAGTAACCTTGATATGGAAGATGAGTGCTACGATCCCAACGGCAAGCTTCTGAGCTTGGATAAAAACATTTATACCGAGTATGATATCATCCTGACTGTCTCGACTTTTTCCGCGACGGCGCCATTGACGGCTAAATGCAAACAGTTCGGCTTCCGTGGCGCGACGCTGCATGGGCTGAACCAAATCATTCTCGATACAGGTCTCGCTGTCGATTACGAGCTGGTCAGCGAAGAAGCTGAGAAGCTGCGCCTTGGCCTGACCCACGCCGATCGCTTCGAGATCGATTTTGAGGTGGAGAATAAAGTCTACACGCTTAAGCTGCATACTAACGGGCAAGAGGCGCAAAAGAGTCACGGTCTGTGTCCTCCGAGTAAGGGCGGCGACGTCGCTAATCTGCCTGCGGGTGAAGTTTACTTCGTGCCGGAAAGTGCGGAGGGTGTTTTCCCTTTCAAGTATGATGAAAGCACTATCGGTCTGTTGCACGTCAAGGACGGCATGATTACCAAATCGCAATTTGTGTATGGCGATTACGCAGAGATCGAAGAACACAACCGCCGCCTGAAGGATGATCCGATGATCGGTGCGATTGGTGAACTGGGCTTCGGCACCCAAGTGCTGCCTTTCTCGGGGCGCGATATTCAAGATGAGAAAATCCTCGGCACAATCCATGTGGCCACTGGACGCGATGATCACCTAGGTGGTAAGATTACGCCCGACCTTTTTAAGGAGCACAAAAACGCTTCGCACGATGATGTGCTCTACGCACCACACAAGACTCCAGAGATCCGCCTGCAACAAGCGCGTATGTTCCGCGGAGACCAGATGGAGATTTTGATCGAGCACTATAAGCCTGCTAAATACATGGTAGATTTGCTTGAAGCGGAAGTGGAAGTTTTGATGGAAGCTTAGGCTTTTTAAAGGTGCCCTAGAATGCGTTCCAATTCGTAGCCGAATTCGTAAGAATTTGGAATGTCGGTAGGCCTCGGTCAAATCGTCCAAAGTATCACGACTTCGGCTACTTTTCAAAGTATCACGACTTCGGCTACTTTTCTAGAGTCTCACGACTTCGGCTACTTTTCTAGAGTTTCACGACTTCGGCTACTTTCTAGAGTTTCACGACTTCGGCTACTTTCTAGAGTCTCACGACTTCGGCTACTTTCCAAAGTTTGACGACTTCGGATACGTCTAAACTCTCACGACTTAGGTTATTTTCGGTCGTCCTATGAGCTTCCGGAATTTACCTTCACGGGAAACGGTGGTGAACTTTCGGAGCTTACCTTTACGGGGAATGGTGGACTGTCGGTGCCTGCGTAAACGGTGAGGTGGGGGAAGGCGATCTCGATACCTTCGGAGTCGAAGCGTTCTTTAATCTCGCGCATGATGCTATTTTTTAGAGTGAGGTGTTTCGTTTTCTCAAACCAAATACCAATTAGGAAATCGAGCGAAGAAGCGCCGAAGTCTTTGAAGAGCACGAGTGGTTCTGGTTCGTTCAGGCTGTTAGGATTGGCGTCGGCGACTTCTTTAAGTATGCGAACGACTTTCTTTACGTCCTCCTTGTAGGCGACGCCGACCATGATGTCCATGCGCCGGATGGGGAAGCGAGTGACGGTGGTGACTTCAGCCTTAATTAATGTTTCGTTAGGCATACGCACAAACAAGTTGTCGTGCGTGCGAAGCTTGACCGAGAGTAAGTCGATCGAAAGCACGATGCCACGGGTGGTGCCAACGACGATCACATCGCCCACTTCGAAGGGGCGCTCGCCGAGTAGGAAAAGGCCGCTGATCAAATTCGAAAGGCTGGTTTGTGCGGCAAAGCCAATGGCCACGGTGACGATGCCGGCCGCGCCTAGCACGGCGGTGAGGTTTATGTTGAGCTGAATCAAGGTCGTGCAGACGACGAGCACGATGCCGATGTAGAGAGTCGACTTTTGTGCGAGCAGCAAATGGTGCGGCGAAAGGCGTGGTTTGAGTGCGCGCTTGAGTATGATCCCTATTATAAAGACTAAGGCCAGCCCCACGCCGAACACGCCGAGCGCAAAGAGGATCGTATTGAGATCAAGTGTTTTCATGCTAGGTGAGAGAGTTGCCGAGTCCGGCAAAAGTCCGGCGGATCAGTCCACTAAGTGGCGCTTCGGGCGCCTCGGCGATTTTTGTCGCGCCGCTGGCCTCGCCGGGGGCTTCGGTGTTGTAGTCGATGGAGCTGTGCTGGCTGCTGCCGTTGTAGCGGATGTCGATGGGGGAAGTCCACAGCCCAGCGCCGCTTTGCCAGAGGTGACAGTGGTCGAGCCGTATACAGAACTTGGTGCAGTGCAGCTGCTCGGCCGACTTGTTGTGGATTTTAATTTTGCAAATCGCGCGGGCATTCTTTTCTGAATTGATTACTGGGCACTCGCGGCGGGCGCGGCTCTTGAGTGCGTAACAAAGTACGCCGCTCAATTGATCGCCAAACCAGGTATCAGAGAGTATTTCGGAGCGAATGCGCTCCAGTTCTTCGGTGAACTTGTCGTCGCCAGTGGAGAGTTGGATATCGAGCGGCACGGAGACGTAGAAGTCGACTTTTGCCTGCGGGGCGAGGCGCAGCGGATGCAGCGGCTGCACCACTAACGGGCGATCGGGGGTGCGCGGCTGCACGCGGACGAATTCGACAGGGTTTTCAAAGGCGTAGCGGCGAAAATCGCTTTCCGGTTCGGCTCCGAGCTGGATGCTGGCGCGAGTGTCGCCGCGGTTTTCAACTAGTAGCAAATCGTTTTCCTTTTTTAAAATGCGAATGCACAGGCGTTCCCATTCTAGGCGGATTTCTTTTTGTTCGGAGAATTTAAGCAATCCCCAATGCGGTGTGTCGGATGACATATCTGGAAAAATTTCGCAATATCTGGATAAAGGTCAACGGCATCTTGCGCCCGCACTGAATCTAATTCTTCTTGGGTGCACTATGACAAAAGCGAACCCTTACGAATCCGACGAGTTGCTCCAGCAGTATCTGGTTTTTCACTACGCGACTGGTGCCGAGCAGTTCCCCTACGGTTTCGGGGGAGCGGACGCTTTAGATTTTCCCAAGCGCTGCGCGCTGCAGGGTGCCGACCTAGCAAAGCTCCCTGCGGATGCGCGGGCGCTGGATCTTGGTTGCTCGGTCGGGCGGTCGAGCTTTGAGCTGGCGCGGCATTGCGGTGAGGTGATCGGTATCGACTACTCGCAGGCATTTATCGATGCGGCCAATCGACTAGTGGCTAATGGGAAGCATCCGGCCACGCGCCTCGACGAAGGCTCCGCCACGACGGATCTCGTGGTCGCGGTCGAGCCAGAGATCGACCGTAACCGTGTCACTTTCGAGCAGGGCGATGCACAGGCGATCCGTGGGGATATTGGGCAGTTCGACTTGGTGATCGCCTGCAACCTGATCTGCCGACTGCCGGAGCCGATGCGCTTGCTGGAGCGCTTGCCAGATCTGCTGAAGCCGGGTGGGCAGCTTTTTATCACGACGCCCTTTTCTTGGCTGGAGGAATATACGCCGTCGGCCAATTGGCTAGGGGATGGGGCGCAAGATTCCTTTGCGAGCTTACGCAAGGCGCTGGAGCCAGCCTTCGCGCTCGATGCGCAGTGGGACATGTCGTTTTTGATCCGCGAGCACGCGCGCAAGTTTCAGTATAGCATTGCTCAGGTGAGCTGCTGGACGCGGGCGAGATCGTAGGAGCTTCACTTGTGACGCCCGCTGAGAATCGGCCACCGTGGGTCAGCGGGCGTGCACCCAAGGGCATAAGCAACAGGTCGCACCCCCTACAAATTAAGTCGGGATTTACCGCTTGCATCTTAATTACAGGCTCACCAACGTGCGAGAGTCGATTTCGGAGTGTGGGCGTTCGCTTGGTCGCAAGATTGAGAGGAAAGTCCGGACACCGTAGGGCAGGATTCCCTGTGAAAGCAGGGGAGCGTCGAGGTAACTTGGCGTGACGGATAGTGTCACAGAAAATAAACCGCCCTAGATCGAGTTTCGGCTCGTTTTGGGGTAAGGGTGAAATGGGGAGGTAAGAGCTCACCGCTCCGAAGGTAACGACGGAGGCAGGATAAACCCAATCCGGTGCAAGGCAAAATAGGGGATCGGGCGGCTCGTCCAATGATTCCGGGTATGTCGCACCTCACTTCGGCGGGGATTCCGCTTCGGCGGGATAGATAAATGAACGCACAGCCAAACGCTCCGGCGGGCGGCGGACAAAATCCGGCTTACAGCACTTCGAAATCGACACCCCCTGCCCGCTGCAGGAGGTTTTCCTTGTTTGTAAATAGCTTGACGTACACAATTGTGTAAAATACACAATTACGTATGAAATTAGAGATTAGTAGCACCAAGGCGGCGCGGCAATTTGGCGATTGTTTGGCGCGCGTGAAATATCGCGGCGATACTTTTGTCATCATCCGTAATCAACAGCGTGTAGCCGAATTGACCCCTGCAGGTGGGAGTTCTGGCGCGGAATGGTCTGAAATTTGTGATGCGCTGGCAGGCTTACCCGCTGATCCTGAGTTTGCGAATGATCTGGAGGAAGTGAATCGTTTAGACGCTTTGCCTATCGATCCATGGGGCTGATTCTGGATACCTCGGCTCTCGTTGAAATGGAGCGTGCGGGCGCACGGCTTGATCGTGGATTCATCGAGCAGGATATTGTTTTCTTACCTGCTGTGGTTTGGGCAGAGGCACTCGTCGGCGTTCGGTTGGCTGACAGTGCAGGCAGAGCGGCGCGGCGCAGAGCTCGACTTGAAGCGATTCGGCGGCTCACGGGGATCGTGCCTTTTTCGGCTGAAGTTGCGGAGCACTATGCAGATATATTTTCCGAACTGCATGGCGCAGGGCAACTCATCCCTCAAAATGACATCGCTGTCGCCGCGACCGCGCGCTTTCTCGGAGCCGAAGTGTTACTCGGCCCCAGCGACGAAAAACATTTTCGCCGTGTAGCGGGGTTGGGAGTGCGGGTCATCGATTCGAGTCGGCTCTGAAGCCGTCGGGGTGAAGTGGCTTGCCTATTTTTTTTGCATCTCTTATTTTTCCTGTTTTTTACGCCTTGACAGGCTCGCGGCGTACACGCAGTTTCCCGCCTCTCAACTTTTTTTACAGCTATGGCTAACACTAAATCAGCAATCAAATACATCCGCAAGACAGAGACTCGTGCTCTGCGTAATCGTCAGATCAAGACACGTCTTAAGACTTTCGCTAAGAAGGTGACTGCCGCCGCCGCTGCGGATGATCAGGGCGTGCTTACAACTGCAGTGTGCGATTACATCTCGACGCTGGATAAAGCTGGCAAAAACGGCCTCGTGCATCCTAATAAGATCGCGCGCCACAAGGCTCGTTGTGCTCAGCTCCTAGTTGCGAAAGCTGCGAAAGCTGCACCAGCTGTATCAGCCACAACTGCAACAGCAGCTGCTGATACTGCTGCTTCGGATACTGATGCTTCGGATACCGCTGCAACTGCATAAAGCAATACTAAGATTTTTCTGACCCCCAAGGATGCCCTCGGTTTCGCTTGTCGAGCCGAGGGTGTTTTGTATCCACTTACCGCGTGTCACAGAAAGCTAATAAGAAAAACGCCATCGGTTTTCCACCGCCTCTGCTAGGAGAAAAGCCGCTACGGCTGCCCGTACTGGCGGAAACTGCGGCTTGGCTGGCGCTGGATAAGCCGGCGGGCGTGGGGGTGCGCGCCTACCCTTGGGATGACGAGCCCGATATGGATGCCGCGCTCAACACCCAGTTGCAAGCGGGCAAGCCCGAGCTGCTGCGCCGTGAGGCCGCGCTCTTTGGCTCGGTGTATTATCTCGATCCAGCGATTTCGGGGGTGGCGGTCTTCGCCAAAACGCGCGACGCACTCGCCGAACTGCGCAATCGCTTCGGCTCGGGGGAATGCCGCTTTCGGTTTCAATTCGTCACCCCCGCGCAGCCAGCTGGCTCGCCCGCTGAGCTACGCGCCGATGCGCCACTGCTCCCGCACAACGTAAAGCCAAAGATGATCCCCTCGACGGCGAAGGGTAAAAAGGCCTTTACCGACTTTAAGCGCATCGCCACAGCGCCCAGCGGCTGGGGGCTGTGGGAGGCGAGCGTCGACTTTTTCCGCCCGCACCATGTGCGCGCCCACGCCGCCGTGATGGAGATCCCAGTGATGGGTGATACGGTCTATGGGGGTGCCGAAGCACCTACTCAGCGCGAGCTACACCCCAAAAAGCAGCGCGCGGGGCTGAATTTCCCCGCATTTCACGGCCTAGCGCTGCATTTAGTCGAGGTGCAGCTCGTGCCAGACGAGGCCGATTCGACAATTTTTTGCGAGCTTCCGCAGCACCTGCGACTGCTGCTGCGCCGGATGGGGCTGGATGGTTCAAAATAGGAACTTGCTATTTGGGGGCGACTTCCTTTCCTTCCTCGGTTTTTCAACACACAACAACTATGTCTATTACTGAAATTTCAAGTCTTCTTCCTATTGCTCAAGCCGGTTCCGGTGGCGGCATCGGCCAGTTTCTGCCGATCATTCTACTCTTCGTAGGTATGTGGTTCCTGATCATCGCGCCGCAGCGCAAGCGCCAGAAGGCGCACGATAGGATGCTGACGGAGCTACAGACTGGCGACGAGATCATCACCACTGGTGGCCTATACGGGACTATCACCAATGTAAAAGACGACCGCTTCGTCGTTCGCATCGCCGACAATACTAAGGTCGAACTTGGCAAAAGTTTCGTCGCCAATAAAGTTGTGTCCGCCGACGCTAACTAAATTTTTCTTACTTTATCTTAACTCCAAGCGTTAAGCTTACTACCCATGTCCGGAAACATTCTTTGGAAATTCCTCCTCACCGCCGCCATTATTTTCTGGTGCGTGATGAGCATCACACCCTTACAGGATCGCCCCTTCGAGGATTACATCGTCGGGCAGGTCACAGCCGAGCAGGCTGAGTTTGCCGATGTGCTTCAACGAGCCGAGGCGCGCGTCGAAGCTGGTGATTCGCCGACGCTCTTTATCGGGCTACGCGATCTTGGGGTGCAAGAGGAGATCGACTACGCAAAGTTCTTTCCGCAGATCAATGTTGCCGACATTTCGAATCAAAACAAGCGCAACGATATTCTGCTCAAGCACATCTTGCAGACGGCGCAGAGCCAACTCCGCCTAGGTCTCGACCTCAAGGGCGGTGTCGGGGTGACGCTGATGATCGACGATTCCGCGCAGGAGGGACTCAGTACGGCCGAACAAGCCGAGCAGTTGCAAAACGCCATCGAGATCATGGCCGAGCGCCTCGATGGCATGGGTGTGGCCGAGCCAGTTATCCGTGCACGTGGTAACGATGCGATCGAAATCCAGCTTGCGGGGCTTTCCACGAAGGATAACCCCGAGGTGATCGAATCGGTCAAAAAGCCAGCGCGCCTCGAGTTTCGCATGGTGCATCCTGATCTCACGCCCGACACCACGCCGACGAATCGCTACCCGGTCGGCTACGAAGTATTGACCGAAGACATCGAAGACCGCCGCTCAGGTGAGAGCTTCGTGCGCCGTCACTTCGTAAAACTGATTCCCGAAGCCACGGGTGAGATTGTCGAAGATGCTTTCGCCTCGCAGACGCAGAGCGGCGGCTTCCAGATCAACCTCGTCATGACCGGCGAAGGTTCCGACATCTTCCGCCAAGTCACCGAGCGCATGGTCGGCGAGCCACTGGCCATCGTCCTCGACGGTAAGCTTTATTCCGCGCCGACGATTCAAGCGGTGCTCTCGAAAAACGCGCAGATCACCGGTAGCTTCTCGCAGCGCGAAGCCATCGAGTTGTCTAACGTGTTGAACAATCCACTCGCCGTCGAGTTGCGTGTCGACGAAATGTATGAAGTCGGGCCGACCATGGCCGAAGGTGCCCGCGAGAGCTCTGTCAACGCTGCGCAGTGGGGCGCGATCCTTGTGATCGCTTTCATGATTCTTTATTACTTTCTTGGCGGCCTCGTCGCGGTGCTCTCTGCGATTGTCAACGTGATTATCGTGCTCGGCGTGCTGGCCAGCCTCGGTGCCACCTTGACGCTGCCTGGTGTGGCCGCTCTCGTGCTCACACTCGGTATGGGTGTGGATGCTAACATTTTGATCTTTGAGCGCCTGCGAGAAGAGTTGCGCGCTGGTAAGAGCATCAAAAATGCAACCGCTGGTGCTTTCGATAAGGTAACTTCCACAATTGTGGATGCCAATGTCACCACGCTGATCACGGCCTCGATTCTCATCTGGCTCGGCACCGGCCCGGTCAAGGGCTTCGGGATCACGCTCGCTATCGGTATCTGCGCCTCGATCTTCTGTGCGCTTGTGGTGACTCGCTTCATCATCGACTTCCTAGTGCACCGCGTCGGTGTTTCTAAGATCCTCGGCCTCGACCTCTTCCCTGAGCAGAAGCTCGATTTCTTCCAATTCCGTAAGCCTGCATTTATTGCATCGTGGCTGCTGGTGCTCGCCGGTGCGATCAGCGTCGTAGTGCACCATGATAATATCCTCGGTAAGGACTTTACCGGTGGTGATGAAATGACAGTCAACTACAGCCAGCAGCTCGATGCCGACGATATTATGCGTGTCGTCGAGGAGCAAGAACTTGGCGATGTCACCGTGCTCTACCAAAGCCTGATTGGTGAAGACCGCGAAGTGCTCAAGATTCAAACACCGTTTGACCAAGCGCGCCCAACACTCGAAATTCTGCAAGCGGCATTCCCCAATGCCGGACTCGAAGAGGCGGGCATTAACCAAATCGGTGCCTCGGTCTCGAAGAACATTCAGTGGAATGCCCTGATCTCTGTCATCTGTGCGCTGGGCGGTATTTTGCTCTACGTGGCGCTACGCTTCGAAGTCGGCTACGGTGTCGGCGCTGTCGTGGCGACGATCCACGACGTGCTGATGACGATCGGTATCTTTGTGCTCTTTGGCGAGATGGGGCTCTTCGTGAGTGGCCAGTTTACTGCGCCCATGTTAGCGGCTATTTTAATGATCGTTGGTTATTCGATCAATGATACCATCGTGGTCTTTGACCGTATCCGTGAAGAGCTGGAGCTCAACCCCGGCACTGATTTGCGCAGCATCATCAATCTCGCGATCAGTCGTGTGTTCTCACGCTCCTTGCTCACCAGTATCACCACCTTACTCGCAGCCACCTCGCTCTACATCTTCGGTGCCGGTGTGATCAACGATTTCGCCTTCGTCTTTATCATCGGTATTATCACCGGAACTTTTTCTTCGATCTTCATCGCCAGCCCCGTCTTCTTCTGGTGGCACAAGGGCGACCGTCGCCACGTCGAGGAGCGCCAGCTCACGCCTAAGCGCTACGAGTGGGAGAGCCAGAAAGAAGACGCCTAGTTTTGTCTATGCTTTGGACATCCCTCGCTACCGACGAAAAAGCAGCGGCCGCTCTGGTCGCGCGCCTCGGATTGTCGAAGGTAGTCGCCGAGCTGCTCGTGCAGCGAGGCATCGCCAGTAGCGAGGCTGCTGAGGAGTTTCTCCGGCCGCGCCTCGCGCAGCTGGATAATCCCTTTGCGATGACTAATCTCGAAGCCGCCGTCGAGCGCATCGAGCAAGCGATCGAGGACAAGGAATCAGTAGTCATCTTCGGCGACTACGATGTCGATGGAGTCACGAGCACCGTGCAACTAGTGAGTATGCTGCGCACCTTGGAGCTGGAGCCGCGTTTCAGTGTGCCGCGGCGTCTGGATGAGGGCTACGGCCTGAGCCACGATGCCATCGACCGCATCTTTGCAGGCGACATCCCGCAGCTATTTATCGCACTCGATTGCGGCACCAATGCGCACGAGCCCATCGCCTATCTGCGCGATCTCGGTGTGGATGTCATCATCGTCGACCACCACCAGACGAAGACACAAGCGCCGCAAGATTGCATCTTCGTCAACCCACACGTTAACGATCCAGAAGAGGCGCCTTGGCGCGATCTGTGCACCGCCGGGCTTGTTTTTAAATTGCTACACGGCCTGCTCAAGCATCGCCGCGAGGCGGACGATCCCCGCGTCGAGGGCATCCAGCTTAAAGATTACCTCGATCTCGTCGCGCTGGGCACCATCGCCGATCTCGTGCCACTGCACGGGGAGAATCGCATCCTCTCTTGGTTTGGCCTGCGCCACCTGCGTGCCAATGGCCGCGTCGGCATCCGCGCGCTAGCCGAAGTCGCCGGTATCGACAGCGGGCAAGAAATGGCCAGTGCCGATATTTCCTTTAAACTCGCGCCCCGCATCAACGCCAGTGGCCGCCTCGCCGATGCCGCGCTGCCGATCGATCTGCTCTTGCGAGAAGATTACACGGCTTGCCGCAAAATCGCACAGGAGCTGGATGCGATGAATAAAGAGCGCCAGTCCATTGAGCGCGGTATCGCCAAAAAAGCTGAAGAGCGCGCCGCCGCAGAGTTCGCCGATGAGCCAGGAGTCGTTCTGTTTGGAGACGACTGGCACCCTGGCGTAGTCGGGATCGTGGCCAGCCGCGTAAGCCGCCACTTTCACAAGCCCTGCGTGATCCTCGGCTCCGAGGGCGATCAGGCCAAAGGCTCCGGTCGTTCCGTCGCCTCGGTCAATCTAGTCGAAGTTTTTCAACGCTGCGCGCACTTGCTCGGCCACTGGGGTGGGCACCCGATGGCGGCCGGCGTCTCGCTCAAGGCGAGCGATGTGCCCGCATTCAAAGAGTGCTACCTCGAGAGTTTGAAAGCCCTATATCCCGATGGCCTGCCCGATCCTTCGCTTTCGATCTCCGCTTGGCTGAAGCAGGGCGATCTCAGCGAGTCACTGCTGGAGGAGCTCGACCGCCTGCACCCCTTCGGTCAAGGCAACTCCGAGCCCATCTTCGGTATGCGCGGCGTGGTGCTCGATGAGGTGCCGCACGCCTTCGGCGAGGGTAACTTCCGCTTCCGTATGCCCATGCGCCCTGGTGCCAAGCGCGGCGTGGCCGGCATCGCTTGGAGACTAGGGCAAGCGCCCGAGCTAGGGCAAAGCATCGATATGGCGATCCGCTTCTCCTGGAACTACTGGCGCGATAGCCGCTACCCGCAAGTTACCCTAGTCGACTGGAAACCGTCCAGAAGTGTGTGATGGGGTCGGAGTTCTGCCCTTCAACCTAAATTCAGAATTTAGAGGTCAGAGAACAGAGGTCAGCCATTAAGAATCAGACACTTAGGCCTTCTATTTTATAGCCTGGTAATAAAATAAGAGGTTGACGCTTGAATTTTTTTAATTTGAACTCAATTAATGAAGCGGACTAAATTAGAGGGATTGCCTGCTGTCTACCATGCGATGAGTCGTGTGGTGGGTGGTCAGTTTTTATTGGGAGATCGGGAGAAGGAGGTGCTGCGTAAGATGCTTTGGCAAGTGGCGGACTTTTCCGGGGTGGAAGTTTTGACTTACTGCATAATGTCGAACCACTTCCATGTTTTGGTGCAGGTGCCGGAGAAGAGGGGACTTTCAGATGTGGAACTTCTGCGCCGGTTTAAGGTGCTCTATCCTAAGCCGACAAAGTATCAAACTGCTGAGTTCGCTCGACTTGAGCAGTCTCTGCTGGCTGGGGATGCGGATGCTCAGGCGATCCGTGATAAGCTTTTGGCGCGTATGAGTGATCTTTCGGAATTTATGAAAACCTTAAAGCAGCGCTTTTCAGTCTGGTATAACCGTAATCATAATCGCTATGGGACTTTGTGGATGGATCGTTTTAAGAGTGTGCTGGTCGAAGGCGATGGGAATCCTCTGCAAACGATGGCGGCTTATATTGATCTGAATCCTGTAAGGGCGGGTCTGGTGGAAGATCCGAAGGATTACCGCTTTTGTGGCTATGCGGAGGCGGCAGCGGGCGCTGTGCTTGCTCGAAAAGGTCTGCTTGCCGTGTGGGCAGGCCGAGTTGGTTTAAAGGGTTGGCAAGCTGCTCTAGCGGCGCATCGTATGCTGATCTTTGGTGAGGGCTCAAGCCCTTGGACGCACAAGGGTAAACTTATCAACGAGAAGAAAGCGCTTCAGGTCCTCAATGGTGAGCAGGGGCAACTCCCGAAGTCGGTTGTGCTACGCTGCCGTGTGCGTTACTTCACCGATGGTGCGATCCTCGGCTCTGCTGAATTTGTCAGGGGCTTTACGGGCGCATGGCAAAAAGAACGTGGTCGCAAATACCCGCCGAAGGAAGCGGCGCTTCGTGGTGCCGATTGGGGTGATCTCAGGGTGATTCAGGGGCTGCGAAAGCAGGTCTTTGGGTGATATTTAAAAGGCTGCGATGAGTATAAATCAGAGGGGGTATGTCGTTCCAGTTCGCCATTTGATCTGACTGCAAGCAGGTCTCCGGTTATTGTCTGGGGTCTGAATTTCCTGCGTGACCGCGGCGATTTCCTTGATTCAACCTAAATTCAGAAGTTAGATGTCAGAGGTCAGTCACGGAGAATCAGACACTTAGAGCGATATCGAGCCTCGCCACTTCGGCGAAGCTTGAAATCCCGTAACTCCTTGACAATTAAATCTGCCCTCGGCCCTCTGTCTTCTGACCACTCTTTCTAGATTAAACCATCATCGAATGACAAAAATATTTATTTCCGGCTGCTACGATATCCTCCACGGGGGGCACATCCAATTCTTCAAAGAAGCCCGCGCGCTGGGGGATCATCTCACCGTTTGCTTCGCATCTGACCAAGTGCTGTGGGAGCATAAGAAGCGCCGCACTTCGCTGCCGCAAGATCACAAGCTGGCGCTGATGGCTGCGCTCGACATCGTCGACCAAGTCGTGATCGGCGACTGCCAAGAGATCGGTCTCGATTTTAAAGATCACTTTCTCAAGATCAAACCCGACGTGCTGGCGGTTACGGAAGACGATCAATACACGGAGACGAAAAAAGCACTCTGCGCCCAAGTCGGTGCCGAATACATCGTGCTGCCGAAGACGCCGCCGCAGTTCACCCCCGTCTCGACCACTTCGATCGTGCGCAACATCCGCACCCCCGCCTATGCGCCACTCCGCGTCGATTTCGGCGGCGGCTGGCTCGATGTGCCGCGCTATGCCCGCAAGGGCGGATTTATCGTGAATTGTGCGATTTCTCCCATGGTCTCGCTCACGAATTGGGGCTACGAGCAAAAGTCTGGCCTCGGCGGCAGCGGCGCGTGGGCACTGCTCAATGGTAATGACGGCGTCGAGAGTGAACTCAATCTCGGGGTTGGCTGGCAAGACCCCGCCATCATCCGCGAAACAGGGCTCTGCGTCTGGCGCAGCGGCGAAAAGCCCGTGCTGCACTTTAAGCGCAACGGCGACTTTCTGCATGGCCACATGGCACTGCACTACACCGACATCCCGCACGACACGCCCGGAAATGCCGACAACGAGCGCGACTACGATCTGGTCGAAGCGGCTGGTCATCTAGCCAAAGAGGCCGTGCTCGAGGCCAGTATTTCCAAACTAGGCGAGGCCGTGAGCCTCACTTATGCGATGCAACTCAAAGAGGGCATGAGCCCCTTGCCCGAGGCCGACGGCTGCATCGGGCGCAAATACTCCGGCGGCGGCTGGGGCGGCTACGCTTTTTACCTCTTCCATAGCAGCGAGGATCGCGATGCCTTCGTCGCCTCCGCAAATTGCAATCGCCCAATCGAGCCGTATATTACGATTCGCTGATTGACTTGGCTAAGTTTTCTGCCAACTTAGCCACATGGAAATAAAGACAGGGACGTTAAGGAACAATCTGAGTCGTTACTTGCGCCAAGTCCGCGAGGGAGGCGTTTCGATTGTCGTGATGGATCGAAATAAGCCGATTGCCGAGATTCGCCCGTATCAAGGGCACGATCCGAAAGTTAGATCAGGCATTTGGGATATACGGCGACGCTCAGATCGAGAAGAAGGTGAACTGGATGAAGATTTTGAACTGCCAGAGCGTTCTACGCAGGCCCGAAAACATGAAAACCCTTTGGGCTGATGGCGCTTCGATATTTGTTGGATACATCGGTTTATAGCCAGCCGATTCGCCCTCGCCCCCTTTCTATTTGCCAAGATCACTGGGAGTTGCATGGGGACGATTTGTTAGCGGTACCCGTAATTGCCATCGCCGAGCTGGAGTATGGGTTATTTCTGAAAGACTCTGCGCGGTTGTGGACGCGCTACCGCACGATACTAAAAGATCGGCTGGCCATTCTGGATTTCGACGCATCGGTGGCCACGAATTTTGCCCGGATGAAAGCGCAGCAGCGCCGAACAGGCGACACAGTGGACGACTTCGATCTCTCGATCGCTGCCACCGCACTCACGCACAATTTGACGGTATCGACTCTTAACGCCAAACATTTCAAGTTAATTCACGGTCTGTACTGGGAAGACTGGTCGGCTTGATTTAGTAATTTCGCTAGCGCGCTTCACCACTTTATCCTTTACGGAAACGGGGATGCCCTCAGTTTATTGATTCTAACCAATTTCGCGGACAGAGGTGCCTCTGTCCTCCGACCTCTGTCCTCCGACCTCTGAACAAATGAGCTTAATCGATACCATCCGCATCAACACCGAAAACGTAATCGGCGAAGCCGAACTCGAAGACCGCCTCCACGGCAGCAAGCCCTTGCGCGTCAAGCTGGGGGTCGACCCGACTCGCCCTGACCTGACTTTTGGGCACTTGGTGGTGTTTAACAAGCTGCGCCAGTTTCAAGATCTCGGCCATGAGGCATTGCTCATCATCGGCGATTTTACTACGCTCATTGGCGATCCTTCCGGCCGCTCCAGCACCCGCCCGGTGTTGACCAAGGAGGAGATTATGCAAAACGCCCAGACCTACCTCGATCAGGCTTTCAAGATTCTCGACCAAGAAAAGACTACCGTCTTCTACAATAGCGAGTGGTTTGATGAAATGAGCTTTGAGGATTGCCTCAAACTCTCGCGTAAGATGACCGTCGCTCGGATGCTGGAGCGCGACGACTTCGCGAAGCGCTACGCCTCGCAGGCACCGATTTCGATTATCGAATTCCTCTACCCATTGATCCAGGGCTACGACTCGCTGGTGCTCAACGCCGATGTCGAAATCGGCGGCACAGATCAGCTGTTTAACATGCTGGTGGGGCGGGCGCTCCAGAAGGATGCCGGCAAGCAAGAGCAAGCTGTCATCACCATGCCGCTACTCGTCGGCCTTGACGGCACTAAGAAAATGTCGAAGAGCGCGAATAACTTTATCGCCTTTACCGACAACGCAAAGGAGATGTTTGGCAAAATTATGTCGATCACGGACAACGCCATGTGGGACTACTACCGCTTGTTGCTAGAGTTGCCCGATGATAAGATCGAAAAGCTGAAAACTGGCCACCCGATGCAGGCCAAGAAAAGTCTCGCCTCGTCCTTGGTCGGCCAATTTCACTCGATGAAGGCCGCCAAGCACGAGCTAGAGCAGTTCGAGCAAGTCTTTTCTAAGAACAAACTGCCCGACGATATGCCAACTTTCACCTGGAACGATCTACTCGGCGATGCGCCCAGCGCGCCGCTCTTCGATGTGATGGCGCAGTCCGAACTCTTCCAGAGTAAGGGCGCGATCCGCCGCCTCGTGCAACAAGGTGGCGTCAAAATCGACGGCGAAAAACAAGACGACCCGAATCTAGAAATCACGCCCTTTGTCGGCGAACGGATTTTTCAAGCCGGCAAGCGCGTGTTCTTCAAACTCGTGGGGTAAGGCCAAACACAATAACACTTGCGGTAATCATTTGACTTTCAAATGCTTTCGTAGAAAAAGACTCTTATTTGCTGTCCAGTCAGCGCCACGCTCTTCAACTTTCTTCTTATTGTGTTCGGATTCTTCTCTAACGACATCGGCATCGACCTTGGCACCGCCAACACCCTAGTTTTCGCTAAAGAAAAGGGTATCGTCCTGCGTGAGCCCAGTGTGGTGGCCATCTACTCATCGACCAAAAAGGTCTGCGCCGTCGGCTCCGAGGCCAAAAAGATGCTCGGGCGCACTCCCGGTAACATCACTGCCATCCGCCCGATGAAAGACGGCGTGATCGCCGATTTCGAGATCACCGAGGCGATGCTTCGCTACTTCATCAATAAGGTGAACCGCAAGAAGACCTTTATCGCACCCCGTATCATCGTGGCCGTGCCCTCCGGTATCACCGAGGTGGAGCGCCGCGCGGTGAAAGATTCCGCCATCCGCGCCGGTGCGCGCGATGTCGTGCTGCTGGAAGAGCCCATGGCCGCCGCGATCGGCGTCGGCCTCCCCATTGATGAGCCGGCGGCCAACATGATCGTCGATATCGGCGGCGGCACCACCGAGGTGGCCATCATCTCGCTGGCCGGTGTGGTCTTTACCAAGAGCATCCGCGTCGGCGGCGATGAGATCGATAGCGCGATCGTTAACTACATGAAGCGCGCCTATAATTTGATGATCGGTGAGCGCACAGCCGAGGAGATTAAGATCAAGATCGGCTCCGCCTTTCCGCTAGAGGAAGAAATCTCGATGGAGGTGCGCGGTCGCGACTCGGTCGCCGGTCTGCCCAAGACGATCACCATCACTTCGCAAGAAATCCGCGATGCACTTTCCGATACCATCGCCTCGATTGTCGATCTGGTGCGCAACGCCCTGGAGCGCTGCCCGCCCGAGCTTTCGGCCGATCTCGTCGACCGCGGCTTCTTCCTCGCAGGCGGCGGTGCTTTGATCAAAGGCCTCGACCAGCAACTCAGCGATGCCACCGGCCTCCCCGTCATCATTGCCGACGATCCGCTCAGCGCAGTGGCCAACGGCACTGGCATGGTCTTGCACGAACTGGCCTTTCTCTTGAAAGACCTCACGGGTAACCCCAAAAGCTAACCCGGAACCGTGGCGAAACTACGCCTCGATAGAATCAAGCCGCTAGTCGCCCTAGCTGTCTTCCTTGTGGCGTGGTGGCTCATTCCGACCACCGTCAAATCCTTTCTCAAGGTCAGCTTTTCAGAGTTTCAAGCGCCCGCGTGGGTCGCTACCTCTTACCTCGACGATCTCGAAGGTTTTTGGGGGCGTCGCAGTCATTCCAAAGTCGAGTTGATCGAAGCGGGCAGGGATGTGGCACGCGCCAAGTCGCTCTACCAGTTCAACTCACAGCGCAAAGAGACGCTCGAAAACGAGATTCAGCGCCTCGAAGCCATCCTTAGGCTGCCCAGTCGCCGTGAGTTTCGTTACGAAGTCGCCCGCGTGGTGCGGCGCGATCTCAATGCATGGTGGCAACAGATCGTCATTCGCAAAGGTAAGGATTTCGACATCCCCATCGGCGCGGCCGTGGTCTTTTCTGGCGGCGTAGTCGGGCGCGTGGTCGAGGTGGGTGCCTTCACCAGCCGCGTCGAGCTGATCACTAGCCCCAACTTCCGCATGGCGGCCAACTTCGAGGGCGATGAGCGCCCAGTCGTTTACCAAGGCGTCGTCCAAGGCGGCTTCGGCGATCCCGCAGGCTCCGTGCGCGACGCACCGCAGGATGTGGCCGCCAGCACTCAGATGCCGCTCAAGCTCGTATCCACCCGCCTCGGCGGCACCTTCCCACCCGGGCTGATGATCGGCCGCGTCTCGTGGCTGGAGCCCGGCGGCACAGGTATCTTCCAAGCCGGCGAGGTGGCGCTCGATTCTGGCCTACTCAGCCTGCACGAAGTCGCGGTGCTGATCCCGCTCTTCCCCATCGATCTCACTAGTGATGCTCCTTGATCCACGAGCCATACTACTCTTTGGAGCTAACGTTCTATTGCTATACCTAACACTGCTGGTCAATTCCGCGCTGGCGGGCTGGTCGATCTACTTGTTGCTGCTCGGGCCGATGCTAGTTTTCCCCGCGCTCTACTTGCGCCACCAGTCTTATTTTATCTGCACTTTGCTGACCGGGCTGTGGGTCGATGCGGCGCTGCCTTCAGCTTTCGGTCTCTTCACTATCGGCTTTTTGTTTGCGGGTGCCTTTGTATTTCAAATGCGGATACGTTTTCGCGCCGAGCACAACTATCATCCCATCATGCTGGCACATAGTTTGAACTTTTTTTGTATTCTACTGGTCACAGTTGCCATGGGCTTTTCGCATTTTTCAAGTGCCGGGTTTTGGTTGCAAGTGGTGGCGACTAGTCTCGCCTCGCACATAGTACTACTGGTGGTCGCCCCGTGGTTTTTTAACTTTGAGCGCATGCTGTTCGCACTTTTTAATATGGATCCCGAGCCAGAGGACTTCCCGATTCTATGAGCGAGTTCGACGTCCATCGCGGCGAAAATCCGCGCGTCCTCTTTTTCTTTTGGATCGTGATGCTGGCCAGCGCCGTGCTGCTGATAGGCTTGGGCTGGCGTCAATTGATCGCTAATCAAAAATACGAAGAGATCGAGAAGCGTCAAACCGAGCGCCGCATCCTCAAGCCAGGCCCGCGTGGCGATATCTACGACCGCAAGGGTAATCTACTGGTCGGCAATCGCCCGCACTATTCAGCGGTGGTGTATTTAGATGATCTGCGCCGCGAGTTTCGCGCCGAGTACTCCAAGATCATCCGCGCCGAGCGCGAGCGCCTGCAAAAAGCCTACGAGCGCATACCCAAGCCAGAGCGCGAGGGCAAAGCCCCGCCCAATCCAGATTATAACGAGCTGCAGTGGGTCGCTCGCCAGAATGTAATCCAGCGCTACATTTATGAGATCAACCGCATCACCGGGCGCGATGATACCCTCTCGACGCGCCAGATTATCCGCCACTTTAATGAACAACTCCTGCTGCCACTGCCGCTGGTCGAGGATCTCAGCCCCGATCAATACGCGCGGCTAATCGAGCAAGTGCCCGTGCAGTCCGCCATCCAAATACATACCGATACCGCTCGCTACTACCCCTACGGCGTCGCGGCGGCGCATACGCTCGGCTACGTGCAAAACGTAGACCCTGATCGCGATGAGATTCCGAGCGACGGCATCAAAACCTTCACCTTCAAAACCAAGCTCGGCAAGACCGGACTCGAACGCTCCTTTAATGAGCTACTGTCCGGTCAAACTGGCACCGAAATGTGGCGCGTGGATCCACTAGGTTTTCAAGATAGCTTGCTTGACATCGAAACGCCCAAGCAGGGGCAAAACTTAATCACCAGTATCGATATCGATATACAAATGGCAGCCGAGACCGCGCTAGGCGAGCGCAGCGGCGCCGCCATCGCGCTCGATGTGCGCACGGGTGAGGTGCTCGCCATCGCCAGTCATCCCAGTTACGACCTCAACGGTCTGAGCCCTTTCATACCGCGCAAGACTTTCGATAACATCAACGAACGCGGCGCATGGTTGAACCGCGCCGTGCAGCTCTCTTATCCGCCCGGCTCCACTTTTAAGCTACTCACCTCCATCGCGGGGATGCGTCACGGCACGATCACACTGGAGACCACGCACGACTGCCAAGGCGTCTTCCGCTTGGGCAACCGTATTTTTCGCTGCCACGCACGCAATGGGCACGGCGTGGTCGACGAAGCTACTGCGATAGCAGTTAGCTGTAATGTTTTTTACTACGCCGAAGGTCTACGTATGGGGATCGATGTGCTGAGCGCCGAGTCCAAACGCTTCGGCCTCGATCAAAAGACCGGCATCGAAGTGCCCTTTGAAACCAGCCGCCTGGTGGTACCGAGCAAAGAGTGGAAGCGCGAAGAAGTCGGCGCAGGCTGGGTGCCTGGCGATACCGCCAATACCTCCATCGGCCAAGGTTTCCTGCTAGTCACGCCACTCCAGATGGCCACTTTGATCGCCTCCATCGCCCGCGATGAGACACGCACCCAGCCCACCTTACGCGCCCTTACCAACGAGCAAGCCAGGCAAGTCAACCACGGCGGCGAAGCGATCGGCCTCACCCGTGCGCAACGCGACGAACTTTGGGAGGGGATGGAGCGCGTCGTCAGCGATGACGGCACCGGACGCCTGGTGCAGATCGAAGGGCTACGCATCGCCGGCAAGACTGGGACCGCCGACTTTCGTGCGCATGGCCAAGAAGTGAATCTCGCGTGGTTCGTCGGTTTCGCCCCCGTCGAGAATCCGCAAATCGCCATCGCCGTGATGGTCGAAGGCACCAGCGCCAGCGATAGCTTTCACGGCGGCTCCACCGCCGGCCCCGTGGCGAAAGATATGTTTCTAGAGTTTATCAAACAATACCCCGAACGCGCGGGCTTTCCCCCCGCGCAGTAAGTGAGAGGGGGCTTGACTCTTACTAGTTCGTGGACATATTGTGGACATTATGAAAACGGCGACTTTAAGGCAGTTACGCAACGAAACGAGCACACTTCTAGAATGGATTGAGTCGGGGGAAACTGTCGTGGTGACTAAGCGCTCAAAGCCGATTTTGCGCTTGATGCCACTCCTACCTGAGACTCGGAGCGATATTGAGTATCCCGACTTTGCGGCGAGGCAGTCTGCGATCTTTGGAGATCAAAAGTTGCCCCAAACCGTGGCCGAAATGCTCGCTGAAGAGAGGGAGCGTTATTGATTTACGCCGACACGAGCTTCCTTGCTTCGCTCTATCTTCAGGATGCTAACTCGGCCGATGCGCAGCGATGGTTCACTGCGAATTCACAGCCGATACTGCTAAGCCGCTTATCAGAGTTGGAGTTGTCGAATGCATGTAGGCTCAGTGTTTTTCGAGGTTGGATCACTGAAAGGCAGAGCCAGATTGTTCTAGCTGCGATTGAAGATGATTTGCGTAAAGACGTTCTGATTCGCCGTGCTTTTGAGGCGGATGAGATTTTTACTCTTTCTCAAAGCCTCTCATCGCAGCACACGTTGAGAACTGGAAACCGCACACTAGACATCATGCATATCGCTCTTGCAGTGCATTCCGAGCTAAGCACCTTTGCGACCTTTGATAAAAGACAGTCTGTATTAGCTAAAGAATGTGCTTTAGATGTCGTGCCTTTTATATCCTAAGAAACGTGAGTAATTTAAGTAAAGTAGAGCCGCCGCCGGGCAAGGTTGGAGTCCCGCCTTTAGGCGGCCGCGCCGTGGAAGATCCATTGCTTACGCAGCCGCCTAAAGGCGGGACTCCAACCTATTCCAGATACTGGGGTCTCCTCGCGGGGATTCTGTCGGCGCTCTTGTGGGTGCTATCGATTCCACCCTTCGAGTTCGCGGAGGCGGCCTACATTGCCTTTGTACCTCTTTTTCTTTGGCTCTACACGCAGCCGCCTCGGCGTCTGTTTTGGCTGGTGGCGATTGGCACCGGGTGGGTGAGCTGGTTCGTTATTCTAATTTGGCTGCGCCACGTCACATGGTTTGGCACGATTGCGCTGAGTGGGCTCATGGGGGTGATCTTTGCCACGTGGCTCTACCTTGCCCGCTACTTACTGCCGCGCTTCTTGCAGCAAAATGTACTGATGCGGATGCTCTGCTTCGCCGGACTTGCCGGTGCGTGGGTCGTGTTTGAATGGTCGCGCACATGGTTGCTCTGGGGCTTTCCTTGGGCACCGCTTTCGCTGAGTCAATGGGAGCGGCCAGTGGTTTTACAAATCGCTGCGTGGTCGGGTGCCTACGGGGTTTCTTTTTTGCTCATCTTTTTCAACCTGTGTGTGGCGCAGACGCTGCGGCATCGCTTCGTGCGTAAAGAGCGCAAGGCGTGGATCGGTTGGTTCAGCCCCGATCTGTATGTAGGTATGGCGGCCTTAGGCTTTTGCGTCTATACATTCTTCGCGGTGCTGCCGGCGCCAGATTCGGCTAAGCCATTATTCACCGCTGCCGTGGTGCAACCCTATATCCCACCCGAGCTGAAGTGGGAGAGCGCTCGCGAGTTGGAAAATTTAGAAATCCTTGAGCGGCAGACACGTTTCGTCGCTAACCTAGAGAGCGATGTTATTTTATGGCCAGAGGCCGCAACGCCTTGGCCGATCATCGGCACACCGCAGATGCAGGCGCGCACCGAGCGGCTAGTGAATGAAATCGGTAAGCCGATTTTGATGGGTAATTTGGCGGAAGATCCTGAGACTCAGGAGTGGAGCAACGGCGCGTTCCTAGTGGAGCCCGGCACCGGCCTCTCGCCACAATTCTACGCCAAGCGCGAACTGGTGCCCTTTGGCGAATATGTGCCGCCGCTGTTAAGTTTTATAGATAAAGTCGTGCCCACCGGCGGGAATTTCAAGCCCGGCACCGAGGTGGCCTTGATCGACTTAAAACTAGGAGAGACGACGCACCGCATCGGCTCGCTAATCTGCTACGAAGACGTCTTTCCCAGTCTAGCCCGCGCCAGCGCCAAAGCGGGCGCGCAGGTCTTCTTTGTCGCCACCAATAACGCTTGGTATGGCGAAGAGGGCGGTGCGGAGCAGCACGCGGCGCACTCCGTGCTGCGTGCCGTCGAAAATCGAAGACCCGTTATGCGAGCCGGTAATGGCGGCTGGAGTGGGTGGATCGATAGCTATGGCACCGTGCGCGATGTGCTGGTCGATGCCGAAGGCAGCATCTACTTTCGGGGCGGCGGCGCTTATCAAGTCTTTCAGTTCGAAGAGTGGACACGCCAGCAAAGCCACTACACCCGCCACGGCGACTGGTTCGTCGCAGTCTCGGCAGCCTTGGCGGTGATGGCTCTAGCTCTCGGCCTTCGTTCTCATCCCATTTGAAAGAGTTTTGGACGGGTACCAAACTTTTTTGGCCTGCCATGAGCAAGCGCAGCGCGTCGAATGGAGGAGAGGGAGGGATTCGAATTCACTTTGGAGCGTGCTCAAAATTTCAGCCACAGAGAGCGGGAAGGCGCTTTTTCACTGACATTTATTCTTTTAAAAGTGTACTAATATGCATCAATTTTGACAATAAATGACAATAAATGACAATAAATGACAATAAATAACAATAAATGGCAATAATGGATTAAGCATTAAGTAATTTCCCACTTGCCAACTGTTACGCGATTCGTAACATGTTTATAAGTATGATTCAAAGCTTCAAAGGCAAGCACGCGGCCAAGCTCTGGGCAGGCCAGCGCACAAAGCTACCCGCCGACCTCTTACGCCGTAGCCTCGACAAGCTCTACATCCTTAACCATTGCGCCACGCTCGACGAATTGAAGACACCCCCTAGCAACTACCTAGAGGCATTAAAGCATGACCGCCTAGGGCAACACAGCATACGCATAAATGACCAATGGCGGATCTGCTTTCGATGGATAGACGGACACGCCCATGACGTTGAAATCACAGACTACCACTAGACCCACCAACCCGAAAGGAACGCACTATGAAGACACGCACCGAACCACTCACACCCGAAGCACTCGCCATCGTAGAGACGACACCCGGCGGTATCCTACAGCGCGAGTTCCTTGACGAGATGAACCTGAGCCAAGCCGAGCTTGCCCGTCGCACTGGTCTGCCGCCTTCTCGTATTACTGAGATTGTCAAAGGCCGTCGCAGTATCACTGCGGAGACTGCCATTGCTCTAGGCGCATTCTTCGGAAACCGTCCGCAGTTCTGGCTAGACCTGCAAACTAGTTGCGACCTACGCCGGGCCGAAATACTCCAAGCCGCCGAGATTCGCGCCCGCGTCCAGCCGCTTGCCGTTGCCTAGCTCAGGCTTCAAAGCCCGTTGCACCGTAGAGGCCGAGACCCCCGCCACGATTGCCGCTTCCTTCGGTGAAAGTAGAGCAGGAGGCTTTGCCCGTAAGTTTTGGATAGTTCATCCTCATTCAATGGCTATACACACCGCCTAGAATGACCGCTTCAAAAAATGGTGGCGAGGGAGGGATTGGTCTGGCAGCTGCCGGATCCCTGCGCGATCATCCTACGGATGCCCCATCTCCGGTCGCTTCGCTCCCTACACCAAACTTCGTTCTCTTCCCTGCTCAAAAGAGTTTTGGACGGGTAGCGCGGTGTGGCTCACACCGCATAGATCCTGCGGAGCCACGATTTGTAAGCGTGCTGAGTGAGCCACTCAGCGCTACCATCATCCCCGGTCGCTTCGCCGAACTTCGTTCTCTTCCCTGCTCGAAAGAGTTTTGGACGGGTAGCGCGGTGTGGCCCACACCGCATAGATCCTGCGGGGCCACGATTTGTAAGCGTGCTGAGCGAGCCACTCAGCGCTACAATCATCCCCGGTCGCTTCGCTCGCTGCGTCGAACTTCGTTCTCATCCGGCGCGCTTTAACCCATCTGGACGTTTCATAATCTAATGTAATACCAAATTTGCTTGGCCTGCCATCAGCAAGCGCAGCGCGTCGAAAGCCCTTCGACAGGCTCAGGAAATTCGACGCGTGGCAACTTCTCGGTGCCGTTCAACATTTCCGCAATACTTTGCATTTTGGCCTGCCATCAGCAAGCGCAGCGCGTCGAAAGCCCTTCGACAGGCTCAGGAAATTCGACGCGTGGCAACTTCTCGGTGTCGTTCAACATTTCCGCAATACTTTGCATTTTGGCCTGCCATGAGCAAGCGTAGCGCGTCGAATGGCGGAGAAGGAGGGATTGAATTACGAACACTTTTGGAATGATTTCTTGCTGCGTCAATAGCGTTTCAGAGCAGTTTCCGCAATGGATCACTCTAGTTTCTTATGAAACGATTTGGGTGGAAAGAGGTGCGTTTGCTTGCTCGCGAAGCTACAAATGGAGGTTAACTTACTTGCAGAAATTGTTCCAATCGTTCCATCGCTCGAATGTGTTGATTAAAAGTCAACTGTCCCGCCAATCTGCATTCGTAAGTGATTGATTATCAGTGTTCGTTTTTTCTGTGAATCGGAGCTTTTCAGGGAATGTGGCTATACAAGTGGCTATACAGATTATTGAGAGGGAACGTGTGTATGGATAGTTCTCTGTAGTGGTTACTGGCAGTGGTTGCCAAATTAGACATAAGGGATCAAGGACGGAGAGCGATTTTTCGATCCCAGGTTGCCAGCTATGGAATTTGCTGCTGCAGTTCACCATATTGGCATTACTTTTTAGTATTTTAATTAATAAATATGTCACACTCTAAGCTGTTAACGTCACGATTAAATCGTTGCTGGGAACTGCTAAGCAGATGGAATCAAATTTTGCTTGATAGGCTTAAATGTGACTATCTGTTATTCATTAACATCAATTCTACGATCAATTTCCCCTAAGAATTAACCCCTGCCTGATTATGGTTACAGAGTGTGTTTTGTATCAAAGCGGAACATACGCCCCAGCTCCAGCTATGATGTCCCAACTACCAACCCGAAAATCTGGTTTTGCCTTAGTGATCGCCTTATCCTTGATGGCTTTCGTTGTGCTTTTGCTCTTGTCAATGACGACGCTTGTTCAGGTGGAAACGCAGAATGCAGATCAGTCTAAGAAGCAACTAGCCGCTCGGGCTAATGCCATGACTGGCCTGATGGTGGCGGTCGGGAGGTTACAACAATATGCGGGTCCGGATCAGCGGGCGACTGCAACAGCGGAAATTCTGGACAGCGTTCCGGATCTGACTCGATTGAATGTTCAGAATCCTCACTGGACTGGTGTTTGGAAGGCGGATGCCAACTTTGACCCTGATGATCCGACGACCAATCCGAATCCGGAGTTGATGACTTGGCTGGTCAGTGGGATGCAGGATTATACCACGGAGAACGAGCTCGAAGATCAGATCGAGGTCGATATGCAGGTAAACACTCCCTCAGGGCCGACTGCCGCGAATCGAGCCCGGCTCGTTGCACCAACGATCGATGGAAACGGTAACCCCTCTGGCGGAGTCGCGGTGCCTACGGAACCGATTGATCAAAGTGGAACGTTCGCCTACTGGATTGCCGATGAGGGCGTTAAGGCTTCGGTCGGTTTAGTGGATCCATTATTTGGTGAGGCTAAGAACGATTCTGAACAAGCGTCGAGGGTTACGGTCGGGCAACGCTTCGGGATCGAGCAGATGGGTAGCGGGCAAAGCGCATTGGCCGGGCTTTTCGATGTGGATGCACCCTTTGATCGAGCGACTGATGTATCGAGCGTTTCTTTAGCGTCCAACAACCAGACTGAGGCGCAGTCGCGTTTACCCCGCTTGCAGCACGATCTCACATTACGAAGTCTCGGTTTACCCATCAATACAGTGGATGGCGGCTTCAAGGTCGACCTGAGCCGTGGCTTGGATGATGACCTGTTGACTGGTGATATTTATACCAGCCTACCAAGTTCACCCTCATGGGATGATAAGCTGATTCCGCAGTGGGGTAAGTTGCGTTCCTATTTTCAAGGTGCACCGAGCGGATCGGTTCCTGTGTCCGCACCGACCAATACTACTCAGGGCTATCATCCGTTATTACTCCAATCGCGGGTAGTGAGCGGGATTCATCTGGAGTCGATGGGACTCAACTCCGATGATGAGGATACCTTTCGTGTTGATATGGTATTTGCCGTTATCTTTTCGCTCTGGAACCCTTACAACGTAGAACTGGCTGCGGCGGATTATGTTTTCGATACGTCTGTTGCACCTGACGGCGACTTTGCTGGTTTCGGTTTTGAAATTGAATTTGCCGAACCGCCCGCTGGAAACGGCCTTGGCACCCCGATCAGTACATTTGGAGGAAGAACTTATTCAGAAGATCTCATTAAAGCGGCCACGGGTGACCCCGACGCAGAGCGGGTGCGCTTTGCAACCAAAGAATCGATATCCTTCCAACCAGGCGAAGTTCTCGTTCTCTCAACGCAACCTGGTAGCGATGGATCAGAAAACGACTATGTGGTGGGTTCCAACAATCAAGAATGGTATGCGGGTCTGCCTGAAGGAGCGAAATGTGTGGAAGTCGGTATTTCCGAGTGGGAGTACATCCGTATTCCCGGCCGGGCTACGGACATTGTGACCGCAAGCGAGATTGGGTTAACATTGCTGACCGATGATCCTGCCAACCCTGGAGAAAAACTTAGCATAGACGCTGGTGGCTCTGGGTCTGTTTATTTTCACGTAAAGAATGTAGGGTCTTTGGGGATGAATGTATATACCGCTTCAGGGATTGCCCTGAGCTCGCTTAATTATGGGGTTGGGGTGGGCAATCAAAATAATTTTGTGGTTGGTGGACAACTTAATTTGGGCGTTGTCAAACCCGCCAAATTGGCGGCGGGTCATCGCATATCGCCAAGATCATCGCGCTCTAAAATTGGATTTCGTAATCTAGCGGATTTTAATTTACGGGAAATTCCGGATCCAGACAACATCGGAGTCGCTCAACGTAATCGAGATACTTCATTTAATCTGTGGGGATGGAATCAAAATGCAGGTGCAGCCAGTTTTGTCCATGGGAGTAATCCTGCGGAGAAAAATGGCATCGGTTATATGGGGCTCACTTTCAGTAGCGATGTCGACGCTGATCCTGTGCCGTCAATATTGTTCGACGCGCCTTCAGAAGCGCCCATTTCGCTCGGGCAACTGCAGCATGCTAACCTGGTGAGCGAATGGTATGCGCCTGCCGGAAACTATGCTGGTGGTGGTGTTAAAAGCCCCTATGATAGTCAAATACCCAGCTTTCAGATTGGAAACTCGCGTGCTTCCATGTTTATGCCGGTAGCTGAACCTGATTTCGTCTATCGGGTGAATCATGCTCTCTGGGATGATTACTTCTTCTCCAGCGCGCCGCGGAATGTTGATTTTGCCGACCCTCTGCCGAATCCAAGGGTTCGTTTTGTCGATGACGCTGAAACACGTCCGGGTGCGAACGGTCTGATCGCTGATCGTGATCGTGCCGGTGAGTTATTGATGATCGATGGAGCATTCAATGTGAATTCGACTTCGGTCGATGCGTGGAAAGCGGTTTTTAGTAACCTCGGTGGAGTGATTCAGAACAACGATACCGCTGGTGCGCTTGAAGCACCGTTTCCAAGTCTGCTCTCTAATGTGCAGTCTCATGATACGGTCGACAACATATTTACCGTCAGCGAAAATCATTTGAACTACGAAGATTTGCACCCCGATGAAGGCGGGACTTCTGAAATTGCAAAGAGGGTTTACAATGGCTACCGGAATCTAACCGAGACTGAGATCCAAGCACTGGCCGAGCGAATGGTGGAAGAGGTCAAAGTGCGGGGGCCTTTTATCTCACTGGCTCAATTCGTCAATCGCACGCTGAGTGGGGATCTGGATCCGCGCGCACGCGGGTCATTGCCCAGCGGAAATTTGAATCATGGAGAATGGGTCGCGGATCAGCGTGACACTCGCCTCAAAGGCACCTTGCAGGCGGCCATCGACGGCGCTGCAATTGAAGGTGGCTTAGACCATAATGGGGATGCTCCCGACATTAATGAGATTGTGCGTCTTGCGGATTTTGATCCGAGCCTGGGCGATAGTCTTACAGGAAATGCCTCCCCTTCTGATGAGGCTCAAGGAGTGATCGGGCTTGGTTCAATGGGCTCAGTTAATCCAGCGAGTAACGCAATAAACAGTAATGCGAGTCCCTTTAGTAATAAGTTAAATCGGCCACAGGATGTCGTGACAGGGATGAATATTAATTCGGATGACATTGCCCAGAACCCTTGGATAGCTGGCTATGGCTTGGCATCGACTGACGCGCCTGGCTATTTGTCCCAAATGGATATTTTGAGCGCGATTGCCCCCTTTATCTCGGTGCGATCCGATACCTTTAAGGTGAGGGCATATGGTAACTACACCGACCCGATTACGGGAGCCGTTGAATCAGAGACTTGGTTGGAAGCGACTGTTCAGCGCCGGCATGAATATGTCGATTCCAACAATAGTCCCGAAGTGCGGCCTGGAGCACTCACTCAAATAAACGAAACCTTCGGCCGTCGTTTTGAAATCGTTAACGTGCGCTGGTTGAGTGCCGATGAGATCTAAAAAATTATGAAATCCTTTAACTTTTCCTCAATTGTTTTTTTAGTTTCCTTTCTCGCTGCACTGCTTTCGCCGCAGGCGAACGCCCAAGAGTCTGATCAAGAGGTGAATGGGGACGTCTTTATCCGGACATTGGGATGGGGCGTCAGCAAGTCGAATTTGTTCTATTCGACTGGCGGTGAATATCTGCCTTTAACGCTATCGAACAGAAGTCTGTCCGGTTATCATGCTTATAAAGGCAGTTCGAGCTTCCGAATTTTTCGTAAGGTCACAGATGAGAACACAGGAGCTGTAAGCTTTCTTCCTTATCTAGATACCTCACTTGTCGCGAGTGCGAATGAACAGCTTCTCGTATTTTTCCAATCGCCCGTAAATGAAGACCTTATCCGTATCTTTGCCTACGAAGATTCAGTGGAGTTGATGGATGAAAAGGCTGTTTTTGTTGGTAATTTCTCACCACTGGAATTAGCCTTTCAAGTCAACGGTGAAGAGCGTTTTGGGCTCAAGCCAGGCCAGAGCCGAATCATCGATTACAGCGGAAATCCTCAGGCCAAAGTAGAAATCGCGGCCTTTCGTGAAAACGAGTGGCAAGTCGAGTATCGAAGTACCCACCGCCTGCGGAGGGGCTACCGCTATTATTTCCTTTTCCGTGACATGGGCGGGCAGTCTGATTTGATTAAAGGCTTAAGCCCAATCGTCCATCAAGAGACCATCGCTAGTGTGAAAAATGCCTTGAACAACCCTGATGGGGAATCGGCAACGGGTCGTATTGAAGGAAGCACAGTCCTCTTTGATCCAGAGGCTGAACTTTAGTATCGTTTCATTTGTAGCGTGCAGCTTTAGCAAACGTTTATTTTAAGTATATTCAGAAACTTTCCCTTTCGACCTTAATTATATGACATATTTAACAACTTCGATGGTAGCGGCTCTGACCGCTACCATCGTCTATGGGGATGATTGGACTATTCGAACTCAGGAGGAATGGACGGCAAATGTCGCCTCGCATTCCGATTTCAAAGTCAAGGACGGACGCGCCACGCCGACTTCCTCGGAGTCTACGCTGCAAAGCGTGATAAAGCAGTTCCCGACCAAGCGCTCTATCCGCTCGTTGACCATTTCACAATCCACTGATTGGGAGAACTGGACGCCGGTCAAGCCGGTCGGTCCCGTAAATTTGGCGGATGCTCCGGTATTTCTGACTAAAAGTCCGAAGGACTACTGGATGTTTGGTCTTTACGGTAAGAAAGATCAACGTAACGGCTTCGTGGGGAAGGTGGCTCAATTGGACGGTTTCAATGTGCCACTACTGACTTCGCCTTTTAAAAATCAGTTTGATGCGCCGGGAGGATTAAAGCCCACTCTCGGTGGCTACCATGCTTGGCAAAGCCGGGACATGGTTAACTGGGTGCACCATGGTCCGGTTACTGAGGGGTTTTCGAGATGGGTAACAACGGCCGAATATGTCGATGGGAAAACCTATCTCTACTATGATTACCCCAATGATCAGGATCCACACCTTTATATCGACGATGATTTGACCGATGGAGAGCCTGGCGAAAACATGGGGATCGCCTTTAAGGATCCCTCCAATGGATCCGATGTGACTTTCTTTCGGGCCAATGATGGCCGTTTTCATGTCATTTACGAAGACTGGTCGCCGATAAATGCCAAGCTGCACGCTTGGGACTCACCGCTGGCTGGACACGCAGTGAGCGCAGACGGTCTCGGGGATTTTGAAATCCTCCCGCCGGCGGTTGATTTACGCAGCACGCCAACGGGTGTGATGAAAACCCACACCCATCCCCATTGGAAGGCGCACCCCGACTGGGATACAAACTTGGCCGAATACGAGGAGCATCTCCCGATTCAGGATGCCTTTGGCGACTGGTGCATCATACAAGTGGGTGAGCAATTTTATCTTTTCGGCGATTACGACCATGCGGAGCATTCCAAGGGAGCGGGCAATCCGCACAAAGAGGCGCAGGCTAACATGAGTATTGCCCGGTTTACCTCCAGCAGCCTCGACACCGAGTTTAAGCTGGTGGGTGATTATGGCCCGACAGGGCATCCGGATCCGGATATCGGATTCGCGGAAGGTCAGTTTTATCTGGTGACGCAGACGAAGCAGGATTTCGTCAGCCCGGGCCCATGGGTGGAAACGGTGGAGGTGCGCGTCGGGGTGGATACGCATGATGACGGTGCGGTGGACGCATGGACCGAGTGGCAGTCGGTCTCGGAGCGCTATGATCTAGTCGAAGGATTCGCCAAACAGGTCAGCGCAACACCGGCTATCATTGACCTGTCAAATCTGCCCGAGGGTCATGGATTCCAATTTAAGATCAAGATCTTGGAAACGACTACCAACGGGGTGCGGCCGATCCTTGATGGGGTCGTCATATCCTTCAAAGAGTAACCGGTTTTCTATTTTTTATGAAGTATCAAAACGTATTTATTTTTCTGGCTCTGGTCGCTGGTTCGACTGGTTTTGGAGCAGACAGGCCGAATGTGGTCTTCATCTTTGCCGATGATATGGGCTACGGCGATGTCAGCGGACTCAACCCCGAGTCTCACATCCAGACACCGAATCTGGATCGTATGATTGATGCGGGCATGTATTTCACGGATGCGCATACCTCGTCGTCGGTCTGCACCCCCAGTCGCTACAGCCTTTTGACTGGCCGTTATGCTTGGCGGACGCATTTGAAGGCGGGCGTGCTGGCGGGCGTGTCGCCGCACCTGATTGATCCGGATCGGATGACTGTGGCCGACGTCTTTAAAGCTGCCGGGTATGATACGGCTACGATTGGTAAGTGGCACCTCGGGATGGATTTTTCGTTCGAGGGAGGTGAGCCAGCACCGAAGAAGGGACGGCATACGATTCCTGACAATATTCAGTGGACGCAGCCGATCGAGAACGGGCCGAATGCGAATGGCTTTGATTACTTTTACGGAATGGCCGCATCGTTGGACATGCCACCCTACATTTATATCGAAAACGAAGATGTGATCGGATTACCCACTGCAACCAAAGCATTTTTTCGCAAAGGTCCTGCGCACCCTGATTTTGAGGCGATTGATGTGATGGGCGAGTTTACCAGATGTACCGTCGACTACATTGAGAATCACGAGGGTGATCAACCCTTCTTCATCTACATGCCGCTGACCGCGCCGCATACTCCAATTGTGCCTTCGAAAAACTTCCAGGGTCAGAGCGAACTAGGCGATTACGGTGATTTCTGCATGGAAGTGGATTGGACGGTAGGGCAGGTGATCGCCGCGCTGGAGCAAAAGGGTATTTTAGAGAACACGCTGGTTATTTTTTCCGCGGACAACGGTTGCTCCAAAGCAGCGCTTCGCTTCGCAGAGGGCAAAATGGAACTAGAGCCCCAAACGCAGGAATCCGATGCGCACCATCCCAGCTACATCTATCGCGGTTCCAAGTCCGATAACTGGGACGGGGGGCATCGTGTGCCCTTCATCGTTCAGTGGCCCGAAGGCATCCGAGCTGGAACCTATAGCGACGTCTTGTTCGGTCTGACCGATTTTATGGCGACAATGGCCGAACTCACCGGCGTCGAGGTCGCTGTCGATGCGGCCGAAGACAGCCTGTCGTTTTTCCCTGCCTTTAGTGGCGGATTAATTGATTTTTCGAAACGTGAGGCCATCGTGCATCACTCCGTGAGCGGACAGTTTGCGATCCGACGCGGTGATTGGAAACTGATCCTTTCGCCGGGATCCGGTGGCTGGACTTCACCAAATGACCAAGAGGCCGCAGAGCAAGGTATGGCTGAGGTTCAGCTCTACAATTTAGCGGACGACCCCTCCGAGTCGAATAACTTGCAAGCGCGGTATCCTGAAAGCGTTCATACCTTGGCTGCCTTACTGGATACCTACATTGAGTCCGGTGCCAGCGTGGAAGGCAAAACCGGGCGTAACGATCCGTTGGAGAGACAGCGTTGGACTCAACTCAAATCGATCAAATCTATCCTTTCAAACTGATAGGATTACGTCGGCTGAAGCACCCAAAGGGCATGCACACGACGCTCCGGAGCGATGTGCTTCAGCCATCGTTTTCCTCAGTAGCCATCGCCCTGCTCATAGAGACGACCGAACTGATGAAAGCGCAGCCGATTACCAAGCGTATCCCCGAAATCACTTCAACTCCCGGCATCATAGAAAAGAACTAATATGAAATTAAGACACCTGATCCCGCTACTTACATCATTCGTTCTATTGGCACCATCCGCCCATGCCGACCAAGTGGACGATAGTCACATGGATTGGTGGCGCGATGCCCGCTACGGCATGTTTATCCATTGGGGGCTCTACTCGATCCCTGGCGGTGAATGGAAGGGTAAGGACTATGGCAAGGAAACGGGTGGTGCCAGCGCGGAGTGGTTGATGAATAGCGCTAAGATTCCAAAGGAGGTCTATCGGGAAGCCTTCGCGCCTCAATTTAATCCGACCGAGTTTGACGCGGCGGAATGGGTGTCGCTGGCCAAAGCATCTGGGATGAAATACATCGTCATCACCTCCAAGCACCATGATGGCTTCGCCCTCTTTGATACGGAGGCAAGTGACTATGATGTAATCGACGCCACGCCTTTCAATCGGGACATCATCAAAGAGCTGGCCGATGAATGCGCCCAGCAGGATATGAAGTTCGGTGTCTATTATTCACAGTTCAAGGACTGGTATCACCGCCGAGGGCAGGGGCGTCCAGGGACTCTAAGCAACGAAGATTATTTGGAGCTCGTGGAAACGCAGCTCGGAGAACTGCTCTCAAATTATGGTGAGATCGCGGTGCTTTGGTTTGACGTTGGTGGCAATAATGTGATCGAAGCCAATGCCCAGGGGGCACGTGTTCGTGAGTTACAGCCCAATGCGGTGATCTGCAGCCGCCTCTACAGTCGCAGCGTTCCGAAGGCAAAGCAGAAATACGCAGACTTTATATCGCTTCCCGACCGGACAATCGCATCGAGCCGATTCCTGGAAGATGCCGAAACCTGCATGACCATGCGCGACAACTGGGGGTATGATCAGGATGATGATAACTGGAAGAGCACCAAAGACATCATCGAGCGCATGACGCTAAGCGCTGCGCGCGGGGTGAACTTTTTGCTCAATGTGGGGCCGACGCCCGAAGGCACACTGGTGCCGGAAGAGATTGAGCGAATCACGGAGATCGGCGCATGGGTGGAGCTGAATGGTGCGTCCATCTACGGTACCACCTACGCACCTGTCGATTTTGATTTCCCTTGGGGCGCGATGACTCAGAAAGGCCAAACGCTCTATCTGCATGTTATGAAATGGAGTCCAGATGAGCTTGAATTCAACGGCATTTTAGGCAAGCCGGTAAAGGCCACTTTCCTGGCCGATCCCAATGGCAGGGAACTCGCGCTTGAGTACGATGCTGAGGGACATGTTACCCGTATTGCTGGTCTGCCGGAAGCTGCACCGGATACGCTCAATACAGTGATCGTCCTTGAGTATGATGGTTCGATTGTGGCCGACCCGAAGGCCACAGGTCAATACCACTGGTCAAAAACCACAGGCGTTAAACACAATAACAACTAGTCGACACATACCATGACATCTTTATTCAAACTATGGCTACTGAATGCGTCCTGTTTCGCTTGGTTTTTAGTCCTGCCTGTAAGCGGCGAGATCCAAGGCTCTAAACCAAACATCATCTACATCCTGGCCGACGATCTTGGCTACGGCGATGTGCAGACGCTCAATCCCAAACGCGGAAAGATCGCCACGCCGCAGATGGATAAGCTGGCTGCAGAGGGAATGGTCTTCACCGATGCGCATACCGGATCTTCGGTCTGCACTCCGACCCGCTATGGTGTCCTGACCGGTCGTTACAGCTGGCGCACCCGTCTAAAGAGTTTCGTGCTGTGGGGCTTCGACCAACCGCTTATAGCAAAAGACCGTTTGACCGTTGCCAGTTTACTTAAAGAGCAAGGCTACAACACAGCCATAGTCGGCAAATGGCACCTTGGTCTCGGACTACGCACCCCGGACGGCAAGCCCACACGAGGCATGAAGTCTCCGATTGACGGTGTCGATTGGGACGCGCGGATCGTTGGTGGTCCCGTTGACCTGGGTTTCGATTCCTGGCAAGGCATCGCTGCCTCACTTGATATGCCGCCATATATTTACATTGAAGACGACCGCTTCGTTGGGGAGTGCACCACAATTAAAAACTTCTATCGCAATCGCGAAGGCCCGGCACATGCTGACTTCGAGGCGATTGATGTTTTGCCGGTCATTGGCAATAAGTCGGCCGACTATATTCAAAAGCAAACTGCCGATGAGCCGTTCTTTCTTTATGTGCCGCTGACCTCGCCGCATACCCCGATTTTACCGACTGAAGAATGGAAAGGCCGAAGTGGACTGAGCGCCTATGCCGACTTCGTTATGCATACCGACGCCGTAGTCGGGCAGATTGTCGATGCGGTGGATGCTGCCGGGTTGGCCGAGAATACAATCATTATCGTGACCAGTGATAACGGCTGCTCGAAGGTTGCTGATATTGAGGACTTGCAAGCGCAGGGGCACTATCCAAACGGCCAGTTCCGTGGTGCAAAGTCAGATCTTTGGGACGGCGGTCACCGCGTGCCATTCATCGTGCGCTGGCCTGCAGTGGTCGAGCCAGGCTCAAGTAGCGATGAGATTATTTGCCTGAACGACTTGATGGCGACCGCCGCTGATTTGGCTGGAGCTACATTGCCCAGTGATGCAGGGGAGGATAGTGTCAGCTTCCTACCCGCGTTGAAGTTTGAGCGCATTGTTTCCTCGCGGGAGGGGATCGTGCATCATTCGGTTAACGGCCAGTTTGCCATTCGGCGCGGTGATTGGAAATTGATCTTTTCGGCTGGATCGGGGGGCTGGACCGATCCGACTCACGGGGCCGCCTTGAGGGAGGGCTTACCGCCGATTCAACTTTACAATATGGCGGAAGATCCTTCCGAGACGGAGAATCTCCAAGCGGAGTATCCCGAAGTGGTCAGCGAACTGGCTGCCTTGCTGGAGACCTATATCGACTCAGGGTCCAGCGTAGATGGCAAAACCGGTCGCAACGATCCCTTAGGAAATCAGCGCTGGAAACAACTCGAACAGATCAGGCCGATCCTTCGAAATCGATAGAATGCGTTCGCCGTCTAAAGCACCCGGAGCGATGCGCTTTAGCCATCGTCTTATGTTCTCGCGTAGGGTGGTGTCGCCCAATCCATTTGATTTCGTCGGCTGAAGCACCCAAAGGGCATGCGCTTGACGCTCTGTAATAAGCACCCCCTTCTCGGAAGATTGTTGACAATTTACTCCGGCGAAACGCTATGGACATTTGGAATGTGTTGGTAGTGCAGGTAAATTATGGATTTCGTTAACGTCAGAGAACAGGTCACGGATAGATTACGCGTGGAAATTTTGTTGGGTCATTATGAACCGGGCGAAGCGTTGCGGGAAATTCCTCTGGCTGAACGCTATAAAGTCAGTAGGGGGCCTATAAGGGATGCTTTTTTACAGCTGTCACAACAAGGCTTGCTGGATTTGATCCCGAACCGTGGAGTCCGAGTCGGCAAGGTCTGGGATGCTTCTATGTTGCCCGTGATGGCGAAGCTACGCTTTGATCTCGAAAGTTTCGCTATTCGTGAATTGATAGATCGTTCGCCTTTGAATCTGAAGGATCAGATCAATCACAACCTGCGGTTGTTTAAGCTGGCTTGCGAAGACGAAGATATGATCGCGATCGTTCAATTGGATCTGGCTTTTCACCGGATGTTCCTGCGCGAATGCGGTCACGCTGGTTTGGAGTCCGTCTGGTTGCCTCTGCTGGGAGGATTCCGACTTCCATATTCTCGTCACCGCATGTTAACCGAAAGCAGTGATGAGCATCGATCTATCGCCGATGCCATTTTGGATGGGCGAAAGCAGGATGCGATTGAAGGTTTGAAGCGGAACATATTGAATCCCTTCACTGAGCGGTGATTACGTCGGCGGCGCTCTGAGGTTGACGTCCGCTGAAGCGCTCCAAACGAAAGCGAATTTTGAACTTGATCTCACTTACTGGCCACAATATGTTAACAATCTACAATAATTATGACGACTACTTACCCCCCGAAAGAGCCCCAGCAATTTGAATTATGGATCGACGGTGCGTCCGCGGTCCCTACAGAGGGCAAATATATGACCCGAATGAGCCCTGCTCACGACTGCCCGGTCAGCCTGGTTCCCGAGGGCAACACGGCGGATGTGAACAAAGCGGTGGCTTCGGCAAAAGCCTCTTTCGAATTGGGAGTCTGGGCGAATGCGGCTGGCTCTGAACGGTCTGCCGTTCTCTATGCGGTGGCCGAAAAACTGATCGAGCGCAAAGAAGAATTGGCAGTCTTGGAAACGCTGGAAAGCGGTAAGCCGATTACGCAGGCCGGGATGGAGGTCGAATGGTCAGCGGGGCTGTGGAAGCATGCTGCGGCGCTCGCGCGTCACCTCTACGGGCAAAGCTGCAATACGCTGGGTGCGGGTACGGTTTCGATGAGTTTGCGTGAGCCGATCGGAGTGGTCGGGTTAATTACGCCGTGGAATTTTCCGCTTCTGATCGCCAGTCAGAAAACTCCTTACGCACTGGCGGCGGGGTGCTCGATTGTGATCAAACCTTCGGAGCTGACATCGGGGACGACGCTGATCCTGGCCGAGATTTTAAAGGAATGCGGGCTGCCGGACGGTGTTTTCAATGTGGTCACTGGTTACGGAGATCCGGTAGGGACGACGCTCTGCGCGCATGCCGATGTAGACATGATTTCGTTTACCGGATCGACCAATGTAGGCAAAGCGATTGCGGCCGCCGCAGCTGGCACTCTGAAAAAGGTGGCCTTGGAATTGGGCGGGAAAAATCCCATGATTGTAATGGAGGATGCCGATCTGGAGGCAGTCGTCGATGCCGCTCGCTTGGGTGCCTTTTTCAATATGGGCGAGTGCTGTAACGCCAGCAGCCGAATCCTGGTGCAGGACGACATCGCAGACGCCTTTGTCGAGCGGCTGACGGAATTTGCGCAGGAGTTACCAGTCTGTGATCCGCTGGAAGGGCGTTCCAAACTGGGCGCGATCATCAATGCCACCCAGGAAAAGAAAATTTTGGACTACATCCAAGCGGGCCGGGATGCCGGTGTCACGGTCTGTATGGGCGGAGGTTCCGTGCAGACGGATCAGGGGCGGTTTCTGGAAGTGACGATTCTGGACTATGTCCCTGCAGATTCGTCCGTCGCAACGGACGAGGTATTCGGGCCGGTGCTTTCCATTGTCCGTTTCAAGACCTTGGATGAAGCTATCGCGATTGCCAATGGGACGGACTATGGCCTGTCGGCCGGTATTTTTACCAACGATTACAATCAGGCCATGCAAGCGGCACGCTCGCTCCGAGCCGGAACGGTCTGGGTCAACACCTGGCTGGAAGGACATCCGGAACTGTCTTTCGGCGGTTACCGTCAGAGCGGCCTAGGACGTGAACTAGGTAGTCGGGCGGTCGAGGAATTTACCGAAGAAAAAAATGTTTTGTTCAGCCTAGGGAAGCGTCAACCATGGTGGTAGGCTCAGTGAAAAGTTAACGCGGAGTCATCTTGTGGATACCCTTGGAATATTTTATGCGTTTATCACGGTCATGGCGTGGGGTTCGTGGCTCGTGCCGTCGCAAAACGTCAAGTTTCCTAATGAGCAGGTGAAGACCTTCTACGTCGCGATCTGTACGGTGGTGCTTACGGCCATCATTGTTCTCTTCCGAGGCGAGTTTGGGCAGCTGGCACAGGCCGAGGCCTGGCTTCCGGTGCTCGGTGGTTTGATCTGGTCGGTGAGCGCATACTTTGCATTTGTGGCCTGTAATCATATCGGCATTGCGAAAGCCTTCGGTATCTGGGCACCGCTTAATATCATCGTTTCCTTTGTCTGGAGTCTGACTCTTTTCGGCCAATTCCGCGAAAGCTCGCTCTTAATCTTTCTGATCGCGCTGCAGTCTATCGCCTTGGTCACCGTGGGTATTCTGATGATTATCTTATCCGGCGATGCGGGGGCGAGCGATGAGGCCGATTCAGGTAAGTCGATGACCATCGGGCTGCTGGGCGCAGTCGGAGCCGGTATTTTGTGGGGAACCTACTACATACCATCCGCCTACCTGTCGCGCACGATTGAGGGAGCGCCTGAAGTCTCGGCCTGGGCTTCGGTCTTTCCACTCGCGATTGGGATGTTGATGGGGACATCCATCATGGTTGCGATCACACGCCAGGTGCCTAAACTAGAATGCGCACTCGACTATGTGCGCGCCTGCTCCTCCGGCGGTCTCTGGGCCTTGGGTAATTTTGGGATGCTTCTAACTGTGAATGCGATCGGCCCGGGGCCTGGCTATACTATCGCTTCGCTTTGCGTCGTGGTGAACGCGCTCTGGGGCGTATTCTACTTCAAGGACCCAGCGCCAAAGTCTAGGGCAGCTATGTTGACCATTCTCGGTGTGTCTATCGCCACTCTCGCAGGCTTGGTGCTAGGCAATCTCGGCCTGCTCGAATCCATGTATGAGATTAACCCTTTAGCTAAATAATCAGACGAAATGAGTTTAACTACGCGTATCACATTTAGCCTCACCGAGTCGGTTGGGACGATCCTGTTGGAGCCACCCGAAGTTAAGCCGCCAACTTTGGACAGAAAGGTCTTGTCCGAGCTGGAAAGTTGCCTCGCAGAGGTGCAGCATGCGCAACCTAGGCTAGTGGTGGTTCGGAGTGCCTCGGAGCGCTTCTTTTGCGTGGGCGCGAACATCAATGTGCTCAAAGAAACAACCGAAGAAACCATTGGCCCATGGGTCGAGTTGGGGCACCGAGTGCTGAACCGGCTCGAAGACTTACCCATGCCCGTGATCGCTGTGGTCGAGGGCTATGCGATGGGCGGTGGTTTGGAATTGGCCATGGCTTGTGATTTGATCTTTTGCTCGGAGGCAGCGGTCTTTGCTCAATCGGAGGCAAGTTTGGGCTTCATCCCGGGATGGGGTGGCACCCGTCGATTGGCTCAGCGTATCGGGGTGGCTCAGGCCAAATATTTTTTTTACTCGGGCAAGCTGATCGAAGCTTCGCGCGCTGCCGAAATCGGTCTAGTGGATTTTGTCGGCTCAGAGGATCAGCTAAATCAAGAGTTAAGTGACTTTAGTCAGTCAGTCTTAGCCAATAACCCGAATGCGATAAGTCAGTTTAAATCGATTGTGAACGATCAAGCCGGATCGGGGCGTGATGGAAATATTCAGGCTGAAGTGATTCACTCAATCACCTGCCTGAAGGATCCGGACGCCAAGGCGCGCTTAGGTGACTTTTTAGCCAAACGTGGAAAATAGATTAAAATGACAAAAGAAGCTTTAGAAGGTATCCGTATTTTGGATTTCAGCCACGTGTATCAGGGGCCGGTCGGCACTCAGCTTTTGGCGGATTACGGGGCCGATGTGATTAAGGTCGAAAGACCTGGCAACGGCGACTGGAGTCGATCCTGGGGGCCCTTTGTCAAAGACGTCTCCCTGCCGTTTGCAAATTTGAACCGGAACAAGCGCTCTATCACGGTCGATATGAAGCAGGAGACGGGCAAGGAGGTCATCCGCAAACTTGTGAAGGAGTCGGATGTGTTGGTGCATAATTTTCGCCAAGGTGTGATGGAAAAGCTGGGATTTGGCTATGAGGATTTAAAGAAAATCAACCCGGCTCTGATCTATGCCGCTTCAAACGGCTGGGGCGATACCGGTCCTTATGCAGAGCGTGGGCGTGCTGGGCATGATATGATGGCACGAGCCGAAGCAGGGTGGTTTATCTCTTACGATGAGGCGAAACCGCCGATTCCGGGAGGCATTAGTATCGACTATGCGGCGGGCCTAAATCTGATGGTGGGGATACTGACTGCTTTAGTCCACCGACTCAAATCGGGGGAAGGGCAGTATCTCTCGACCGATTTGTTGAGTGTCGCCTTTCACGGCCACGCCTGGGATGCCGCTTCTCGCTTGAACTCTGAGCGGATTGATCGTCCTGCGGCAGTCGGCGGAACCGAAGCTGCGATCAACAAAGCCTTTCAAACCGCGGATGGATTTATCGAGATTTCGCCCGTCTTTTCGGATAACGCACTGCGCGATATTTCATTGGCAATGGACCTTGAGGATTTGTCTGAAAACCCGAAATTCAGTTCGGAACAGCTTCAGATTAAAAATACGGCTGAACTGAATGCGACTTTGGCCAAGACCTTTCTCGATAAGACGACCGATGAATGGATGCTGCGCTTGGAGGAACGCGGCGTCCTGTGCGCGCGGGTCAACAGTTTTGAAGAGGCCGCCCGGGATCCTCAAATTATCCACAATAAGATGATCGTCTCGATGCAGGATCCAATCGTCGGGGAGCTCCGGCTTCTGGGTAACCCGATCCGTCTGCAAGGAACGCCACCGAAACTGGATAAATTCCCCCCATCGCTGGGTCAACACAGCCTCGAAGTCGCCGGAGAACTTGGCTATTCGGCTGAGGAGATTTCACACATGGTCGAGCAAGGAGTTTTCGGTCATCATGTCCCTGTCTAGGCGTCCCTTGAGCATTTCTTTTTCATCAACCACTGCTAAACCTGTACATCGATTTCGTCGGCTGAAGCTCGACGCTCTATGACTCACTTTTCTCCTCAACCATCCAGCTTTGCTACCCCCGTATGAATCGAAAACTTATTTTATGGTCCTTGATCTCCGCTTTGTCGGGATTCCTCTTCGGCTTCGATACCGTTGTTATATCCGGCGCAGAGCAATCTGTGCAAAAACTCTGGGGATTGAGCGATGCAATGCATGGTCTGGTCATGAGCTCTGCATTGTGGGGGACGGTGCTGGGTGCGATTCTAGGAAGTTTCCCGGCCGATAAGTTTGGGCGAAAACAGACCTTGGTTTGGATTGGCTTTCTCTACTTCCTATCCGCCCTTGGATCGGCAATTGCCCCAGACCCCACCATTCTGATGATTGCCCGATTCATTGGTGGCATTGGAATCGGTATATCTACGGTTGCGGGGCCACTCTATATTTCTGAAATCTCGCCGCCAAAACACCGCGGTCGATTAACCGGGCTCTACCAATTCAATCTGGTCTTTGCGATTTTAGTGGCGTTTGTGTCAAACGCCCTCCTCAGCGGAATCGGCGACAATGCCTGGCGGTGGATGCTTGGGGTCGAAGCAATTCCTGCGCTCCTTTACACCATCTTTTGCTTCGCGCTGCCGGAGAGTCCGCGCTGGTTGATTCTCAATAAGCGCGACCATGCGGCCGGCAAGGAAGTGCTCCGTCAGATCAATACCAATATGAATGAAGCTGAACTCGATCACTTGGTGAAAGAGATTGCTGATTCCGGTCAACACGAAGTCAGCCGGCACCGTTTTTTCGGCAAGCAATTACGGAAGCCAATCATGCTCGTCTTTCTTCTGTCGGCTTTCAACCAGCTGTCGGGGATCAATGCGGTTCTTTATTTTGCGCCCCGAATCTTTGAGATGGCAGGCTTGGCGGAAAAATCCGCGCTCCTTCAGTCGATTGGGATCGGGGTGACCAACGTGGTTTTCACTTTTATCGGCCTCTATTTGATCGATAAGGTCGGTCGACGGATTCTTCTGCTGATGGGCTCGGTTGGTTATATCACCTCACTGGCCTTATGCGCGTGGTCGTTTGCGACGCAGAGCTTCACCTATATGCCGTATTTTATTTTTGCCTTCATTGGTTCTCATGGCATCGGGCAGGGAGCCGTGATTTGGGTCTATATTGCGGAAATTTTTCCTTCACGGCATCGGGCGCATGGCACCTCTTTCGGGGTATCCGTGCACTGGGTCTTCGCAGCGGTGATCACCTTGATTTTTCCAGTTATGGTCGGCAGTTTCGCCACTCAGTATATTTTCGGATTCTTTAGTGTGATGATGGTTTTCCAGCTCCTCTGGGTGCTCTTTATTGTCCCGGAGACCAAGGGTCGCAGCTTGGAGGAAATGGAACAAATCTTAGCCATTAAGTAGTCACTCCTATGCCCCCATCAACCTGCAGATTTCTCTTGGCCGTCGCCTGTGTCCTCGCTTTTGCGTCGAAAAGCGACGCGACCGAGGCAGGCTTGAAGCAAGACTTCCGGGTCTGCCAGAATGGTGACGGCTTTGTTGTTTTAGGGGCGGCGGACGGCGCGCAGTTTTTCGAATCCGCGAAAGCGGATACGGCCATTCAATTCGCGATAGATGCTTTGGGAGCAGAGGGCGGGCAAGTCAGCTTGTCGCGCGGTGAGTATCCCTTGAATGCGCCCATTTTGATGAAGACTCGGGTGCATCTGGAAGGCAGTGGACGCGCGACGCGCTTACTTGTAGCCGAGTCGAATGCGACCGGCATTGGGATTGAGGCGAACGAGGTGAATGATTGGATGATCTCGAACCTCTCCGTAATAGCGGGTGAGAATGAAGCGTCCAAGGTCGGGATTCTGATCGACGCATGTCGGGGCGCTAAGATCGAGGATCTGTTCGTGGCCGGATTTGCCGACTACGGCATTTGGATGTGCAACCAGTCTTTCATGAATCAAATCAGTGGCTGTTATCTGGCCGGCAATCGGAAGGTGAATCTCTTCTTGCAGAAAATTAACCTGGGTGGCGAAGCCGGTGAGTTGATGCCAAATCTTGTTTCAAACTGCACGATTTATGGTGGAGGTGAGGGCATTAAATTATCGCAAGCCTCGGTGGTCAATGTGGTGGCCTGTTCGGTTTACCAGACAAATGGTGCGGCGTTCTACTTGGAAAAATGGAGTAACAGTGTGTCCTTAAACGGTTGCCGCAGCTTTCAGATTACAGGGCCTGCCGTGGTAGTAGATGGTTCGATGGAATTCAACGCTACCGGTAATATCTTCTGTTGGCATACGGAGCAGGGCATTTTGCTAAAGAATGCCCGATGGGGCACAATCACGGGCAACAATATTATCGACAGCGGCAGCTACAACACAGGCAAGAAATTTGCGCAATCGTTTGATCGAGACGCACCCGACGACCTTGTGCTCTACGATGGAATCGAAATGCGTGCGGTGCACGGCTATCAGGTCGTAGCGAATAACATTTTCAACTGGGATGCCGCTCCGAAAATGCGTAACGGGGTCTCGGAAGACGCCAAGAGCCGCAAGAATCTGATCGCGAATAATAACATCAATTTCTACGCGGAAGCTGACGTGATCGCAAATGGCGCTGAAACTGAGGTGCATGGAAACGTGGCACTCAAGGACGAAGCTCATGTCATAATGAAAGACCCAAGCATGCTGCAAAGTTTTCGCACTGAGCTGACCGAAGACTTTATCCAATCCCAACAAAATTAAAAACCAACCCATGAACTTATTACGTCAACTATCCTCCTTCAATGCCTTCGTCTTCATCGCCTTTTTAGCGCAGGCTGCGCCCGTTTTTGCGAGTGAGCTGGAGCAAGATTACCGGGTCGCGAAAAGCGGCGAAACTTTCCTTGTAGTGGGCGCGGTTGATGCCGAGATTCTCTTTGAGTCAAACCAAGCACATTTGGCGATTCAGCACGCAGTGGATGCCCTCGGAGATGCTGGGGGGCAGGTCATCCTCTCACGGGGCGAATATCCCTTGGACGAACCGATCATGATGGATGATCGCATTCATCTCTCGGGGAGTGGCCGCGCTACGCGCTTACTCGTCAGTGAGGCAAACACCAAAGGAAACGGGATCGTTTGTCGGGATATCAATGGATTCATTATTTCGGATCTGGCTCTAAGCGCTGGCGAAAACCCGCAGGCTAAGATCGGCCTTTTGATGGACAACTGCGGTGACTCTAAGGTGCGGGATATCTTTTCGGTCGGGTTCGCTCACTACGGTATTATGATGGTGAATAACTGCTTTCTGAATGAAATCACCGGCTGCCATCTGGCCGGAAATAAGAAGGCCAACTTTTTTGCCAAAGATCTGATGCGCGGCAAGTATGGCGACTTCATTCCCAATCTGCTAGCGAACTGTATGATCTATGGTGGGGGCAAGGGTATCGAGCTGAACCGCGTCAATGTGATGAACATCGTGGGCTGCTCAGTCTATCAGACCAGCGATACTGGGTTTTACATCAACAACTGGAGCAACAGCGTGCTCATCTCGGGTTGCCGCACCTTCCAGATTACTGGCGCAGCGGTCGTTGTCGAAGGGTCGATGGAGGTCAACATTACGGGCAACATTTTTTGCTGGAGCACCGAGCAAAGTATACTGCTGAAGAAATCCCGCTGGGGCAATGTGACGGGAAACAACATCATTGATGCGGGGAGTTACAATACCGGTAAGGAGTTCAGCAAAAGCACTTTCGACGAACGACCAGAGGATGCCCCGTATTATGATGGGGTAGAGATGATTGACGTGCATGGTTTCCACGTTGGTGGGAACACGATCTTCAACTGGGATGCCGTACCGAAGATGCGCAACGGTGTTTCTGAAGATGCGGATAGCCGCTACAACATTATCGCGAACAACAATATCAATTATTTCACCGAAGAGGCCGTTATCTCTCAGGGGATCGGAACCGAAGTGCATGGAAATGTCATCCTTAAAGACATTGCCCATGTCCGCCTAAACGCAGACTTCATGCAGAGTTTCCGAACTGAAATGACCGATCAGTTCATTGAGCTTCAACAAAAGTAATCAGAGCCTAGATAAGGAATACCCCATGCATAGACAAACAATTAAAGGAATTGGCCTAGCGATCATCGCGGGCGCGGCCACCCTGTCCGCCAAGCCGATGAATGTGCTCTGGATCGTGGCGGACGATCTGCGTCCGCAGCTCGGCTGCTACGGGGATACTCAAGTGAAGTCGCCCTATATTGACGCCTTCGCTGAAAGGGCGTTGCGCTTTGATAATGCCTATGTGCAGCAAGCGATGTGCAGCCCTTCGCGGAATTCGATGCTTAGCGGTTTGCGCCCGAATACGAGCGGTTTGCGCGGGTTTGGGGTGCATTTGCGCGAGGCGATTCCGGATATTATTACACTGCCGCAGCATTTTAAAAACAATGGCTACGAGTCGCGGGCCTTTGGGAAAATCTACCACATCTATGATGAGTCAATGTTGGGCAGTGAGGATGATCCTGAGTCGTGGAGCGCGCCTGCGCAATGGCCCAATGTCCCCGTCTGGGGACCTGAGCAAAATGCGGTGCGGAACCGATTGATCGAAGAGGCGCGGGCAGCCGGTGAAACCTTTGAACACCCGCATGACTGGCCGCGGGCAGAGGCCTGGGACGATAGTGATGTTCATGATGATTTGATGCAGGATGGCAACACCACCTCTTTGGTGGAGGGCTATCTGTTGGCGCAAAAAGGCAGGGAGCAGCCGTTCTTTCTCGCGGTCGGCTTTTTGCGTCCGCACCTGCCTTTCAATGCACCGAAAAAATACTGGGACCTCTACGACCCGGAGACTTTGGAACTGCCGGACTTTAGGATGCGCCCAACGGACGCGCCGAGGTGGTCGGTCGCTGCCGGCATGTTGCAAAATTATCACAATATGCCGCCTTTCAAGGGACTCGAAGAGTCGTTCAAACGTCGCTATCTCCAGGGCTATCTCGCCTCGATTAGTTACGTCGATGCCTGTGTCGGGCGCGTCTTAGAAGCTCTCGAAGCTTCCGGACATGCTGACAACACCATCGTCGTTTTTTTAGGCGATCACGGGTATCAAGTGGGCGAATACAACAGCTGGGGTAATAAAAATACGAACTTTGAGATCTCCACCCGCACGCCCTTGATCGTACACGCGCCGGGAATGAAGCAAGCAGGGGAGGGCACCCAGCAGGTGACCGAGTTTCTGGATTTATATCCCACTCTTTCCGAATTAGTGGGACTGGAGGTGCCGGAGCATTTGGAAGGGGTGAGTTTTGCCAAGCTTTTGGATGATCCATCCGCGTCGCATCGAGAGGCGGCTGGCAGTGAGGTCGTGCGTGGGCCGCACCTTGGGCGAACCATTCGAACCGATGACTTTCGCTACACGGAGTGGCGTCATGTTGAGTCTGGTGAGTTCCTCGCCGCTGAATTGTATGATCACCGCAATACTGCCGAAGATGGCTATTTAGAGAAGGTCAACGTCGTGAACGACGAAGCCTACGTTGCAATCGTGCCTGCACTGGCAGAACAACTCCACCAATTGATCCCTCACGATTAACATGAATACCACGACATTTATTTTTCTGAAAAGCGCATTGATGACTCTGGGGTTTATTTGCGCGACGCTTCTGAGCGCGGCAACGAAGCCAAACATCATCTTTTTTATTACTGATGATTTGGACATGGATCTCTATACCTTCTCAGAAGAAGGGGTGGGGAACAACCTGACACCCAATCTGGCTCGCCTAGCGGAAGAGGGGACGATCTTTCACAACCAATATATTCCGACGACGATTTGCTCCCCCAGTCGCTACAGTAGTTTGACCGGGCTGTATGGACATGCTTCGCGAACCTGCCAAAATGATCGGATCAGCCGTGCGATTGACTTTCCTTTTGTGACTTACAATGCGGTCATGAATAAACACGACGACAACATCGCCCGCACTTTACAGGCTGCTGGTTACACGACAGGTATGGTTGGCAAAGCGCACTTTGTTGGGCATCGCTTTACGGATAAGATCGAGCTGGCTGGCGACAGTGATCCAAGCGATCCGGAAGTGCAGCAGGCCTTGCTGCATAATTATCAGCTCGAGGTCGAGGTGCTCAAAGATGTCGGTTTTGATGAAGTGAACAGTCTCTACTTCCATGGCGATGTGCGACAGCATAAGGTCGAGGCCTTGCGCTCTCATAATATGGATTGGGTGGCCAAAGGTGCCTTGGACTTCCTCGATCACGCAGCGTCCGTTGAGAAACCGTTTTATGCGTATGTGGCGCCGACGCTCCCGCACGAACCGCACGCCGGACGGCGCTCTTGGAATGCTGATGCCCGGATCACTCCGATGGGAATGCTCGAAGAGCCTGTGCAAGTTTTGCCTGATCGGGCGGATATCCCAAATCGCTTGGCTGCAGCGGGCATTCCGCTCGTTACGGAGCGCACGATCACTGGCAACGGCATCTGTCCACTTTGCGCGCATGGCATGCTTTGTGAAGATCGCCGGGCCATGATGGTGTCGATCGATGATACGTTAGGCGCGATGCTCGACAAGCTGGAGGCCAACGGACAGCTCGATAATACGATTATCTTCTTTTTCAATGATCACGGTCAGGCGGGAAAAAGCACGATTTACGAGTCGGGAGCCGTGTCACCCAGTGTGATTTGGAAAAGTGATCGCTTTCCAATTGGCGCAGAAACAGAGGCCTTTGTTTCCAACATCGATTTTGCGCCGACCATCGCCGATCTGGCGGGAGTCGAACTCCCTTACGAGGCTGACGGTGTTAGCCTTCTGCCGTTGTTGGAAGGAGAGACCGACTCGGTCAGGGATTCCGTTTACATGGAACTGGGCTTTTCTCGTGGAGTGCGCAAAGGAGATTGGAAGTATATCGCGCTACGCTATACGCAGAGCGCCGTCGATTTGGGGATCTGTGATCTGACCGAGGACGGTATCCGTTCACGCTTCGGACACATGGGCCGACTCGGGGGAGAAAGTCCCGCCGAGCGCTACTATGATATGATTAAACGCGTCGAGCGGGCGTATCCACATTATTACGACGAGGATCAACTCTATCACCTGGAAGCCGATCCGACCGAGCAGAACAATTTGGCCGAAGATCGCCGCTTCAAAGAGGTGCTAGCTGAGATGAAGGCAGAACTAACCAAGCATCTCTCCACGTCGCCAGGCACCTTTGGAGAATTTACCACCAAATAAAGCGATGAAGACTTCCCCTTTTTTTATTCCGGCTACAGCGCTTTTAACGGCGCTGGCTCCCGCTCTGGCGCAAGTGGCAGAGTCCTACGCGGGAAAGCCCTATGCGGGCAAAGCGCAAACCATTCCGGGTCGAATTGAACTGGCCTTGTTCGACGAAGGCGGCGAGGGAGTGGCCTACCATGATAGCGAGCCCGCCAACCTCGGTGCTGAGTTTAACCAACGCCCGAAGCAGCAGGAACAAGCGGTCGGTGTGGCTGACTCGGTGAAATTTTTTCGCGCGGATGAAGGCGTTGACATCACCTTTACCAAGCACTGGGTCGACTTTGAGGATGCGAATCTGGTTATGCCTGGCGTGAATCAGAATTACATCGGCTGGCAGGCCGATGGCGAATGGACAAACTACACCGTCGATGTGACCGTGCCCGGAAGATATAAAATCGTCGCGCTCTATGGGAACGAGGACAACGGATCGGAACTGTGGCTCAACGGTTCTTTGGCCACTCTTCTCGTTTTACCAGTCAATACCGGCTACTGGCACCACTGGAACAAAGCTGTCGTTGGGGAAGTCGACTTTCCGACCGCAGGAGTGAACCTATTAACACTTTATTATAACGAAGGCGCTAGCTTGGCCTATTTTGACTTTATCCTGATCACCCCAAATCAATAATTGAATAAACTCTTTAAAAAGTAATTGATATATGAATACAAAAATAGCGAAAAAATTTCTACTTGCAGGTAGCGTAGTTATTCTGAGTGGTGCTTTCAATGTGGCGTCCGCTGCAAAGAAAAATACCTTTGAGAACGGCAACATCGGTTCGGGATTGCCCGGTTCACCAGAGATGTTGAACTATGCGGCGGCTTGGTCGCCGCTCAATCAGTCGGCCGCGAAAGAGCAAGCGCGTGAGGACTTCAACGAGAACAAATATGGCATGTTTATTCACTGGGGTCTCTACTCTCAACTCGGCGGTATTTGGAAGGGCGAGAAAATGGAAGAGGGCGGTAATGGACCGAATATAAGCGAGTGGATTATGCGCAAGAAAGCGATTCCGCGTGATGAATACGCTACGCTGGCGGATACCTTCAATCCAGAGGGTTTCGACGCGGATGAATGGGTGGCCATCGCCAAGGCTGCGGGCATGCGCTACATGGTGATCACTTCCAAGCACCATGATGGGTTTGCGCTTTTTGATTCCGAGGTTGATTCGTTCAATGCAGTGGATGCCACACCTTTCGGACGCGATATCATTCGCGAGTTGGAGCAGGCCTGTAAACGAGCGGGCATCGCCTTCGGGGTTTACTATTCGCATGCCCTTGATTGGCGTGACGGTGGCGACGGTGGGATGAAAGATTACCGAAAAAAGGGACAGCGTGATAACACAGGCTTCCTCAATGACTTCGATCCATCACCGACCTCGTTCGATGACTATATCGAAAACAAGGCATTACCTCAGGTGCGCGAACTGGTCGCCAATTACGAACTGACCGAGATCTGGCTGGACACGCCGCTCTATATTTCTCCGGCGCACAGTTTTCAATTCTACACCACAATCTATGGAGCCGACCCCTCGATCCTCGTCAATGAACGGATCGGTAACGGCTTCGGCGATATCGGCACACCGGGAGACAATGTGATTCCAGATGCGGCCATCGAGGGCACTTGGGAAGGCATTGCCACGACCAATAATTCCTGGGGCTACAAGTCTTACGACGACGACTGGAAATCGCCTGAAGAAACCCTTTACTGGCTGTTAGAAAATGTCAGCAAAGGCGGCAACTTTTTGCTCAATGTGGGACCGGATGGCAATGGTGTCATTCCCGCCGAGTCGATTGAAAATTTATTGGCAGTCGGCAAATGGCTGGAGGTCAACGGCGATGCCATCTACGGCAGCCGTGCATGGACGCTTACTCACGAGGGCCCGACCAAGGTTGCGATGAAAGGAACCGAAGCGCGGGATAAGATGGGCGCTCAACTGCGGGTAACAGCCGAAGACTTTTGGTTTACGACGAAAGATGATAAACTTTATGTCTCCGCGATTGTTCGCCCGGAAGGCCGCACCATTTCAATCAAGGCGCTCAAAGATCTGCCGGTTTCCAAGATTCGTGTTCTGGGGCAGCAGGGCAAAGTCAAGTGGCAGCAGATCGGGGACGCCTTCGAGGTTATCCTGCCGAAACTGAAGGATGACGGCATGGGCTACACGCTTGAAATCTCGATGTGATTTCGGAGCGATGTGCTTTAGCCATCGTTTTCAGTGGTCTTGCTATTGGGCGATACGGTCGATTTCGTCGGCTAAAGCACGACGCTCCGTTATACGTCCGTTTTAGCCTTGTGCTATGAGCGTCGCGGTTCAGCTTGAGGATCTATGCAGGGGCCGAAGACGATTCGATTTTGGCGTAATCACCTGCCGCACTGGCAGGTCGAGAAGGGCGTTTATTTTATTACGATTCGGGCAGCGGGCAGTCTGCCCAAACCGGTCAGTGCGCGTATTGGCGAGCTACACCAGTCCATGTCGGCGGTAGAACCTGCCTCAGCGGATTATCTTCAATTGCAGCGTCAATATTTTCTGACTTTGGAGAAGTATCTGGATGCGGGCTATGGCTTTTGTCCTTTTGAGAACGCGGCCTGTTGTCAGATCGTGAAAGATGCCTTGGTTGAACTGGAAACTGCGGGTTGGAATTTAAAGCATTTTGTCATCATGCCAAATCATGTGCATCTCCTGGTGGCGACCGATCAATCGGCGGAGTCAATGGCGAGCGTGTGGCGCAGTTGGAAGGGGCGAACGGCTCGCTGGTGTAATCTTGCGCTGGAACGCCGTGGCGCTTTTTGGCAGCGGGATTGGTTTGATCGTTGGATGCGGGATGAAGCCAGCATTGCCCGGACGATCGACTATATTCGAAATAATCCCGTGAAAGGCGGGCTCGTGAAAAAATGGGAAGACTATGCTTGGGTGGAGTAGGGCTTGAATGCGTCGGCTGAAGCGCGGTGTGCCGGAGCGATTCGCTTTCCTGTTCGCCGAAGCTCGAAGAGCGTAGGAGGAAGCCATCGCTAGCGTTTTCGGAGTCGCGTCATGCTTCCCGGCTCGGTCGAATGCGTCGGCTGAAGCTCGACGCTCCGGGAGCGTAGGCGGAAGCGATCGTTTTGCGTTGTCGGTTTCGGACGCTGCCGCCGGAGCAATCGTTGATGGCGGCTATACTTCGACAAGCTCAAATCAAGAAAGCACCAGAGGCGCATGCATTCGACGCACCGCGTACAAATTAGTATCGTAAGCTAAAAGAATCCTTCAGGATTCAGGGATAAAAGTTTCACAGTAAAGGCGTGAAACGTCACGTCCTGCGGGTCGACTAATTGATCAAGTTATGCTTCATTAATAAATTATAGTTAGATTTTCAAATCGCGCCTACCTTGTCACATGCAGCCACGAGTGCTCATGCACTTTAAAAAAGTGATACCCTTATTTGATTTCCCCCCATCCCGAGATGATTCAAAGACTTACCCTGATTTCAATTGCCCTCATTACCTTCGCTGCCAGTTCTGTTCTGTCGGCGGCACCGGGGGCGACGTACTACGTGTCAACCACAGGTAGCGATGCCAATGCGGGCACAATTGGCGCGCCTTTTGCCTCAATCGAAAGGGCACGTGATGCCATCCGCGATCTAAAGAGTGGCTCTGGTCTGCCCTCGGGCGGGGTCGAAGTCTTGATTCGTGGCGGAACCTATCCGGTCACTGAAGCGATCATTTTGACTAACGATGACGTCGGGACGGCCGCCAACCCGATCGTCTATAAAGCTTTCCCGACTGAACAGGTCATCTTCGACGGTAGTAAAACGATCGACTCAAGCTTCGTGCAACCGGTCACGAACACCGCATTGAAGAACAGCGTGATCGACGCCACCGCTCGCACCAATCTGAGGCAGATTGATCTGACCGCCGCTGGAATCACGCCGGCCGAAGTCGGGGCGCTCCGCCGAATGGGATTTTCATCTGTAGGAAATCCCTACGTACAAGATGCGCCCGCACAATTTTTTATCGATTCCGAGCGCCAACTTCTGGCGAGCTGGCCCAACAGCATGCTTGACGGAGTGACTATCGCCAACGTGGTCAACGTAGGGCCGACGGCTCTGGATGGGGATCCGGATTGGCTCTTCAACGGAGGCACCTTTGAATACAGCTACAATCGACCCGCGCTGTGGACTTACAGCGGCGGAACGAATCCGGCCGACCTCTGGATCCAGGGTATCTTCCGCCGGGATTGGCAAAACAGCTTCAATAAGGTAGAGACGCTCAATACTAGTACGAAGCGAGTCACTATGGCCTATGGTGAGGTGGAAGGTATCGAAGCAGGTGCCGATGGGAAATTTCACCAATACGTTAATGTCCCGGAAGAGATCGATACGGTCGGCGAATACTGGATCGATCGCACGAGCAACATGCTCTATTTCTATGCGCCCGCATCGTATTCCGATCTGCGGATGAGTGTGCTGGGTGACAACATGCTGATGCTGGATCGCGTGCGCTATGTCACCTTTGAAGACATCTATTTTCGCTATGGCCGTGCCAGTGGGGTGATGCTGCTCACCTGTAGCGATGTCGTGATTAAAAACTGTGAGATTGCCAACTTTGGCGTGCAAGCGGGTGTGGTTCGCACGGGCGATGATGCATTGGAAACCTTCAAGCAGGACTGGACGACGGTCCACGGTGATGCCTGGGAGACCCGGGTTTTCCGGCATACGGGAGGACGCAGTTACATCCCGAATGAGGATCAGGATCAGATAAAGCACACTCTGAGTGCGCCCACCAGCACGGACTTGTCGGTTTATATGCACGATTATACGACCGAAGCGCCAACTGATGTAGCCGCGGCGGTCTATGATAGTGTTTCGGGGAAGACCGTTCGGATCGGTCTGCACACTTCCACTTCCACGACTAACTATTCGTATGATATCGGCAATGGTGTCTGGGTGGCATCGAGTGTCAGCCGAAGCAACGGCTGGCAAAATCTGGAGATCGATATCGCCAATGACGAGCTGCGAATTAACGGCACCACAATCGCGACAGGGCTGGATATCTCTCAATTTGACGAAGTTTTGCTCGGGGACGAAACGGATGACGGCTTGATCGGAATCGCCCATGCATTCGATACCGTAAAGATTGATGGTGGCAACCTGCTGGACAACGGATTCGAGACGGATACGAGGCGTAACAGTGCTTTCTACCGCAATGGATTTCGCAACTGCCGGGTCTATGGTATCGGCGGCCAGGCGTTTACATTGTTTGGCGGAGGGAGCATTGATACTCCTGGAGAGAACTTTATTGAGCACTGCGAAATCTCTGATTTTTCTTATTGGGACATCGGCTGGAATCCGGCGATCAGCATTTTACAAGCAGGAAATCGAGCCTCGCACAACAAGATCTACGACGCGCCGCACGTAGCGATCACAAACGGCGGTGTGGACACCTTGATCGAATACAACGAAATCCATGACGTCGTTAAACTGATTACAGACATGGGCGCTATCTATCAAGCGGGCAACGGTGATTACTCCAATGGAGGGCTCGTGATTCGGCGGAATCATTTCTACGATATCGGTCAGGATGTGGATCTAAACAACGCTATCTTTTTAGATAACCAGTATCACGATGCCACGATTACAGAAAATTTCTTCCGTAATATTGGGAAGTCTGGTTTTTCTGGCACGGATGCCGTCAAGCTGAATGGCGCCGGCTATATTAAGATGATCAACAACGTATTTTTGGATGCCCGTAGACCTATTTGGCACACCAAAAACAATCTTGAGAATACGGACAACCGCCAAAAGTTCCTGAACATTATGAATAGCCAGTATGGAGGGAGTTTTGCCGGCTCCCCGCGGCTGAAGTATCCACACATCGACGATGGCGTGGGCTTCGCTATGAAGCTGTTTGTCGAATGGGATGCCCGGGACTCGCTGATTCAGTCGGGTGATAATATAGTCTATCTGCCCGCTGGGAACGAAGCGAACGGCAATGTCTTCTATAATCCAAATCTACCTTTACAAGGCGGTGCTGCCACTGGCATTGCGACCAATTTCAATACCCAGGAAGCCATGAGCAAAGCTGGCAACTGGGTGGCTACCAGCAATCCTGGTTTTGTCGATTATGCCAATGGCGATCTTAATTTTCAGCCCGGTGCGGACGTTTTCACGCAGATCCCCGGGTTTCCCGATATCCCTTTCGATCAGATCGGACCGATCGGCACGGTCGGGCCGAGCTTGATTTTGGATCCGCCGGTGGCCGATGCCGGGCTCGATCAAACCATCGTTGATTCGGCCGGTGATGGCGAGTCCGTCACCCTAGACGGTTCTGGTTCGGGTGGCGGCGATGGCTCCATCACCAGCTACTCTTGGAGCGAAAGCGCCAGCGAGATTGCCACGGGTGTTTCCCCGTCCGTCAATCTGAACCCTGGTTTGCATGTCATTACTTTGACGGTGACGAATGATAACGGTGCTTTCGACACCGACACGGTGATGATCGAGGTGCTCAATCCTGAATCTCCAGCGGTCAGTAATGGCAGCGCGATCGACATCACTAGGAGCGGTGCGACCGTGTCCGGCAGTCTGGACGACGGTAACATCGCGGATCTGCGTCTCTACTGGGGCACGACCGACGGCGGCACCACGATCGCCAGTTGGGAACAGGTGACCAGTTTCCCAGAAAGCACGGAGGGAAGCTATGAGGTGGAACTGACCGGACTCTCGGCGGGCACCACTTACTTCTACCGCTGGTATGCGACCAACTCTGCCGACTCCGACTGGGCTTCGGCCACACTGAGTTTCTCCACCCTCGCACCGATCATTCCGACTACAAGCCTCGAACTCTGGCTGGACGGCAATGATCTGGACGGAGACGGCGTGCCCGAGGGGCTAAGCGAAGACGGTTTGACGTCCTCAGTTGTCGAAGTCTGGACCGATAAATCCGGCAATCTCCGTGACGCTGTAGGCGTTGCCGGGAAATCGAGTTTAAATTTGATTAATGGCGCATTGAATAGTGGTTCGGTCGTGCGATCCAGCGGCGATGACCAACTCGATATTGGTGGTTCGGCCTTCGCGGTCCAGACCGTCATAGCGGTGGTCAATGCATCGCAGGAGCCGTTTAATTCATTCCGCAGAATCATGCGATCCCCCACAGGCGGGCTGAATAGCGGGATCGTGAATGCCTTGTTAGTCAATGGGACGAACGGCAGCTCCATCTACAGCACCATGCCTCAGACGGGAGCGGATAGTGCCAATGTCATCATCGATGGAATCGACATCAACACGACGGGTAACAGCGAGACCTTCGGCTCCCCACATAGCCGGCACCGGATCGTGGTGGCCGCCGCAGGTGCGGCAACCCGTGCCGTTGACGATTGGTATATCAGCGAGACCGGAACCAATAACTTTTGGTTGGGTGATTTTGCCGAAGTCATTGTTTACAGCCGTGCCTTGAGTCCGGCAGAGCTGGAAGCAATCGGTGTTTATCTGGAGGATAAATGGGGGCTGAGTTCGGTGTATGGGCCGCTGCTTTCCAGCACGTTCACGCCCGCTCACGAGAGTAATAACGCGCTCATCGATACGGATCTGGCCATCACCTTCAATGAAGCGCTTCAGAAGGGCACGGGCAATGTCACCATCAAACGGCTCAGTGACAATGGCGTGGTTGAGGAGATTAATGTTACCTCGCCGCAAGTCAGCGTCAGCGGAGCTACCGTAACGATCACCCCAAGCAGCGATCTGGACTTCGATACAGCTTATTACGTCGAAATCGACAGTGGCGCTGTGACGGACGTCAATGGCGAGTCCTTTGTCGGCTTCACCGGTAGCGGCACCTGGCAGTTCACCACGGAGCGCGATGAGGGTCTGATTTGGCACTCGCGGCTCGACGGTACTGCGGAAGACACGATTGGAAGCGTCGATGGAACCTTGAACGGTGACACCATGGGAACGACCAACCGCTTCGGAGAGGCCAACTCGGCACTTATTTTCGACGGAGTTGGCGATAACGTGATCATCAACAAGTCAACCCTTCCCGCGAGTTTCACGGCGGCCACGATCAGTGTCTGGGTGCAGGCGAATCCCGCAGACGTGGTCACCGACGACGGCTTCGTTGGCGTCGGTGGCACGGGTGGCGATCAGGATCAGTTCTTCGCCATCCAAACCAATGCGGATCGCTACCGGACCGATATGGATCGGGGCGGAAGCGGCGACACGGGGCGCTTGGATGCGCTTCAGGCCTCCAGCTTCAACGCAAACTGGAAACATGTGGTGGCTACCTTTGACGTGGTCACGCTGAAATTTCTCAGGCTCTATGTCGATGGCGTCCAAGTGGACGAAGAGGCGATCATCAATACAATACCCATGATCCCGACCAACAATTGGACGGTCGGATCCAGCCGGACGAGTGAGCGCTATTGGACTGGGAAAGTGGATGACTCCGGAGTCTGGGATATCGCGCTCACAGGCAACGAAGTCGCTGCCCTCTACGACGTCTCTGCTAGCAGCGCGCTCGGGTATGATGCCGATGATTTTGAGCGCTTACGCAAGATTCACGCGGCTGGCTCGGGGGCTGTCACGATTGGGAGTCTGCAATGGAGCTACGCCACGGGGCTGACGCAAGCGGCGGGTCTGAGCGGCTCCAGTGGAGCTGGTTTCACGCTCGTGCTCGATGCCGCGGCGGACACTGGGCTGGTCTCCACACCGGCACCTGTGCAGCTGACTGTTGTGACTGACGGCAACGGCACGATCGCGACGCCTGCAGACGGCGCATATACCGTCGGCACAACGGTTGAGGTGAATCCGGTTCCCGCAACCTATTACAGCTGGGGCAACTGGTCAGGCGACGTGCCAGGCAGTCAAGTCAACGAGGATCCCTTGCAGCTGCTGATGGATCAGGATCGCACGATCACGGCCAACTTCGTCGCCGATCTCGCGGTTAACGACGTGCCGCATTGGTGGCTGGCGCAATTCGGCTGGACTAGCGACTTTGATGCCTTTGCAGTTCTCGATACCGATGGCGACGGGCTCTTCGCCTGGGAAGAATTCATTGCCGGAACCAATCCAACCGATGGCAATTCGGCCCTCAAGGTAGAATCGATTGTTCTGGATCCGATTTTTGGAGATATCGAAATCACTTGGCCGAGTGTTGCCGGTAAAGAGTATTATCTCCTGGAGTCTTGGGATTTGAGTGCATGGTGGCGGGTATCCGATGCGATTACAGCCACGCCGCCGTTGAACACTTACAACTATACAAGCTCGACAATTGAGAATCGAGCCTTCTATCGCGTGGCGATTGATCCGCCTGCAGGTCTCATGGTCGATTTCAGTTCGGCGCAGGGGTATGCCAACGGCAATCTGAATGGACAACCCGGTAGTGGCTTGACCTGGACGGAAAATACGAACGGCACCTATCAGGTCGACGCGGCAGCGGGAACCGCCACGATTGATTCGAATGATGCTAATTTCCGCAGCGCGCTACTGGATGTGACCACCGGCGCAGCCACGACAGCGACCCTCATGACCGAGTTCACGATCACCGCCGGCACCGTGCAGCCCGCAAGCACCATCACGCTCCTGCGCTCCGATTTCTTCACCGCGAGCGATGGGCTGGCAATTTTCTCGATACGTCAGAGTGATGGAATCAACACTTGGAATCTGCAATTCTTTGAGAGTTCCGGCACGGATAGTTTTTTTGGCTCCAGCCCGATCAATGGTGCGGAGATCGGTCTCACCGTCAGCGGGGGCAGCTATACCGACAATGAGTCGGATCTGTTGCGGATGACGGCACGCCACACGCTCACCGATGGACAGACTCAGTGGGCGGTTGAAATCAAGCTGGAGAACCTCGCAACCGGGACAATCGTTCGCACCGTATCCGGCCAATGGGAAGCGACCACCGGCTTCCGCGATGCGGATAAATTCCTGCGTCTCTCCACCGGCTCGATCAACGATTACGGCGACGCTGGAGCGACCCGAGTCGAAATCCAGCGGGTGATCTTTACCGAGTGAACCACACAAAAATAATAATATATCACGGAGTAAACATCGTTGAGGCTGAAAAGTGATGGTGTGTTGAAGTATGGTGTTGATTAGGTCAAGGAACATGGAAGTTAGTATGCGATTAAGAACGTGGGTCTATGTTTGTGCCGCCGCACTGCTTTGTATTCCAGCAACGGCTTTTGGCGTCACCCGGGGAGAGGCGCTCAGTCTCGCCAAAGAGATCGGCGGAGCGGTCGGAGACGATTTTGACGTGGTGTTTCCGACGGAGTATACTGCGAGCGCTTGGAGTGGCGGCTACTCGATCCAGCCGCGCGGCTACTACGATATCGCCAATGGCGAACCCGACGCCAAGCACGCAGCGGTGCTGCTGCAGTTGATCACAAACGAAATCATCGGCCCCAACGAAATTCGCAGACTCGGGATGATTCTGAGTAATATGGGCACGGACGCCGCGCTGCCGGCGGCAGATCTGTTGGGTGACGGGCGGGAGAAGGTTCGGTGGGCCGGAGCCACGGTTCTCTCGATCATGGGCTCACACGCGACTCCGGCGCTTTCGGCGCTCCAAAGTCGGCTGGCTGACAGTAACGAGACGGCTCGCGTCAGGGTGATGGCCGCCCGGGCCATCGCGGAAATCACGGGCGAAGATGTCTTTGCTCTCCATGCCACGGTTCCGGGTATCGACGACCTGCTGCAAGCGGAAGTGACGCAAAGCATCGAAGACACGAATAGCGATGCGGTCTGGCAGGCCTACCTGGCCGGCACCCTCGAAGAGACCTTCACGCCGAGGGGTTTTTATTACTACAATGGGGGGAACGTTGACTCCTACCGAGCGTTCTACCAACTCGCGACAGGAACCGATCTCGAAGAAGCCAATCAATACGTGCGCGAGAATATCTCTGGAACCTATAACCAGTTCACCGGAGCCAAGGCCACGGACCGGAATATTAGCACCGATTCACGCTGGCAGCCCACGGGCGCGGCCGAGAGCATGACATTTGACTACGGCCAAGTGGTGACCTTCAACACGGCGCGAATCCACTTTTACAAAAGTGATCTGCTCACTGCGGATTTCGAGCTACAGGTCTCCACCGATGGGGTAAATTTTGAGCCGGCGCTGGCTGAGACGACATCATCGATCAATCCTGAAGGCGAATGTGAGACGTTCACCTTTCCTGACAAAGACGGCCGCTACCTGCGTTGTGTTTACTACAGCAACTCGGAAAACAATAATAATTTGAACGGCGTCATCGAATTGGTGGCCTATGGTCCGGCGGGCACAGAGCTCGAACCGCCGACCTTCACCGATGTGACTGCTTCCGACAATGACTGGGTCTGGCGGGGAAACCCGGATACGCCCCAACCCGAGGCGGAGGAGCTATGGGTTAAGAATCAGGAGACCGATGGCAGCGCCCGGTTCACCTTTCTGCGTTTTGATGTGAGTTCTTTGCCGGAGGGAGTGTTGGATCCTCGATGCTCGAGCTCTACTTCAAGGAGTCCGTCAATTCGAACGATAAACTGGAGGTTCACCTGCTGCCGGACGGTATCGCAGAGACCACTTGGGGATCAGACCTGACCTGGAACACCCGTCCGCCGGCAGATCAGATTATGGGCACTTATAATCTGGATGTTGCCAGCGAGAGCGGCTCGGTCATCTCAGTCAGCTTAAGCGATCTCGCGGGAGCGATCGAGAACGACACTAACGGTCAAATTACCCTCCGGCTGTCCGCCAACAACTCAGGCGCACTCAAGTTCGCGTCTTTGGGTAATACTCTGGGGCACCCCGGGCCAAGCCTGAAAGTGGAATTCCAGTCGTCGCCACCGGTGGCGGCGACGGAGACTTCATTTGCGGATTCCGTTGAAGGAACCGGCCAGCTCGCTGAGCCCTTGCTCGGACTGTTCAGCTCGACCAGCCGCCATTATCCGGGGCGACTTGATGAAGACCTGGAGTGGACGATGAAGGAGTTTTATTTCCGAGAGATAAACTCGAAGAACGAACTGACCGTGGCCGACAGCGAAGAGCAGCTCAAATGGGAGGACTGGCTCCACGTCATTTCAACGCATAACATCAGTATTCGGCAGGATACCAGTCCCTACAACAGGTTGATCTGGCTTTATGAGGACCCCGCTTTTACCGGGCGGACGTTTAGGAACGGAGACACGGTCGCGGAGCGCTACGAGGCGGCGACCCGTATGCTCAGTGAAGGCTTTAAGTTATTATCGCTGCACGGTCTGCATAACGAACTCGGCAGCGACCAATATAACGAGCGGAGCCATCGGGCGATCTACCAACTGCTGGACTATGCGGTAGACCCGGTTTTGAGGCAGCGGATCACCATGTGGCACGACATCTTTCTGACTGATTACGCTCAGATGTCGCTCAACGGTCTTCGTGGCGGAAGCAAGGAGCGCCCCAAGGATGGAGGCCTCAACGACCGGCTCAACGGATTCCTTTCTTTCCTCAATGGGGAATGGGGAACCATGCATGAGCTTCCGGGCTTCAACGGGTATCGACTGCCGGAGCCTGCATTGCTTCTGCGCTGGCTAGGTCCGACAGAGCCCAGCTATGTAATGAGAAACCGTCTCCCAGGTGAAAAAGAGTCCGTGGGATCACAAACCAAAGGTAAGCTGAAATCATCGACCTTCAACTATGCATACCGCACGCCTGAGTATATCACGGGGTGCGGAATGGTGGATTTTAAACAAGGAGGCTGGGGGCAGTGGTGCGGGGTGAATTTTAAGAACCTCGGCTCGATCTATATGAGAGCTTGGGACGACAACGGTGACCGCTGGTATGCCCAGGACAAGGACGTGATGATTGCCCAGCGTTACCCGGGAGCCTTTTACAATGGAGATGGCGGCCTGTATTTCACACCCACCCTGGAAAAAGTGGAACGCGACGGTTGGGTCTTCGCCCGAACACCGGATGGGAATGCCTATGCGGCGGTCCGCTTTGTCTCCGGCACCAGCTACTGGAATGAGCCTGCCCGTTTCAAGCTGCTGCCCGACCCCAATGACTATTATTCGCCCGTCATCCTCCAGGCCGGACGCAAGATCGACTACGCTTCGTTCGAGGACTTCCAGGACGCCATCCTTGCCGCACCGCTTACAGTCACTGCGGAGAAGGTCGACTACACCGGGCCGAATTCAAAGCGGATCGAATTCTTCCGCGGCGACGATCCATTCGTTGCACCAAAAATCGACGGCGAACCGATCAATTTCGAGTATGATTTCAACTACCGCAGTCCCTTCATTCAGAACGAAGGAGAGAGTGATCGCGTCACCCTCCGCTACGGACGCAAGCTCTGGATCTACGATTTAGAGAACAATACGATCACCGAAACTGAGGCCGCTCCGGCTCCGGTCAGCGCGGCAGCCAGCGAATCCGAGACCGGGTATGGGCCGGAAAACGCGATCGACGGCGATCTGACTCCGGCCTCTCACTGGTCGGCGCCGGGGGCTGCGCAAAGCATCACCATCGACTACGGCCAAAGCCAGACCTTCACCGAGGTCGACATTGCCTGGCTGTCGAGCGATTCCCGGGCTGCGGACTTCGAGCTGCAGGTCTCGTCGGACGGTGTTATTTTCACACCCGCGCTCGGCTTAAGCACATCTTCGCTGACTGCCGAGGGTGACTACGAAAGCTTTGACCTTCCGATGGTCAGCGGGCGCTACCTGCGCTACATCGGTATGGGCAATTCGGTGGACGACGGGAACCAAGTGATCGAGATCAGGGCCTATGGTTTTCGGGACGGCCAGGATCCAGTGGTGGAGCCGACACCGATTTCAACGGAGCGGCTCTTGACCCCTCTGAGTGTCTCGGCCAGCTCGGAGCTGACTCCCAACTATGCGAAGGAAAAAGCATTCGACTTCGACATGAATCGCGAATCCCGCTGGTCGGCGCTGGGAGATTCCCAGTCGATTACCTACGAATATCCTTTTCCCATGCTGATCGACCGGGTCGACATCGCGTGGTTATCGAGCGATGAACGGAGCACTGAATTCGAATTGCAGATATCCGACTTCGGTAACGAATGGACTACGGTCTACGGCCGCGCCGCCTCGTCGATCCATCCCGAGGCAGCGGTGGAAGCGTATGCGATCACACCGACGTCCGGTCGCTTTCTGCGCTGCATCGCATACGGCAACTCCGAGAACGACTGGAATCACATCATCGAGATGCATGCCTACGGCGAGTTGGATACCTCACCTCCGTTCGCTGCGGGTGGCCTCGAGCTTTGGCTGGACGCTGAGGATCTGGACGGCGACTTTTTTACGGAGGGCAGCGCTGAAAGCGGCTTGTCGGGAACAGTTGTTGAACTCTGGAAGGATAAATCCGGTAACGGCCGGGATGCCATCGGCGTGGATGGCAAATCGGGACTGAATTTGGCCGACGGCGCACTGAACGGCCGCGCGGTGGTGCGATCCAGCGGCGATGACCAGCTCGACATCGGCGGGTCCGCCTTTGCGGTGCAGACGGTCATCGCGGTGGTCGATGCATCGCAGGAGCCCTTTAATTCATTCCGCAGAATCATGAGATCGCCTACCGGCGGGCTGGATAGTGCGGTGGTGAATGCTTTGTTGGTTAATGGCGCGAACGGCACCTCGATCTTCAGCACCCTGCCCGAAACAGGCGCTGAGGATGTCAATCTCATCATCGATGGAGTCGACACCAATGTTGCGGATAACAGCGAGACCTTTGGCTCGCCGCACAGTCAGCACCGGATCGTAGTGGTCGGCGCGGGTGCGGCCACGCGTTCCGTCGCCGACTGGTATATCAGTGAGGAGGACACCGGGAATCATTGGCTGGGCGACATCGCAGAGTTGATCGTCTACAACCGCGCGCTAAGCCCCGCAGAGATCGAGGAAGTCGGCACCTATCTGGAAGTGAAATGGGGCATTCAGTCCGCATACGGCACGTTCGAGGTCAGCACTTTGAATCCTCTCGACGGAGCGCTCGGCGTGTCCATCGATGCGGATCTGGCGCTTTCTTTCAACGAAGACGTGCAGGCCGGCAGCGGCGACATCACGATCCGGCGCGTCAGCGACGACAGCGTGGTCGAGGTCATTGCAGTGAGCACCGGACAAGTAAGCATCGACGGTAAAACGGTGACGATCAATCCAGCCGGGAATCTCGACTACTTTACTGACTACTACGTCGAAGTCGCCAACGGCGCGTTGGAAGATCTCAACGGTGCTGATTTTTCCGGATTCACCGGCGATACCACCTGGCAGTTTAAAACAGAATATGAACCCGGCCTGGTCTGGCACTCGCGGCTGGATGGCGATGCCGTCGATACCGTCGGAACTGTGGACGGAACCCTGAACGGTAACACCACGGCGACGGCCGACCGCTTCGGAGATGCCGCATCCGCGCTCCTTTTTGATGGTGACGGCGATAACGTGATTATCGATAAAACTACGCTTTCCGCGAGTTTCAGCGCTGGCACGATCAGTGTCTGGGTGCAGGCTGATCCCGCGGACACACAGACTGACGACGGTTTTATCGGTGTCGGGGGCACCGGTGGCGGGAACGATCAGTTTTTCGCACTTCAGGTCAATGGCGATCGTTACCGGGCGGATTTTGATCGAGGGGGCAGCGGCGCAACGGGCCGCCTCGACGCCCTGACTGCAAGCGAGATCGATTCGAACTGGCACCACGTCATCGCGACTTTCGATGCCGCTGCGCAGGATAGTCTCAGGCTCTACGTCGATGGTGTCCCAGTGGACAGCGAAAACATTTCCAGCGCGTCGCTGATGATACCGACCAACAATTGGACCGTCGGCTCCAGTCGCACGAGTGAACGGTATTGGCCGGGTCGGGTCGATGACGCCGGAGTCTGGAACAAAGCGCTCACCGCCGACGAAGTGAAGAGCCTCCACGATCTCACCGCGAGTAGTGACCTTAAATACTCCGCAAGCGAGTTCGAACAGCTCCGGAGAATTCACGCTGCGGGTTCTGGCAATGTTATTATCGGAGATTTAGAGTGGACTTACGCCACCAGCTTGACGCCAGCAGCAGGTCTCAGCGGCTCGAGCGCGAGTGGCTTTACGCTTGTTTTCGATGCGGCGGCGGACACCGGACTTGAGTCTGCACCGGCTTCGGCTTCGGTCTCGCTGTCCGTCCTGAGCGATGGCAACGGCATGATCGCTTCTTCGGTCAATGGTGCCCATGCCGTCGGCACAACGGTCGAAGTGGATCCGATCCCGAATACCTACTACAGTTGGGGCAACTGGTCGGGCGATGTGCCTGGCGGTCAAGTCAACGACGATCCCTTGCAACTGTTGATGGATCAGGATCGCACGATCACAGCCAACTTCACTGCCGATCTCGCGGTCAACGACGTGCCGCACTGGTGGCTGGCGCAGTATGGCTGGACTAGCGATTTTGATGCTTTTGCGGTGCTAGATGACGATGGTGACAGCCTTTTCGCATGGGAGGAATACCTGGCCGGAACCAATCCGACCGACGCGAACTCCGTCTTTAAGGTCTTATCGACTGAAATGGTTCCGGAGTCGGGCGATCTCGTCATGACCTGGCCCAGCGTCGCCGGTCAGGATTACTACATTTTGCAATCCTGGGATCTGAAAGCATGGTGGCGGGTTTCCGACGCGATCGCGGCCACCCCGCCGATCAATACCTACACCCAGGTCATCGATTCAGACCCGGTCGCCTTCTACCGGGTGGCGATCAATCCGCCTGCGAGTCTGATGGTCGATTTCAGCTCGACCCAAGGCTACTCCAATGGCAGCCTGAACGGACAGCCCAGTAACGGTCTGACTTGGTCGGAAAACGGGCTTGGCACCTACCAAGTCGATGCGGCAGCCGGAACCGTCACGATTGATTCGAACGATGCCAGTTTCCGGACTGCCCAGCTCGACGTCACCATCGGCGCGGCGACGACGGCGACCCTCGTCACCGAGTTCACAATCACCGCTGGCACCGTTCAACCCGTAAGCACGGTTCCGTTCCTGCGCTCCGATCTCATTACTCAGACCAACGGACTGGCGTTTGTGACCATGCGCCAGTTGAATTCGGGAGAAAACAACCGGGAACTCCAGTTTTTTGAAAGTAGCGACGCGTCGAGTTTCTTTAACACCAGCACGATTGGCGGTGCGGAGATCGGGCTGCTGGTGAGCGGGGGAAGTTTTACCGATGATGAGTCGGATGGTTTGCGCATGACCGCGCGTTGCACACTTACTGACGGCCAAACTCAGTGGGAAGCCGAGATAAAGCTCGAAAACCTAGAAACCGGAGCGGTGATCCGAACAGTAACCGGGCAATGGGAAGCGACCAACGGATTTCGCGATGCCGACAAGTTCTTCCGACTATCAACTGGCGCGATTAACAATTACGGCGATGGCGGGGGCACCCAAGTTGACATTCACCGTGTGATTTTTACCGAATAAACCGAACAAGGGGAACTTATGAAAAATGGACAGACTACCCATGGGTCGAGTAGCGGTCGAATTTCGTCGGCTAAAGCTCGACGCTCCCGGAGCGATGCGTGCAATGCCCTTCGGGTGCTTTAGCCATCGGCTTGCTTTGTGGCGTGTAGCGGTGCCGGAGCGATGCGCTTTAGCCATCGTTTGTAGCGGTGTAGTCGACTTCGTCGGACGCTATTTCGTCGGCTACACTTCGGTAAGCTCAAGTCAGGAAAGCTCGACGCTCCGCGATAGAATCACAAAAAATACTCAAAGTATCATGCCCATCCGGTCGATATTTTGTGTCAGAACTGATTCATAGGTTTATGATAAAGCAGTGCGATATGAAGTTAAAAACGTGGGTCTGTGTTAGTGCCGCCGCATTACTGAGCATTTCAACCACGGCGCAAAGTTATACCTTTCCCCCAGAGTATACTTGGGACGCTTGGGAAAATGGTTACTGGATACACGCGCGTGACTATTACAAGATCGCTGAGGAGAATCCGGGTGCCGACAAGGCTGAGGTGATGCTGCAGCTGATTACGAATGACATCATCGGATCCGACCAGGCTCGCCGGGTCGGGATGGTGCTGAGTGGTATGGGCGAAGGCGCCGCGCTCCCGACAGCAGCGCTGCTGAACGACGAGCGTGAAAAAGTCCGATGGGCTGGGGCGACTATTCTTTCGATGCTCGGTCCAGACGCAGGACCGGCACTACCGTCTCTCCAGAGCACGCTTGCGGACTCTGCGGAAACGGTTCGTGTTCGGGTCATCGCAGCCCGGGGCATCGCAGAAATCACCGGTGAGGATGTTTTTGATCTCTATGCGGCGATTCCGGACGTGCGTTCCCAACTGCTGACGGAAGTGGCCGTAGGTGTCGATGAACGGCAGGAGTTGTATGATGCCTACTTAAATGGCGGTTACTTCCCGTGGGGAAAGATTAATGGAATGGGGCTGTATTACTATGATGGGATTGATCGCGAAGCCTATCGGGCGTTCTACCAACTCGCCACTGGAAACAACCTCACCGCGGGCAACAACTATATACGTGAGTATATCGCCGGGACACATCGACAATTCACTGGAACCTTGGCTGTAGACCGTAATTTGGGCGTCGAATCTCGCTGGATGGTAAACGGCGCCGGCGAGCACATGACGATTGATTACGGCGAAGAGGTCACCTTTAACACCGTGCAAATTTACTTTTATGCCAGTGACACACGGACGACGGAATTTGAGCTGCAGGTCTCGACCAATGGAGTAGATTTTCAACCCGCACTGGCTCGAACAAGTTCTGCGATCAACGCAGAAAACCAGTTTCAGGAGTTTACCTTTCCGAATGCAACGGGGCCCTATCTGCGTTTAATCGGCCATAGCAGCGTGAACGGAGTGATTGAATTACAGGCTTTTGGCTCGCCGGTGCTTGAGCCGCCGACGCCCGCTGCCTTGATCGCTTCAACCAATGCCTATACGCTGAGGAGTGCGGCTAATTCGAATCAGAACGACTCGCAGTCTCTGATCGTCAAGAACGACGGTAGCGACGGCAACTCCCGCTTTGCCTTTTTCCGTTTCGATTTAAGTTCGCTTGATGACCGGGAGGTCGCCTCCGGGATGCTGAACCTCTATTTTAAGCAATCGAATCAGGGGAACGAGACCCTGTCGGTACATGTGGTGCCTGACGGCAGCAACGAGACCACTTGGGGCGCGGGGCTGACCTGGAACACGCAACCATCGGTGTCCGGCGGAGCCATTGGGACGTATTCCCTGAATACCGGTGGCGAAGCGGATTCGGTTATCTCCATTGGTTTGGCCTCGCTCGATTCCCTCCTTGATGAGGATAGCAACGGAGAAATCACCCTTCGGCTGACGGCCTCCGGCGGTGGCTCGCTCAACTTCGCATCGTCGAGCAATACCGGTGGCTTTTCAAAGCCAACACTCAGCGTGGAATATCTGCCGGATTTACCTGTATCAGCTACGGAAAGCTCGTTCGAGGAGACGGTCGATGGCACCGCTGATTTGGCGGCTCCGGTGCTGGGTCTTTTCGGGTCCAGCAGTCGTCACTATCCGGGGCGATTGGATGCGGATTTAGAGTGGCGAATAAAGGAGTTCTTCTTCCAAAAGACGGCAAAAGAGAATTATTTAACCGTAGCGGATTCCAACACGCGCTATGCGCAACGGGAAACCTACTTTACGCTGTCAACGCACAACTGGCCTGTCCGGACGGATACCGAAAGGTATGTCCCGCTGATCTGGCTCGCTGCGGATCCGGCTTTTGCCGATCGGGTGTTCGCAAACGGCGATACCGTTGCCGAGCGCTACGAGGCCATGACGAGAGTGCTTTCGGAGGGGTATAAGCAATTTGCGCTGCGTGGACTCCATAATGAACTGGGCTCTGACCAATACACGGAGCGGTCCTGGCATGCGATCTATGAGCTCCATGATTACGCATTGGACCCCGTGCTGAAGCAGCGGATGAAAATGTATATGGATCTAAACATGATCGAATATGCCCAGATCACGCTCAACGGTCTGCGAGGCGGCAGCAAAGACCGCCCCAAAGACGGCGGCCTGCATGATCGGTTCAACGGTATGCTTGCCATGGTGCAGGGAGAATGGGGCGGGGACTGGGAACAGTTGAGTGAGCTTCCCGGTTTCAATGGATATCGAGCGCCAGAGGCGGCCGTGCTGCTCCGCTGGCTTGGTCCAACCGAATCGGTCTATGAAGTCAGGAACCGTATTCCAGGCGGGGATGAATCGCTGCGGGATGGATCGGTGAGTTTCGATGACAACGACAAGTTAAACTCCACCATGATCAACTCGCTCTACCGCACCCCGGAGTATATTATCGGTGGCGGATTGGTGGATTTTAAAAAAGCGGGCTGGGGTCAGTGGTCCGGGGTTAATTTTAAGAACCTGGATTCGATTTATATGCGAGCTTGGGAAGATGCCGGCGACCGCTGGTATGCGCATGACAAAGACGTGCTGATTGGTCAACGTTACGTCGGTTCCTACTATAACGGGGACGATGGGGAAGCTAATGTTCGGTTTACGCCCAATTTGGAGAAGGTGGAAAGGGACGGCTGGATCTTCACCGTAACACCGGATGGCGAAGCTTACGCTGCCGTGAATTTTGTTACCGGCGGTTATACCTGGAATGAGACCCAGCAATTAAAGTTGCTCCCGAACGATATGTATTCGCCCGTGATTATTCAGACTGGACTTAAGGAGGTTTACGTTTCGTTCGAAGATTTCCAGGTTGCGATCCTGGCGGCGTCATTGACGGTCACTGCGGATAAGGTGGACTACACCGGGCCGAATGCTTCCCCGATCGAATTCTTCCGGTCAAGCTCATTCATCGCTCCGAAAGTCGACGGCACACCGGTCGATTTCGATTTTGATTACAACTACCGCAGTCCCTTCATCCAAAACGAAGGAGAGAATGATCAAGTCACCGTTCGCTACGGAGACAAGCTCTGGATCTACGATTTTGAGAACAATACGATCACAGTCGATTTTACCGGCGATTTCGCGGTCAACGGCGTGCCGCACGGGTGGCTGGAGGCGTATGGGTGGACCAGTGACTATGACTATTGGGCTGTGCAAGATACCGATGGGGACGGTCAGTTTGCATGGGAGGAATATGCAGCGGGAACCGATCCGACGGATGGCAACTCCGTGCTTAAAGTACAGTCGTTTGTCATGGATCCTATTTTCGAAGACATGGAAATCACCTGGCCGAGTGTCGCCGGTAAAGAGTATTATCTTCTAGAGTCTTGGGACTTGAATGCCTGGTGGCGGGTTTCCAGTGCGCAAGCAGCCACGCCGCCGTTGAACACCTACGATTATGCAGACCCAACGAGCGCGGATAGAGCCTTTTACCGCGTGGCCATGGATCCGCCTGCGGGTCTGATGGCTGATTTCAGTTCGGCGCAAATCTACACCAACGGTAGTCTTAACGGACAGCCCGGTAACCGTGTGACTTGGACGGAAAATTCGCCGGGCTCTTACCAAGTGAATGCTTCCGCCGGAATCGCCTGGTTTGATTCGAATAACGCGAACTTTCGTGCCGCATTGCTCGATGTCACCACCGGCGCAGCGACGACAGCGACCCTCGTGACCGAGTTCACGATCACCGCCGGCACCGCTGCAGCCAGCAAGCACCGTCACGCTTCTGCGCTCCGATTTCTTCACCGCGAGCAATGGGCTGGGAATCTTCTCGATGCGTCAGAGTGATGGAATCAACACTTGGAATTTGCAATTCTTTGAGAGTTCCGGCACGGATAGTTTTTTTGGCTCCAGCCCGATCAATGGTGCGGAGATCGGTCTCACCGTCAGCGGGGGCAGCTATACCGACAATGAGTCGGATCTGTTGCGGATGACGGCACGCCACACGCTCACCGATGGACAGACTCAGTGGGCGGTTGAATTGACTTTGGATAACCTCTCAAGCGGGACAGTCATTCGCACCGTTTCCGGCCAATGGGAAGCGAGCACCGGGTTCCGCGATGCGGATAAATTCTTCCGCCTATCGACTGGCTCGATCAACAATTACGCCGACGCCGGAGCGACCCGGGTCGATATTCAGCGGGTCATCTTTACGGAATAACGGACGGCTATGGGATCCAGAGGACATCACTGATAACGTAAATCGGCCGTAGTGCCGTCCCAGGAGTGCTACCTGCGTTTAACCAACCGGAGCCGAGTGTGCCCGCACTACCGCGCGCGACCGCACCACTGGGACGAGTTTGACCCAGGGGGCTTCCGCCGGGCGTCCCCTGGTGCTCGGAGCCAGTCCAAACTTGATTGCTCGGGGGCTCAACACCGGACTGGGTGACATTCACAGTTGCGGTCAGTTCGGTGGATTTAGTTAACCAGAGTGCTGCTGTGTTTGCAGCGACCCGCTCACCCTTGAAGTTATAGATGCCTGCCGAGGCAACCGTGTTGTCAGTTTCGGTGTTGCCAGGTTCTGTGTTCTCAACGGCCCTGGTATATTTACCGTTAGCGTCTCGATGGCTGACGACAGCCGACCATTGGGTGTTGATGACTTTTAGGTCTTCGATGCTGTTCGCCTGCGAGGTGGCGAAAGCATTATAATCCTCTATAGAAGTCAGATTACCCGCAATGGTGCCATCCGTGACGAATATTAGACGCAAAGAGTCGCCCGGTTTGAGGCCCGCTGGCACAATCGTGATTTGAGAGTATGCGGGGTATGCGGCGATTGTGATCATAGACAGAACAAAACCGAATATTTTAATGAGTGTTTTTTGTAGGTGCATTTGTATTTTATTGGGTGGGGTGTGGGGGACCACTCAGCTTCTCGGCAGTCAGATACCGTCTGTGTAGTATGAAATTATTATATCGTGAATAAGAAACTGTTTTCGATTAATTAAGCGTGACGAATTGCGAAATTCATGTGTTGTTCAGTGCGGCGGAAAACTCTAGCGAATCAAGCTACATCGGATTGACCTATCAAAATATATCCAATGTGGTCACAGAAAAAACCTAAAACATTACGAGTATCTTTTTGTGAAAGAAGTTAGGCGCTTCACTATTCTGAAGTTCTGATTGCTTATTCGAACTCCTTCGGTAAGCATTAACCCTTTACTGTCTAAGCGAGTATGCCCCAAGTTCCCAATAAAATCCCCGTCATCCCTCGAAAGTTTATTCTTTCTTTCATTTTAGTTACGTCACTGTTTTCCCTCTGGGGTTTTGCCAATGATGTCACGAATCCTTTAGTCGCCGTTTTCAAGGATGTCTTTGTCATTACCAATGCGCAGAGCACTTGGGTGCAAATGGCTTTCTACGGGGGCTACGCGACTATGGCGCTACCGGCGGCGATTTTCATTCGGCGCTTTTCTTACAAGAAAGGGATTGTCGTCGGACTCTCGCTCTACGCCATTGGTGCCTTGCTTTCGATCCCAGCAGCCGCAGGGGCGAATTTTAACTTGTTCATCATCGCACTTTATGTGCTCACATTCGGTTTAGCGTTTTTAGAGACGACGGCGAATCCTTATATACTTTCGATGGGGCCGCCCGAGACGGCGACACGACGTCTGAATCTCGCTCAAGCGTTTAACCCGATTGGTTCACTGACCGGTATGTTCATTGCCGGAACAGTCATTCTGTCGGCGATTCAGGTCGAGGACTTCAAGGATGATGTCGGTGGCTACCGAGCTGAAATTTCGCAGATGGAAGTGGTTAAGACCGAACACAGTATTCCCTCGTTTCTTCAAGCTAAGCCACGCGAGCGGGTTTACGATGAAAATGTACGAGCCTACGTCCTGAGTCTCGGTGCCGACGGGCTGAGCGCGCCGTCGACTGCCCTGGAGGACTTCAAGGACGGCAAGATTGAAAGTTTTCAGGGTATGACGCATCGTGAGCTGCAACAGAGTGACCTCAAACTCGTCGCCATGCCTTATGCGATTATCGGATGCGTCGTGTTGGTCGTCTTAGTGATTTTTGCGGTCACCAAATTGCCCGACACCAGCCCGCCCGATTCGGATCATGACGTCCATTTAGGGCGCACCGTCAAACGCCTGTTGACCAACCCGATGTATGTCGGCGGGGTCATCGCGCAGACTTTCTATGTTGGGGCGCAGATCATGACTTGGACCTTCATTATTCAATATGCGGAGAACGAGCTCGGCATTGCTAAGGCCACAGCTCAGAACTTCAACATTATGGCCATGGTGATCTTCCTTTGTAGCCGGTTTATCTGCACCTTCTTTCTGAAATACATTTCGCCCAGTAAATTACTGCTTCTTCTCAGTGTGGGGGCGATTTCGTTTACTCTGGGGGCGATCTACATTCAGAGCATAGCAGGCCTCTACTCACTGGTCATGGTCTCGGCCTGTATGTCGCTGATGTTCCCGACGATTTATGGCCTCGCGCTTGATGGCGTCGGCGAAGATGCCAAACTAGGTTCCGCCGGACTCATCTTTGCGATCGTGGGTGGTGTGTTCATGACACGCTTCCAGGGCCAGATTCTCGATCTCGATGCTTTTATGGGCACGACCGCCACGCGCGGTTCGTTCTTCCTTGTGGTGCTCTGTTTTGTCATTACTGCGATTTATGGCTTTATCGGACATACATTGAAGTCGAAAAGAGCAGCTATATAAGTCACGCAATATGCTGGAAGTATTACGCGCAACGGGTTGATTCATTCGTTTCTGGATGTATATTTCTTTAAATCCATTAACTCATGCTCTTGCTCATTCTGAGAATAAGCTGACTAACACTCTGGTATGACTAGAGAAATATTCCTGCGCTTGTCGCACCCCCCCATCCCCAACCTTGATCTAAAATGATAGAAATATACGAAAAGCTAAACACGAATTCGTGTCGTAAATCTCATAGCCGGGCATTCACCCTGATTGAATTATTAACTGTGATCGCAATCATTGGCGTGCTTGCGGCTATTTTGATTCCAGTCGTAGGCAGTATTCGCGAGAAAGCAGCGGCGACCAAGTCGGTCAGCAACTTGCGCCAGATAGGGCAGGGCTTGGGTCTCCTTATGTTGGAAGGTGCCCCGGGCATACCGCTTGGATTTTATCCGAACTATGGTGGCTTCGATGAGAGTTCAGCGCGTTATAGATGGCCAGAGCTTGTTGGCTTGCAACTCGGTTTGACGGCAAAAGTGGACAACGAGTATACTTGGTTGATGGAACCGAGCCAGACGATCTTTCAAAACCCTGTGAGCGATGTCGAGTTTGTGGCCGCGGAGCTCCCAAAAACCGTTGGTTATGGGTATAATGCGAGATATTTGTGCAATAACACCTTTGCCCTTGCAACGTCGGGGCAAGGAATCTACACGGAAAACGGTAGCGGTGAAACAGTTCGCGCAAACCTCGCGCAAACACAGGTAACTTACCCGTCACGCTTGGTTATATTTGCTGAGAGTGAGCCCGATGGCGAAGCTCAGATGCGCATTGACCGGGACACGCCTCCCAGTAGTGCCTACAACAACGGCGCACACTATTATTTTGCGGATGGCCATGTAGAGTTTATGGATTACGATTATGTCATGCTCAATTTCAACCGGTATTTTACACCGGAAAGCGCTCAGTTGAAGAGCCCAGAGTAATCTGCCGGAGCAATGCGCTTTCCTGACCTGAGCTTGTCGAAGTGTAGCTATCGTTGTAGTGTATGTGGCCTCCAGCTCAATGCCTGACGGCGACGAAACCCGACGGCTGAAGCACGTCGCTCCCTTGAGCTAGCGTTGCCGGAGCGATGCGCTTCAGCCGTCGTGTTGTTTTCGTTCGCTGCCAACCCGTCGAGCGCCCGTTCCGTCTCGACGTCTTTTATCCTAGAATCGGGAGTTCAAGTTAGTGACTGTTTGTAAATCCTTAACGGTTTAACTCATTTTTAAGGTTATTGCAGAATCGCTCTCCGGAGCCGCGCGCCCGGTCTGCATTACGGAGGATATCCGCCCCGGGCAGCGCTGGTGCCGCCCCTAATCGACTGAGCACCAGCCGTATACCTATTGCCTCGAGGTTCTTCGCTATTATTAGTCGATCAATCAAAAACTAAAAGTGACTTCTGAGAAGAGCCGTAGCGTATTAAAATTTACACAACCGCTTCGCTAGAGCAGGGGAGATAGGGGAGGAATATGGCATTGCTGATTCGGGCGACTATTCCGGAAGCGACAAACGCCGAATCCCATCTTTGAGACGGACTACATTGAAATTGATCTATGAGACCTGGATCTCAATGGTTGTGCACTTCCACTGCTGCACCAATAATCGTGCCCGTTAATTCAGTATAATCATTCATGAGTCTTTCTCGTTCGCTTAGGGATTTCATGGCAATCATACCTCCTCACCGTGTCCTGCATAGCCGTAGGCGACGCACGGATACTCGCCCGACTTGTCACGGCGTAGCTATAGCGAAGACGGAAGGGCAACTCTAGCGCAAGCGGTTGTGACAAAGGATCAGTTCAAAACTCGAAGGCAACCGAACGCGTTATCCACTAAAAATAGCGAAGTAGGCGATTTTGGCGAAACTCAAAGTTTCGTAATGAACTCTCCTGACTGATACCACTTTCAACAAGGTTTGACCCTAAAAGATCTTCTTCGTGTAGCTCCCGTGCTTCGCTCTCCGAGCTACACAGGACACAGTCGGTTCTTTGAACCGGGGTCGAAAAGATCGAACCCCGAAACAGAGTTTCGAGGGCACGTTTTTATTTAGTCATTAGCTCAAACCTTTTTCGAAATGGACTGACTTCGCCAAAGCAACCCGAGGGGGATTGTAGGCAACGCTACTTGCGCTGTCGTCGTTGCCGGAGCGATGCGCTTCAGCCATCGTGTTGATGGTCTGCCGACTGACATCTGACTATTCTTTATAAATGAAGAGCTGCCTCATTATCGTAGCGTTTAAGCTTGTTTCGAAGAAGGTTTGGCTCGATAGCTTGATTGTAGCGATGGCACGCCGTCGACCGTCGCCCTGTTCGCCATATCGACATTGCTAGCGCAACATCGCTACATGAAAAGTTCATTAGAACGCACCTTTCTAGATTTGGTCTGAGCTTGCTCAGGCCAGCATTTTCATCGACTGGTTCGGGCACGAGCCAGTCGACTGGCTCATGGTTCCGGACAAGCTCGCACACCACGTTTCAAATGGCCGGTGTAGAACCTTATAACAAATATATAATACATACCTGCCCACTAGAGTGTCGGTCAAAAAAAAAGGCCCCTGCCGAAGCAGGAGCCTTTAACCCTAGTTAACCCTAATGAAAAGTTATGCCCGGCGGCGGCGGATCATGACGCTAGCCAATGCCATCATGCCTGCAAGAAGCGCGTAGGTGGATGGCTCAGGGACTAGGTTGACCTGGAAGTCAGTAACATTGGCAAATGCTCCCGAGAAGCGATTGGAATGCCCGATAAGTCCGACAAACTCAACATTGTTGAAGGTTTGCGCAGAAAAGGAGGTGGCAATGTTGCTGAGATCGCTAGGATTGTAGTCTACGAAGTCATTAGGATCAAACGCAGACCATTCCAGACCAGCTGTATCTCCCGCAAAGCCCTCGTCGGTGAAGCCATTGTCACCCACGCCGGCGCCTTGATTTGCTATATAGTAGGTGCCGCTGTCGCGAAGCACGAAGTGAAATCCCCCGGGAGCGAGCGAAGCTTCTTGAAGATTTTGTGTGGAACTCATGCTGAAGGAACTAGCAGCGGAACCGTCAAAGCTTTTACCGGTGAAGCCGTAATCGGCTCCATCCCAGACGTAAATGAAGCGCATTCGCTCGCCACCGCCACCGACGTTTTCAGTGCTCATTTGAATGGCGGTTAAGCCGTTGTCGTTCCGGAGCCTGAGTTGGTTAATCCCAGACTCATTGGCAGTTGCTGGATCCCCGATTCTCGAAAACTCGAAGCCTCCGTAGAATTTTTGATCACGGCTAACCGTATCACCATTGAAAAAGACACTAGTGTCGCTGAAGTTGTATCTTTCGACTCCGCTGGGTCCAGCCGTGAGCGTGACATCAAGTGCACGATCCACTGCGACATCGCCGGTGACCTGATCGAAATTTAGATTCACATCTTGAGCCTGAGCGGTGTATCCCGCCAACAGGCCGAGGGCGCAGATGGAAGTGAGTGTGAGGGTTTTCTGTTTCATAGTGTAGTCTATTGGGGTGTTGATGTATTGTCAGATTAGACGAATGCAGGTTCAGAATGAAGTGCATCCTTTAGAGTCGTCTATTTTTCGCTGAGTTCAAGTCGAAATCGCGTGTTTCCGTAATGTATTGAGTGTTATGCGTGACGTATTGTGCTTTTTCGGTTTTTCTCGGGTCGCCACCTGTTAGCCATGGCAGGATAGGTAGTCTTTGAACCGTCTGGAACATAGACATGCGCCCCTTGTATAAGCTAAAGGAGCTTTAGAGGTCTAAGGCAGTCTTCACTTTATAACAATATCACTTTTACAGCCTAGGCACATTCGATGCGCGATATGTCACGCGACGACGCTTGCGAATGGGAACGAATACAAAAAGTCTATTTGGTGTGATGTTTTCGCAAATGCCTTAAATTCGGACTTTCACTTCCGTCTAACTCCCCCACTTAATCCTTACACCCCCTTCATCGATCCATGACCAATCGCATCTTTATTTTAGGAGCCGCATGCTTGCTGGCTATCTCCGGAACCGTCTCCGCCGCAGATTATTATGTGGCTAAGAGCGGAAATGACAATGGCTCAGGTAGTGAGCGTGATCCGTTTTTGACGATTGGCAAAGCGGTTGAGCAGCTCGAACCGGGCGATACGCTCTTAATCCGCGAGGGCGTTTATCGCGAATCGGTGACCCTGACTACATCCGACAGGCAGGATAGTCCGATTACGATACAAGCCTACGGGCTCGATCAGGTCGAGATCAGCGGGGTCGACGCTGTTAAAGCTGAATGGAAGCTGCATGATGCGGCTAAAGGCATTTACTCGATCCGAATGGATCCGGAGATATTGCACGAGGCGATCGTCGGGGACAGTTTTCAGGTCTTCGTGGACAAGCACTCACTGCTGCCCGCTCGTTGGCCGAACACCAGCTACGATGAAATAATGACCCGCAAAGGCTGGCAAGAGGGGGGCAAACGTGCGCGCTTCGGCCATTTTGATGTGCCGGAGTTGGTTGGCAGCGATCTCGATCTGGAAGGTGTGGATATTTACCTCAACATCATCCACCAGTTCTTCACCTGGAAACGCGAAGTGACCGCGTTTGATCCGAAAACGGGACGTCTGGAGTATCCTCAGGATATTGTAGTGGGTTCGCATTTCTTTAAGGAGGGCAGTTACTGGGATCGGCAGGGTTGGTCCGACGACTATTTTTACCTGCAGGGCAGCTACGAACTGCTCGATTATCCGGGAGAGTTTCACTATGACGCGGATGCAGGTGTTCTCTATATGATCCCGCCCAGTGGCGAAGATCCCAATGCTTCGGTGGTCGAAATTAAGACGCGGCTCTATGGTATCAGAGGAGAGAATCTGGCGCACGTGCATCTCGAGGGGCTCAATTTTTTTGGCTCCACCTTTCGCTTTGAGCGGTGCAATCACATGCACTTATCAGCGGTCACCGCTTTATTTCCGATTGCCCAACAGGATGTCGCCGAAGTTCGTGGCCAAATGGAGTGGGAGAGAGTGCGAACGGGTGTGACGGGCAGCCATAATGTGCTGGAAGATGTCTATGTCGCTTATTCCAAGACCAGTGGTCTCAACGTGGGCGGCAATCATAACCTGCTCGAAAACTCAATCATCCACAATGCCTGTTATTCCGGATCACTGGTGGATAAGTGTGTGGGCTCGGGCGGCAACTCTGTGATCCGGCGTTCGACTATCTTTAATAGTGGTAATGTGGGGGTTCACTTTGTCGGTCCGGGCTTTCTTTTTGAACTAAACCACGTGTACAACAACGGACTTTTGAGTAAAGATGTGTCTTCCGTTTACACATCGAGCGAACGAACCATGCGTTCACGGATCACTCGCAACTGGGTGCATGATAACATGGCGACGAGCGGTGGGCAGGCCATCCGCGGGGATGACCTGACCCGCGGGCTCACAGTGGATCACAACGTGATCTGGAACGCTTTGGTCGGCATCGTGGTCAAGGGAGACTTCAATTCTATTTTTAACAACACCGTCTTCAATGTGAGCACTTATGACGTACTCCTGCAGGATGAAGCTGAACCCCGCAAGGATTTCCAAGTGGAAGCAGGCGAGTCCTTCCTCGATGCGCAGAATGCAAATACCTTTTATTACAACAATCTGGTCAACGACGAGACCTCGGCCAAGCACAGTCGGAAAGCTGCTGCGATACCGATCAAAAACAAAGGCTCCGGTTTCATCTACGATGGGGAACCGCCGCTCGTGGATGTGGATGCCCTGTATTTCAGACCGCTCGAAGCCTTTCGCGAGGAACTTACCGGGAAGCCTTTGCCAGACGGGACGGTCATTCCGGTCGAACTGGACGACCCAAGTGAGCCCTACATCGGTGCCTACGGATTTGACACTCCCTACTGGAAACCGGGTGCGATTCATGGTATGCGCTATCAACTGGTGGAGTTGGACGGATCGCAGGTGCTACGATTTAAATATAGCCTGCCGCTGCTCGCCGACGATACGTTGACGCTTAGCGTCAACGGCCAGCCATTGGGCACCACGAAAGTGACTAAAGAGCGCTCTATGAAGCCTTTTGCGGTGCCGCTCAATTTAGGTGGTGGCGATCATAGCCTTGTGTTTACTTCGAAGCTACACGGTGAACTCCCAGTCACAGTCAGTCGGGACGTTCAGCGTACGGTTCACCTGCAGCGCTTTGCCGAGCCTTCTTATGTTCGGTAGGCTAGGTGAACAGCACAGATCGCAGAGACCCGGCGGGCGCTTTTTTAGAGAGTTTGTTACTAGAGCATTCTGCAAAAAAGTTGACTGGCTGAAATGGTAGGGATGGATCGCCGATCCGTCCGTTCGTCTGCCGAGAGCGCGTCTCCGTAAGCTAGATATGAGTATTTGATCTTGATTTCAAAACGGCGTGCTCGGCGAGCACGCCCTACCTTTTCAGTCTATTTTAATGCAGAATGCTCTAACCAAACTTAGGTAATTTATTGCGCCCCTCACTAACTCTCCTCCTGATTTAGGAGGGGTGGCCAGCTTGCTGGCCGGTGGTTGTATTGGAGTTATCGTTGTAACTTGATCGCCATTTACGCTGCCGGCGGCTGAAGCACCCAAAGGGCATATACACGCCGCTCCTTTTGCTTACATCGCTTTAAACTATTCCGGGCGGTAGAGATACAAATCGGCGAGAGCGGGAACACGGCCGCGGTGGTCGCAGTCGATACTCAAGCGAATGTGGTCAGTCGTGAACGGCTCGACGATCGCAGCGTGGCCGTGTCCCGAGGTGGAAACTTCGGCAATAGTCTTCCAGCCGTCGCTGGTTTTGACCTCCATTTTGATATCCTGCACAAACCGAGGCCAGAGGTCCGGCTCTCCGAAATTGTAGGCGTGGAGCAGGGTGGGCTCGTCGAGGAAGAACTCCAGAGTGGCCGAGTTGTCTTTCGCATCGGCCTCCCAGTGGGTCTTGCTGTTGTGGTCGGTCGCGTTTTCAGGTTTGAGCCTTGGCTTGGTGCTACTGGCTTTTGCGGATTCAAACGAAACTAGGATGGGAGCTGTGACGGGTTCCTCGGCGAGTTGCAATTCGATCACGGATGAATGTTGGTTCGGCGCGGTTTCAGGCACTTGAATGATCAATCGATCCGAGGTGCTGCGCGTCCAGAGTGACTCGCCGGAGCCGCCGACAAGCGACGCCTTTCGTATGGCGCTGGTCAGGGGGACGCGGAGTTCGCCATCGCTCGGCCAGTCGTTGACGAAGAGATAGACACTGTCGCCTTTGCGGGTGGCGGCACCCCAGGAGAGGTATTCAAAAGGACTGCGTCCGGTGGCGTAGATCGATTCGCCATAAACGTCGAGCCAATCGCCGACGGCTTTCAATCTTTCCACGCTGGGCTCGGGGACAATGCCATCGGCGGTGGGCCCGACGTTTAGGAGGAAGTTGCCGCCCTTGGAAGTGATTTCGATCAACTTTTGCACCAGCTCGGTGGTTGATTTCCAATTGTCATCGGCGGCGCTGTAGCCCCAATGATCGTTCATGGTCATGCAGGTCTCCCAGTCGCCGGGAAATCCGGAGGCGGGGACAAATTGCTCCGCGGTGTGGATGTCGCCGCCGATATTGACCCCACCGATTCGATTGTTAGTGATCATATCGGGACGGATTTCGAGAACGTCCCGAGCCATGGCTTCGCCACGCTCGGCATTCATCCAGACGGGGCTGTCCCACCACATAATATCAATCGGGTAGCGTTTTAAGATTTCACGAATCTGCGGGCGAGCAATGTTGTTGAGGTAGTCGTCGAAATCGCCTTTGTGGGCTGCTTCCCAGCCGTCGCCCTCCTTGTATTTGTTCTTACCGCCGCCTGGGTGAACCCAGTCCTGGGCTTGCGAATAGTAGAAACCGATTTTCAGGCCTGCCGCATGAGCGGCTTCGACCAAGGGTGCGAGCAGATCTTTGCCGTAGGGTGTAGCATCGGCTATATTCCAGTCGCTGACCTCGGAGGGATAGAGCGCAAAGCCATCGTGGTGCTTGGCCGTGATCACGATGTATTTCATACCCGCTTCGACGGCATAGCGAACCCAGGCCTCAGGGGCGTAATTCTGCGGATTAAACTGGTCGGCGTAGCCTTTGTATTCTTCCAGCGGCACCGGGGCGCGATACAGTATCCATTCGCCGTGGTCGTCGCGGTCGCCGTAAACACCGGCCGGCACGGCGTAGAGTCCCCAGTGGATAAAGAGGCCGAACTTGGCCTCACGCCACCACTCCATGCGGGCATCCTGCTCGGCGGCGGTTTCCTGCCGGATGGCATCGGACTCGACGACTTCAACCGTGACTCCATCGACCGCAAGATTGGCCGCTTTTTGAGCGACCAGACTGGAGGTGCTGGCTACTAGCAGGAGTGTCGAGATCGATGTGTGGAGAATAGAGGTCTTTTTCATAATGATAGGGTTGCTTTTTTAGAGAGCGGGCGGTGTCCATGCGGGAATGCCTTGTTCCTTTTGTTGTTTTTCGAATTGCTCGATGAATGGTTTACCGGTGTCGAGGGAGGCGTCTTCGTTCACCATGAGAGGACGCACCTCGTCCCACCATTTATCGTAGGCCGCTAGCATTTGCTCAGCGATTTCGGGATGTTGTTTGATCACATTCTTGTTTGTGCGAGGGTCTTTAGCGAGATTGTAAAGATCGGTTTGCCCCTTAACTTGCACTAAGCGCCAATCCTCACTGCGGACAGCGAAGCGGAAATACTTCCCTTCCTCGATAGAGGCACCGCCCTTGCCCTCACTACCTCGGCCAACGTAGCCAGGCTTATCCCATCGACCCGTATGGAAGAAGGTGTAGCGATCCTGCCAAGGATCCTCCCAGGAACCTTTCGGGTATTCCAGTAGCGGAATCAGGCTGCGTCCGTCGAGGTCGAGGTCTGCGGGCAGTTTGGCTCCTGCCAACTCGGCAAAAGTAGGGAAGAGGTCGTAGTGGCGGGTCATGCGATCCACGTCCATACCCGCTTCGATGTGTCCCGGCCAGCGCATGAAGAGCGGTACGCGGGAACCGCCTTCGTGAGCCGATCCTTTGGAGCCTTTCATTCCGGCATTGTAGACGGCCATGCCACGGGAGGTGCCGTTATCGGTCATGAAAATCAGCAGGGTATCATTGGCCAGATCCCACTCTTCCAGTTTCTCCATGAGCAGCCCCATGTTTTCATCGATATTGACGATCATGCCGAGGAAAGCCGCGACGCTGTCACTCTTTACTTTGTCCTTATAGAGGTTTTCATAGTGCTCAGCGACAATGTAGGGGCCATGCGGCGCGTTGGTGGACAAATAAGCGAAAAATGGCTTCGCTTGCTGCGAGCCTTTGGAATCGTCCTGCATGTTTTTGATCCAGCCGAGCGTCTGTTGAAAAAAGACATCGGTGCAGTAGCCTTCGGTTTGTTCGAAGACGCCATTGTGCTTAATGATGGGATTAAAGTAGCTCGTGCCCGGGACAGCTCCCTGAGAGCCATCGAAATTCTGGCCGATCCCGCCGGCGCCGTGGATGAAGACCTCGTCAAAGCCACGGTTTTCCGGCTGATAGGGATCTTCGTCGCCGAGGTGCCATTTGCCGAAGATGCCAGTGGTGTAGCCGGCTTCTTTTAAGACTTCGGCGATGGTGGTGGCGTCCAGCGCCATACGCTCGCGTTCGAGAATGGTGTGGGTGATACCCAGCTTGAATGGGTGTTTGCCGGCCATCAATGCACCACGTGTCGGCGCACAGGTCGGGCTGGCATGGAAGCTGGTGAAGCGGGTCGATTGCCCGTAAAGCTTATCGATATTGGGCGTTTCAAGGAAGGGGTGCCCGTGGCAACCGAGGTCACCATAACCCTGGTCGTCAGTCATGACCAAGATGATGTTGGGGCGACTGCCCTTCAGAGGAGCGGCAAAAGCAGAACCCATGCAGCTTATGAGTAATGCGGCGAGGAGGAGTTTATGGATAGGTTTCATTGTTTGTTTTCCTTTTAGATAATTTTGATTCGATGGGGCGGTGGTTGACTTGGCTACTTTTCGATTGGCTCAAAAATAAGGGCCTTGAGATTGAAGAGGGCTTTTTTGCGGGTTTGACCAAACCCCAGGGTGACTTCCGTTGCGCCGACATCATTTAATGTAATCTGGCCCAATTCCTGGACTTCGAACGCTTTCCAGCCTGCCGTTGCCTTAACCGTTGCGGTCAATGTTTCTCCAGCGACCGTCAGTTTGGCATCGCTGCCGGCATAGTTTTTGGCACAGGAGTAAAGAGCTTTGATCTTAAATGTGCCGGGAGCTGGAACATTCAGCGTCCAGGAGGCCGTATCCGCCGGATTAGTCCAGTATCCGAGATGGCTTCCATCTTGGAGCTGTAGCTGGCTCCCCTTCAGCGATGCTGAGCGAGCATCCAGCACGAGTTCGTCTCCAGAAAAGTCGTAGCCGTCCACACTCGGTTCAAGCATCTGCTTGTCGCTGTAGTTCAACTTCACTACCGTGGCATAGGGGTCTTCCGTCACTCGTGACAGATCGACCTCAATGCCGCCTTTGACCGAGATGGTCGGCAAGGATTGATTCCCGGAAAACGCTTTTACTTGGCCAAAGCGTAAGCCTTCCATTTTCAGTTTTCCGCTCACCGGCCAGTCAAAAACATAGGCATAGAGTGCGCCCGATGCGGGGGTCGAGTCTTTGGCCTGCGCCAACTTCCCCCAGGATTGAGCCGGAGCGGCCACAAATTCTGCGTTGTAAACCGCTTCGGCGTTGGCCGCATTCCAATTGCCCATTTCCTCCAGTTGCTGAATGGATTTTTCCGGCCAGGACCCATCCGCATGCGGGCCGACATTGAGTAGCAGGTTGCCGCCCTTGGTATTGATGTCGATTTGCTTTTGGATCAACACGTCCGTGCTTTTCCAGCTCGTATCGCTCTTCTTGAAGCCCCAAGAGTGGTTGACCGTCCAGCAAGCCTCCCAGATATGATCCAGCGCCGCACCCGGCGTCGCGTTTTCCGGGGTTCCGAAATCTTTCTTGAACTTCGCCCGCTTCGCTACCCGGTTGTTGATGATCATATCGGGGCTGAGTGCGCGCAGATAATTGTAGAGATCGATCCCGTCCTCCATCGTCCACCATTTGGTCCAGTCGCCGTCAAACCACATGATGGCCGGATCGTAGCGATCAATCAGTTCTTTGAGCTGTGCCTTCATGTAAGTCACGTAGCCATCTTTGTAGTTCATCGGGGTTTGATTGATCGACTTTTCAGCCCGCTGGGAAGGATGGTGCCAATCGATGATCGAATAGTAGGTGCCGAATTTGATGCCGTATTTTTTACACGCGGCCGCCAGCTCCCCGAGAATATCCCGATCAAAGTCGGTCGCCTCACCCAGGTCATACTCTGTGTAGGCACTATCCCAGAGGCAGAAGCCTTCGTGGTGCTTCGTGGTGATGACCATATATTTCATGCCCGCGTCTTTGGCTCGCTTGACCCAGGCATCGGCATCGAGCTTGTCGGGACTAAAGTTGGCCGCTAGTGGAATATATTCCTCCGGTGTAATGTTCCCATGACATTGGATCCACTCGGCATACTTCTTGACGTCCTCACCTTTCCACTCACCGCCCAGCGTTGAATAAACGCCATAATGGATAAAGAGACCGAATTTGGCATCCGTAAACCACTGCATGCGCTCCTGGTATTCAGCCTCAGTTTCCGCCAGCACCTCGGCTGCTCGACTGGTCATCTGACTTGTGATTAGACTGAATGTTAAAACGATTATTAAGTGATTTAGTATTTTCATTTTGCTCTGATAAGATTATGGATCGCGAGAAGAATGGACGTATTATTCGGCGCGCTGCCACTCGACTTCTCGGGCACGAGCGATATGGGCTTCGAGTTGTGCTGCCAGCTCCTGTACCTTTTCAGGCATGGCATCGGCGAGGTTGTTTGTCTCGTAGGGATCTTCCTCGAGATTGTAGAGTTCGTAAGTGACGCCGTCGCGAGTGCCTTCCGGATGCCACTCGTCATTGAGCAGCTTCCAGTCGCCATCGCGGATGTATTCTTTGGTTTTATATTTCTGCAGCCAGCGATGATAGACCGCCCTGTTAAACGGTTTCTGCTTCCCATTGAGTAAGAGTTCGGCGAAGGATTTTCCTTCGATGTCATGCGTGATCGGGACACCGCAGAGTTCGGCGATGGTAGGGATGAGATCCATCGTCATGGCGGTGAAGTCAGTGGTCTGTTGGGCTTGGATCTGACTTGGAAAACGGATGCAAGTAGGGACTTTGATCCCGCCCTCATAGACCTGCGCTTTGCCGCCGCGCAATGGCCCGTTGTTGGAGCCGACTTTGACCAAGCCACCATTGTCTGAGGTGAACACGACGATGGTGTTTTCGCGGAGGCCCAACTCGTCAACTGCATTGAGCACTTGCCCGATGGCGTGATCAAGATGCTCGACGAAAGCGACCATCAAAGCGCGTGTTTCGTCCATGTCCGGCTCACGGGCTTGGACTCGTTCCAGCCATTGAATCGGCGGCTGAACTGGGAAATGCGGGGCATTGTAGGCAAGAAACTGAAAGAAAGGCTTCCCAGAAGTGGCATCGCGTTGCAAAGCTTCGATCGACCACTCGGTGATCAGGTCGGTGGCATGCCCGACGGGAAAGATCGGGGTCTCGTTCCTTCGCATCTGTTGCATGCCTTGGCGTGAATGCTCCCAGTAGTCATCCATCATGCCGAGAACGAAACCGTGAAACTCATCGAATCCGCGCTGGTTGGGTAAGTTGGGCTTCTCCAGTCCAAGGTGCCATTTGCCAATCAAAGTGGTGGTATAGCCAGCTTCCTGGAAGAGCGTCGGCAGCATGATAGAGTCAGGCGTGAGGGAGCCCCAGCTGTCAGCCCGACCGAGGCGGGTGACCCCATGCATGCCGACCAACTCGGGAAAACGTCCACTGAGAAACGCGGCACGGGTGGGGGAACAAACCGGACTGTTCGAGTAGAACTCGTTGAAACGCATTCCTTCCGAGACGAGGCGATCAACATGTGGGGTCTGCAGGTCGTTCGAGCCGAAGCTAGAGAGATCGGCATAGCCAAGATCGTCGACCATGATAACCAGGACGTTGGGCCTGTCCTGAGCGGCGTTGGCGACACTGAGAGCTAGCAGAGCCAGCAATGTTATAGTGATGAAATGCTTTGGGGTGGTGTGGATCATGTTTTAGGGGAAAATCACTTGAATTCTTAACTTACAGACTGTGGGGGCATTTTTCCAATGAGAAAGTGTGACGGAATAAGTTAAAAATATGTCTTATTCGGCTATTTAGGTTCAGCCCGCAACTCCTGGGAACTTACCGCAAGGGGGCTCTTTTAATTTACATCGCTGGGGCCTCGTGCTCCGTGGCGTGTTTGTCGAATCGCGGCAGGATTTCCAGTAGTTGTTCCCGCTCGTCACGGTGAGTTTCGGATACAGTGTTCCAGTCTGTAATTTCTGGATAGTCGTCTAAGTCGGCGGGCTCCTCGGAGACATCCCACCAGTCGCCGTTGAGATCCATCAAAACCTTCTGTCCGCGGATCGCCTGCATCTCGAAGAGGTATGTGTAGATCCAGTCGCGGTGGGTGGGTGCCTGACCGGTCAAATAGGGGAGAAGACTGGTGCCGTTAATTTCGTAATTGGCGGGAAGTTCGACCCCAGCGGCTTCGGCGATGGTCGGCAGGATGTCGGTGACGTCGGTCAGTATATCCTGCATGCCGTGTTGAGTCATGCCGGGCGCATAGATGTAGAAAGGCACGCGAGGACCGCGTTGACGTTCTTTCCGCATCTTACCGTAGCCAAGCGTTCCGTTATCGGCGGTGAAAATGAAGATGGTGTTTTCTTTAACGCCCAGCGCCTCCAGCTTTTGCATGTATTGCCAGACTTGGTAGTCGAGGTAGTTGATATGGTGGTGGATGCCTGGCTCCGTGACCGTGCCGTGCGTATTGTAATTTCCTTTGTCGCCGGTGATCTTCGGTTCGGTGCGAATGTATTTCTCGCCGTCCCATTCAACTATCGGTGTGCCGGGATACCAAAGATTGGCGGGTTTTTGGCCCAGCCAATTATTGGCGGCGTGTCCGAGGTGGGGCGTGTGGTAGATGAAGAAGGGCTGATCGCTTGCATGAGCCTGCTCCATGAAAGAGAGGATGAGCTCCATTTCCACATCGGGGCCGTAGGTGGATAAGCCGTAGTCCGCTTTGTCTTCTTCTGTCTTGGGCCACCAGTCGTAGCTATTTGAACCCAGCGGCCAATTCCATGTGCCGATGCTGGGTTGCCAGAAGAAGCTTTGCTCTGCCCAGATGGCTGGACCCTCTTTCTGGGTATCCAAATTTCGGTATACCTTCTGGGTGTAATTTCCCTTCGTTCGTTGATCGGCTGGCAGCGTTTTGTCGGGGACGAGTGCTAATCTGAAGTCGGTATAGGGATGATGATCTGGGCGTCCGAGGTCGTTTCCAGGAGAGGTCATGACCGCATCAAAGCCGAATTCGCTTAGCTCGGAATCGCCCATCTGCGTCTTCCCAGCCCAGAAAGTCGCGTATCCGCCTTGCTGCGCAACATCACCGATGGTGTTTGGGGAGCTTTTATAGAGCGGCCAGGGGGCCTTCTTACCGTCCTCGTTAACGTAGGTGCCAATATCGGTATTCTGCCACCATTTGTGGAGGTGGGCGTAGCGTCCGGTCATAAGAGTCGCACGACTTGGGGAGCAGACGGCGTTGGCCCAAGCGGTTTGGATGACCGCGCCTTCCTCCGCAATGCGGTCGAGCATGGGAGTCTGGGCGCGATAGTTCGGGGCGCTTTTTTCCTTGTTGAACTGATTACGGGGCGCGCTCCACTCCGTGCTGTTGTAGGCTGGAAATTCGCGTGCGCTGATATCATCGGCGAAGACGACAATGATGTTCGGCTTTGCGGACGCGAAGGTGCTTACTGAAATAAACAGTGAGGTAGCTAGCGTCAATGCGTAGAGTGTAGATTGTTGTTGGCTCATGTTTTAATGGGCGCGCTTGCCAACGGGAGCGACGTGTGCAATGCTTATAATTCAATCTACAGTTTTTGAAGCTCGATCGATTGGATACTGAACTCGCGGATGAAACGGGTCTTTTTAAATTTCTCTCCCGAGTTGCGGGCGCCGTCGAGCATGACCACGCGAAGCTCGTAATCGTCAGGCTGATCGAAGGACACGGTACCCATTTCGACGGGCACGAAATCACGTCCATGTTCCGTCACAACGGGATCGGCATCCAGCACCTGTTCATTGACGCGGACCGAATAGCCGGCGCCTTTAAGCCCTGGAGGGAAGGCCTGATGACTGACGACTTTATAGGTTCCAGGCTCGGACACGCGCATTTCCCAGATGATGGTGTTTCCTCCTGTGTCCCAAGGCATGGCCAGTTTGTGAGTCGAGCCGAAGCGCTTATCGTAGCTCATGCGGATTTTAGAATAGCGACTTTTCGAAACCGGAAGCTTGATCACTCCGTTATCATCGGGTGTCAGCGTGGGATCGGAAACTGCCATCTCACCGACATAGTCAGCCGCGATCACTCCGACACCCTGAGCGCCTTCGAAGGTGTTGTTGGGCAGCTCGAAATTAATCACGTCTCCATCCTGAGTGAAGGGCACTTGTTGCGTTGGATCATTGAGCAGATAAGCGCGAGCGATGGTAGTGAGGATTCCTTTAACTTCTAGATTCGGTTCGGATTGCCTCTCAACGTGAAAATAGAGTTTGCCGGGCTTACTTGTGATGGGGAGATCGGGATTGCGGATCGGGCTGGGGTCGGCGTCGTAGATCGCCTCCCCATAGACATCCAACCATTCGCCAAAACGACGGAGCACATTTGCTTGGCCAATCGGGACAATGCCCTTTTCATTGGGTGCGATATTGAGCAGCAAGACACCGCCTTTGCTCACGATGTCAGTGAGTGAATAGATGTATTGCTTGGCCGAACGATTCGGGTCGTTATGGAACTGCGGTTTGTGGGAGGCGTAGCCCCAGGGCCCGGACACGCTGTCGTGGGTTTGCCAGGGAACTTTAAGGCCGTCGATCCAACCCTCAGTGTTGACCGCCGGCATCATGCCGTGATCGATCGCGGTCTGAAAGTGTCCGTAGCCGCCGCCGATTCGGGAGTTCATCAGCACGTTGGGCTGGATATCGTTGACCATTTCCATGGTTTCCTCGATCAGATCCGGGGTGATGAATTGTCCAGGTGTGTCGAACCAGATCATGTAAAGCGGATCGAAGCGGGTGACCAATTCCTTGACCTGTGGGAGGGCTTTGCTCCGGTAGTATTTGGCAAAGCTTTCTTCGGTGGTGTTGCGCCAACCTTTTTCCCAGTTATTACCAACTGCGCCTTCTTCATGCCAGTCTTGTGACTGGGAGTAATAGACTCCGAATCGGACGCCTTGCTTTTGACTCTCGCGGTGCAACTCTATCAGTGGGTCGCGCCCGAACTCACCGAAATCGGTGATGTTGTAGGGGTGCTCGGAATCATACATGGCAAAGCCGTCATGGTGTTTCGATGTGATGGCTATAAAGCCCATTCCTGCGTCTTTGGCCAGTTTGACCCATTCGGCCGCGTCGAATTCAGTCGGGTTGAAGGGCTTGGCGGCGTGTTCTTCGTAGTCAGCCACGGAGATCTTAGCGTTGGCCATAATCCACTCAGCGTTTTTAACGTCTTTCCAGACACCTCCTAGCTGGGCGTAGGGACCCCAGTGGATGAAGAGGCCGACTTTGTCGTGGTAGAGTTGCTCAATGGACTCGATAATTTCCGGGGTATAATTAACGGCTTGGCGCTCCGCATTTTCGCCTCCGTCCATTTCGCCGAGGCTTATGTTGGCCACGGCGCTCAGAGTTGAAAGGAGCGCGCAGATTGAAAGAGTTGTGTATTTCATAGTGTTTACCATTTTACGTTAGATGATTTTTGGTCGATGCCTGCGAATCCCTGCTGGAACAGTTTCTTTTGCATTTCGATTTTCCTTTCGATGTGATCCGGATGATACGCGAGATTTTCGAGCTCCAGAGGGTCTTCGGCGTAGTTGTAGAGTTCTTCCATGTCGCCGTTGTAGTAGCAGTATTTCCAGCCGTCTTCCCGGATCATGGCGCAGCGTCCCCGGACGGTGTATTCGATAAACCAAAAGCCGTCGGTCTGCTCGCGATACTCGTTGTAGGCCGAATACTGCGCCTTAGCGATTGGGGCAGGGGGCAGAATTAATTGACCGACCTCAGAGTAGATGGTGCTGCGGTGGGCATCGGTCCTATTCATGAGCACGTCGAGGAAGGAGCGACCGTCGATTGTTACCTCATGGGAAACTTCGGCGTAGTCGAGCAAGGTCGGCATGATGTCGATGTTGCTGATTTCGGCGGGGCTGACTTTGCCGCGGTCTTGATCACCGGGCATTTTTATAATCAGAGGAATGCGGATGAGGGATTCATAAAAGCCTTTGGATTTGGACGGCAGACCGAACTGTCCCCCGAAGCAGCCCTGGTCGCTGGTGAAGACAATGACGGTCTCTTCGTAGAGACCTTGAGCCTTGAGCGATTCAACGATGCGGCCAACCGAGTAGTCGATGAAGCTGATCTGGCCATACATGATGGCGAGCACCTTACGGCGTTCCTCTTTGGTATAATCGTCAAATCCGGTGGCTTGGGATTGCACGAAGTGGGCAAAAGGGTGGCTATCCCAGTCGATTTCATCCATCCCGGGCAGGCCGATGGCATCGAGCTGTTCCATATACATGCTAAAGTAGGGCTCGGCCACGATGTTTGGCCAGTGCGGTGCTGGATAGGCGACGTAAAGGAAGAATGGGTCATCCTTGTTGTCTTCTACAAAGGTAATGGCGTCGTCCGCCATACGTGAGGTGATGCACTCTTCGGCTGGAAAGGGTTCCGGGAAGTCGATTAGGCCTTCGAGCAGTTTATTGCCGAGTCGTGAAGGGGGCCCTTGGGTGTTGCGGTAATCGTGCACCGCAATGTCCGCTTCAGTCATGGTGCCTTTTTCTTTGCCCCATGGTCCGTATTCCTCGCGGAAGTCGAAAACAGTGTTGAAATACTTTTCCGTGAAGCAGTGGTTCTTGCCGGAAAGTCCGATTTTGTAACCCGCCTTCTTAAGCGATTCAAGGAAGCTGTCGTCGCCTGGATTGATGTAGGTTGAGTTGTCGAAGCATTCCCGTTTCGACGGGTAGGTGCCGGTGAAGAAACTGGTGCGGCTGGGGCCGCAGAGGGGCGAAACAGTGAAAACATTCTCAAAACGAGTGCCCTCAGCCGCCAGGCGATCAATATTGGGCGTTTTCACGACTGAATCGCCATACGAACTGAGCGAATCCCATCGCTGGTCGTCAGTCTTGATCACGATGATGTTTGGTTTGGCCGCAGCCAAGAGTAGTGGCGCAGCGAATACGGCGGCCAGAATGAGTCGACTAGAGGTAGATTTAAGCATGTTGATTAATAGACAGGTTCATTGCGCTGTTTTCCCGTTTCCCGGAAAAGGCGCTCATTGGAAAGATAGCGATCCGGATTTTTGACCCGACGTGGTTCGGGGATGCCTTGCGGCACCAAGTATTGCTCCTTCTTATGCGCTAGGGCTGTCTTCATTCGAGCAACGATTTTTGCATAGTCCGGATTGTGGTATTGGCTGGTCAGTTCGTGTGGATCGGTCTCCATGTCGATCAGTTCCCACTCGTCGACATCGTAAAAATGGATCAGCTTATAGCGCCCATCGTAAACGCCTTCGTGGCGCTGAACCATGTGCCAACCTGGATATTCGTAGTAATGGTAATAGTGGTAGTCTCGAAAGTGGCCCTCAACTTCACCCTTGAGGAGTGGTAACAGGCTTTGACCCTGCATTTCAGGATTTGCCTGTGCGACGGCGATATCGAGAAAAGTTTGTGCGAAATCGAGATTGGAAACGAGTTCCGAACTCGTGCTTCCTGGTTTGACGACTCCCGGCCAGCGCACGAGCAGAGGCGTGCGGTAGGATTCGTCATACATGAAGCGCTTGTCGAACCAGCCGTGCTCGCCGAGGTAGAAGCCTTGGTCTGAGGAATAGATGAAGATAGTATTCTCATCGAGACCGGCTTCCTCCAGGTAGTCCTGGAGACGGCCAACGTTATCATCGACCGAGCGAATCACGCTGAGATAATCCCGCATGTAGACCTGATACTTCCACTTGATTAAAGCGACCCCTTTGAGTTTCGGATTGTTGTATTCCTCGGCCCGGGCGTCGAGGAACCGATCCCATGCTACTTTCTCTTCGTCGGTTAAACGGGAGTAGACGCGTTGGTAGAAAACATCGTCTTCTTCGCGACTGTCGACCTTGAGGTCTTTGTCTTCCTCCATGGTTTGGTCGATGGTCATGTCCTGCAGATGAGCCGCTCGGGTGCGTCCGGCGTAGGTATCAAAAAGCGTTTCCGGCTCTGGAAACTCAACGTCGGCAAAGAGATCGAGATACTTAACCTCGGGCGACCATTCGCGGTGCGGTGCCTTGTGCTGCACCATCAGCATGAAGGGCTTGTTTTGGTCACGCTGATTTTCGATCCAGTCGATTGCTTTGTCGGTGATCACGTTGGTGACGTAGCCGTCCTCAGTAATAGTGCCTTCGGGGGTGTCAAAAATCGGTTTGTAATAAAGGCCCTGCTTTGGAAGCACTTCCCAGTGATCAAAGCCTGTCGGGTCGGAGGCGAGGTGCCATTTGCCAATGATGGCGGTTTGATAGCCTGCGTTACGTAGTAGCTTTGGGAAGGTCACTTGGCTGCCGTCAAATTCAGTATCCTCGTTGTAATAGAATCCGTTGAGGTGACTGTATTTGCCGGTCAAAATAGTGGCGCGGCTCGGGCCGCAGATCGAATTGGTCACCATGCAGCGGTCGAAGCGCATGCCTTGCTCCGCAAGGCGGTCTATGTTGGGCGTGGGTGCGAGCTTGGAGAGATCAAAGCCGTAGGCACTAATCGCCTGTGTGGCGTGGTCATCACTGAAAACAAACACAATGTTCGGCCGTTCTTGAGCCGATGCACTTACCCAAGATAGTAGGGTTGCAGCAGCGACGAAAGCGAGGGCATAAACTTGCAGTGTCATAGTGATTTATAAGTCCAGATTTGTGAAAGATTGTTCCCCGTCCGCGCCGGGCACCCAGCGCTCGACGCATCTGAACAACCGTCTGGCGCGACGTAAAAGGTTTGCGCCGGACGCCCGCTCTCAGGGTCAATGGTCAACAGCCCGGCGCGAGAACCTCTTATCGGTTGAATGCCCATTTCAACGGCTGCTGAGTCGGGTTCGAAGCTGATATCGTCGCCGTCAATGATGAGCCCTGCATCGCCGATCCGGTTGCCTGCGGGCAAATCGAGTGGTGTCGGATCCGTGCGGCCGTATAGTTCAGAAATCTGTTCCTGAACTTTTCCTGTCTGAAATAAGTTACCCTTCAACGATAAGACATTCGGATGGAGAAAGGTGACAGAGCTGTCGGAAACGAAAACGTTTCGCTCATAGGTATGCGATCCACTGCGAGGCATGGTGATTCGCATTGGTTCAGGGCTGATGAAAATGTTGTTTCGAAAGAGATTGTTCTTCGCCATGTGGTTGTGGGAAACCGTCGGCACATTGATCGCGATATTGTTTTCCACCACGGCGCCATCACTAAGCTCGTCAAGGTAGTAGGCATGGTTCTGCATCGTTTTACCCTGTTCAATATCGCGGACTACGTTGTTGCGCATGACCAAGTCTCCGCAAAAAGTCGCATAAATACCCGAACCATCCGCGAGTTCCTGCATGACTCGGGAGACTTTGTTAAACTCGACGAGATGATTGCTGCCGCCAAGCCCGATTCCAATGTAGGGGCTGTCGTAGATCTCGTTGTGGCGCAGGGTGACGTGGGTCTCGTCCTTGCCGAAGAGCCACTCGTCCTCCATATTGGGATCGGTCACGCCGACGTAGAGCGCGATGGCACTGGGATAGACTAATCCGAGGTCGTGGAGATGATTATTCTCAATCAAGCCATGGGAGCCGATTAAGCGAATCGCTCCGGCTCCGACCGCGTGCACGTGGCAGTCTTTAATCGTTAAATGGTCGCCGAAGAGCTTCAGTCCCCAGCCAGTGACTCCGGTAATCTCGAGATTTTCAAAGCGGCTGTGGTTGGTGTTGCGGGCAGAGACGGCACCATCAAAGAGTTTGGCTGCAAAGTCTCCGACGATCAGCGGGGTGGTGGACGCGCTGATTTTTAGACCAGAGAGAGTTATGTTTTCGGTATTTTCGAGCCGAATGACGTTTTCGAGGGTTGGGGCGACGGCTTCGAGCGTGGCCATATCCTCCCCCGGCAATGGCCAGTAGACGACTTCTCCACGAATGCGATCCAGATACCACTGTCCGGGGCGCTTCATACCTTTAGCGATATTCCAGACCACGTAATCTTTGACCCCGAAGGCCCCCAGGGGATGACCGGTCGCATTTGCAAACACTACAGTGTTTGTTTCAGGGATTATGCGCTCAGCAGCCACCAAGGTTTCATCCCACTTATGGAAGACAGTGAACTCGGCGTTTTCGAGTTCCAGATCCGGACTCAGATCGCCTTCTCTAAAGGTCATTTGGGTAAGATCTTCGACTGTCGGCTTCCGCTCCCATCCGCCCTCAGCAGTGCTCAACCAGCGAACGCTCCATTTATTGCGATTTTGGAGACGGCCTGTTTCGGGGTAACGCGCACGATCCGCAACCCGACCGTTGACCAGTAAAGTTCGAAAATTCCAGGAGCCGTCCTGTGTGGTCGGGACTGGAGCCGTCCAGTAATTGACATCACTTTTTTGCCAGCCGGTAATTTGCCGACCGCCGATCAGCTCTGCGGTTTCGCCGTCTGCTGATCGGATCGTTAAGCCAGCATCCCGCTCGTCGAGCAGAATTGTCTTTTTCAGGAAGATTCGGCCTGCACCGAGCACGATGGTTTTATCGCTGCTGGGGCTATAATCCCTCGAAGCTTCCAGAGCCTCGATGATCGTAGGATATTCGAGTATACGTCCGTTGAGATGAAGCGCGGCTTTGCTTGCGCTCATGGCCGAAGCAGAACCGAGCAGTGCAAGTAGCAGAGCAGAATGAATGATCTTTGAATGCATTAAGCCTCCGTAGTTGCGGTTGGAATTTCTTCTGGCTTGTGTTCGATATTAAACGGGGCAAACCAAGTAATGATGAACGAGGGGATGGTGGCGATCATCACGATGATGAAGTAGTATTGATAGCCCACAGCCTCTTGAATTGCGCCGCAGGCCATTCCGCTGACCATCATGGTCAGGGCCATAAGACCGGTGGAGATGGCATAGTGGGCCGTCTTGTATTTGCCGGGCGCAATTTGCTGCATCATGTAAAGCATCAGCGATACGGAACCGATTCCGTATCCGAACATCTCGATCGTGATCACGGTCGTGATCCATGTGATATTGGTCGGTAGCCCATAGCTGAGGTAAACAAAGGCCAGATTCGGCACGTTGAGCATGATACAAAGAAACATGAGCGAACGCTTCAGCCCAACTTTAGAAATAATGATACCGCCCAGCAAAGCCCCAAGCATGAATGCAACTGACCCGAAGGTTCCGATGATATTGCCGACGGCCACATTATCTAGCCCGAGGCCGCCCACGTCTCGTCCATCAATCAGGAAGAGGGGCCCGATTTTTTCCAGGAGTCCCTCCGCCAGCCGATAGAAAACGACGAACATCATCATTAGAAAGATGTTTTTTTTCCTGAAGTAGGAGGCAAAGACATCGCCGAATTCATGGAAGACATGCGCAGCACCGCTCCGCGAGTCGTCAAGCACGACGGCTTTACCTCCGGTCGGCAGCATGATTCGGTGCCAGATACCGACTAGTAGCATGGTCAGTCCCAGCGCCCCCATCACGATCATCCAGGAATGCACCCAGCTCAGTCCGAGACCCTTTTCTGTGGAATGTAGGTAGCCGGTGAGCGATACGAGCAGGCCGGTTGCGAGAATCTTACCCGCATACCAGCAGATGCCTTGCACACCGATATACTTGGACTGCTGCTGGGCAGTCATTGCGTTGATGTAAACCCCATCAGCGGCGATGTCTTGAGTGGCCGATAGAAAGGCGATGATCCAAAACAGTCCGACCGTGAGCGGCAACCAGCCTTCCAATGGAAGTGACAAAGCAACCGCACCTAAGCCTAAGGCGATTGCGAACTCGGTAAAGAGGACAAAGAATTTTTTCGTTTTAAACAGGTCGATGAAGGGCGACCAAAGCGGTTTGACCACCCAAGCGACATACATCGAACCCGTGTAGAGGGCAATCTGTGTATTGGAGAGCCCCAGATTTTTATACATGATCGCCGCGACGACCGCGACAACGTTCAGCGGGACGCCCATCGCAAAATAAAGCGTGGGCATCCAAGTGAGGGGGTGGGGTATTTTATCCTTTGCGGACATATGTAAACAAATGCAATCAGAGCCCGCTGTAGAGGCTCAAGGGGTTATGAATCGGGGCAAATCAGGGACGCGGAAGTTCCCGCGTCCCCGACACTGGAATTATTAACAAACTACAGCCTCTCGTTCGAGTACGAAATCTAATATCTCTTGCAGAGGCACCTCGGCATAGGCCATGCAGGTATCTGCAGCACCATAGTAAATCTTGATAATACCATCTTCGCAAAGAACGCCACAATTGAAGATGACGTTGCCGAAAAAACCATATTTTTCATAGTCAGTCTCGGGCTCCATTAATGGCGCCTTACCTTTGGCGATGACCTTTGTTGGATCGTCTTTATCGAGAATCACTACGCCGAGGCAATAGCGGTTGTTTTCATCAGCCGCGTGATAGATTTCAACCCAACCATCCTCTGTTTCGAAAGGCACTGCACTGCTGCCTATACGGCCGCCGTCCCAGTCATTCGTATTTACCTCCATTAACTGCTTGTGGTTGCCCCAGCAAACGAGATCCGGGGATTCTGAGATCCAGATTTCCCTGCGGCGATACTCAGCGGATGCGGGGCGGCAAAGTGCATAGTACTTGCCGTTTATCTTTCGAGGGAAAATGCAGACATCCTTGTTGTCCGGGGTGAAAATACACCCGAGCCGCTCGAAATGCTTCCAGTCCTTAGTGCGAGCGAGGTTAGTTGTGACTCCAATGCTCGCGCACGCACTGTAATTGATGTAATAGAAGCCGTCGTCTTCAATGAAGGTGATTCGTGGATCTTCGATCCCGAATTCTTCGTATTTGTTACAGGGGTACATCGCCGGTGAGTCTTCTATCTCAAAATTAACGCCATCCTTGCTGCGGGCGATACGTAAGTGTGAAATGGAAGTCAAAACCCGAAGGATTTCTTTGCCGTTCTTGTCGAAGCGCAAAACAAAGCGACTATCACTGAAGTCGTAGCTTGCGTCGTCCTTTTCCAAGCGATGCAAGCATACTTTACCCTCAGATTCTGAAAAGTAGGGTGCCAGAAAGATGTTGGGGTCAGCATCTTGTTTGGGTGTTTCCGCCACCCGGAGCAGTAAAAGCACATCGCCGTCGACCCGGTGGCATCCGGCATTCATCACATACTCTACGTTCCAACCTTCGCCTGAAGGCTTTACGTCTTCGACAGTGATAATTGGATTGTTTTCATGGCGTACTAAATTGAAAGATGTCTTCATGTTCGTTGTGTGTTTTTGATTTGGGGTTGTCCTTTTTTTTATGAAAGGACAAACATACCTGATCGAAGCACTTAGGAACAATTTTTCATTTGTGACGCATTGCGTATTTTACGTGTTGTATTGCGATAACCCTTTGGAATTACTATGATCAATCTGAATTGCGGAACTCAACTGGACTCATCCCGGTCGTCTGTTTGAAACATTTACTGAACCGCTCGCGTGAACCAAAGCCGGACTCTAACGCGACATGTTCTGTTTTATAGTCGGTGCTGCGCAGTAGTTTTTTGGCGTGTTCAATGCGCTTATAAACAATTTGTTCGTGAACAGAGCGGCCCACATGTCGATTAAAACGATCCTGCAGTGGGCGTTTGGAAATTCCGGTGGCTGCGGCGACATCGTCGGACTTGATAGGCTTAGTATAGTTTTCTGCGATAAACCTAACCGCGATAGCCACTCTTCGATCCGGCACTTCGGTGATATCGAGCAGGTCAGTGCTTTTGCGAATCTCGACTCCTTTGGGCTGGATTAAAGTAAGTTTTCTAGGGGATGTCCCTTCCTGCATTATGCGATCCAGGAGTCTGGCTCCGGTATATCCGATACTATATTCGTTATCATCGACACTTGAGAGGGGAACCCCGGAAAAGTCGCAAATCAGGCGGTCGTTGTTGACGCCCAAAACACCTACGTCTTTGGGCACGTTCAGACCCATCTCCTGACATACTTCGATCACTTCGACAGCTAGGTCATCCAAGGGCGCCATCACTGCTACCGGTTTTGGCGTTTTTTCGAGAAAGCGCTGGAGTACGCGCATACGTGCCCGGGTTTTTTGAGTGCGCAAGCGTGGGGTCTTCGTTGCGTTGATTCGATAAAAGTTGTGAACCTCGGGGTTGAGCTTCTTCTCAAGCGCGTCTGCCCGAATCAGTTCGTGGATTTTTGACTGCCAAAAGTAGAAGGCGAAGTTCTTATAGCCAAGTTCGAGCAAGTGTTCCGCCCCAATCGTTCCAATCGCTTTGTTATCTGGTAGTACACAAGGGAGCTGGTCGTTTGCGGTAAGGCTAACTGCTGGAATCTTTTTAGGATAGATGAATGATTCGATAAAAGGATCCTGCTCCTGAAAACACCCGACGATGCCATCCCATCTTCGATCAGGGAAGTCATCGTTCCGATACATGGAAGCATTCAGGCTCCAGCCCGCTTCCAGCGCATATTGTGCTATTCCCCGATGAAGATCGCTGGAATAGTAAAACTGCATAAACATGAGGATGCGCGGATGGGTATTCATTACTAATATGGAGCTGCGTTCTTGCTGAGGGTGAAGGTTGTCAGAGTCAATTGCTGTCTTCGAAGGATGGGTAACGTAAGTGGTTGAGATTTAGCATCTATCTTATTTGGAAGCGACTTACGGAAATTCGAACAAGCGCGTTGAAAACGCAATTGATAATTTTAGCTCCGAGCGTCGGCACGCCTCGGCACTAACCAACACAGAAGGCGGACTGATCGTAAAAAGTGAACGGCGGGCAGTGCGTAAGCGCGTCCGGCTCGGAGGGTTATTAAACTACTATCACCGCGAAGAAAAGGAGGTGGGAAAAGCAGCGTAAAATTTGAACAAAAATATCTCCGAAGCGGTAATTGAAAGTCTGCTAATCTACTGAAATCGCGATCATTTCGATCACCGAGTGATCGAAATGATCGAAATAATGCAGGATTTTCCGGCCTTTCCGCCGAGTCTTGGGTGACTAGAGTGCTCCGTTTTTGATCGAAATGATCGTCCACGAAGTGCCGCTTGCGACCAATGGAATTAGGTGATTCGCTCAGAATCCCTTTAATACCGAGCTCTGGAGCTGTTAACCACTTTGACTCTGGTTCGAGTTTCCGAAATTTATGGCATGCAGTAGTCGCCTATTGAAACGAAGGTCCGGTCAAGTCGTCAACATCCAGAGCAGGCAAATCCTCTGGGAGAATTTTCTGATTGCTGAAATCTTCTTAGACGCATTTTAGCCGAAAAGTCTTTTTGCCGTAGAAGCGATCTCCAAGTCGAAGACTGGTGTTGCGAAGCTGTAAGCCTGATAGTGTTTAACAGAATATAGACGGTTGAGAGGAATTATACGCAACTTTTACGCAACTATGGTCTGTAAAGTGTTGATAGTCAACCGTGGAATCTACCTTGCCAAGGTAGATGGCAAGAGTTCGACGGAGTCCGTGAGGTGGCACGTGAATGACAGATCGGTTTTTATCGCGTTTCACACGATACATCAGACGTTTATTTTTCCAGAGGCTGACTTCGCAGCCATACCAAGAACTGCTTCCATCGTTCGCTGTAAACTGCGAAGCAGTTTTTCTAGTCGTCTGTTTCTCGGTAGAGAAAAAAGACGACTAGCGAGGCTTATACAAACTCCACACTTCGTGTTCCGTTTGTCGCCTCGCCCTTGCTTCGCAGTGGGTTTACAGTGGGCTGGAGCCACATTTGCGTAATTGGATCGTTTTTCACTATACTAGGTGCATGAGCGCACGAAATTTCCCCTACTGGAAGATACGAGTCAAGAATCGAGGAGGCCCCAAAATCGACGTCAAGTCGGGCGATGCCCGTAAGGTTTCGAATACGGACTACCATCAGAGCATTCCGCAACATTTAGCCTATAACGGGTGTACAAAAGTGAGAGACGAAATCACCGGGAAGCTTCACAACTTTACACAGAAGGATCATCTGATCCGTTCTTACGTGGCAATACGTCCTCTGTGCGCATGGTCGAAAGACCGCGAGCGTTTTGCGAACGCAATCATGACGAAAGGGCTGAACCATCCGAACGCTCGATTGGGGCGCTCCGTGGTGGCCGCCTGCCCTGATGGGCTTTCTAAAGATACCTTTACTAATCAAGGAATTGCTTACGCTAATTATCTCAGTGGCCGTTTTGGAACAACCGTTTTTGTAGACTTCCATGATCCTAAAAAAACGAATTCTAAAGAGCAGAAAACTGGCCTCAATATTCACGCTCATTATTTCTTTCCCACCTATACGGTGACTCCGCAAGGATTCGGAGAAAAGCTACGCGAGCTAGACCTCAAAACACAATCATCGAAGGTGATTGAAGAACTCAGAGAAGAGTGGGCGCGCATTATGGAACGTGGATTTGAGCTTCAGGGGGATGACGTGCAAATGGAGCATCGCTCATACAAACGGCAGAAAGGCATCGACAAAAAGCCGGAACCAAAGATCGGAAGTGCCGCCAGTGGGATGCATGCACGCGGAGAGCAAACCGATCGTATGAAACTGTGGAATGAAGTTAGGGCTGACAATGCGCGTGGTGACGAAATGACCGTAGAGGAGAAGGCGCTACGGGATGAGATTGATCGCCTAGAGGCTTTGCCGAATATCAAGTTGCCGAAGCGATTGGTCGGTAAGCATACCATCGATGATAATGTGAACCAATGCAGCTACGAGGGGACTCATGTTTATGCTCAGCGAACCTATGAATGGTTAACCGCTCATTTCACCGATGAGCCGATGCTGACCAGTCTGTTTGAAGACTTCGAGTTGCTGCTGGATGGCCCGCGTCCTCTGGAAGAAACAATACCAGAGTTGCCGCCCGAGCCGAACATTGGAGATCTATTCGAGTCGATTGCGATGTGGATTGACCGACTACAATTAAGGAAGCGTCCGCGACCTCACTACGCCCGAGAATCGGCTCAAGGCCATGATCAAAGCCGCAACTCACCGTTTATGGAGGTTAGCCCAGATCGCTAGCCGTTTGGCTCACGCTGGAAACTTGAAAATATGCCTAATTCATATTTAACCAAACAAGACTTTCAACGCTGGATGACCTGTCCAACAGCTGCCCACCACGGTTGGAGTGAAATGAAATCTAAAAACGAGGATGATTCGTTTCTAAAGTTCCTAGCCGAAGAGGGGCGAATCATCGGGAGAGCTGCCCATCGTCTTTTTCGAGGTGGCGAACATATCCACGAAAAAAATCTCAAGGATGCAGATCGCATGACACGTGGTAAGCTCACAGACGATGCAACACTCTTTGAGGCCTGTATCGTACACGCAGGTTTTGTGGTGCGCCCCGATATTCTCATTCGGCGAGATGACACAATCTACTTGATCGAAGTAAAATCAAAGGTTGGTGACCTGAAAGCTCATCGTGAGGGGCGCATGCTGATCAACTACTATGGCGACATTAGGGCCGCGTGGCGTGAAATTGTTTACGATGTGGCCTTTCAGGTCGAAGTTCTTCAGAGAGCTTTTCCTGGATTTTGCATCGTGCCATATCTGCTGCTACCTGAATCGACCGCAAAGGCATCTGCCTCTGAAGTCAGTGCCGTCCGTGAGGTTGATTTCACCCCCGCAGCTAATGATAACGAGCTCAGGGAGCGGAGGTCGAAGTCGGTATTGAAGTTTTTTGCCGCACAGGCAGCAGTTAGCAAAATTGCTGCTCTGACTTCGGGAACAATTGATAGCATGCTGGCGGCATGGAAGAGTCAGAAAATGCCGGAGTCAGTGTTGCGGTATCAATGCCGGAATTGCGAATTTCGACTTCAAAACGGCGGAGATCCAAGTGATGGATTACATAAATGCTGGGGGCAACTGGCTGAGCCAGATCCAAGCATTTTTGAGCTCAACCAATTGTATTCCCTTAAAGCTAGCGGCAAGGGGCAAGCCCTGCTCGCGGATGCTAAAATCGCTGCGGGTCAGACCTCGTTGTATGATATCAGCGATTCTGAACTTCACGGTGAACATGCTGTGAGGCAGCGAATTCAACTGCAGTATCAGCGCGAGAACAAAGAATGGATTGATCCGCGCCTGGCTGATCAAATTGACTCGCTCGTCTGGCCGATCGCATTTTTAGATTTTGAGACTTCGATGTCCGGCATACCTTGGTACGCTGGCCTTAAGCCATACGAAGTTCTCCCTTTTGAGTTCAGTTGCCACATCTTGCATCAGGATGGTCGCATGGAGCACACCCACTGGCTAAATACCGAGGATCGGATTCCAACACTGCCGTTTATTCGCGCTTTGATGCCGGCACTGGAAAACATCGGTTCGGTTTTGGTTTATACGGATTATGAAGAGAGGGTGCTTGCCGATTCTCGAAGATTGCTGGCTCGCCTGGAACCCGACATCCGTGAGGAACAACACTGGATTAACGAGTTGCTCAGCTCGGGACGTATCGTCGATCAACACCAATGGGTGCATCGACACTATTTTCATCCGGTCATGTCCGGTCGCACGAGTATTAAAAAAGTTCTGAGAGCCATCTGGTTGAGCAATCCTCATCTGCGCGCGCACGACTATTTCTGCCGTTATTACATGGAAAATGTTGGATCCGTGCTCGACCCCTACACATCGCTTCGCAGCGAAACAATCAACGGAGTCGACTATTCCGTCAGGGAAGGCTGTGGAGCGATGGCAGCCTACCGTGAATTAATTCGAGGAATCGGCTCCAATGACCCAGAGGCGAAGGCAAGACTTTCTGCCATGCTTGAGCGTTACGTCACATTGGACACTGCTTCTCAGTGGATGCTATTCGAGCACTGGCGACAAAGACTGGAGATGCAGTGATTTATTTAGAACCTGTCAGTGTGGATCGCGCGATTGAGATTACCTCTTTAGGAGTCGTAAAAAAGATGCCTTGCGCTTTAGGCCGTTCGCTTAGGCGGTCAACAGCCTCGGGTATGGTCCCGTCGATCACGACAATAGCTTTTCCAAGTCTATAAAAGTCCACGCCACAGGAAACACGGCCCACAATTTCATGGAACCATGCGCGCTGGTATTTCTTTCCAGGCTGTGTAAGAACAAGGAAAAGCGGCAGTGGGAAATCGCCAGATTGAATGAGAATGTCGGCGAGGCCTTCTCGCGTCTCATTCGGTTCTTCTTTCATGCGGCTGGTTTTTTCGGAGAAGCTAAAGACTTCGTGGGTGATGCCTGACCTGTCCAGCTTGTTGGAGATTTGCTGAACCGCCAGGTCGTGACCTTCCCGGCTTGAGCGTACGTTGATCGCTGCGATGATTCCGTTCGGCAGGGCAGGAGAGTTGGGATCGATTTCCATAAGTTCCGCGAATTTTTCTGGCAGCGCCTCGATCTTTGTCTCCTTTAGGCCGAGCGCACGTAGGTAAAGAGACCTCAATTGTGTGTATTCTGTTTGGTCTGAGCAGATTGTTTGCGCCAAAGAGACCCATTTTTTCAGTTGAGGAATCGAAATGGCACGTTCGACGTTATTAATATAGGCTCGGGAAAGTTCAGTCTCCGTGGCAGCCTGTGTGAGCGACAAATTCCTGTCTTTACGTAACTTACGAACAAATTTTGCGAAATCTTGTGTATGTTCTGGATGGTCGCTTGAAGGTCTTCTCATAAGATAGACAAAATAATAGACAATAAATGCTTGACGCAAGGTTAAAGGTGTATTTCTATAATAGACGAAAGAGTAGATGGCGGGCCCTCCTTGTATCTCTTTTTTGCCAGTCTAAATATATAATAGACAAAATAATAGACATAAACCAAAGGAATTAATATGAACGACAAGAACATGATTAGCCCAAAGCGCTACGCACCACGCGAAGTCAAATTCGATTGCACTCAGTGCGATCTCGAAAACCTAGAGCGCATTAAAGATCACATCGCCAAGCACATTGTCCCTGTATCGTGGGTATGGGGAGAGATCGCCTTCAGTTTGATTCACCTCGATGTTTTAATCATTGAGCCCTCGGACGAACGTCCTTGTTACACTCTGGTCACTTCTGGGATGAGCCAGAAACCAATGACATCGCCACCTCCTGGATTCGAAAGAGCCAAATATTCCGAGTTGGTGCTTCATCTTCCACCTGATTGGCTGATGCATGAACCGGAACTGCAAAAGGCAGAGAATTTTTGGCCGATTCAAGTAATCAAGCACGTTGCACGTTTTCCACATGTATTCGATACTTGGCTGTGGTGGACACAGACCGTTCATAACGAAGAGCCGTATCATCCGTCGACTCCTTTTGCGGGGGCGATGTTGCTTCAGGAGACCCCATATGATAGAGACTTCCTCTTGATGGAAACGGACCGTGAAGAGTCGACGGTCTTTCACAGTCTTGTCCTGCTTCATCAGGCGGAATTGGACTACTACATCCTGCACGGTTACCAAGCTCTGATGGATGCTTTAACCAAGCAGGGTCTCCGGCATGTAGTGGATCCACAACGTCCAAGTGCGGTTTAGCGCCAACCCTATTAATTAAAAAGGAGAAAACGTTATGTCCCTCGAAATAGAATCCATTCCGTTAAAAAGATTACCCATGGGCGATATGCTCACCGGGCACTCGTCCGCGAGTATCGCAGGCTGTCTGCAGGCTGCTCAAGAAGATCACAGTAGAACCCGCCACCTTGTCATCCCAGGTGATGCGTCCGATGCACTCCACCTGCTGCCAGATCAGTCCATTGATTTGGCTCATACTTCGATTCCTTATGAGTCAATGGTCGAGTATGGAAGTGATCTTGGCGGAGAACTAGCCTCAGCTGAACTTGGCACCGAAGAGAGTGAAACCGCCCACCAGGATAGGCTGATTGAAATACTTCAAATCGCTTATTCTAAGGAGTCGCGTAATATTAACTTCCCTTTTATTTTTTTAAATACATTGTTTTGGAATGCCTATTCCATTCCAAGAAAGTATTCGTAATCGGTTCACTGCACTATCGCCTCACCTAAACGAAAAGC
>Ga0307933_1000016_pt1 | contig 173612 bp, 163 predicted proteins | sample OrgLakmetageno88_FD_201811 | JGI IMG/M metagenome (GOLD analysis project Ga0307933, IMG submission 201811) | Saline water microbial communities from Organic Lake, Antarctica - #88 | ecosystem: Environmental > Aquatic > Non-marine Saline and Alkaline > Saline | place: Antarctica: Organic Lake...
AAGAGGCCTAGCTCAACGCGCTCACCGAGCTCGGCGTTCATCTATTCCAGGGCTATTTCTTCGCGCGTCCCGCGTTTGACACGGTGACGCCGGACGCCGACATCCGCTGGGCCTAGGTGACGACTAGGTCACCGCGCCGCGCCGGGTGAACTCCGGCGTCTTGAACGCGCCGCTCTCAACCACGTCCACCAAGGCGTCGGCGGCGTCGAAAACCTCGGCGTAGGACAGGACCAGCGGCGAGAAGCCGAAGCGCATCAGATCCGGCGCGCGAAAATCACCGATGATCCCGCGCGCGATCAGCGCCTGCACGATGGCGTAGCCGTCTTCATGGCGCACGCTCACATGGCCGGCGCGCCTGGCGCCGATCCCCGGCGAGACGCAGTCCAGCTTTAGCGGCGCGACGCGCGACAGGAACAGATCGCCCAGCGCGCGGGCCTTGGTCTCCAGGGCTGACAGATCAAGCCCCTCATAGAGCCCAAGAGAGGCGTGAAGCGCGGTCATGGACAGGATGGGCGGCGTGCCGGCTGCAAAGCGCTTGATCCCGTCGGCCGGGCGGTAGCCGTCGGTGAAGGCAAACGGGCTGGCGTGGCCCATCCATCCCGACAGCGGCTGGGCGAGATCGCCGGCGACGCTGGGGTGGACATAGACGAAGCCCGGCGCGCCAGGCCCGCCATTAAGATATTTATACCCGCAGCCCACTGCATAGCGCGCGCCGCATTCTTCCAGCTTTGTGTCCACCAGACCCACCGCGTGGGAGAGGTCCCAGATGATCGTGGCGCCAAGCCGGGCCGCCTCGGCTTCCTCGGCTTTGATGTCGACGATTTCGGCGGTCTTGTAGTGCACTGCGCTGCGCACCAGCACGCCGCCCGGCTCCGGCAATCCGGCGACGCCTGCGCCCGGTTCGATGAGCGAGAACCCGGCGCCGGAGAGCCGCGCAAGACCTTCAAGGATATAGCCGTCGGTGGGAAAATCGCCGTGCTCCACCGCCACGAGGCCTGCGCCTCTCGTGACAAGGCTCGCGGCGAGCTTGAACAGATTGACCGAAACGCTGTCGGCGCAAATGACGCTGCCCGCCGGCGCGCCGATGAGCGAGGCGATGCGGTCGCCGGTGCGCGTGGGCAGATTGATCCAGTCGGCGGTGTTCCAGCTCTTGATCAGGTCGGTGCGCCATTCGGTTTCGATGGCGTGGTGCAGCGCCTCGCGCGCCACCTTCGGCAGAGGTCCTAGCGAATTGCCGTCCAGATAGACGACCCCTCCCGGGATATCGAAGGCGTCGCGCTTTGCGCGCAGCGGATCGTCGCGGTCGAGCGCCTCGGCGTCGGGGCGGCTGGTGACGGTGATATCGGGCATCTAGAGCGTCCTGAGGATCGCGCGCACCGGCGCGGCGTCGAGCCCTGCAAGCTTAAGCGGCGGGGCGATGAGTTCGTAGCGGCCCGGCGCGGCGCAATCCAGCACCAGGCCTTCGAGAATGCGCAGATCGCGGGCGGCGACGCGGTGGTGAGCGTCCATGGTCTTGCTGTCCTGGGGATCGAGCGAAGGGGTGTCGATCCCGACAAGTAACCCGCCCTGGTCGGCAAACCAGTCGATCAGCGCCGGCTCCACCGCACAGAAGGCGTTGTCCCAGCTCTCCTGCGGGGCGCTGAGATAGGTGCGGATCAAAAGCCGCGGGTCCGGCTTGGCCACGCCGGCGTCGGCAAGCCCGGCGAGAACCTGAGCCAGGCTCACCCGGCCGCGCGCGCCGATGGCGTGGATCACGGTGGCCGGCCCGATGTAGGGCTCGAGGCTCACCGAAGCGATGTCCGCGCCATCTTCAGAATAGTGCAGCGGCGCGTCGGCGTGGGCGCCTGTGTGGGTGCTCATCACCGTCCTGGAGACATTGACCGGCGAGCCGCCGGCCATGTCCCAGGTGCGTTCAAAGGAGACGGGCGTGTCGCCCGGCCAGACCGGCGTCGTCGGCGAGACCGCCGGGGAGATGTCGATCAGGCCGGGCACGCGCTTAAAGCGGTCCGCGCGCAGTGATGCCGCCGTCCACGACGTGGCACTGGCCGGTCATGTAGCTGGACGCATCGCTGGCGAGGTAATGAATCGCGGCGGCCATGTCCTCGGGCTGCCCGACGCGCTGGATGGAGAAGTTGCGCTTCATCATGTCGGCGAGCTCGGGGTTGGAGGTGAGCGCGCTGGCCAGCTTGGTCTCTGTCAGGCCCGGGCAAAGCGCATTCACGCGCACGCCGAAGGCGCCGCATTCCTGGGCGAGCACCTGGGTCACCGAGATCACCGAGGCCTTGGTGATGGAATACACGCCCTGGAAGAAGCCCGGGCGCATGCCGTTGATGGAGGCCACATTGACGATGGAGCCGGACATTTGCGGCTTCATGAATTCCTGGATCGCCAGCGCCGACAGGTAGAACACGCCCTTCACATTGACGTCGAAGGTCTTGTCCCAGGCCGATTCCGGACACTCGATCGCTTCGCCGAAATGGGGCGAGGTCGCGCCGTTATTGACCAGGATGTCCAGCCGGCCTTCCTTGGCCTTGATGTCGGCCATGGCGGCTTCGCGGTGTTCGGATTCGCCCAGGTGCAGCACCATGGCGCGCGCCTTGCCGCCCTCGGCCTCGATCTCCTTGGCGACGCGGTCGCAGTCGGCGATCTTGCGGCTGGAGCAGATGACGGTGGCGCCGTTGCGCGCCAGACGCTTGGCGGTCGCTTCCCCGATGCCGCGGCTTGCGCCTGCGACCAGGGCGACTTTGCCCTCCAGCGACAGATCCTGTTCGGCCATATGGATATCCTCCCGGTTTGGCTCTTCGGTTTGTGTCGGACCCTAGCCGCGCGGCTGCGCCAAGGCGAGAGCGGCGGGTGCAGCGCGGCGCCTGATCAGGCGCAGTATTCGCCGCCGCACGCCCTCGCCTTTGTCCGCGCACCTTTGGTCAAGGGGAGAGGGGGCGTGCTCATCCACCGTTCAGACATCCCCGGGCATCCTTGCCCCATGATCGAGCTTGTTCTCCTCGCCGCCGATCCTGAGATCACAGCTGACTGCACGCTTGACGGCGTCCCGCTATACGGGGAGGTGCAAGTGGTCGACAGCTTTGCAGACTTCACCGTTCAGATCGTGGAGAGCTTCGCCGACCTGAAGGTCAAACCGGTGGCGTCCTTCGCGGACTCCTGCGGGGAATGGACGTTCGTGGACAGCTTTCCCGATTTCACCGTGCAGTTCGTCACCAGCTTTCCCGACTTCAAGATCGAGTACGTGGAAAGTTTTCCGGGGCGGCCCTGAGCGACCCCAGTCCGCACCATTACGGAGCGCCCGCCTGGGTCCTATGCGCCTCACCTCAACCCTAATCAGCCGCGCCCCCATGGACTTCACCGCCCCGTGAGTCTTCCATGGCCGACTTGAAACGCCACGGGGGAACAGGCGTTGGGGCTGGATGAGTTTCTGAACCGAACGCGTGCGCTGGGACAGGGCGCGTGGGAAGCGACACCGGACTGGCTGCTCTATGGGCTCGCCGGGCTGGGCGGCCTGTATCTGATTTGGGCGATCCTGTTCGTTTTGCAGAGCCGCATTCTCTACCTCACCGACCCCACCAGGATGGACCCGGCGGAGCTGGGCCTGCAGCGCGCCCGCGAAGGCGAGACGAAAACGTCTGACGGGCAGACGCTGGTGCTGTGGCGCGCCGACCCGGTGTGGAAAGGCGCGCCGCACGTTCTCTATCTTCACGGCAACCGGCGCGCGCTGTGGCGCCGGGCGCGATTCTTTCGCATGTTCCTGGCGGCGGGATGGGGGTTCACCGCGCTGGCCCATCGCGGCTTTAACGGCTCCACCGGACGGCCCAGCGAAAAGCACAACGTGGCCGACGCCCAGCATGTGTTCGACGCGCTGGTGAAGGCGGGCATTCCCGCCCAGTCCATCGTGGTCTACGGCGAGAGCCTGGGCTCGGGCACGGCGGTGCAGCTGGCCGCCAGCCGGCCCGTGGGCGGGGTCGTCCTGCACGCGCCCTATGATTCCCTGCGCGACATCGTGCGCTCGCGCACGGCCTGGCTTCTGCCGCGGATGATCTTTCGCGAGCGCTATGATTCCATCCGCCAGATCCAGCGGGTGACCGCGCCGATCCTGTGGATTCACGGCGACCATGACCGGGTGATTCCGCTGGGCCGTGGACGCAGGCTCTACGACGCCGCCACGGGCCCGAAATACGCCGCGCTGGTGAAGGGCGCGAACCATTTCGGCATCTACACCCAGCAGGTCTTCAACCAGCATATCCGCTTCTTCGCCGAAGCGGCCGCGCGCGCCGGCGGCGATCCGAGAGCCCAGGGCGAGATGAGCGTGGTGGACCCGGTCGTGCCCGAAGAGGACGGCCGCCCGGAGCTGGCTGCGGTGCGTCGCAAAAGCTGAGCGCGCCTGCGCGCTGGCTCTGCTAGACTCCTTTCATGTCATTTTATGAAAACCATGTCCTGCCCCATCTGATCGGGCTCGCCTGCGGCGCGCCGCAGATCATGAAGAAGCGCTCCCAGATCGTGCCGGCCGCCGAGGGCCGCGTGCTGGAGGTGGGCTTCGGCGCCGGTCCCAATCTGGAATTCTACGACCCCGCCAAGGTGGAGCGCCTGTTCGCGCTGGAGCCCAGCGAGGGCATGCGGCGCAAGGCCGCCGGCGCCATCGCCGCTGCGCCTGTGCCCGTGGAGGTGATCGATCTCTCCGCCGAAGCGATTCCGCTGGAGGACGCCAGTATGGACACGGTGGTGCTCACCTACACCGCCTGCACCATTCCCGACGTGAACACCGCGCTCGCCGAGATGCGCCGGGTGCTCAAACCGGGCGGAACGCTGCTGTTTTCAGAGCACGGCAAGGCGCCGGATGCTGGCGTCTATAAATGGCAACGGCGCATCGAGCCGGTGTGGAAGCCCATCGCCGGCGGCTGTCATCTGACGCGCCAGATCGACGATCTGATCACCGGCGCGGGCTTTCAAATCGACCGGCTGGAGGCGGACTATCTGCCCAAGAGCCCGAAATTCGCCAGCTTCAATTACTCAGGTGCAGCCAGGATCGCTTGAGCGCGCACCGCCCGCATCGCCTTGAGCCGATCAGGGGCGCGGGCTAAGCCTTGTCGCCCTTGAGAGCGGAGCTTTCCATGCGCCTGATCGTGATCGCCGCCCCGATTATCGCCGTGCTGGCTGCGTGCACCCCGCCCGCCGAACCGGTTTCCGACCCTGTGCTCCTCACCGTGTTTCATGAAGACGGCGAGATGACGCCCGAGCCGCTGGGGCTGGTGAATACCTGGGGCCTCTCCGGTCCGGCCACCGCGCTCACCGCCGCCGATCTCTCCGTCCTGCCGCATAGCGTGATCGAAACCGGCTATCCTCTGGGCGCAGACGCGTCGCGCTGGTCCGGGCCGCGGCTCTCTCTCCTGCTGGCTGAGATGGGCGCGCCGGGCGCGGGCGCGCGCCTCACCGCGGTGGACGGCTATCAGGTCGAAGCAACGCCTGAAGAGCTCGACGCGCATGAGCCCATTCTGGCGCTGCGGCGCGACGCCGAGCCGCTCGCGATCGGCGGGCTCGGGCCGGCCATTCTCATCTGGCCGCGCGACACAGACGCCGCGCTTGCCGACATGAGCGATGATCAATGGCCCTGGGCGGTGTTCGCGGTGGAAGTGCTGGAGCCGACCGATGGCTGACGCGAAGAAACCGGCGAAGAAGAAAACCGCAAAGCGCCGCCCGCCTGGCCTGACCCGCGAACAGGCCGAAGAGATTTTTGCGCGCCTGTCGGAAATTCTGCCTGATCCGAAGACCGAGCTGGAATATCACTCGCCGTTCACGCTGGTGGTGGCTGTGGCGCTCTCGGCTCAGGCCACCGATGTGGGTGTGAACAAGGCGACGCGGCGGCTGTTCGCCGAAGCCGACACGCCGCAAAAAATGGTCGCGCTGGGCGAGGATGCGGTGCGCGAGCACATCAAGACGATCGGCCTGTTCCGCAACAAGGCGAAGAATGTCGTCGCGCTCTCACAGATGATCCTGGACGAGTTTGGCGGCGAGGTGCCGCAGACCCGCGACGAGCTCGTCAAACTCCCCGGTGTCGGGCGCAAGACCGCCAATGTCGTGCTCAACGAAGCCTTTGGTCAGCACACCATTGCGGTGGACACCCATATCTTCCGGGTCGGCAACCGCACGCGGCTGGCGCCGGGCAAAACGCCCGACGAGGTGGAGGAGCGCCTCGAACGCATCGTGCCCGAGGCGTATCTTAAGGGCGCTCATCACTGGCTGATCCTGCACGGCCGCTATGTCTGCAAGGCTCGAAAGCCGGAATGCTGGCGCTGCGCCATCGCCGATCTGTGCAAATTCAAGGACAAGACGCCCGCCCCGAAGTGAGGCCTGTGCCCGGCCTCTCAAGACTTCACGCCCGACATCTCACCCCACGCTACCCATTCAGGGGAGGGACAAGAAGCGCGTTGCCTTGTCCGGCGCAGATGAATGGATGAAGGGTCCGCTCCAGCTCGGCTGGCGCGCTCTCTACTCGGCTTGAACGCCGACGCCGATGGGGCAGGCGACGCCCGTGCCGCCGATGCCGCAATAGCCGCCGGGGTTTTTGGCCAGGTATTGCTGGTGATAGTCCTCGGCGAAGTAGAACGGGCCGGCTTCGCGGATCTCGGTCGTGACCGATCCCTTGCCCGCCGCGTCCAGCGCGGCGTCATAGGCCTTGGCGCTGGCTTCGGCGGCCTGCGCCTGGGCCGGCGTATTCCAGTAGATCGCCGAGCGGTACTGGGTGCCGATATCATTGCCCTGGCGCATGCCCTGGGTCGGGTCATGGCCTTCCCAGAACGCTTTAAGCAGCGCGTCGAAGCTGACTTTCGCCGGGTCGAAGACCACGCGCACCACTTCGGTGTGGCCGGTGCGGCCCGAGCACACTTCCTCATAGGTGGGGTTCGGGGTGATCCCGCCGGCGTATCCCACGGCGGTGTTGAGGACGCCCTCGATCCGCCAGAAGATCCGCTCCACGCCCCAGAAGCAGCCCATGGCGAACACCACGGACTCCGCGCCGGCGGGAACGGCCTCCTTCAGCGCCCGGCCGAAGACCGAATGAGTCGCGGCGGTGGGAACGGCCTGGATGCGCCCCGGCAGCGCCTTGTCGGCGGGGATGAGGCTGGTCTTGTACTCGGTGTCGGAACGAAAGCGCATGGCGTCCATTCTCCAGTGCCTGGCGGGCGCATCGCGCCCGGTGTGATCGTTGTTGAGCGTAACATAGGGCGGCGCCGCGCCCGCGTCATCGTTCACCCGCCGTCACGCTGCTGCGGATCGTCAGGAATCGGCGCGGCGACGGCCTTGCGCGGCGGTCCGGGCGGGGCCATTTGCGGGCGGATCTTTTGATGGGGAGTCTGATGAGTTTCGCCTTTATTCTCGCCGGTCTGGTCCTTCTGGTCGCCGGCGGCGACGCACTGGTGCGCGGCGCGACAGGCCTTGCAAAGGCGCTGCGCGTGTCGCCGCTCCTGATCGGGCTTGTGGTGGTGGGCTTCGGCACCTCCATGCCGGAGATGACGACCTCGGTAACCGCCAGCCTGTCCGGTTCGCCCGCCGTGGCGGTGGGCAATGTCATCGGCTCTAACATCGCCAATATCCTGCTGATCCTGGCCGTCACCGCGGTGATCGCGCCCATGAGCGTTCAGGCCGGCGCGTTTCGCCGCGACGGTGCGGCGTTGATTCTGGCGACGCTGGCCGCCGCCGCGGTGACGCTCTTCCTGCCGTTTTCAAGAGTGGTGGGCGTGATCCTGTTCGTCCTGCTCATCGTCTATGTGGTGGCGAGCTATCTCATCGACCAGCGCACCAAGGACGCCGTTGCGGCGCTCCATGCCGGCGAGGCCGAGACCGTAAAGCCGGCGGGCGGACCGCTGGTCTCCACCCTGTTCCTGCTCGCCGGGCTGGTGGGCGTGGTGGGCGGCGCGGCGCTGCTGGTGAACGGCGCCACGGTGCTCGCCGCCGCCGCCGGAATTTCAGAGGCGGTGATCGGTCTGACCATCGTGGCGGTGGGCACTTCGCTGCCGGAGCTGGCCGCGTCGCTCTCCGCCGCACGCAAGGGCGAATCCGATCTCGCCTTCGGCAATATCATCGGCTCCAACATCTTCAATGCGCTGGGCATTCTGGGCGCGGCCGCGCTGGCCCGCCCGTTCGACCTGGCGCCGGGCGCGTTCGGGATCGACGTGCTGGTGATGCTCGCCTCGGTCGGCGCGCTCATCGCCTTTTCGGTCACCGGCTGGCGGGTGGACCGGCGCGAGGGCGTGCTGCTTCTCCTGGCCTATGCCGGCTATATGAGCTGGCTGGCGCTGACGCAGGCGTGAGCGCGATACAAGCCCGATAAAACCGCGCCGCTGACGATATGAATCGTCGGCGGCGCAGCTGGTCTCGAAGCAGGCGGGGTGGTGCGCCTAGCTGTCGTCAGAGCCGCCCAGCTGGGACTGCATGTAGCGCTCCTCGCCGATCTTCTCGATCAGGGAGAGCTGGGTCTCGAGGAAGTCGATATGCTCTTCCTCGCTTTTCAGGATCTCGTCGAAGATCTGGCGGGTGACGTAATCGCCGGCGCTTTCGCAATATGCGATGGCGTCCTTGTAGACTGGATGGGCGCGCCGCTCGGCCTCGAGATCGCATTCAAGGCATTCCTTGATCGTCTCGCCGATGAGCACCTTGCCCAAATCCTGCACATTCGGCAGGCCTTCCAGGAACAGGATCCGCTCGATGAGCACGTCGGCGTGCTTCATCTCGTCGATGGATTCCTCGTACTCCATCTTCGCCAGGCGCTGGAAACCCCAGTCGCGAAACATGCGGGCGTGGAGGAAGTACTGGTTGACCGTGGTCAGCTCCAGCTTCAGCGCCTTGTTCAGGTGCTCAATGACCTTGGGGTCGCCCTTCATGGTGCACGTCCTTTCGATTCTGATTTCACCTCTGATTTACCCGGCCCGGCGCCCCGCGCCAAGAAAGGAAGCTAAGGAATCTCTGCAGGTCAGACGCAAGTGCGAGTGCGGTTTTAGAGGCCGCGATGCGGACCGCCGTTCAGAAGATTGGGCAGGTGGGAACGCCGTGCTGGCCGGCGCGTTCGAATTCCATGCCCCGTGATGACGCCAGCTTTGACAGCGCCCTGCCTCGCCCTCTGGCGCGGGCGCGCGGCTGGGCGCGCCTTCTGGACGAGCAGTTCAGCCTGTTCGGCTACCGGTTTGGGTTGGATGGCGTGCTCGGCCTGATCCCCGGCGTCGGCGGCGTGGTGACGCTGGCCGGCGGCGCGGTGATGGTCACAAGCGCCCATCATTTGGGCCTGTCCAACGGTGTGAAGGCGCGCATCGTCGCCTACACGGTGTTCGACGCCTTGATCGGCTCGGTCCCGGTGGTGGGCGACATCGCTGACTTCGCGTTCAAGGCGCACAAGAAGAGCCTGAACACGATCGAGAAGGCGATGGCCCGCCAGGCCGAAGGTCAGGATCGGGGCCAGACACGATAGGCGGGCGTCAGGCCCGCTTCTCGCCTCCGGCTTCCAGCCGGGCCGCTTCAAACGGCGCCACGTGGCGGATATGCGCCTTGCGCAGGTCCCAGTCATTGAGGATCGCGGCGGCGTGCAGGCTGCCGGTATTGGCGTAATGGGCCTCGATCAGGGCGCGGCAGCGCTCTTCGGCTTCGCCTTTGAGATCGCTGACGAAGACGCTGTCAGGATTGAGCCGCGGCTCCAGGCGCTCGTCTTCATCGAGCACGAAGGCCTCGCCCCCGGTCATGCCGGCGGCGAAATTGTCGCCCACCTTGCCCAGGATCACCGCGACGCCGCCGGTCATGTATTCACATCCGTTGGCGCCGCAGCCTTCCACGACCACCTCCACCCCCGAATTGCGCACCGCAAAGCGCTGGCCCGCGCCGCCGGCGGCGAACAGCCGTCCGGACGTGGCGCCGTAGAGCACGGTGTTGCCGATAATGGCGTCGCCGGGCTTGTGCGCTTTGGCGCCGCCGAACGGGCGGATCGCGATGGTCGCCCCGGAAAGCCCCTTGCCCACATAATCGTTGGCGTCGCCTTCAAGCTCGATGCGAAGACCCTTGGCCGCGAACGCGCCGAGGCTTTGCCCCGCCGAGCCGCGAAGACGCAGGGTGAGCTGGCCGTCTTCCAGACCGTCCTTGCCGAAGGTGCGCACGATCTTCGAGCTGGTGCGCGTGCCGACGGCGCGGTCGGTGTTCTTCACGTCATAGACCAGCTGCATCTTCTCGCGGCGGCTGAACACCGGTGCGGCGTCCTTGAGGATCTGCTCGTCCAGGCTCGGCGCCACGGCGTTGCGCTGCTGGCGGGTGGAGCGCGGCGGACGCGCCTGCGGGTCCACGCGCACGAGAAGCGGATTGAGATCCAGATCATCAAGATGGGTGGAGCCGCGGCTCACCTGATCAAGAAGATCGGCCCGCCCGATGACGTCCTCCAGGCTGGAGGCGCCGAGCTTTGCAAGGATCTCGCGGGTGTCGCGGGCGATGAACGTCATCAGATTGACCACATGGTCGGCGAGCCCGGTGAAGCGCTCGCGCAGGGCGTCGTCCTGGGTGCACACGCCCACGGGGCAGGTGTTGGAATGGCACTGGCGCACCATCAGACAGCCCAGGGCGATGAGGCTCGTCGTGCCGATGCCGAACTCTTCCGCGCCCAGCATCGCCGCGATCACCACGTCGCGCCCGGTGCGGATGCCGCCGTCGGCGCGCAGCGTCACCCGCTCGCGCAGACCGTTGAGCGACAGCACCTGGTGGGCTTCGGAAAGCCCGAGCTCCAAAGGCGCGCCGGCGAACTTGATGGAGGTTTGCGGGCTTGCGCCCGTGCCGCCCACATTGCCGGAGATCAGGATGATGTCGGCATGGGCCTTGGCGACGCCCGCGGCCACCGCACCGACGCCGTCGGCGCTGACCAGCTTCACGCAGACCCGCGCCTCCGGATTGATCTGCTTGAGGTCATAGATCAGCTGCGCCAGATCCTCGATCGAGTAGATGTCGTGGTGCGGGGGCGGGCTGATCAGCGTCGTGCCGGGCGTGGCGTGACGCAGCTTGGCGATGAATTCGGTCACCTTGAAGCCGGGCAGCTGGCCGCCTTCGCCGGGCTTGGCGCCCTGGGCCACTTTGATCTCGATCTCGCGGCACTGGTTGAGGTATTCGGCCGTGACGCCGAAGCGCCCAGACGCCACCTGCTTGACCGCCGAGTTCATGTTGTCGCCGCTGGGCAGCGGGGTGTAGCGCGAGGGATCCTCGCCGCCTTCACCCGACACCGACTTGGCGCCGATGCGGTTCATGGCGACGTTGAGCGCGCCATGGGCTTCAGGCGACAGCGCGCCCAGGCTCATGCCCGGCGTGACGAAGCGCTGGCGGATCTCGTTGACGCTCTCGCACTTGGAGACGTCGATGGCCGGGCCCAGCGGGCGCGGCTCCAGAAGGTCGCGCAGCTGGATCGGCTGCTGGTCACGGGCCTGCAGGCGGACATACTCGCGGAAGGACTCATAGTCCTCTTCGCGCACCGCCTTTTGCAGGGCCGAGACGGATTTCGCCTCCACCGCATGGATCTCGCCCGAGGCGCGCTGGCGGTAGAACCCGCCGATGGGCAGGCGCACCGCCTCCTCGTTCGACCACGCCCAGCGGTGCAGCTCGGCCAGCTTGTTTTCAAGGCCGGCGAGCCCGATGCCGGAAATCCGGCTGGTGACTCCGCCCAGATACTCGCTCGCCACGGCGCGCGAGAGGCCCAGGACCTCGAAATTGCACCCGCCCCGATAGGAGCTGACCACCGAAATGCCCATCTTGGACATGATCTTCAGAAGGCCGGCGTCGAAGGCCTTCTGCATGTTGTCGGCCTTGGACTCGGCGCTCATGGATTTGAGGCCGCGCTGGGTGCGCGTGGTGACGGTCTCGAAGGCGATGTACGGATTGACCGTGGTGGCGCCCAGACCGATCAGCACGGCCAGGCCGTGGGGATCGGTGACGTCGGAGGCGCGCGCATTGAGCGAGGTGTAGGTGCGAAGGCCCTTGCGGGTCAGATGTGTGTGCACCGCGCCTACCGCCAGCGCCATGGGCACCGCGCAGCGTTCGGGACCCTGCGCCTCGTCGGTGAGGACCAGGTGTTCGGCGCCGTCCTTCACCGCCTCGGCGGCTTCCCCACGCATCCGGTCCAGCGCTTTCATCAGGCCGGCGCCGGTCCCCGTGGCTTCTTCAGCGGGGAAGGTGGCGTCGATGACGGTCACGCGCTCGCCCAGCATGGCGATCAGGCGGGCGTACATGCCGTTGGTCAGGCACGGGCTTTCTAGCACGTAGACATTCGTCTGGGTTTCGTCCTCGGCCAGGATGTTGCCAAGGTTCTTGAACCTGGTCTTCAGGCTCATCACCCGGCCTTCGCGCAACGGATCGATGGGCGGGTTGGTGACCTGGGAGAAATTCTGGCGGAAATAGTGCGAGATCGGCCGGTAGCGGTTGGACAGGACCGCCAGCGGGCTGTCATCGCCCATGGATCCGATCGCCTCCTTGCCGCCTTCGGCCATGGGCGACAGGATCAGCTCGATCTCTTCCATGGTGAGGCCCGCGGCGGCCTGACGGCGCGCACGCTCGGCGTCGCCGAACAGGGGCTCTTCGGGTCCGGGGCCGATATCGGACTCGATTTCGCGCAGATTTTTCAGCCAGCCCTCATAGGGGTGCTTCTGGCTGAGGAAATCGAGCATCTCGGTTTCGCGCTTGAAGCCGCCGTCCTGCAGGTCCACCGCGATCATGCGCCCGGGCGTCACCGCGCCGCGCTCGATCACGCGCTCCACCGGAATCTCGGCCATGCCGGTTTCCGAGCCCACGGCCAGCAGCGCGTCATCGGACAGGCTCCAGCGCAGCGGGCGCAGCCCGTTGCGGTCCAGCCCGGCGATCGCCCAGCGGCCATCGCAGGCCACCACGGCGGCCGGCCCGTCCCAGGGCTCCATCACCGAGTTGCAATACTCGTACAGGCCGCGCCAGGCGCCCGGCATCAGCTCGGAGCGCTTCGACCAGGCTTCGGGGATGAGCAGCGTCTTGGCCATGGGCGCCGAACGGCCGGCGCGCACCAGAATCTCGAACACCTCGTCAAGCGCCGCGGAGTCCGACGCGCCGGGGCTGATCACCGGCTTGACCTCGTCCTCGGCGTCCTTGAACGCCTTGCTGGCCATGAGGATCTCATGGCTCTTCATCCAGTTGCGATTGCCCTTCAGCGTGTTGATCTCGCCGTTGTGGGCGAGCATGCGGAAGGGCTGGGCCAGCTTCCATTCGGGGAAGGTGTTGGTGGAATAGCGCTGGTGGAACATGGCGAAGGGCGAGATGAAGCGCTCGTCCTTCAGGTCGGGATAGAATTGGTCGATGGCCTCGGCCAGGAACATGCCCTTGTAGACCACGTCGCGCGCCGACAAAGAGCACACGTAAAAGCCGGGCAGGGCGTCGGCCCTGGCGCGCGTCTCGATGCGCCGGCGGGTGAGGTAGAGCGTGCGCTCCAGCACGCTCGCCGAACGCTTCTTGGGATCGCAGAACAGAATTTGCTCGATGGCGGGGCGCGTCGCGGCGGCCTTCTCGCCCAGGCAGGAGGGATCGATGGGCACCTGGCGCCAGCCATAAAGCCGCAGCCCCGCGCGCAGGACCTCTGTCTCCACGATGGTGCGTCCGCGCTCCTGGGCGGCGAAATCGGTGCGCGGCAGGAACACCATGCCGACGCCGATCGGGGCCTCGCCCGGCTTGTGCCCGGTGCGCTCGACCTGCGCCTTGAAGAAGTCCTGGGGGATGCCGACGCGCAGGCCGGCGCCGTCGCCGGTGCGCCCGTCGGCGTCCACCGCGCCGCGGTGCCAGACCGCTTTCAGGGCGTCGATGGCCAGCTGCACGGTTTCCCGGCGCGCCTTGCCTTGCGTATCGGCCACAAGCCCGACGCCGCACGCCGAGCGTTCGGATTCAGGATTATAGGCGTGCGCCTCGATCAGGCGGTTGCGTTCGGTTTCATACTTGGTGACGTAATCGCTCATTCGGCGGGCTCCGCGAGCGCGACCTGGCGCTCCGTTTCGGCTTTCGCCATCAGGTCTTCATGAATGGCTTTCGCCGCGTCCTGGCCGTCCTTGATCGCCCAGACCACCAGCGAGGCGCCGCGCACGGCGTCGCCGCCGGCGTAAACGCCGTCGATATTGGTGCGGCAGCCCTTTGTGACGCGCACCGCGCCGCGCGCATTGAGCTCCAGCTCAGCGGCGGCCCAGGCCTTGGGGAAGTCTTCAGGCTCAAAGCCCAGCGCTGCAATCACCATGTCGGCGGGAAAATCGCTCTCCTCGCCGGGCTGGGGCACCGGGCGCCGGCGCCCGGACGCGTCGGGCGCGCCCAGCGCCATCTTCTGCACCTTCACGCCCGAGGCCGTTTCCGCGTCGCCGAGAATCGCCGCCGGGGCGCTGAGCCAGTTGAACACCACGCCTTCTTCTTCGGCATGGACCACTTCGCGCGCGGAGCCGGGCATGTTGGTGCGGTCGCGGCGATACAGGCACGCAACGTCCTTTGCGCCCTGACGGATCGCGGTGCGCACGCAGTCCATGGCGGTGTCGCCGCCACCGATCACGACGACTCGCTTGCCGGCCGCGTTCAGGCGGTTGTTGTCCTCGATAGTCTCGCCGAATCCGCGCCGGTTGGAGGCGGTGAGATAATCGAGCGCCGCCACCAGTCCGCGTCCGCCGCCGCCTGGGCAGGTCAGGGCGCGCGCCGCATAGGCGCCGGCGCCGATATAGACCGCGTCATGTCTGGTGCGCAGATCGTCCAGCGTGGCGTCGCGGCCGACCTCGAAATTCAGTTTGAACTCGACGCCGCTCTCCTGCAGCCGCTCCACGCGGCGGGTGACCACGTGCTTGTCCAGCTTGAAGTTCGGGATGCCGTAGATGAGCAAGCCTCCGGCCCGATCGTGGCGATCATAGACCGTCACCGCGTGACCGCGCTCGCGCAAGCGCTCGGCCGCCGAGAGACCCGCAGGCCCGGCGCCGATAACCCCCACCGAAAACCCGGTGTCGGGCTTGGTGCGGACGGGTTTGACCCAGCCTTCCTTCCACGCGGTCTCAGTGATGAAGCTCTCCACCGTGCCGATGGTCACCGCGCCGTGTCCCGACTGCTCGATCACGCAGGCGCCTTCGCACAGCCGGTCCTGCGGGCAGATGCGGCCGCAGACTTCGGGCATGGTCGACGTGGCGCTGGAGCGCTCATAGGCCTCCTCCATGCGGCCCTCGGCGGCCAGCATCAGCCAGTCGGGGATGTCGTTGTGAAGCGGGCAGCCGGACTGGCAGAACGGCACGCCGCACTGGGAGCAGCGCTCCGCCTGCTCTTCCCCGCGCGCCATGTCGAAGGGCGCGTAGATCTCGTCGAAATCGGCCTTGCGCACTTCCGGCGACCGTTTGTCGGGATAGCGCTGGTCGACATTGATAAACTTGAGCACAGGCGGTCTCCTCACCGTCGGCTCGCCGGCCCGGTCGGCTGGCATATCTCTTTTCCGGACTTTATTGCATTGCACCATATAGCATGGCGCTCGCGCAAGACACGCGCGCTGCGGCGAGGGGCGCAAAGGCCGGGGCGGGCTCTGACCTTAGCCCGGAACGCCATTGCGGCATGGGGGGCGCGCAAAGGGCGGCTCGCGGCGGATCTGCGCGCACCTGTCGCAGCGGGCTCAGGACTGGGTGCACGCTTCGCAGTTGACAATCATTCGCATTCTCTTCCATATGGTGTTGCGAATGAGTTGCGGGTGCGCCCGCACCCACACCGATCCAAGTTCAAGGCCAACCGCCCATGATCGTCTGTCTCTGCAATGTGATCCGCTGCCGCGACGTGAAAGCCGCCGCCGCGAACGGCGCGGTGGACGTGCCGAGCGTGTTCAAGGCGTGCGGCGCGAAGCCCAAATGCGGCCGCTGCTTTGAAGAGGCCGCCCGCATGATCGGAGCCCCGGTTCCCGGCCAGCCCCTCGCGGCGAGCTGAGGCGCACCGCGGCGCTGACCGCCTGAGGCGGGCCTGCGCGCATACTCCATAAAAGATAAGCTATGGAAGGCTCGTGTCCTGGATCATTCGGGTGACAGGCGGTTTGCAGGGTTGCGCGTGCTGGTCGCCTCCCGATCCTGCTGACCATCGGTAGCCGTTGCGCAACGGTCCCGCTCACCCTTCCGGCTTGGGTTCCGCTTTCAGGCGCATCTGGGTGATCTGATTGCGCTTGCGGTCGAGGATTTCGAACTGGACGCCGTGGAAGCGAAAGACCTGGCCGGCTTCGGGAATCGTCTGGGCTTCGTGGATCACCAGCCCGGCGATGGTCACCGCCTCGTCGTCGGGCAGGTCCCAGTCCAACGCGCGATTGACGTCGCGGATCGGCGTGGCGCCTTCCACCATGACGAAGCCGTCGGGCAGGGGCGCGACGCCGGCCACGGCCACGTCGTGCTCGTCCTCGATATCACCAACGATCTCTTCCAGAATATCTTCCAGCGTGATGACGCCCATGAGGCCGCCATACTCGTCCACGACCAAGGCGAAATGCTCGCGCTTGACGCGGAAATTGGTCAGCTGCTCCTGCAGCGGGGTGGTTTCGGGCACGAACCAGGGCTCGCGCCGGATCGCGTCGATATCCACCTTGTCCGCATCGCCGCCGGCCTGATGCAGAGCGCGGGCAAGATCGCGCACGTGCAGGACGCCGACGATGTTCTCCGGCTCGTCCTTGTAGAGCGGCAGGCGGGTGTGGGGGCTCGTCAGCGCGGTCTCCACCAGCTTGCCGGCGGGCTGTTCGATGTCGAGCATCACCAGATTCTTGCGGTGAACCATGACGTCGTCGACGGTGAGTTCGCGCAGATCAAGCACGCCGCCCAGCATGTCGCGGTCGCTTTTGACGACGCCGCCTTCCTGGTGGTGCAGGTCGATCTGACCGCGAATCTCTTCGTGGGCGGACAGGACCGGGCCTTCCACATTGGCGCCCAGCAGGCGCAGGGTCAGCCGAACCACCGCCTGCACCGCAGCCACGACGGGCGCGAAGATCGTCACGAAAAAGCGGATCGGCAGCGACACCGCCAGCGCCAGCCGGTCGGGATTGGACAGGGCGTAGGTCTTGGGCAGCACCTCGGCGAAGATCAGCACCAGAAGCGTCATCACCAGGGTGGCGATGGGCACGCCGGCCTCGCCGAACATGGCCAGGAACACCGCCGCGGCGATGGAGGAGGCCAGGATGTTCACCAGATTATTGCCCAGAAGGATCGCGCCGATCAGGCTTTCGCGATCGGCGATCAGGATATTGACCCGCTTGGCGCGCGCATCCTTGTCCTTCTCCAAAGACAGCATGCGCGCCTTCGACGTCGCCGTCAGCGCCGTCTCCGAGCCGGAGAAAAAGCCGGAAAAGGCCAGAAGCCCCAGGATCGCCAGAGCGGCCCATCCCATCCAGGGTTCAAGGGTCATTTCGATGTCAGGTCCTCACTCAGAAAGGCTTCAAGATCGCGCGCATCCGCGCCTCGAGCGATGTAAGCGTCGCCGAGCGCTTTCGCCAGTATCAGGGTGATCGCGCCGCCGCTGTTCTTCTTGTCCGATCCCATACGCGCCACAAGACGAGAGGCGTCATAAGGTCCGCCGGCAAGCTCGCGCCCGCTGGCGGGCAGGCCCACGGCGCGAAGATGATCGCGCACGCGCTGCGCCGTGCCGGGCGGGCAGACGCCAAGGCGCTGAGAATAGGCAAAGGCCAGCGCAAGGCCCGCGGCCACCGCTTCGCCGTGCACGAGCTCGCCTCTTTCCGCTTCGGCTTCAAAGGCGTGCCCGAAGGTATGGCCCAGATTCAACAGCGCGCGCACGCCGCCTTCGCGTTCGTCCTCGGCGACGATGCGCGCCTTGAACGCCACGGCGGACGCGATGGCCTGATCCAACGCCTCGCCGTTCAGCGCGCCCGCGCCCAGCGCTTCCAGCCGGTCGAACAGGTCCGCGTCGGCGATAAGGCCGGCTTTGACAATCTCGGCGTAGCCGGCGCGCACCTCGCGCTCGGGCAGGGTGGCCAGAAAACCGGTGTCGGCGATGACGAGCTCCGGTTGATGGAACGCGCCGGCGAGGTTCTTGCCGCCCCGCGTATTGATCCCGGTCTTGCCGCCCACCGAGCTGTCGACCTGGGCCAGAAGGGTGGTGGGGATCTGCACAAAGCCCGTACCGCGCTTGGTGACCGCGCTGGCGAAGCCCGCCAGATCGCCGACCGTGCCGCCGCCGAACGCGATCAGGCTCTCGCCGCGTTCCATATTGGCGTCCAGCAGCTGGTCGCACAGGGCTTCCAGCCCCGCCCAGCTCTTGGCCGCCTCGCCGCCGTCGATCTCCAAGATGACCGGTTCCAGATTCGCCTGGCGCAAAGCGGAGCGCAGACGCTCGCCATGGTGAGCGAGAGCGGTTCGGTCGGCGGCGATGAGCGCGCGTCCGCGCGGGCACAGGGCGGGCAGGCGCTGCGCGCCCGCCTCCAGCGCGCCGGCGCCGATCAGCACGTTATAGCTGCGCGCACCAAGGTCGACGGGAACAGTGATCATCGTGCGTCCGCCTCCAGACCGGCCAGCGCTGTAAGGACTTTCTCCACCGTGGCGTCATGGCTGCCAGTCTCGCTTTCCACGGCGATATCGGCCTCGGCGTAGGCGGGCTCGCGGCTGGCCATCAGGCGGGCCATGACGGCGCGCGGATCGGGATCGTCCAGGAGCGGGCGCTGGCCGGGCTTCCTGCCGACGCGCTCCATCAGCGTGTCCAGATCGGCCCGCAGCCACACGGTGACCGCCTTCTCTTTCAAAAGCGCACGCGTTTCGGGATCGACGAACGCGCCGCCGCCCAGCGCCAGCACCATGGGGCGCTTCTCCTCGACCAGGCGCGAGATCACCCGGCGTTCGCCGTCGCGAAACGCAGCCTCGCCGAAGTCGGAGAAGATATCGGCCACAGACCGCCCGGCCGCTTCGGCCACGGCCTCGTCGGCGTCCACGAAGGGGCGCTTCAGCCGGCTTGCAATGCGCCGGCCGATCGTGGTCTTGCCCACGCCCATCAAGCCGACAAGGGCGATGGGGCGCTGGGGCGCGCGAAAGGTGGTGTTCGTGGTCATGGCTTGGACCAAGCTATACGCATCATGGCTCAAACGGGCAATCGAACGCGTTATAACGGCTTCAACGTCTGGAAAACGCCGCATTCACCTGCTTAAGTCAGGTGATAGGCCGGCTGCGCTTGGGAGCGACGCATTATGCGAGGAATTTTTATCGGGCTGGTGGTCCTGTTGCTGATTGTCGGCGGCGGGTTCACGGCTCTTCTGGTAATGGCCGATTCCGGCGCGCCGGACCCTCAGGAAATCCGGATCGAGGTGGGCGATGAGCTTCGCGGGCAAACTTAGCGCGCTGGCCGCCGCGGCGGGCGCCTGTCTGGCGCTCGGCGCGCAATCGGCGACCGCGCAGCAGGGCATCGAGGTGCGCCAGCTCGGCGCAGTGGATCCGTTCGAGGTGGACGGCGGCGGCGCGTTGCCGTCGACCGTCTGGTCTTCGGGCGACGCTGCGGCCCTGCGCGCCGCGCTCACCAGCCTTCCTGACGGTCATGGCGCCGGCTGGTCCAACGGCCCGGCCGCGCGTCTGGCGCTACGCGCGCTCCTGTCCGCCGGCGAACCGCCGGAGGGGGCGGAAGGCGCCTATGATCTGGCCGCCATGCGCGCCGGGCGCGCGCTGTCTGCCGGGCGCGCCCAGCCGGTGCAGCGGCTTCTGGTGCGTACGCCTGCGATCAATGAAAGCCCGGCTTTATCGCGCCTTCTGGTTGAGACCAGCTTTGCGCTGGGCGAGATCAGTGAGGCGTGCCGCGCCGCCGACGCCCTGCTTGAGGGCCGCGATACGCCCTACTGGCTGCGCGCGCGGGCGGCGTGTCTTGCGTTTGACGGCAATTTGCCGGCGGCCGAACTCACCGCCGAGCTCGCCCGCGCCCAGGCGCCGAACCCGGAGTTTGACGCCCTCTTCGAGGCGTTCGTCTTCGGCGACTCGCTTCCAAACAAGAACCCTGTGTCCGGCCTGCAGCTGGCGATCGCCGCGCGCATCGCGCCGGAGACTCGCATCGTGGCGGGCGCCGCTGCGCCGGCCTGGCTGGCGCGTGCGGCGTCTCGCACCGGTCCGCGAATCTCGCTGCCGGACACCCTGCCTGAAGCGCTGGAAGCGGCGGTGAATCTGGAGGGCGCGGACCGGGCCGCCGCGCTGGGCGCGCTGATCGGCCAGGATCTTGATCGCGAAATCGCCGCCGAGGCGCTGGCCATCCGCCTCGCCGACGCCCGTGAGGCGGGCGAGTTTCTTGATGTCGCTTCGGCCTACGGGTCCGAGGTCGCGCGCCTGCCGATCACCGCAGACACGCTGGCCCACGGGGTGATCTTCACCTTCGCGGCGCTGGCCGCTGACGACGTGGTGGCCGCCGACGCCTGGCGTGAGGCGCTGATCGATGGACCGCAGCGGCCGCCGCGCGAGATGGCGATGCAGCCCCCCGCGCCCGTAACGGGGGGCCCCTCCGACATGACCCAGCCGCCCGGCTATTCCGACCCCATGATCGACGAGCCGGACTGGACCCCGCCTGCGGCGCGCCAGATGGTGGCGATCGATTTCGCGCGCGCCGTCGCCGAGGGCCAGATCCAGACCGACGGCTTTGCGGCCCTGATGGGCGCGCGCATTGAAGGCGCCACCCCCGCCCGCCTGTGTCAGGCGGCCGGTCTGGCTGCGTTGGGCGCCGAGGATGACGGCGCGATCCGCGCCGCCATGACCGGGCTTGCGCGCGACAGCGGCGCGCCGGCGCCGGTGCTCGGGCCGATGCTGCTGGCGGGTTCTGCGCAGGCGCTCGGCGAGACCCAGCTGCTGGTCGCCAACGCCCTTGAGCAGGCGCCCGACAGCGCCGAAGTGTGCGCCGCCGCGGCGCTATCGCTGGACCGGGCGGGTCTGCGCGGCGAGGCGCTAAGGCTGATCCTGGAGCAGATTCTGGCGGAGGCGGCGTGAGCGGACGCAGCGTTTCGCTGTTTCTCGACATGATGGCGGCCGAGCGCGGCGCTGCGCAGAACACGCTCGCCGCCTATGCCCGCGACCTGGAGGACGCGTCGCAGCGCCTGGCCTCGCTGGGCGCCGACCTGGACGCTGCGGAGACGCGCGATCTTGAAGCGATGATGGCAGGGATCGCCCGCGACGGACTGTCGGCGGCCACCTCGGCGCGCCGGCTTTCGGCGCTGAAGCGCTTCTACCGGTTTCTTCTGAAAGAGGGCCTGCGCGCCGATGATCCTGCGGCACCGTTATCGGGTCCCACCAAGAACCGCCCCCTGCCCAAAGTCCTCAGCGAAGCCGATGTGGACGCGCTGTTCAATGCAGCGGATTTGATCGAGGCGGAGGCTGGACTGCGTGCTCGTGCGCTTCTGGAGGTGCTCTACGCTGGGGGCCTGCGGGTGAGCGAGCTCGTTACCTTGCCGGTCGCCGCATTTGCGCGGGCCGAGCGCTGCCTCATCGTGAAGGGCAAGGGCGGCAAGGAACGCCTGGTCCCGCTCACCGATGCGGCCATGGACGCGGTGGCGCAGTACAAGGCGGTGCGCGACGCGCATCTGCCGGCCAAAACCGCCGCCTCCCGCAAGGCCGCCGAGCGCGCGCTGTTTCCTTCGCGCACGGCCAAGGCGGGCCATCTCACCCGTGAACGGTTTGCCCAGGTTTTAAAGGATCTCGCCATGGCAGCCGGGCTCGATCCCGACCGGGTCAGCCCGCACGTGGTGCGCCATGCATTCGCGACGCATCTTCTGGCCAATGGCGCGGATTTGCGCAGCGTGCAGATGCTTCTGGGCCATGCCGACGTGTCGACGACCCAGATCTACACCCATGTGCTGGAGGAGCGCCTCACCGCCCTGGTGAATGACGCCCATCCCCTGGCGATAAAAGACTAGGCGGTCTCTTCTTCTTCGTCCGCCGGGGTCATCCCGCGTTCGCCGGCGAGATTCTTCATCGCCTTTTGCAGCTTGTCGAACGCGCGCACCTCGATCTGGCGAATGCGTTCGCGGCTGACGCCATAGACCTGCGCGAGATCTTCCAGGGTCTTGGGCTCCTCGGTGAGGCGGCGCTCCTGGATGATGTGCTTCTCGCGCTCGTTGAGGTCGCCCATGGCCTGCTGCAGCAGGGACATGCGGATGTCGAACTCGTCGGACGTGACCAGCTCGTCTTCGGCGCTCTCGGCGCCGTCATCGGTGAGCCAGTCCTGCCATTCGCTCTCGCTTTCGCTGCGCAGCGGCGCGTTCAGCGAGGCGTCCGGGCCTGACAGGCGCCGGTTCATGGAGATCACCTCGGCATCGGTGACCCCGAGCTTGGTGGCGATGTGCTCCACCTGTTCGGGGCGCAGATCGCCTTCCTCGAGGGCCCGCATCTGGCTCTTCATGCGGCGCAGATTGAAGAACAGCTTCTTCTGGGCGGCGGTCGTGCCCATCTTCACCAGCGACCAGGAGCGCAGGATGTATTCTTGGATCGAGGCGCGGATCCACCACATGGCGTAGGTCGCCAGACGAAAGCCCTTGTCGGGATCGAATTTCTTCACCGCCTGCATCAGGCCCACATTGCCTTCGCTGATGACCTCGGCGACCGGCAGGCCGTAGCCGCGATAGCCCATGGCGATCTTGGCCACCAGGCGCAAATGGGAGGTGACCATCTTGTGGGCGGCCGCGGTGTCTTCATGCTCCTGCCAGCTCTTGGCGAGCATGAACTCCTCGTCCTTTTCCAGCATGGGAAACTTGCGGATCTCCGCAAGATAGCGCGACAGACCGCCTTCCGGCGTGATTGCTGGCATCGGTGCGTTGGCCATGGCGTCCATCTCCCCTGTTTGGCGCCGCCGCATAGCCAAACATAGCGATGCGGCAGTTCCATGTAGGTACTCTATTGCGGCTGTTAAAGCCTCTCACATCGCAGTGAACCGGCGGTGAAGCGATGTGAGAGGCTTTCGCGCAGGTCGATAAGTGCGGCTCATTAGGAAACTCAAACGGGCCGGGGATGTATCCTTGGGGCCTGCGCAGCCGAAGCTCGCGGGCCGCCGGTCAGGTGAGCGCCAGCCAGGCGGTCGCGGCGACAATGCCCACGACCGCACCGATAAAGGCCGATCTGAGCAATACGGCTTTGCCGACTCTGGTGTCAGCGTTGACGACGACTTTGATCATGGTGTCCTCTCCAGAGTCTCGCGCCGCGTCGCCTCATTCGCCGCAGGGCCACCTATTCCGGTTTCGCACGCCTGGCATCGCAATCGAGCCTCACAAAGAGAGTGAAAACTCCTCGGCGCAGGCTCGTCCGCTCAAACTGCGCTGGACCTGCCGGGAAATCAATAAAAAGAGAAATTTCTGCAAGCTCACTCCGGGCCTAGACTGGGATGGCCGGACTTGCCCGGCGCACGCGGGAGGGGTAAGGGCCCGCCATGACAAACATCCACGTCCAGCCCGCCAGCCCCGAAGACGCCGCCGCCGTGGCGCTGGTGGGTGCGGCGACGTTTCTGGAAAGCTATGCCGGGGTGATCGACGGCGCGGCCCTGGTGCGCCATTGCGCGCAGAAGCAGACCGAGGCGGTGTACGCCGCGGCCATCGTCGATCCCGCCCAGCGTCTCTGGCTCGCCCGGCTTGACGGCGCGCCGGTGGGCTATCTCCATCTCACCGCGCCGGACCTGCCTGTGCCGACGCAAGACGGCGATCTGGAGATCAAGCGCATCTACGTGCTCTCGCGCCTGCACGGGACCGGGCTCGGGCGAACCTTGCTGGGCATGGCCGAGGATCATGCGAAGACGGTGGGGGCCCGAACCCTGCTGCTGGGCGTCTACAAGCAGAACCATCGCGCGCTGGGCTTTTACGGCCGCATGGGGTTTGAGAGCGTTGGCGAGCGCGCATTCGACGTGGGCGGCGTGACCTATCACGACTGGGTGCTGGGCAAGGCGGTCTAGCGCATCCTCGTCTTTATGGCGCGGCAGGGGCCCGCACGTCTTCCCTTCCGCCGCGCGCCGCGCCACTCTGCCGCCATGACAGTGCTCTTCATTCACGGCGTTCCCGACACGCACCGTCTCTGGGCGCCGGTCCTTAAATCCCTGCCCGCGGGCGATTACGTCTGTCCGGATCTTCCGGGCTTCGGGCGGGAGATTCCAGAGCGCTTTGACGCCTCAATGGGCGCCTACGCCCTCTGGCTGGCCGGCGAGCTTGAGGCGGCGTGCGAGGCCGCCGGCGGGCCGGTCCACCTGGTGGGCCATGACTGGGGCGGGCTGCTTGTCCAGCGGGTCGCCGGGCTCCATCCCGGCCTTGTGAAATCCTGGTGCGCCGGGGGCGTGGCGATCGACGAGGCGTATGTCTGGCACGCCATCGCACAAATCTGGCAGACGCCGGGCGAGGGCGAGGCGCTTATGGAGGCCATGGACGAGGCCGCCTTTGCGCAGGCGCTAAGCGCCGAGCGCGTTCCCGCCGACCATGCCAGAGAGATGGCCCGCCATGGCGATGCGCTTATGCGCGACTGCATCCTGAAGCTTTACCGCTCCGCCGTGACCATCGGGGTGGACTGGGCGGATTCGCTGGCGGGGCTGAAGCAGGCCGGGCCGGGCCTGGTCTTGTGGGGCGAGCATGATCCTTATGCGGACCCGGCCGTGGGCGAGCGCCTGGCGGCGCGCACCGGCGCGCGCTTTCACCGGTTTGACGGGTCCGGCCACTGGTGGCCCTATGAACGCGCCCAGCTCACCGCAGACCTCTTGAAGTCCCACTGGGAGGCCGCGCCATGAGCGTGGTGCGGCCCCGCGCAGCCGCTGCGTTGTTCGCGCTACTGGCCGCCGCCTGCGCAACGCCGGGGAAGGCCGACATGGGCGCGCCGCTGAACGAATCGGTCATCGCTCAGGCCGACGCCCGCCTGGCGCAGCTTGTCGCCGAGCCCGAAACGCCCAGCCTGGCCGTACCGGGCGCGGTGATCGCCGTGCTCATCGATGGCGAGATCGTCTATGCCGGCGCCGCCGGCGCGGCGATTTTCGACGCTGACGGGCTGACGCCGGCGCGCACCCTGACGCCGGACGCTGGCGTGCGCGCCGCCTCCATGTCCAAGCTCGCCACTGCGCTCGCCGCCGGGGTGCTGGAGGCTGAAGGCCGCCTCGACCTGGACGCCGATATCCGTCCACGCCTCGGGTATGATCCGCGCACCGGCGCAGCCTATGACGAGAGCGTCGGCGCGCCGGTGAGCCTGCGCGCCCTGCTCTCCCACACCTCGGGGATTTGTGATCCGGCTGTGTACTGGGCGCCGCTGGGCGAGACGCTGGAAAGCCTGGTGAGCGGCGGCGCGGCCTGCGCGCACGCTGCGGGCGAGGGCTGGGCCTACGCCAATATAAACTACGCCCTGGCCGCCGAAGTCATGGAGCACGCCGCCGGCGAGCGATTTGATCAGATCGCCGCAACGCGCGTGCTGGCGCCTGCGGGGATCAAGGCCGGGTTCAACTGGTCGGGCGTTTCGGCGCAACGGCGCGCCGCGGGCGCGGCGCTGCACCGGTTTGAAGGCGGGCGTTGGGTCGTGCAGATCGACGGGCCGGAGACGCTGGCCTCGCCGGAACCGGCGATCCTGACAGCGCCCGGCGCGGACCTGTCCGCCTATGAGCCTGGAACCAACGGCACGCTGTTTTCGCCCCAGGGCGGCTTGCGGATCACCGCGCCGGACCTGGCGCGTCTGGCGGCGCTCTTCCTGCCGGGCGGTCAAGGCGCCGATCTCGCCCGGCCGCTGGACATCGCCGGCGGAGAGCCGGAGACCGGCGTGCTCGCCTGGGGCGGCGGCCCCCAACTCCTCACTCCGGGACAGATCGAGGGCCGCCCCGGCCTGATGCTTGTGGGCCATTCCGGCGAAGCTTACGGGCTTTACGGCGGCGCCTGGGCCGATCCTGAACGCGGTGCGGCCATCGCCTTCTTCGTCACCGGCGTGGATCCGGCCGGCGACGCCACGCGCGATCCGCGAAGCGGGCTGACCCATTGGGAGGCTGCGCTCATGGATATCGCACTGGACGTGCTGGACGCGCGCCGCCCGCCGCGCTAGCCCGGCGCTCAATCCGCCCGGGAGCCCGCCATGACCGACGCCTCGCCCTATGACGAAGATCTCGACGTCGCCTCCGCGCTGGACGCGGCGTTCGCCCGCGCCGCCCGCCAGGACACACGCGTCCTTGTGGTGATGGGCGGCGCCTGGTGCCCTGATTGCCGCGTGCTTGACGCCATGATGGGTGCGGACGCCGTGGCGCGGGTCCTCGCCGAGCGCTTCGAGACGGTGAAGTTCTCCGTCGGCCGTTATGACAGGAATCTGGACAGCGTGGAGCGTCTGGGCGCCATGCCGCTCACCGGCGCGCCGGCGGTGCTGGTGTTTACCTCTGCGGGCGAGGCCGTGGGCCGCGCCGACATGTATGCCTGGCGCACCGCGCGCACTCGCCGGCCGAGCGAACTGGCGATCGCCCTGGACGCGCTGTCTCGCGCCGCGCCCGATCCCGCCGACACTGTGTCGACCACTGTTTCCACTCGGGGAGCCCCGCAATGACGACGCTCGCCTATAGCGAACTGCACGCCTTTCCCGACGGGGATCGCCCCCATAGCGGCAATCCGGCGGGCGTGTGCCCCATGGACGCGTTTCTGGACGACGCCGATCTTCTGGGGATCGCCCAGTCCAATAATCTCTCGGAGACCGCCTACCTGACGGCGGGGGCGGAGAAAGACGTCTGGACCCTGCGCTGGTTCACGCCGGGCTGCGAGGTGGATCTGTGCGGCCACGCGACGCTGGCCGCCGGCGCCTATCTGTTCGAGGACGCCCGGGTCGCCGGCGATGTGGCGCGCTTCGACACGCGCTCGGGCCGCCTTGAGGTGCGCCGCGAGGAGGCTGGGCGCTATGCCGTGAACTTTCCCGCCGTGCCCGCCCGCCCCGGCGATGCAGCGCCGGGCGTTGCGGAGGCGATCGGCGTCGCGCCCGCCGAAGTCTTCGAAATCGATCCCATCCATGGCGCGCGCTATCAGATGTTCGTCTATGGCGACGAGGCTGAGATCGCCGGGCTGACGCCGGATTTCTCGGCGTTGAAACGCACCGGCGTGAACGTACTCGCCACCGCCAGAGGCGAGAGCGCGGACGTGGTCTCGCGCTTCTTCTGTCCGGACGCCGGCATCGATGAAGACCCGGTCACCGGCTCGGCCCATTGCACGCTTGCGCCGTTCTGGGCCGGGCGCCTGGGCCGCGCCGAGCTGTCCGCCCGCCAGATCGGCCCGCGCCCCGGCGCTCTGGTCATGCGCGCCGAGGCGGAGAACCGCGTCACGCTTCTGGGCGCGGCGAAGCGCTATCTCGACGGCGTGATCCGGCTATAGCCGTGAGGGGAGCGGCGCGCCGTACCGGCCCGTGCAGGCCATCGACGCGGAGCGCGTGCGCCCTGGCCGTCCTGACCTCGATCATCCGGCTGATCGGTCTTGTGGTCACGGCGCTGGCGGGCCTGAGCGGCGCAGCGTCTGCGGCGCAGCCCATCGGTCCGGGCTGGACGCCGGCGATCTTCGGCGTCGACGACCGCCAGCCCAGAGACACCAGCGTTTTTCCCTGGAGCGTCATCGGTGAGCTGCGCTTTGAGGACGGGGCGGGGTGTTCGGGCGCGCTGATCGCCGAGGACGTGGTGCTCACCGCCGCCCATTGCGTCATCGCCGACGGCGATTCAGGCGTTTCCGGCCGCTTCCTCACGGCGCGCGATCTACCGGGCGGCCCGCTGGAGGCGCGGCTGGTGGAGGCCCATGTCCTCGACGGGGTGGAGCGCGGCGGCGATGTGGGCGCGACGCTGATAAGAAACGGCGACTGGGCGCTGGTGCGCCTGGACCGGCCGCTGGGCGCGGAGCTGGGATATCTGCCGGTGGAGGCGGCGGTGGACAATCGCCCGCGCCGGCCCGATTTCATCGGCGCGCTGGCCATGGTGCTGGTGGCGGCCATCGCCGCGGCGGCCAGCAGCGGACGCTCGCGCCTTGTGCTGGCCGCGCTCTCCGGGTTGGGCGTGGTGATCCTCGTCGCCTTCGGCGTGCGCATGGCGATCGCCACCGACTGGCGGGCCGTTCCGGTGACGCAGGCCGGCTATTCGGTGGACACCGGGTCTGCTCTGACCGGGGTGGAGTTCTGTAATATTCTGCGGTTCCGGCCGTCGGGGCTGATCGAGCACGATTGCGACATCGCCAACGGCGATTCAGGCTCGCCGCTTCTGGTGCGGCGCGGGCCGGACTGGGCGGTCATCGCGGTGGTGTCCTACACCTCATACCGCCCCGGCGGCGCCCCGCGCGCCTTCGCCACGGCGGCCAGCGCGGTTCCCGAGCCCGCCCGCGCCCTTGGCGCGGACGCACCCGGAGCTGGAGCCGGCGCCGGGGCCGGAGTTGGGGCCGATTAGGGCCCTAGAACCGGAACTCGAAGCGGACGCCGGATCGGCCCTGATAGCCGCGGCGGTCATGGCCGTATCCGCGGCCGCCATACTGGACATGGACGGGAATCGCGCCCCAGCGGGTCTGGGCGTAATAGCGGTTCGAGCGGTGGTCCCAGTACGCGACGTCAGGGCGCAGCCGGTCGCCGGTGCGGCCCGCGACCGCCTCGCGGCGGCTGGGTACATAGTCCCAGGCGCGCGGCGGGCAGTCGAGCACCCGGCGGTCGCGGCGATCCTCGATCCGGTCGCGGCGGCCCTGGGTGCGGCGCGCGTCACGGCGGTCTTCGCGAAGATCCGGGCAGGCGGCGGCGTTGACCACGAAATAGCCTTCCGGCCCGTTCCAGCGGCCCCCGCGTCCGTAATCATACCAGTCATGGGACTGGGCACGATGCTGGCCGCGGTGCTGGGCTTCGGCGCTGGTGGGCAGGGCGGTGAGCGTGAGAGCGGCGAGGCCGGCGGCCGCCGCCAGTTTTGCAAGCAGGGACATGGCGTCCTCCAAATGGCGGCGCAGACGATCTGCGCCTTATGCCGGACACCTTGCAGGACCGCGCCTGAACGCGTGCTGGGCGCCGGCTTCATCTGGGGTTCAGCTTGATGAATGCACAAAAGGAAACGCCGCCGGCGAGGGGGCCGGCGGCGTTCGCATGCGCCTCTTGAGTTGAGGATGCGTGCCGTATCCGGCGAGGCGCAACCCGCAATCGTCGAATGAGGGGAAACTCCGATTGCGGAATATTAATATGCGCCGAGTCGCGCCGCTTCACAAGCACCGGTTCGCTGTCCGTGGCGAAGGTGCGTCGCTCTGGCGCGACCGCACGCACCGCGCTAGCGTTTCACGACCGGGGGAGGACCATGATGCACCGTTTCTTGATTTCGATTTTCGCCGTGCTGCTGCTCGCTGGCGCTGCCGGCGCCGCACATGCACAAGAGACTCGGCTGGCTCTGCCGCCCGGTTTTGACGCCGGGCCCGGCGCGCGCGATTACGCCCGCCTTCTTCAGGCGATCAAGAAGCCCGGCGGTCCCGCTGGCGTTGGCGGCGACGATAGCTGCCAATTCGCCAATGACGGCGAATGCGACGAGCCGGGCTCGGGCACCGGCGCTTGCCGCGCCGGCACCGATTATTCCGATTGCTGGCGCATTCTGTCCGGCCAGGAAGACGATAGCTGCGAGTGGGCGCGCGACAATGAGTGCGACGAGCCGGGCTTCGGCACCGGTGCGTGCACCCAGGGAACCGACCTCACCGATTGCGGCGATGTCAGCCATATGCGCTTTCAGAACGACAGCTGCACGCTGGCGTTCAACGGTGTGTGCGACCAGCCTGGCGAGGGCACTGGCCGCTGCGAGGCGCGCACAGACCGCTCAGATTGCGGCGGGCGCGATCGCCCGCTGACCATCAACGACCATTTCTTCGGCCGCGACGACCGGGTGCTCATGGACACCGCGGCCTTTCCCTGGCGCGTGATCGGGCGGGTGAATTTTGAGTCCGGCGGCAGCTGTACCGCCAGCCTCGTGGCGCGCGACGTGCTGATCACGGCGGCCCACTGCATTTCCGAAGAGGGGGTCATCAACGCCGCCGGCGAGTTTCTCACCGGGGACGCCCTGTCCGGCGGGACGCGCCGCGCCCGGGTGATTGATTTCTACATGGACCGCGACTGGGACGAGGCCCGGTTCAGCGACGGCGATGATCTGGACGGGACCGACTGGGCGCTCCTGCGCATCGACCAGCCGCTGGGCGATGAGCTGGGTCATCTGGGCGTGTTCGCGCTGGGCGCCGACCGGCGCGCGGCGAGCCGGGCGCGCCTGCTTCAGGCGGGTTACTCCTGGGACACCGGGGATAATCTTTCCGGCAATATGGACTGCGGCGTGGTGGAGTTGGGGCGCGACAACACGCTTTCCCATGACTGCGACACCACGCGCGGGGATTCCGGTTCGCCCTTCATGGTGGAGACCGAAAGCGGATACGCGGTGGTGGCCACCGATTCCAATTTCCGCTCCAACCCGGACGGGCCGTTCATCTATATCGCGGCGCGCTCCGATCGCTGGATCGGCGATCTGCCCGCGTTCGCGCGCGGAGATCTCGGAGCCGGCGGCGTGCGCCCGCGCGGACCGGGCAAGCCCGGCCCGCTGACTCCGATCAAGCTCGAAAACTAGAGGGAATCGCGCTGGCGAGGCTCGCGCTCCGGCCATGTGGTCTGGAGCGCGATTTGCCCCTAACCCTGTGTCCCGCTTTCGACGCGCGGCCTAGAACAGCCGGACGATGGAGATGTCGGTGCGACTGTCCTCGTTCTCAAAGCCGGGCTCGGGCTCGAACTCGTAGCTATAGCGATAGCTCAGCGCCAGCGACCACAGCTCGCCAAGCGCGGTGTCCAGCTTGAAAAGCTGTTCGGCGCGGGAGTTTTCCGAGACCAGCGCGCTGGTGTCCGAGGTGAAGCGGATCGGTTCCGACAGCTGCCACTCGAAATCGGAGGACAGCTCAAGGGCCGGATCGGTCATCGTCTGGCCGGTCGCGTCTTGCACGATGCGCGCGCCGGGGCCGGCGCGCAGGACCCAGGCGCGCTCTGGCCGGTCCAGGATGCGATAGCCCGTACCGGCGCCCAGAAAGGCCGTAAAGTCATAGCCGGACAGGGCGTCCTTGGTGTAATCGCCGTTGACGTAGAAGGTCCAGCGCTCGCCCGCCTCGCGTTCGCCGCGCGCTTCAAGATCAAGCTCGTCGCGGCCCACCGCCCCGTCGACTTCGGAATAGGCGTAGGACACCGCGCCCTCAAAGCCCCAGCGGGCCAGCGCGCGCTCCACCGAGAGCCCCACCGTGTAGTCCTGGCGATCCGAATTGCCGCTGTCGAAGCGAACGCCCAGCTCGGCGCGGCCCTCCCACAGCTCGCTCTCTCCCGATGCGACATTGCGCGCCGCAGCCAGCGGCGCGGCTGCCACACGCTCGGCCAGGCCCGCCGCTTCGGCCTCGGCGGCGCCGGCGCCGGCGTCGGCGACAGGACCCGTCACTGGGCCAGTCACGGGACCGGTCATGGCGTCACCGGCGGGCATGCCGAGAACCGCGCGCGCCTGGGCGCCGCGCTCGCCGCTGATCGCGGCCGCGGCCGCAGCCACATCCGCGGGATCGCGGGCCAGCGCGATCACCCGCACCGCATCGGAAAAATCGTCCTCGCTCTGGCTGTCATGGGCCGCCGCCAGAAGTGCGGACAGCGGCTCGGGAAGCGCCTCCTGGGCGAACGCAACCGGGCTGAGGAGCGTTAGGGTGATGACGATGTAGATCAGGCGCATTTGATTTTTCCCGCGTCGCGTCGCATGCAAGGGCCGAAAGCGGGGCAGACCGCTCCGCGCCGAGGGCATATAACCCGGAGTAGACGATGAGCGAACCCGCCTATGACCGCTACGCCGAAACTGATCCGCTGATCCCCGAATGGGCTGCGCCGGTCTACCTGGCCGTGTCCGCCATTGCGGCCGTGATCTATCTGGGGCTCGATCTGGTGTTCGCCACCTTGCCCGGTCTTGCGCTCACCAAGGCGCTGGGCGTGGGGCTTCTGGCCGCCTACGCCGCGTTTTCGCGCGCGCCGGCGTTGGCGCTGGCGCTGATCCTGTCCACCTGCGGGGATTATGCTCTGGCCATGGAGCCTCAGCGCACCCAGGCCGGGATGGGCTTCTTTGCGGGCGCCCACCTTGTCTATATCGCCATCTTCGCTATGGCGCTGGCCCGTCACGGGGTGCGCAAGGACGGGCTGATCCTGACCCTGGCGCTGGCGGCCTACGGCGTCGCCATGTGGCTGTGGCTGAGCCCCGGCATGGGCGATCTGACCCTCATGGCGAGCGGATACCTGGGGGTGATCCTGGTCATGGCCGCGCTGGCCGCTCTGGTGAATGGGCCGCGCCTGATCACGCTGGGCGCGCTTTTATTCGTGGTGTCGGATTCCATCCTGGCCGCGGGCTGGTTTCGCGGGCTGGATGTAAGCTGGATGGTGGATATCGACGGCGCGCTAGTGTGGATCACCTATTACGGCGCCCAGGTCGCTCTTGCGGTGGGGGTTGTCGGGCTTAAGGCCCAGCATACCGGCGCCCCGCCGGAGGAGGAGCAGGGCCTTTAGGAGGTGGGGCTTGCGGCCCGGTCTCTTCGGGGCCGGGCGCTAGAGGCCGTCCTTGAACCAGTCGGCGAGATGGTCGACGAACAGGCGCACCCGGTGGGCGAGATAGCGATTGGACGGAAAAACCGCCCACAGATCGCGGTGATCCGGCGCCCAGTCGGTCAGGATTTCGCGGCATCGCCCGTCCGCCAGCATATCCTTGGCCGCCCAGGCCGGCGAGCAGGCGATCCCGGCGCCCGCGCAGGCCGCCGCGACAGAGGCGCGCGCCCCGTTCAGGCTGAGCCGTCCGGCGACCTTGGCCTCGACGCTATCCGCTCCGTGGGTGAATTTCCACAGATTGGGCGCCGGCTTGTTACGGTCGATGATGCAGGCGTGCCGGGCCAGCTCGCCGGGATGCTGCGGCTCGCCGTGGCGCTCCAGATACGCCGGGCTGGCCACAACGCTCATGGGCGCGTCCGCCAGGCGCTTCGCGATCAGGCTTGAATCATTGAGATGGCCCAGGCGCACCGCCAGGTCATAGCCCTCGTCCACCAGATCCACCATGCGGTCCGCGAGCTCCAGGCGCACCTCCACATGGGGCCAGCGCTCGAGGAAGGCGGTGACTGGCTCCACAAGGCGATTGGCCCCGAAATCCACCGGCGCGGAGATGCGCAAGACCCCCGCCGCGGCCGCCTGATCGGCCACCAGCCCGTTTTCGATTGCTTCATATTCAGCGATCCAGGGACGCACCCGGTCCAGCAAAGCGCGGCCGGCGTCGGTCAGTCGGACAGAGCGGGTGGTGCGCTCCAGCAGCCGCGCCTGCACGCGGTCCTCAAGGGCGGCGATCTGCTTGGACGCCGCGCCGGGGGTGAGGCCCAGCCGGTCGGCGGCGCGCGTGAAGCTTTCCAGCTCGGCGACGGCCGTGAAGAGGCGAAACGCGTCGATGCGGTCCATAAGGTCTGACCCTGAAGACAATGTGAGTGTCCCTAGTTAACCGTGATCGGATGAAACGTCACGGTGTTTAGCTGACCCCATGGGCTCGCCTGCAGCGTGCAGCCTGAGCCTGGCGCAAGGCGGAACGGGTTGCGCGGCTCCGACGGCGACGTTATAGAGTAACACTCAGGACGCTATATTATAACATAACGGGGCCTGCCATCATGATCCGCCGCGCTGTTTCGCCTTCCGCCCGCCGCCTGCGCCTGTTGAGCGCCGCCAGCTTCGCCGCACTGGTCTCCGCACCCGCCTTCGCCGAGGCCCATCCCGACGTCATCACCGTCACCTCCAGCCCGATCCGGGTGGATAACCGCTCAAGCGCCAGTGGAGTCACGGTGATCGGCGAAGACCAGCTGGTGCGAGATCTCAACGGCAATCTCGCCGATACGCTGGAGCGCACGCCGGGGGTCACCACCACCTATTTCGGGCCCGCTTCGGGCCGCCCCATCGTGCGCGGCCTCGGCGCGGAGCGCGTGCGCGTGCTGATCAACGGCCTCGGCGGGCTGGACGCCTCGGCCTCGAGCCCGGACCATGCGGTGTCGTCTGAGGTGCTGGGCGCGCAAGCGATCGAAGTGCTGCGCGGCCCGGCCGCGATCGCGTTTGGCGGCGGCGCCGTGGGCGGCGTGGTCAATATCCTGGACGGCAGGGTTCCCACCGCTCCGGTGGACGGCGCGGTCGATGGTTTTGTGTATCTGGGCGCGACCAGCGTCGATGACGGCTCGCAGGCCGCAGGCCGTGTGACCGGCGGTGTCGGGCCCATTGTCCTGCAGGGTGATTATGTGCGCCGCGAGGCCGGCGGGTTCGAGATCCCCGGATTCGCCGAATCTGAAGCCGAGCGCGCCGAGCACCATGGCGAAGACGACGAGCACGAGGACGAGGAGCCGGCCTTCGGCTCGGTGGAGGGCGGCTTCTTCACCTTCGAGAGCGCCTCGGCCGGCGCCTCACTGGTTCAGGACTGGGGCTATGTCGGCCTGTCGGTGAAGGATGTCGACGCCCAATATGGCCTGCCTGGTCATTCCCACGCCCATGGCGAGGAGGAGGATCATGGGCACGATCATGATGACGATAATGGAGCCGTGCACGACGACGACCATGATGACCACGCCCATGAAGACGAGGGCGTTCCGGTACTGGTCATGGAGCAGACCCGCATCGATCTGCGCGGCGAAATCGAGCGAGAAGGCTTTCTCAATCGTATCCGCTTCGCCTTTGCCCATTCCGACTACGGCCACGTCGAGCTGGAAGGCGATGAAATCGGCACGCTGTTCGATGTGGAGGGCGTCGAGGGCCGTGTGGAACTGGCCCACGACCATGGCGGCGCCCGCCAGGGCGCCTGGGGGGTCAATGCCTTCGCCCGCGATTTTGAGGCCAGCGGCGATGAAGCTTATATCGAGCCCGTGACGACCCAGGACTGGGGCGCCTTCGCCACCGAGCGCTGGGATTATGAGTCCTGGGGCTTTGAAGCTGGCGCGCGCCTGGAGACCCGCAAACTCAACGGCCTGCGCGCCGAGCGGCGCTTTGACACTGTGTCGGCCTCCGGCTCGCTGTTTGCGCGCCCGGCGGAACCCTGGTTCCTGGCCGCCAGCCTGTCGCGCACCGAGCGCGCGCCCAGCGATGTGGAGGTCTTCGCCTTCGGCCCCCACGCCGCCACGCAGAGCTTTGAGGTGGGTAATCTCAACCTGGAAAAGGAGACCGCCTGGTCCGTGGAGGGTCGGGCCCGCTATGAGATCGACCGTCTCTTTGCGGAGCTGGACGTGTTCTACGCCGATTATGACGGCTTTATCGGCCTCTTCCCCAGCGGCGCCGAAGAGGACGGGTTTGACGTGTTCGAATACCGCCAGGAAGACGCAAGGCTTTACGGCTTCGAGCTTTATGGCGAGTCCGAAATCGCCGAGATCGCCGGCTTCCAGCTCATCGCCGAAGCCGGGCTTGATTATGTGCGCGCCGAAACCGACGCCGCTGGAAACCTGCCGCGCATCCCGCCGCTCTCAGCCAATCTCGCTCTTGTGGCCGAGCGCGGGATCTGGTCCGCGCGCGCCGAAACCCGGCTTGTGGCCGAGCAGGACGACACCGCCGATTTCGAAACGTCGACGCGGGGCTACGCCCTCGTCAACGCCGATCTGGTGGTGACACCGTTCGACGCGCGCGACGTGTCGCTGATCCTCGGCGTGCGCAACATCACCGACGAGGAGGCGCGGGTGCATTCCAGCTTCCTGAAAGACCAGATCCCGCTGCCCGGCCGCAATGTTCGCATGGCGATCCGGGCCGCGTTCTAGGCTGATCTGCCGGCGCTCCTTTTAGCGGGTCTGAGAGAGCGCCGTCGCCCGCGTCCAAAATTGACGTTGACGTGAACGTCAACTTCGCTAGTTTCGCGTCCATGACGAACATCACCAAGCTGGCGCCTGCGGAGCACACGATCCGCGAACTCGCGGACCGGTTCGACGTAACCGCGCGAACCCTGCGCTTTTATGAGCAAAAAGGCCTGCTGAATCCGAAACGGCGCGGCGCCACCCGCATCTACAGCGCCGCAGACGCCGCCCGCCTGGACCTGATCCTGCGCGGCCGCCGGGTCGGCTTTACGCTCGAAGAAATCAAGGAGATGCAGGAGCTTGAGCGCCTCGATGAGGGCTCGCGCATGCATATGGAATCCACGCTCAACCGGTTTAACGACCGCATCGCGACGCTGGAGCGCCAGCGCGCTGACATCGAGCACGCGCTCGCCGAGCTCAAAGCGGGGTGCTCCTGGCTTGAAGAACGCATCGCTGACCGTGATCCGCCCGAAGACATCAAGCGCCGCGCCCGCGCCTTCGAAGCGCTTGCGGCGGCGCGCCTCAATGACTGGACTGAAGGGGCGAGCGAATAATGCGTGACGCTTTCGCGAACCCCCGCCTGTTTTCCTCGACGCAGACCGTTTTGCACGGTTTGCTTCTTTCCTGATCCCGGACCCTCCACGGAGTTTGATCCATGCCCTCCTATACCGCCCCGGTCAAAGACCAGCTTTTCGTCCTGAATGACGTTCTGAACGTCCAGCAGTACAACAACGTGCCCGGCTTCGCCGACGCGACGTCCGACATCGTAAGCGCCGTCCTCGAGGAGGGGGGCAAGTTCTGCGAGAACGTGCTCTACCCGCTCAACAAGGCCGGCGACCGTGAAGGCTGCTCGCTGAAGGACGGCGAGGTCACGACCCCGGCTGGCTTCAAGAACGCCTACAAACAGATGACCGAAGGCGGCTGGACCGCGCTGTCGGGCGACACCAAGTACGGCGGACAGGGTCTGCCGGCCTATCTGAACCTGGCGTTCAACGAAATGGTCACCAGCTCCAACATGGCGTTCGGCATGTATCCGGGCCTGACCGGCGGCGCCGCGCACGCGATCCATATCGGCGGTTCCGACGCGCAGAAAGAGATGTATCTGCCCAAGATGATCTCGGGCGAGTGGTCGGGCACCATGAACCTGACCGAGCCCCATTGCGGCACCGATCTGGGCATGCTGCGCACCAAGGCGGTCCCCAATGGCGACGGCTCCTACGCCGTCACCGGCCAGAAGATCTGGATCTCGGCGGGCGAGCACGACATGTCCGGCAACATCATCCACCTGGTGCTCGCGCGCATCGAAGGCGCGCCGGCCGGTGTGAAGGGCATCTCGCTCTTCGTGGTGCCGAAATTCCTGCCGGACGAAAACGGCGAGCCGGGCGAGCGCAACGATCTGGTCTGCGGCGGCCTGGAAGAGAAGATGGGCATCCACGGCAACGCCACCTGCGTGATGAACTATGACGGCGCCAAGGGCTGGCTTGTGGGCGATGAGAACAAGGGTCTGCGCACCATGTTCATCATGATGAACGAGGCGCGCCTGGGGGTCGGCCTGCAGGGCCTCGGCCTGGCCGAAATCGCTTACCAGTACTCGCTGGCCTTCGCCAAGGATCGCATCCAGGGCCGCTCCCTGACCGGACCGAAATACCCCGAAGACCAGGCCGATCCGATCATCGTGCACCCCGATGTGCGCCGCATGCTGATGAACCAGAAAGTCTTCGTGGAGGGGGCACGCGCGCTGGCGCTGTGGACCGCGCTTCACGGCGATCTGGAGCACAAGTCCGAGGACGACGCCACGCGCGAAAAGTCCGGCGACTACATGGCGCTGCTCACCCCGGTGATCAAAGGCTATCTCACAGACAAGGGCTATGACTGCGTGTCCGAGGGCCTGCAGGTCCATGGCGGCTCGGGCTTCACTGCCGAGTGGGGCATCGAACAGACCCTGCGCGATGCGCGCATCACGCTGATCTATGAAGGCACGAACGGCATTCAGGCGCTGGACCTGGTGGGCCGCAAGCTGGCCATGGCCGGCATGCGTCCGATCAACACCTTCTTCGGCGAGCTGGACGAGTTCATCGCCGAGAACGAAGGCGACGCTGATCTAAAGGCCTCCATCGAGGGCTTGAAGAGCGTGAAGGCCAAGCTTCAAAAAGCCACCAACTGGCTGGTTGAGAAGGGCCTTGAGAACTTCGACAACGCCGGTGCGGCCTCGACCGACTACATGCACCTCTTCGGCCTGACCTGCATGGCCTACATGTGGGCGAAGATGGCCAAGACGGCGAATGCGAAGATCAAGGAAGGCGCTTCTGATCCGATCTACGCGTCCAAGCAGGTTTGCGCGAAATACTTCGTCGAGCGCTGGCTGCCGCTGGCCGACGCCCATCTGGCCCGCGTTGAAAGCGGCGCGGACACGATGATGGCGCTGGACGCCGACGCGTTCTGAGACTGATCGAAACCCCGTCCGCGCCCGGCGCGGGCGGGGTTTTCGCAAGACTATACCGGAGGAGACCCAGATGACCGCTCAAGTGCTCAACGTCCCGCGGCCTGAATGGCTGGACCAGGAAGACGTCAACATCTTCGAAGGCGCCGTGCGCGGCTTCGTGGAGAAGGAATGCCTGCCCCACACCGAACGCTGGGAGAAGGAAGGCGTTGTCGACCGCGATGTCTGGACCAAGGCGGGCGAAGCCGGCCTTCTGTGCCCTGCCTGCCCCGAGGAATACGGCGGCGCGGGCGGCGACTGGCGCCATGACTACGTGTTCCACATGGCCACCACCGAGGCCGGCGTGGAAGGCTGGGGCGCCTCGCTGCACAACTCCATCGTGGGCCCGTATGTCTGGCATTACGGCTCGGAAGAGCAGAAGAAGAAAATCCTGCCCAAGCTGGTGTCCGGCGAATATGTCGGCGCCATCGCCATGTCCGAACCCGGCGCCGGCTCCGACCTGCAGGGCGTGAAGACCACCGCGGTCAAGGACGGCAACGGCTACCGCATCAACGGCTCGAAGACCTTCATCACCAATGGCGGCACCGCCAACTTCATCGTGGTGGTCGCCAAGACCGACCCCAAGGCCGGCGCCAAGGGCACGACGCTGTTCCTGGTGGAGACCGACGAGGTGGAAGGCTTCCGCCGCGGGCGCAATCTCGACAAGGTCGGCATGAAGTCCCAGGACACCGCCGAGCTGTTCTTTGAAGACATGTGGGTGCCCGCCGAGGCGCGCCTGGGCCAGGAAGAAGGCCAGGGCTTCATTCAGCTCATGGAGCAGCTGCCCCAGGAACGCCTGCAGATCGCGGTTCAGGGCGTCGGCATGATGAAGCGCGCGCTTCACGAGACCATCGCCTACGTCAAGGAGCGCAAGGCGTTCGGAAAATCCATCATCGAATTCCAGAACACCCAGTTCAAGCTGGCCGAGCTTAAGACCAAGGCGACCATCGCCGAGGTGTTCTGCCAGCACTGCTCGGATCTTCTGATCAAGGGTCAGCTGGATGCGGCCACCGCCTCCATGGCGAAATACTGGGTCACCGACATCCAGTGCGAGCTGATCGACGAATGCGTCCAGCTCCATGGCGGCTACGGCTACATGAACGAGTATCCGATCGCCCGCATGTTCCGTGACGCCCGCGTCCAGCGCATCTACGGCGGAACCAATGAAATCATGAAGCTCCTCATCGCGCGGACGCTTTAACAGCCTGACCCCTCTAAGGGAGGAAACCCCATGACCGAAGCTTACATCTATGACTCCGTGCGCACCCCGCGCGGCAAGGGCAAGAAGAACGGCACGCTGCACGAAATCACCGCGCTGCAGCTGGCCACCCAGCAGCTGGAAGCGATCCGCGATCGCAACGGGCTGGACACGTCCTTCATCGACGATGTCATCCTGGGCTGCGTCTCGCCGGTGGGCGAGCAGGGCGCCGACATCGCCCGCGCCGCCGCGCTGAACGCCGGCTATAACGAGACCGTCTCCGGTTTCCAGGTGAACCGCTTCTGCGCCTCCGGCCTTGAGGCCACCAATCTGGCGGCCGCGAAGGTCATGTCCGGCGAGGCCGACATGGCCATCGGCGGCGGCGTGGAGGCCATGAGCCGCGTGCCCATGGGCTCCGACGGCGGCGCCATGGTCGTCGACCCGGAAATGGCGTTCGACCACTATTTCGTGCCGCAGGGCGTTTCGGCCGATCTCATCGCGTCGAAATACGGCTATAGCCGCGACGATGTGGACGCCTACGCCGTGGAGTCCCAGAACCGCGCCGAGAAGGCTTGGAAAGAGCGCCGCTTCGACAAGTCCATCGTGCCGGTGAAAAACCAGCTGGGCCTGATGCAGCTCGATCACGACGAGTACATGCGCCCGGGCACCGACATGCAGTCGCTGGCCAGCCTCAAGCCGGCCTTCGAGGCGCTCTCCGCGATGATCGGCCTGGATAAGGTCGCCATCCAGAAATATCCGGATGTGGAGCGCATCAACTTCGTGCACCACGCCGGCAACTCGAGCGGCATCGTTGACGGCGCGGCCGCCATCCTTGTGGGCTCCAAGGAGATGGGCGAGAAGCTGGGCCTGAAGCCCCGTGCGCGCATCCGCTCCATGGCTTCCATCGGCTCTGAACCCACCATCATGCTCACCGGCCCGGCGCCGTCAGCGCGCAAGGCGCTGAAGAAAGCCGGGATGAGCCCGTCCGACATCGATCTTTATGAGATGAACGAGGCGTTCGCCGCCGTGGTTCTGCGCTTCATGGAAGATCTCGGCGTTGATCACTCCAAGACCAACGTCAATGGCGGCGCCATCGCCATGGGCCACCCGCTGGGAGCCACCGGCGCGATGATCCTCGGCACGATCCTGGACGAGCTGGAACGCACCGGCAAAGGCACCGGCCTCGCCACGCTCTGCGTCGGCGGCGGCATGGGCACGGCCACCATCATCGAGCGCATCTGATCCCATGGAGGACCCCAAGCTCGTACAGGACAAGGAAGAGGGCGCCAACATGTTGGCCCTGGGACTGCCCATCGGACTGCCGCTCGGCATTGCCTTGGGTCTGGCGCTGGGCCTGGCGCTCTCGAACATCCCTGTCGGCGTTGCGCTTGGGGTCGGAACCGGGATGGCGTTCAGCGTCGCGATTGGCGCTGCCCGTCTCAAAAATCAGAAGCAGAAAGATAACGACCGATCGGACCCGTCCGATGGAGGAGCAAAATCATGAGCTACACTCACTTCAAATTTGACGTCGATGGTGACGGGATCGCCCTGATCACCTTCGACTCCCCGAAAGTTTCGATGAACGTCCTGTCCAACGCCGTGATGGCGGAGATGGGCGACATGGTTTCCAAGATCGCCAGTGATGACGCCATCAAGGGCGCGGTGATCACCTCGGGCAAGAAAGCCTTCTGCGCCGGTGCGGACCTTTCCGAACTGGGCGGCGGCATGGCCGAGCTGGACGGCCTCTCCGAGGACGAAGCCAAGACCAAGCTGTTTGAAACCGCCTACCGCCTGAACCAGTCGCTTCGCGCGCTGGAGACCTGCGGCAAGCCGATCGCGGCGGCCATCAACGGCCTGGCGCTGGGCGGCGGCTTCGAGGTGACGCTGGCCTGCCATTACCGCGTCATGGCGAGCGATGTCGGCGCCAAGCTGGGCCTGCCGGAAAGCCTTGTGGGCGTTCTGCCCGGCGGCGGCGGCACCCAGCGTCTGCCGCGCCTGGTGGGCGTCATGAACGCCGCACCGATCATGCTGCAAGGCAAGCAGTTCGACGCTGAAACCGCGAAAGCGCAAGGCGCCGTTCACGAGATCGCGCCCCTGGCCGAGATCATCGACAAGGCCAAGGAACTGGTGAAAGCCGATCCCATGGGCGCCAAGCAGCCCTGGGACCAGGACAAGTTCAAGCTCCCCGGCGGCGGCCCCTATCACCCCGCCGGCATGCAGGTTTTCGCCGCGGCCTCGCCGATGCTCCTGAAAGAGACCTACGGCAATTATCCGGCCCAGCGCTACATCCTGTCCTGCGTCTATGAAGGCCTGCAGGTCCCCATGGACGCCGCGCTGCGCATTGAGAGCCGCTATTTCACCAAGCTTTTGATGCGTCCGGAAAGCCGGAACATGATCCGCTCACTCTTCCTGTCCAAGCAGGCGCTGGAGAAGGGCGCGCGCCGCCCCGCCGGCCAGAGCAAAGGCGAGGTCAAGAAGATCGCCGTCATCGGCGCCGGCTTCATGGGCGCGGGCGTCGCCACGGTGTCAGCCCAGGCCGGCATCCAGGTGATCCTCATCGACGCCGACCAGGAAGGCGCCGACAAGGGCAAGGCCCATGTGGCCGCCCACTTCGCCAAGGGCGTCAAGCGCGGCAAGGTCACCCAGGAGTCAGCCGATCAGAAGACGGCTCTGGTCACCGCCACGACCGACTATTCGCTTCTGAAAGATGTTGATCTGGTCGTGGAGGCGGTGTTCGAGAACTCCGAGCTGAAGCACAAGATCACCAAGATGGCCGAGGAGCATATGCCCAAGGACGCCATCTTCGGCTCCAATACCTCCACCATCCCGATCTCCTCGCTGGCGGAAGCCTCCTCGCGGCCGGAGAACTTCATCGGCGTGCACTTCTTCTCGCCGGTGGAAAAGATGATGCTGGTGGAGCTCATCGTCGGCGACAAGACCGGTGACAAGGCGATCTCGCTGGCCCTGGATTTCGTGGCGAAGATCAAGAAGACCCCGATCGTGGTGTCCGACACGCGCGGCTTCTACGCCAATCGCTGCGTCATGCGCTATATCGAGCAGGGCATGTATCTGCTCACCGAAGGCGTGAAGCCGGCCCTGATCGAAAACGCCGCCAAGATGGCCGGCATGCCGGTGGGTCCGCTCTCCCTGCAGGACGAGGTCGCCATTGATCTCGGCTACAAGGTGCTGCAGCAGACCAAGAAGGATCTCGGGTCTGAATTCGAGGACACCCCGAACGCCGAAGTCATCGAGAAGATGTATGAGCTCGGCCGCTACGGGCGGAAGAACAAGAAGGGCTTCTACGTCTATTCCGACGACGGCAAGCGCCTCTGGGACGAGCTGGGTCAGTTCGCTCCGAACGGCAAGCTGGCGGAAGACCAGCCCTCGGTCGAGGAGATCAAGGACCGCATCCTCTACGCCCAGGCCATCGAGGCCGCGCGCACCATGGAGGAGAACATCGTCGCCGATCCGCGCGAAGCCGATGTCGGCTCGATCCTGGCCTGGGGCTTTGCGCCCTATACCGGCGGGGTCCTGTCCTACATCGACACCATCGGTGCGGCGCACTTCGTCAAGCGCGCCGACGAACTGAAAGCCAAGTACGGCAAGCCGTTCGAAGTCCCGCAATTGCTCCGCGACATGGCGAGCAAGAACGAAACTTTCTACGGCCGCTTCAAGCCGGCCAAAGCGGCGTAACACCCGCTTTCACCGCCTGACAAAGAGCCCCGGCGCGAGCAATCGCGCCGGGGTTTTTTGTGTTTTCAGGGCGGGCGCACATCAAGCTAATCGAGATTAGCGACGCCACTCTGCGGGTCTGCTAGCGGTCGACCGTGCCTGGACCTTCGAGGTCTCGCTGTTGCGATCCTTAAAGTCCCCCTGATCGCGATCCTTGTGACAGGTCTGGCGCGATGTCCCGTAGGAGAGAACCATGGCTGCGAAGTTTGAAATCCTGAAGCAGAGTGACGGCCAGTACTACTGGCGGTTCAAAGGCGGAAACGGTGAGATTGTCTGCCATTCCGAGGGCTACACCACAAAGGCCTCCGCCCAGACGGGGATCGACTCGGTGAAGACCAACGCCGCATCCGCCGCTGTCGACGACAAGACCGTTTAGGCGAGTCTGCGCCCGGCGCGCCAGTGATGCGGGGCCCCTTGTGGCGCGCCCGCGACGGAACTCCAGTGCGCTCCGGCTGGTTGTTCAGGAAGCAATTATCAGGAGGAGCACACGATGGCGTCCCATCGCAGCACCGACGCCGCGCCCGCCGACGATCAGGCGTTCGCGGAAGCCTTTGACGAAGACAAGACCGCCACCGACGCCGAGATCGGCCGTCCGGACCGCGACAAGGAAGACGGTCGCGTCCAGCCGGTGGATCAGGGCATGACAGGCGCCCGCGGCGAACGTTTCGGCGAGACCGTGCGCGCCGAAGGCGATGCGCCTGGCCGTGACGACGAAGCCGAGCGCCGCCGCCAGAGCGGCGCCGAAGAAGCGAGCGAGGACGATCTGATCGAGCCAAACGGCCCGGCGACGAATCGTTCGCGCAAGCCCACCGACACCGACGTGAAGCACACGCCCGGCCAGACCGCGCCGAAAAAGAAAGATGGCGAGATGGATTCCGAGGAGCGTCTTGACGAGGCGATGAGGGAGAGCTTCCCGGCCTCCGATCCGCCGCCGGTGCGGCCCGGAGAATAGCGCAGGCAAGCGGTTAGACGGTCGCCTAACCAATTGAAACGGAAGCCAGCGCAACGCGGCTTCCGTTTCTATTTGGACAGAGGCAATTATCGTGTTAATTTTTAGTTAATGGGTCGCGATCCTCAGCCGCCTTTCTTTTAGAAGGTGGTGACTGGTCGCCTTTTGACCGGGCGCGGGTGAAGTATTCACCGCAACGCGCCCGTATGCCGCCCCTGCTTCGCAGGGGAGCCGCCTTGGATTGAAACCCCGGGGCCGGGACGCCGCAGTAGAGACGCCATGAGTGCGCACGCGGTTCTCCCACATGGGCCCGCCCGCCCGCCATCCGGCCCCCCGCAGCCGGAGACGGGCGGACGGCCTGGTGCTTCAGACCCGGCCCGTCTTTCCCGTTCAGCTCTCGCTTCCCGCCCGGCCCGCCCTGCCCGCCCTGTGTCGCCGTCTCAGCAGCAGCCGGTGCTTGGCGCGTGGAGAGAGGGAGTTTCGAACGGATCTGCGGTTTTGGCGCAGGCGCTGACGGCGCCCGGACCCATCTCTACAGTGGCGGAGACGAAATCCAGCCCGTCCAGCTTCTCCAAGATCGCCGGGTCGGTGATCGCCAGCGGACGGTGATCCACAAGGCGGGGCGCGGCGAAGCCGGCGGCTTTCGCCATGGCCAGAAAATCCTCCCAGGCCAGCGCCCCGGCGAGGCATTCGCCATACAGCACCGGATCGGATTTCAGCGCCGCGGGCGCCGGCCGGCGGGCATAGACGTCGGCGAAATGCATGACCCCGCCGGGCTTGAGCAACTTGCGCACGCCTTCAAACACCGCCGGTTTGTCCTCCGACAGGTTCACCACGCAGTTGGAGACCACCAGATCAAAGCTTTCAGGCTCGAGGCCAAGCGTGCCTAGGTCCTCGATATAGCCGGTGAGGAAGCGCGTATTGGCGTAGCCGAAGCGTTTCGCGTGCCACGCCTGATGCTCGCGTGCCACGGCGAGCTGGTTCTCGGTCATGTCCACGCCGACCACCTCGCCATCAGCCCCGGCGAGCTGGGCCAGGAGATAGACGTCGCGCCCCGTGCCGCAGCCCAGATCCAGCACGCGCGCCCCGGCGATGGTCTCCGGCGCCACCAAACCGCAGCCGTAATAGCGTGCGCTCACCTCGGGGTGGATATTGGTCAGGGCGGCCTGGACCCCCGGCGAAGGCGCGGCGATTTCGCAGCACGCGTCCGACTTCAGGTTGGCCGTGGATTGCAGGGTGTCGCCGTAATAGGCTTTGACGCTGTCGCGCATGGACATGGGGTCGCTCCGGCTGGTGTGTTTATGCGAACCCTTCCAGAGCGCGCAGCCCGCGTCCACTGACAGAGCCGTGAGGAGGCGCCATGGCGCAAACGCGTATCATCGTGGAAACCAACGGTCCGGGCCTGTACGCGTTCACATCCGAGGCCGAGCATTTCGTGCGCGGCGCCTTGGCGGATGAGGGCGAAGACGAGGGCCTGCTCACCTGCTTCGTGCGCCACACGTCCTGCTCTCTGGTGATCCAGGAAAACGCCGATCCGGATGTGCGCTGCGATCTGCAGAGCTTCTTCAGGCGCCTGGTTCCGCCCGGCGACGATCCGTCCATGGGCTGGCTGCGCCACACCACCGAAGGCCCTGACGACATGCCCGCCCATATCAGGGCGGCGCTCACCGCGGTGTCGATCGGTGTTCCGGTCTCGGGCGGAGCGATGGCGCTGGGGCTTTGGCAGGGATTGTATCTGTTTGAACACCGCGACGCGCCGCACCGACGCGAGATCGTGTTTCACCTGTCGCGGTGAGGCCTATTTGCTGTAGGCGCTGTCGGCGATGAAGAGGCGGCTCTGGCCGCGGGCGTTGTCGCCGTGGAACAGGGCGGCGGCGGCTGCAAAGCACACCAGCGCCATGACAAGGCTTGCCAGGCTGGCCGCTGACGTTGAACGTTTCATTTCCGGCCTCCTTCGCGCCGCGGGCTCTTGATGAACCCCATATGAATACGAAGCGCCTGACCCGTGGCGGGCCTGCGTCTGAAAAAGGGCGCCGCGGTGAAAAAATGCGGCCATTTGCGGGCGGCGCCTTTGAAGCTGCACGCCCTCCCCATGGTGCACGGAGACCGTTAAGCTTCTGCCATGACCTCACCTCGTCTTGCGTTTCTCGGCCCCGAAGGCAGCTTCACCCACCAGGCGGCGCAGGCGCTGGGCGGCGATTGCGCGCTTGCGCCCATGGCTGATCTGGCCGCCGTGCTTGCAGCGTTGAAGGCGGGGCGGGCGGATCTCGCCTGCGCCGCGCTGGACAGCGGCGCCGGGGAGATCGCCGCCACGCGCGCCGCCCTTGATGACGGCTGGGCGGTGGAGCGGGCGCGCACCTCGATCCCTGTGAGCTTTGATCTTTACCGGCGGCCCGGCGATGTCAGCGCGCTCGCCGGCGTGTACGGCCATGAAAAGGCGCTGGCCCAGATCGCCCCCTGGATAAAGGTCCGGGCGGTGACGGGCGAGGCCCTCGCGTCGAACACGGCGGGGCTCGCCAGAGTGCGCGATGAACGCCGTCCGGGATGGGGTGCGGCGGGTCCGCCGGGCCTGGCCGCGCAGTTCGGGCTTGAAGTCGCGGCCCGGGCGCTGGAAAGTCCGGCGCGCAACGAGACCGTCTTCGTCCTGCTCGCCCGCGCTTAAAGCCCTTTAAAGGAAACCGCCCATGTCCCAGTCCGCCAGCGATCCGATCCGCACCTCCGACGCGCTGTCGCGCGTGCAGCCTTCGGCCACCATTGCGGTGAGCCAGAAGGCGCGCGAGCTCAAGGCCCAGGGCGTCGATGTGATCGGGCTGGGCGCCGGCGAGCCGGATTTCGATACGCCCGACCATATCAAGGAGGCGGCGATCGACGCGATCCGGCGCGGCGAGACCAAATACACCAATATCGACGGTCTGCCGGAGCTGAAGGAGGCGATCTGCGCCAAGTTCAAGCGCGACAACGCCCTCTCCTACAAGCCCTCGCAGGTGAACGTGTCGCCGGGCGGCAAGCCGGTCATCTACAACGCCTTCGCCGCGACGCTGAACCCCGGCGACGAGGTGGTGATCCCGACGCCCTACTGGGTGAGCTATCCCGAGATGGCGCGCCTTGTGGGCGCCGAGCCGGTGTTCGCACCGGCGGGCGTGGAGGACGGGTTCAAGCTGAAGCCGGAAACCCTGGACAAGGCGATCACCGCCAGGACCCGCTGGGTGATCCTCAACTCGCCGTCCAACCCCACCGGCGCCGCCTACACCGCCGACGAGATCAGGGCCCTGGCCGAGGTGCTGGTCCGCCACCCCCAGGTGCTCATCCTGACCGACGACATGTATGAGCACATTGTCTACGACGACTTCAGATTCGCCACGATCGCCGAGGTCGCGCCGGAGCTTTACGACCGCACGCTCACCATGAACGGCGTGTCGAAGGCTTACGCCATGACCGGCTGGCGTATCGGCTATGCGGCGGGCCCGGAAAAGCTCATCAAGGCCATGGCCAAGGTGATGAGCCAGACCACCTCCAATCCCTGCTCGATCAGCCAGTGGGCTTCGGTCGCGGCGCTGAACGGCGATCACGAATTCCTGAAGCCGCGCAACGCCGCCTTCAAGACGCGCCGCGACGCCATGCTGGAGAAGATCGCCGCCGCCCCGGGCCTCACCGCGCCGACGCCGGAGGGCGCCTTTTATATCTTCGCCGATTGCTCCGGGCTGATTGGCAAGACCAGCGCGGGCGGGGCCGCGTTGACCAGCGATCTCGACGTGTGCGCGGCGCTGCTGACCGAGGAAGCCGTGGCGGTGGTGCCGGGTGAAGCGTTCGGCGCCGCGCCGGGTTTCCGCCTGTCCTACGCCACCGACGACGCGGCGCTGGAAGAGGCCGGCAAGCGCATCGTGCGTTTCTGCGAGGGCGCGCAGTAGAGATATAGGCTTAATCTATGAATTTAAGCGCGATTACCAATTGGATTTATGGCGGCGCTCCCCATATGAAATAGGGTTCAATTCAAAGGAGACGATTATGGATATCAATATGGGCCTGTCCGAAGAACAGCGCGAAGCCATGGCCAAGGCCGTCGGTGCGTTCCTGGCCGACACCTATGCGCTGTATTTCAAGACTCACGCCTATCACTGGAACGTGACGGGGCCGCGCTTCCACGACCTGCACGCCATGTTCGAGGAGCAGTATCAGGAGCTCTGGGCGGCCACTGACGAGATCGCAGAGCGGATCCGCGCCCTGGGCTTTCCGGCGCCGATCTCCTACGGCCAGATGGCCGAGCAGGCCTCGGTGAAGACGGATAAGACTACGCCGGACGCCAAAACCATGATCACCAACCTGATCGAGGGCCATGAGCAGGTGGTTCGCACCGCCCGCAAGGCGCTGAAGCTCGCTGGGGAGCATGGTGACGAGGCGACCTCTGATCTGGTGGCGCCGCGCGTCACCGCCCACGAAAAATTCGCCTGGATGCTGCGCGCCACCGCCGGTTAGGCGACGGCCAAAACGCTGAAAAGACAAACCCGCCGGCGCTCGCCGGCGGGTTTTTTCGTCGCAGCTCGAGGCTCTTTTCAAACGCCTTGTCCGGCGCCAATTATATCGCGTCCTCGCAGAACACGCCGCAGGGTGCGGCGCGGGCGGGGTGGATGAGATAAGGCCATGGCTTTTGGCAAACGCGCTTCGGCGCTGGATATCGCGTCGGCCCTCGCGGGCGGTGCGTTCTTTTCCGTCACCGTGTTTTTACTGATCGGCGCCGCGGTATGGGCTGTCCTCAGCCTCGCCCACGCGCCGCTGCCGGCCATCACCGCCGTTGAGGCGCTGGCGGGTCTGGCTGCGCTGGCGATCGGCGTGGTGACGGTGCGCAACGGCATCAAGGTGGCCATGCAGGACGCCGCGTAAGGCGATTTGGCGGCTCGCTCTGGCCGGACGGGCGCGGCGCGCTATTGTTGTTCCTTGAAAACGAGGAGCGCGCCATGACCCGTCTGACCGCCAGGGACTTCCCGCCCGAGCTGCTGGAGCTCTATGATTTCTACGCCCATGACCGGATCTCCAAGCGCGATTTCCTGGTCCGGGCGTCGGGATACACGGTGGCGGGCCTCACCGGCGCGGCGCTGATCGCGGCGATGAGCCCGGACTATGCGCTGGCCCAGCAGGTCCAGTTCACCGATCCGGACATCCTTCCTGAATACGTCACCTATCCCTCGCCGGACGGCCATGGCGAAGTGCGCGCCTATCGCGTCGCGCCGGCCGGACTGGAAGCGCCGGTGGGCGGTGTCGTGGTGGTGCACGAAAATCGCGGCCTTAATCCCTATATCGAGGATGTGGCGCGCCGGGTCGCCAAGGCCGGCTTCATCGCGCTGGCGCCGGACGGGCTCTCAAGCGTCGGCGGCTATCCCGGCAATGACGACGAAGGCCGCACGCTTCAGCGCACGGTGGACCAGGCAAAGCTTTTAAACGACTTCTTCGCCGCCAAGGACCATTTGCAGGCCGACCCCGCGGTGAACGGCAAGGTTGGCTGTGTCGGGTTCTGCTATGGCGGCGGCGTGTGCAACGCCCTGGCGGTGACCTTCCCGGATCTCGCCGCCTCGGTCCCGTTCTATGGCCGACAGGCGAGCGCCGAGCAGGTCCCCGCGATCCAGGCGCCGCTGCTGCTGCACTATGGCGAGCTTGATGAGCGGATCAATGAAGGCTGGCCGGCCTATCGCGACGCGCTGGACGCCCACGAAAAGGCCTACACCGCCCATTTCTACGAGGGCGCCAGCCACGGCTTCCACAATGATTCAACGCCGCGCTTTGACGAGGCCGCCGCCGCGCTCGCCTGGCGGCGCACGCTGGCCTTCTTCCAGGAGCATCTGGTCTGAGGCTGAAGCCCCGGATCTGCGACTGAACTAAGCCTGAGCGCTACTTGCCGTGGTCGTTGCGCCATTTCTCCATGGACTGGGAGATGGCGAAGGTTTCGCGGTATTTCGGGCTGCCGCCGGGCCGCGGCGCGCGCTCACGCGTCAGCTCCATGATCTCGGCCAGCTTGTTGTGGGCTGATCCCGCCTGGCCGGCGCCGATATAGGCGTGCAGCTCGACCAGGGCGCTGGATAGCGGATCATCGGCGCGGATCACGAAATAGGGCTCGTCATCGCCAAGATCGGGCAGGCAGTCATACTGGCTGGGATTGGCTTTGGAACCCAGAGGAGAGGTGGCGTCGGACATGGGAAGGCTCCCGAAAAACTAGGGCGCGACTGAATCGAATCGCAAAGGTCAATCTAGCAGAGTGCGCGCAGAATGCAGGCCCCCCGACTCGGCGTGGGCGGGCCGGACGAGGAAAGCGTGCGAGACGCCGGCTTGCGCCTACCCGGCTGCTTCAGGCTTGGGCAGATCGGCCCGCGCGCGCTGCTCGGCCGCGATGCGGTCGATGAGTTGGTCCACCGGCATGGTGCCGAGATCGCCGAGATCGCGATGGCGCACGGCGACGGTGCCGGCCGCGGCCTCGTCGTCGCCCACCACGAGCATGTAGGGAATCTGGCGGTTCTGGGCGTTGCGGATCTTCTTCTGCATCCGCTCGGCGGCCATGTCGGCCTCTACCCGCACGCCGCCATGGACGGTGTCCACCTCGGCGTTGAACAGGCGCTTCTTCACCTCGGCGGCGTAGTCCTCATGGCGATCTGCGATGGGGATGACGATGGCTTGCACCGGCGAAATCCAGGTGGGGAACTTGCCCGCATAGTGCTCGATCAGGAAGGCGGTGAAGCGTTCATGGCTGCCCAGCGGCGCGCGGTGGATGACATAGACAGGCTTCTTCTCGCCGTCGGAGTCGGTGTAGCCGAGATCGAAGCGCTTGGTGGCCATGAAGTCGAGCTGGTTGGTGGAGATGGCGTATTCGGTGCCCACCACCGACTTCACCATGAAGTCCACTTTCGGTCCGTAGAAGGCGGCCTCGCCCTCGACTTCCCTGTAGGGATAGCCGGACTCGTCCATGGCCGATTTCAGGATGCCGAGCGCCTTCTTCCAGCCCTCCACGTCGTCGACGTATTTTTCCAGATCCTCGAAATCGGGAAGCGACAGGCGCATCCAGAAATCCTGGATGCCGAACAGGCGGTAATAGTCGGCGTGCATGTGCATCACGTCGAGGAACTCGTCCTTGGCCTGGTCTTCGCGGCAATAAATGTGCGCGTCGTTCTGGCAGAAGCCGCGAACGCGCATCAAGCCGCTAAGCCCGCCGGACGCCTCATGGCGATAGACCTGACCGTATTCGGACAGGCGCACCGGCATGTCGCGATAGCTCCACTGGTCGTGGGCGTAGATCATGTGGTGGTGCGGGCAGTTCATCGGGCGCAGATAGTATTCCTGCTCGTCGATGATGATCGGCGCGTACATGTCGTCGGCGTAGTAGGGCAGATGCCCCGACTTCACATAAAGATCGCCCTTGGTGATGTGGGGCGTGGAGACGCGGCTGTAGCCCGCCTTGTGTTCGGTGTTGCGCGCCAGGCGCTCCAGCTCGTCGCGGATCACATTGCCGGCCGGCAGCCAGAGCGGCAGGCCTGAGCCCACCTCTTCGACGAGCGTGAAGAGCCCCAGCTCCCGGCCGATCTTGCGGTGGTCGCGCTTGGCCTGCTCTTCCAGGCGCACAAGCTCGGATTCCAGCTCCTCCTTGGTGGGAAAGGCGATGGCGTGGATGCGCTGCAGCTGGGCGTTGCTCTGGTCGCCGCGCCAGTAGGCGCCGGCGATGGAGCGAAGCTTGAAGTGACCCACCTCGCCGGAATTGTCCACGTGGGGGCCGCGGCACAGGTCAACAAAATCGCCGGTGCGGTAGAAGCTGATCGTGTCCACGCCTTCGGCCACGACGCTCTCATCGCCGGTCTCCTTGGCGATGGCTGTGGAGCCCTTGTCGCGCAGGAGCTGAAGCAGCTCGACTTTGAACGGCTGGTTTTCGCGCTCCATGTACTGGATCGCGTCGTCCACGTTCAAATCCTCGCGCTCGAAGCGATGCTTCTTCTTGCGCATCTCCTTCATCCGCTTTTCGATTTTCTGCAGGTCCTCGACCGTCAGAGCCTCGTCCAGCTTGATGTCGTAGAAGAACCCGGTCTCTGTCGCCGGCCCCACGCCGAACTGGGCGTTCGGATAGAGATCCTTCACGGCGGCGGCCATGAGGTGGGCCGCCGAGTGGCGGCGCGTGTCGGCGTTGAATTCAGATTGAGACATGGGTCTTCTTCAAAGGCTGTGGGCGGAAACGTGCACACCAGGCGCACGCGCACGCCCGATTTAGGACCTTTGTCCGCGCCTGTCCACGCAAGGCCGCTCGCCCGTGGCAGACCGGGGCCCGCTCGGGCCTTCAAGCCACGCCCGCCATGCGTGAGCCGCATAACCGTCCTGCGTCAGGGCCTTGACGCAAGCATTACCTGTGAGTCATCGTCCCGCCATGACAAGGCCTGACCGTCTTGTCTCTTAAGCGGGATCTCTGGGGAGGAGATGTCTCTTAATCGACCAACCATATCTAAAACGCCCGGCGCTTGATGCGCCGGGCTTTTTTTTGGCTCTTTGGTTGTTTGGCTGTGGCGCGGGCAGGCGTAGCGCGCCTCACATGAACAGCGTCGCCGGGTTTTCCAGCAGCGCCTTCATCTCCTGGATCAGTTTCGCGGCTTCATAGCCGTCGACGATGCGGTGATCGAAGCTGGATGACAAATTCATGATCTTGCGCGGCACGACGCGGCCTTCGCCGTCATAGCGCGGCAGGGTCTGCAGCTTGTTGACGCCGATGATGGCGGTCTCTGGATGGTTGATCACCGGGGTGGTGACGATCCCGCCAATGGCGCCCAGCGAGGTGATCGTGATGGTGGAGCCGGACAGCTCCTCTCGGCTCGCCTTGCCGTCTCTGGCCGCGTCGGCAAGGCGTTTCACCTCCGAGGCGATCTCCCAGATGTCCAGGCTTTCGGCGTGCTTGACCACCGGGACCATGAGGCCCTTGGGCGTCGCCGCAGCGATGCCGCAATGGATCCCGTCATAGCGGGTGAGCAGGCTCGCCTCGGTGTCGAAATGCGCGTTCGCCTGGGGAAATTTCGGCAGCGCCTTCGTCAGCGCCAGCACCAGGAAGGGGATGAGGGTGAGCTTGGGCTGGTCCTCGCCCCGCGTGGCGTTCATGTGGGCGCGCAAATCCTCCAGCGCGGTCAGATCGATCTCGTCCACATAGGTGATGTGCGGGATGGTGCGCTTGGACAGCGCCATGTTCTCGGCGATTTTGCGGCGCAGTCCGACGACCTTTTCCTCATGCACGCCGGTGCGCGGCTGCTTACCGGGGCCGCCGCCGCCGGCCTTTGAGGCGAGGCGGCCGCCGGACGCGATGAAGTCGTCGAGATCTTCGTGGCTGATGCGTCCCGCCGGGCCGGAGCCGGGCACCGCGGACAGTGCAATATCCGCCTCAAGCGCGCGCTTTCGCACCGCAGGGCTGGCCAGGGCGCGCTCGCCGTCTGGCCGCGCGGCGGCGGAGGCCGCTGCGGGGCGGGCCTTTGGCTTTTCAGGGGCGGGCGCGGGTGTGTCTTTTTGGGGCTTGGCTTCAGGCTCGGCTTTCGGCTCGTCCTTTGGCGTTTTTTCAGCCTTCGCCTCTTCAGCAACAGCCGTATCGTCGGTTTTCGGCTCGACGCTGTTTTCCACATCGTCGGGGATCTCGCCGTCCACTTCGATGAAGAGGATTTCGGTGCCCACGGCGAGCACATCGCCGGGCGCGCCCACGAGCTTTTTCACCACGCCGTTGACGGCGCATGGGATTTCCACGGTCGCCTTGTCGGTCATCACATCCAGGATGTGCTGATCTTCCTCGACCCGGTCGCCTTCCTTGACGTGCCATTCGACGATTTCCGCCTCGACCACGCCTTCGCCGACATCGGGGAGCTTGTACTTGTATTCGCTCATGGTCAGGCCTCCGTCACGGTCTGCAGGGCGCGCACGAAGCGGTCGCGGGTGGGGAAGTAGGCCCATTCATGGGCGTGGGGATAGGGGGTGTCCCATCCCGTCAGGCGGAAGACCGGCGCTTCCAGCGCATAGAAGCAGTCTTCCTGGATCTGCGCGGCGAGCTCGGCGCCGAAGCCGGACGTGCGCGGCGCTTCATGGGCGACCACAACGCGGCCGGTCTTGTTCACGGACTTGGCGATCGTCTCGATATCATAGGGCACCAGGGTGCGAAGATCGATAATCTCCGCGTCGATGCCCGAGGCTTCAGCCGCAGCCTGCGCCACATGGACCAGCGTGCCATAGGTCACCACGGTGCAGGCCTCGCCCTCGCGCACGATGTCGGCCTTGCCAAGTGGTACGGTGTAATGGCCCTCGGGCACTTCGCCCTTGGCGTGCTTGGCCCAGGACAGGAGCGGCCGGTCGGGCACGCCGTCATAGGGTCCGTTATAGATGCGCTTCGGTTCGAAGAAGATCACCGGATCGCCGCTTTCCAGCGAGGCGATCAGCAGACCCTTGGCGTCGTGGGGGTTGGAGGGCACCACCACCTGCACGCCGGGCACGTGGGTGAAAAAGGCTTCCGGACTCATGGAGTGGGTCTGGCCGCCGCGAATGCCGCCGCCCCAGGGCGTACGCACGACGCAGCCGGAGGTGAACTGGCCCGCCGAGCGATAGCGGATGCGGCTCATCTCCGAGACGATCTGGTCAAAGGCCGGGAAGATGTAGTCGGCGAACTGGATCTCGGCGATGGGTTTGAGACCGCGCGCGGCCATGCCGATCGCCATGGCCGCGATGGCGGCCTCGTTGATCGGCGTGTCGAACACCCGGTCCGCGCCGTATTTTTCCTGCAGGGTGTCGGTGGTCTTGAACACGCCGCCGAAATAGCCGGCGTCCTCGCCGAAAATCACCACATCGGGATCGCTGCTCAAAAGGACGTCCATGGCGTCATTGAGCGCCTGGATCATGTTCTTCGCGGCCATGGCGTTTAGACCCCCAGATCCTGACGCTGGCGTTTCAGGCGCCAGTCTTGTTCCTTGTAGACGTCCTCGAAGATCGACTCCGTGGGCGAGAGCGGGCCGTCATGGAGCGTGCCGTAGCTTTCGGCCTCCTTGTAGGATTTGACCACGAGCTTGGTCATCTCCTCCTCCAGCTTGGTCTGGCGTTTCTCGTCCCACTCGCCCCGCCCGATCAGATGCTGCTTCAGGCGCTCGATGGGATCGCCCAGGGGCCAGGCGGCCGATTCGGTCTTCGGCCGGTACTTGCTCGGGTCGTCCGAGGTGGAGTGCGCGTCGCTGCGATAGGTGAACATCTCGATGAGCGTGGCGCCGGCGCCGGAACGCGCCCGCTCGCGCGCCCATTGCGTGGCGGCATACACCGCCAGGAAATCGTTGCCGTCCACGCGCAGGCTCGCGATCCCGTAGCCCAGCCCCTTGGAGGCGAAGGTCGGCCCGTCGCCCAGCGCGATGCTCTGGTGGCTGGAGATGGCCCACTGATTGTTCACGACGTTCAGGATCACCGGCGCGCGATAGGTGGAGGCCAGCGTCAGCGCGCCGTGGAAATCGCCTTCGGCCGTGGTGCCGTCGCCGATCCAGCTCGCCGCCACGCGCTCGTCGCCCTTGTAGGCGCAGGCCATGGCGTAGCCGACCGCCTGGGGAAACTGCGTGCCCAGATTGCCCGAGATCGTGAAGAAATTGCCTTCCGCCCAGGTGTAGTGAACCGGCAGCTGGCGGCCTTTGAGATTGTCGCGGCTGTTGGAGATGCAGTGGCACATCATGTCCACGATGTTGCGGCCGCGCGCAAACAGCATTCCCTGCTGGCGATAGCTGGGGAAGATCATGTCGGCCTTGTCCAGCGCCATGGCGGCGGCGACGGCGACGGCCTCTTCGCCGGTGCACTTCATGTAGAAGCTCATCTTGCCCTGGCGCTGGAGCTTCAGCATGCGCTCGTCATAGATGCGCGTCAGCACCATGTGCGAGAGCCCCTCGCGCAGGACTTCCGGGCTCAGGCGCGGATCCCACTCGCCCACCGCCTGGTGATTATGGTCGAGCACGCCGACAAGCCCGGTGGCCAGAGACAGGGTGTCGATCCCGGCGACGTCCACCGCCGGCTTCTTGGCCTCGCCGGCCTTCTGCAGCTTCAAATGAGCAAAGTCAGGCTCGTCTCCCGGCCGGAAAGGCGGGGTGGGCACGTGGAAGCGCGGATCAGCGTCAGCCATGATTTGTCCGTACGTTATTGCCAAGCCAGCAAGGCGGGGTGCGCGCCGCGACCTAGCCCCACGGGGCCGCTTTTGCAAGCGCCGGGCCGCCGCGTGAACATGCTGCAAGCGCGAATGAAACTTCGCCTTGCGTTGAATTTGTTGGCGGAGGTTCGCGTCCCCACCGCCCCCTTTCGCTTACACTTGTCCGGACATATGATGGGTTTCGAACCAAGGGGGAGCGCCATGACCACACGCCGTGAGCTGATCACCGGAGCCGGGGCGCTGGCCGCTGCTGGAACGCTGGCCGGGCCGATAGGCCGCGCAGGGGCGCAGGCGCCCGATCCGCGCTATTCGGCCTGCGCGCTGCAAGTGGTGTGCGACGCCGTCAATCAGGACTCCAGCGTGGAGGCGGCGCGCGCGCGGATGATGGCGAGCATCGCCCGGATCGGGCGCCAGGTGGCCACCATCAAGGCGTTCCTGCGCACCTTCAACGGCACCGAGCTGAAGCTTGTGGTGCTGCCTGAATACTTTCTCACCGGCTTTCCCCTGCGCGAAAGCCGCGAGGAATGGAAAGCCAAGGCCAGCGTCGACATCGATGGTCCAGAATACGAAGCGCTGGCGCAGATCGCCCAGCGTTTCGGCGTGTTTCTGGGCGGCAATCTCTATGAAAACGACGCGAACTTCCCGTCCTTGTATTTCCAGGCGAATTTTCTCATCGCGCCCAGCGGCGAGACGGTGCTGCGCTATCGCCGGATGATCTCGCTTTATACGCCGACGCCCTATGATGTCTGGGACGAGTATCTGGAGATCTACGGCTATGACGCGGTGTTTCCGGTGGCCGACACCGAGATCGGCCTGATCGGCTCCGTCGCCAGCGAAGAGATACTCTATCCTGAAATTGCGCGCGCCCATGCGCTGAAAGGCGCGGAGATCCTCATCCATCCCACCAGCGAGGTGGGCAGTCCACGCCTTACCGTGAAGGACATCGCCAAGCGCGCTCGGGCGATTGAATCCATGGCCTATGTGGTTTCGGCCAACTCCGCCGAGATCATCGGCACGCCGGTGCCCTCCGCCTCCACCGACGCCATGAGCAAGATCATCGACTGGAACGGATCGGTGCTGGCCGAAGCTGAAAGCGGGGAAAGCCTGAACGCCAACGCGGTCATTGATCTGCCCGAACTGCGCGCCACCCGCCAGCGCACCGGCATGTCCAACATCCAGAGCCGCCTGCCGCTGGCCGCCTTTGCGCCCACCTATGCCGAAACCGAGCGCGCGACACCCAACGCCATGGCGGGACGCGCCATGCTCAGCCAGGACGAATCCCTCGCCCGCCAGCGCGCAGTCATCGACCGCATGCGCGCCGACGGGGTGTTGAAGGACTAGATCACGCCCCTTTTCGCCAGCGCTTCGATCACGGAACTCTGCCGGTCGCGGTAGAAGCTCTTCTCCGGGGTTTTCACCGCGCCGGCTTCATCCAGCAGCGAGCCTTCGGGGTGGATCTCGACCTTGGCGTATTCCCGCGCATAAAGCGCCATGGGCTGGCGGGCGAGCAGATTGCCCATGGCGGTCTTGCGGCGCAGCCGGCGCACCTGGCCCACATCCACCTCGCCAAACGCGCACATGGACGGGCCGGCGGCGGCTTCGGCGATGATCAGGCCTCTGGGATCGACGATCTTGGAGCCGCGGTCGGCGCTGGCTGACGGGATCGGCGTGCCGGTCATGCCGCCGGTGTTGGCCGAAACCACATAGGCCAGGTTCTCGATGGCCCGCGCCTGCTTGGCGATATTCTTCGGCGTCGCCTGGGGGCTGGAAACCTCCGAGCTGGAGTGCAGGAAAACTTCGGCGCCGCGCACTGCGTGCAGGCGGGCGATCTCGGGATAGAGGATTTCTTCCGAGGCGATGGCCGCCAGGCGCCCGATCGCGGTGTCGGCGACGGGAAACAGCGCATCCTCGCCATAGGCGTCCAGATACGGATCCAGCACGTCATAGGGGCTCGGCGCATACATGGAGATCAAGCGGCGATAGCGCAGCACCTGTTCGCCGGACGGGTCGATCACCACGCAGGCCTGAAAATACAGATCTGGAAAGTGCGGATCGGTCTCATAGCCGTTCCACGCCAGGAAGATCCCGAAATCCTGCGCGATCTTCGCCATGGCCTCGAATTCGGGGCCGGTCTGGTCCACCGCCGCCTTGGCGCGCCATTCCTGGGCGGTCTCGCGCATGGGAAAGCCGGTAAGCGCGTATTCGGGCAGCACCACCAGCTTCACCTCCGGGCCGATGAAGGCGATGGAGCCGGCGATCTCGGCGCGGATCCGCTGGATTGAGCGCAGCATTGCGGCGCGCGCATCGTCCGGCGCCGCGTAGGAATTGACGGTCTCGCACAGGCTCTGCAGGGCGAGGGCGGTGTAGACGGGCGCCTCAGAAGGGGGGGTCACGAAAACGGCGTCCTTTCACGGTGCTGGTTTGTGCAGGCAAATCGGCTAAACATGTCTGTCTCAAACGTAATATATGAGTGCTGATGACGTCTCGCCCCGCCCCTGGTACAGCCCTGTCGCCCGAATTGATCGACGAGAGCCTGCCGACGCCGCTGTATCATCAGATCTTTCTGGTGCTGCGCGACCGGATTCGCGACGGCGCGTTTGTGGCCGGCGTCATCCTGCCCGGCGAGCAGGAGCTGACCCGCCTGTTCGACGTCTCGCGCATCACGGTGAAGCGCGCCATGAACGAGCTGGCGGCCCACGGCTTCGTCACTCGCCATCGCGGGCGCGGCACCGTGGTCACCCACAATACCGGCGTGCCCGTGGTGGAGGGCCGGTTCGACACCCTGTTCGACGCGCTCAAGCGCATGGGGCTGGAGACCCAGGTCCAGCTCCTCGAAGCCGCCTTTGTAGAGGCCGATGACGAGCTGGCCGCGGAAATGGCGCTGGAGCCCGGCGCGCCTTTGCAGCGCGCGGTCCGGCTGAGAAGCCTGGAGAACGACACCTTCTCCTATCTCATCACCCATGTGCCCGGAGAGATCGCCGCGCGCTACACCCAGGACGAGCTGAAGACAGAGCCCATGCTTGAACTGCTCAAGCGCGCCGGCGCCGAGGCGGTGGAGGCCGACCAGACGCTGACCGCCGTGGCCGCCGATCCCCAGATCGCCGCCGCCCTGAAAGTCAGCCCCGGCGCGCCCCTGTTGAAGATCAAGCGCATTATGCGCGGGCGCGACGGACGCGCGGTCCAGCACATCATCGCCTATTACCGGCCGGAGCGCTTCCGCTACCATATGCGCCTTGTGCGCAAGGAGCCCGGCGACACCAGCTGGGGCGACGCAGAGCTCGCCTGATCTCTCCCCGACACCGCCTTTCATGCCCTTGGCCTCCCGGTAAAAGATATATAACTATATCATTTGTAGGCGGCGCTGAGCCGCAGGCAAGCCCGGCGCGGTGAAAACACCGTAGTTTTCAAGACCCCGGCGGGCGAGGGGAGCGGTGATGGGCGATCCGGTCTGGATCCTTCTGCACATTCTGGTGCTGGTCTACTGGCTGGGCGGCGATCTGGGCGCGTTCTACGCCAGCCGTCTCGTGGCGGAGGAGGCGCGCCCCGCCGCCGGGCGTCTCGCGGCGGCCAGCATCCTGATGAATGTGGACATGGCGCCGCGCATGGCGCTGATCTTCGCCTTTCCAACCGGGCTGGCGCTCGCCGTCTCGCGCGGCTGGCTGGAGCTGAATTTTCAGTGGGTCTGGCCCGCCTTCGCCGTGGCGGTGGTCTGGGCGGTCGTCGCCTGGCTGGTGCACCTCAAGGCCGGGCCGCTGGGCGTGGTGCGCCGGATGGACATGGCGATCCGCCTGACCGCGCTGGCCGGGCTTCTCGGCGCCGGTGCGTGCATGCTCGCCGGCTGGATCGCCGCTCCGCTCTTTCTGGCCGTGAAGCTCCTCCTGCTGGCGCTGGCGATCGCCTGCGGCCTGCTGATCCGCCGCGCGCTCGCCCCGTTCGGGCCCGCCTTCGCAAAGCTCGCCGCGGGCGAGGCCGGACCGGCGGAGAACGCCGCAATCCGGGCGAGCCTGTCTCACGCCAAACTCTATGTGCTCACCATCTGGGCCGCGCTTCTGGCGGCGGCCGCGCTGGGCGTTTATACGCCCGCCTGATCTGGAGATCCGCCATGGCCGAGTCCCGCCTTGCTGACTCTGCGCTCTGTGAAACCCTCATCCAGATCGTCGGGCGCGACCATGTGGCGGCCGGCGACCAGGCGCGCGCGCTCCACTCCCAGGATGTCTGGAGCAAGGGCGCCGAGATCGATCTGGTGGTCAGCCCCGCCGACGCCGCCCAGTGCGCCGCCGTGGTGGCCGCTTGCGCGGCGGCGGGCCAGCCCATGTATCCGCGCGGCGGCGGGATGAGCTACACCGCAGGCTATCTCGCATCCGAGCCGGGCGGGGTCAGCCTCGACACCGCGCGCATGGACTGCGTGCTCGAGATCAACAAAGCCGACATGTATGTGCGCGTGGAGGCCGGGTGCACCTGGAAGACCCTGCATGAAGCGCTGGCGCCCACAGGCCTGCGCCCGCCCTTCTGGGGGCCGCTCTCCGGGGTTTCGTCCACCATCGGCGGCGGGGTGAGCCAGAACAACGCCTTCTTCGGCGCCGGAACCCACGGCCCCACCGGGGAGAGCGTGCTGTCGGTGAGCGTGGCGCTGCCGGGCGGGTCGATCCTGCGCACCGGCACGGCGTCGGGCGAGACCGGGCAGGGACCCGCCAAACCCTTCTTTCGCCATTACGGCCCCGACCTCACCGGACTTTTCTGCGGCGACGCCGGGGCGCTGGGGGTAAAGACGGAAATCACGCTGAGGCTCATCCCCGCGCCCGCCCATGAACGCTGGGGCAGTGTGTCGTTCTCAGACCTCGACTCCTGCGCGCGCGCCATGGCCGCGCTGGGGCGCACAAATCTGGCCTGCGAGGTGTTCGGCTTTGATCCGGGCCTCACCGCCGTGCGGATGAAGCGGGCCGGCTTGATGAGTGACGCAAAGACGCTGGGCAAGGTGGTGACGGGCCAGAAGACTCTGCTCAAGGGCGTCGCCGAGGGCGCGAGGATGGCGCTGGCCGGCCGGTCCTTCATGGGCGAGGCGGATTTCAATCTCCACTTCGTCACCGAGGGCGCCTCGAAGGCGGGCGTGGACGAGGCCCATCGCCAGCTTATGGCCCTGTGCGAGGCCGAGGGCGGCAAAAGCGTCGAGCCCACCATTCCCAAGGTGATCCGCGCGAGCCCCTTCACCCCGCTCAACAACATGATCGGTCCCAACGCCGAGCGCTGGGTCCCGGTCCATGGCGTGGTGGCCATGGGCGACGGCCCGCACTGCTGGAGCGAGATCGAAGCGTATTTCCAGACGCTGAGAGCGCGCTTCATTGCGCACGACGTCACCACCGGCACGCTGATCACGACGCTTTCGACCACCGGCTTTCTCATCGAGCCGGTCTTCCTGTGGCCTGATGATCTGTTTGAACTCCATAAGATCAGCGTTGAGGCGGGTTATCTCAAATCGCTGAAACGCAAGCCCTCCAACCCGGCGGCGACTGAGCTGGTCGCCGAAGCGCGCCAGGGCGTGGTGGAGATCTTCGTGCGCCATGGCGCGGCGCATTTTCAGGTGGGCCGCACCTATCCGTTGTCGCAAACCCGATCGGGCCCGGCGCTGGCGCTGTTAAAGGCGCTGAAAGCCCATCTCGATCCCGACTCCCTGATCAATCCCGGCGCGCTGGGGCTTTAATAAAGGCGATCCATGACGATCCAGGTCCGAAATCCCCGCACCGGCCAGCATGATTATCAGATCACCCCGCCGACGCCGGCCGAGCTTGACGCGGTCGCCGCCCGCCTGCGTGCTGCGCAAGCCGGCTGGGCCGCGCTCACCATCGAAGCGCGCATGGCCAGGCTCTCCGTCTGGGCCGACGCCATCGAGGCGGATCTGGACGCCGTGGCCGCAGCGCTGGAGATCGACACGGGACGCCGCCGCGTGGCGCGTCTGGAAGTGCAAGGCGCCATCGCCTCGATCCGTGGCTGGGCGGTCTCTGCGCCGATGCTGGCCCCGAAAGCCGGGTGGCTGGAAGGGCGCTCCAATCCCAGGCTGAAGCATAGCGGCCAGTACGTGCCCTACGCGCTGGTGGGCGTCATCAGCCCGTGGAATTTCCCGCTGACCCTGTCGCTGATCGACGCGATTCCGGCGCTGGCCGCCGGTTGCGCGGTGATCGTGAAACCCAGCGAGGTGACACCTCGTTTCGTGGAGCCCTTGCTTGCGACCATCGCCGCGGCGGGCCTCGAAGACCTGCTGGCGTTCACGCCGGGCGCCGGGGAGACCGGCCAGGGCCTGATCGAGCGCTGCGATCTCATCTGCTTCACCGGCAGCGTGCCCACCGGCCGCAAGGTCGCCGCCAGCGCCGCCGCGCGCCTGATCCCGGCCTTCCTGGAGCTGGGGGGCAAGGACCCGCTCATCATCACCAGAAGCGCTGATCTCGACCTCGCGGTCATCGCGGCGCTTCGCGGCTCGGTGCTCTCCACCGGCCAGGCCTGCCAGTCCATCGAGCGCATCTATGTGGACGCCGCCCTTCATGACGCTTTTCTGGAACAGCTCGTGGCGGCCGCAAGCGCGGTGCGCCTGAACCAGCCCGACATCAATTGCGGTGAGCTGGGCCCGCTGATCTTTGACCGCCAGGGCGACATCATCGCCGGCCAGATCGAGGACGCCAAAGCCAAGGGCGCGCGCGTTCATACCGGCGGTAAGATCGAGACACATGGCGGCGGCGTCTGGATCCGCCCCACCGTGCTGTCGAACGTTGATCACTCCATGACCGTGATGGTGGAGGAGACCTTCGGCCCGGTCCTGCCGGTCATGGCGTTTCACGATATCGACGAGGCGGTGAGCCTCGCCAACGATACGCAGTTCGGCCTGTCCGCCGCGGTGTTCGCCGGCACGCTGGAGGAGGCCGAAGCTGTCGCCCGCCGGCTGGAGGCCGGGGCGGTCAGCCTGAACGACGCGGCGCTCACCGCGCTGTTCTACGAGGCTGAAAAGCAGAGCTTCAAGGCCTCTGGCCTTGGCCCCTCGCGCATGGGCGCCGCCGGCCTCACCCGCTTCTTCCGGTGCAAGGCCCTCATCGCCAACACCGGCGCGCCTCTACCGCTCAGCGCCTACCGCGAGGAAGGGTAGGGGCGCTGTCGCTTGTCATAAAAAGCCGGCGATGGCCGGCAGGGATCGCGTCGCCTGAGGGCTTGGTATAACCGATCCGGGCTGGACCCTCGCGGCGCAGGTCAAGGACCCGCTGGCGGCGATAGTCCATATGTGCAAGGTTCATGGGGTGCGAGGGGCGCAAGACCCGGACCTGATTGATAAATCCGGGTCCTGACTAAAAAATTAAACTTCGCGGCTGCAATAAAATATCCGCGTCCGGAACAAAAACTTGCGCTGACGCGCTTTTCATGACAGTTATGTTACATCCCGAGCAACAAGAAGAAGAAAGGGGTCTGTCATGTCACGCTTTCTATTGCCCGCTATGGTCATCAGCTCCTGGCTGGGCTTCGCCTTCGCCGCGCCGCGCCTTTTGTCTTCGGACATGATCGTAATGGTCGTGCTCGCCGGCATCGGCGCGACGATCGCGGTCCTTGCGCTGACCGGTCACGTCTCACGGCCTGATCCGCTGTCGCTGAACCTCACCGGCCGCCGGCCCTGGTGGGAAATGCGCTAGGGCGCATCCTGGCGCCGGCGCCCGCCGCCGGCCGCCAGAGGGCGCAGTGCATCGACGCTGTCCCAGGTCTTCCCGCCCAGATACTCGCCGATGGCGAGGGTCTGGGCGTAGACCTCAACCCGGTCATACAGCCCGCAGGTGAAATACGGATCGGCGTCCATCAAGGCGCGCGCGTCCGTCTCGGTCTCGGACAGCACCAGAAAACTTGACCCGGTGATCCTGGCCGCCCCCGGCGCCCGGATCGGCCCGGCGGTGACATAGCGCCGCCAGTGCGCCTCCACATGTCTGAGATGCCCGTCCAGATGCTCGGCGCGCAGCCGCGCCGCCCTGTCCGCATCCTCCCCGTCATGGGCGAGGATGAGGAAGCAGGGCGTCTCGGGGCGCTTGACGGTAGGGCAGGGCATGCCCGCCATTTCCGCCTAGCTGAACGCCTGAAGGCCCGTCTGCGCACGGCCCAGGATCAGGGCGTGCACGTCATGGGTGCCTTCATAGGTGTTCACCGTCTCCAGATTAATGGCGTGGCGCAGGACGTGGTATTCCTCGGCGATGCCGTTGCCGCCATGGATGTCGCGGGCCTGGCGCGCGATATCCAGCGCCTTGCCGCAATTATTGCGCTTCATCATGGAGATGGCTTCGGGCGCCCAGGCGCCGTCATCCATGAGCCGGCCCAGACGCAGCGCGCCCTGATAGCCCAGCGCGATCTCGGTCTGCATGTCGGCGAGCTTTTTCTGCACCAGCTGGGTGCCGGCGATGGGCTTGTTGAAGACCATCCGCTCCATGGCGTAATCGCGGCTGGCGCGCCAGCAGAACTCCGCCGCGCCCATGGCGCCCCAGGCGATTCCGTAGCGCGCCTTGTTCAGGCAGGAGAACGGACCGCGCAGGCCCGACACGTTGGGCAGCAGGTTTTCTTCCGGAACGAAGGCGTCATTGAGCGAGATCGAGCCGGTCACCGAGGCGCGCAGCGACAGCTTGCCCTCGATCTTCGGGCAATCGAAGCCGTCGGTTCCCCTGTCCACGATGAAGCCGCGGATCTTGCCGTCGAGCTTGGCCCACACCACCGCCAGATCGCTGATCGGCGAGTTGGTGATCCACATCTTGGCGCCGTTGAGGATATAGCCGCCATCGACTTTCTTGGCGTTGGTGCGCATGGCGCCCGGATCGGAGCCGCCATCAGGCTCGGTCAGGCCGAAGCACCCCACCCATTCGCCGCTGGCGAGCTTGGGCAGGTATTTCTGCTTCTGTGCTTCGGATCCGAACGCCTCGATGGGATACATCACCAGCGAGGATTGCACGCTCATGGCCGAGCGATAGCCTGAATCAACCGCCTCCACTTCGCGCGCGATCAGCCCGTAGGAGACGTTGGAGAGCCCCGCGCCGCCATATTGTTCAGCCACCGTGGCGCCAAGAAGCCCCAGCTCGCCCATCTCGGTCATGATCGCGCGGTCGAAATTTTCCTCGCGATAGGCGGCCACCACGCGCGGCAGCAGCTTTTCGCGGCAATACTGGCGCGCGGTCTCGGAGATCATCCGCTCTTCTTCGCTGAGCTGATGATTGAGGTGGAGCGGGTCTTCCCAGGAGAAGCTGAGGCCCTGTTCGTTCGCAGCGTCCAGCGCGGCCATGGCGGTCGTCCTTCTTGTCAGGCCCGGGCGCGCCGATGTCAGGTCGGGCGCACCAGGCCGGGTTCACAGTGAATGATATAAAGATATATCTTTTGCGCGTACCCTGTCGAACCGGTAATTTGTTACAAAGCCGGTCTGTTCCATCGGTGTTAGCGGAGGCGGAGATATGCCCGCAACCCTTACTGAAAAGATCCTGGCCCGCGCCAGCGGGCGCGACGCAGTGTCGCCGGGTGAGATGATCACCGTAAAGGTGGATCTGGCCATGGCCCATGACAGCTCCGGTCCGCGCCGCTGGAAAGCGCGCCTGGAGGCTTTGGGAACAGGGCTTTGGGATCCTTCAAGGGTGGTGCTGGTGTCCGACCATTACGTGCCGGCGGTGGACGCCGAAAGCGCCGCGATCCTGAAACTCACCCGCGAGTTCGCGCGCGATTACGGCGTGAAGAATTTTTATGACATGCGCGGCATCTGCCACGTCATGCTGGCCGAGCACGGGCACGCAAGGCCGGGCCTGTTTATCGCCGGCGGCGACAGCCATTCCACCAATGCCGGCGCCTTTGGCTGCTATGCGGCCGGATTCGGCGCCACCGACATGACCGCCATCGTGGCCACCGGGGAGACCTGGACGGTGGTGCCCGAGACCGTCCGTGTGGAGATTTCCGGCGCCCTGTCGCAGGGCGTCACGGCCAAGGACATCATGCTCGCCTTGTGCCGGGATCTGGGCATGGGCAATCATTTCAGGGCGATCGAATATGGCGGCGAGGCGGTGCGCGCCCTGGACATGGAGCAGCGCACGGTGCTGGCCAACATGGCCGCCGAGCTGGGCGGTGAAACCGGGATCATCGAGCCCGACGCGGTCACCCTGGCCCATGTGCGCGGCCATGGCGGCGAGGTGGACGAGGCCGCGCTGACCCTGTGGCGCTCTGATCCGGACTGCACCTACGCGCACACCCATCATCTGGACGCCGGCGCGCTGGAGCCCCAGATCGCCGCGCCCCACAGCCCGGCCAACGCCGCGCCGGTGTCGGTTCATGCCGGGATCGCCATTGATCAGGCCTATATCGGCGCCTGTGTCGGGGCGAAGCTGTCGGATCTGCACATGGCCGCTGCGGTGCTGAAGGGCCGCACGGTGTCGGCGCGCACCCGGCTTCTGGTGGCCCCCGCGTCGGCGAAGGTGACAGAGGCCGCCGCCAAGGATGGAACGCTGGCGATCCTCACTGAGGCCGGCGCGGTGATGCTGCCATCAGGCTGCGGCGCCTGCGCCGGGCTGGGCGCGGGGCTTCTGGCCGAGGGCGAGGTGTGTCTGTCCTCCACCAACCGCAATTTCCAGGGCCGCATGGGCCATAAGGACGCGCAGGTTTATCTGGGCTCGCCTTATGCAGTGGCCGCCGGCGCAGTCGCGGGCGAGATCACCGATCCGCGCCCCTTCCTGACGGCGAACAGGAAAGCGGCATGAGTGTTCGCGAAGGAAACGCATGGCTCTATGGCGACCGGATCGATACCGATCTCTTGGCGCCCGGCTACGCCATGAAGAAAGGCCCGGCAGAGCTCGCCCGGCATACGCTGGAGGCGGTGGACCCTGCATTCGCCACATCGGTACAGCCCGGCGACATGGTGGTGGCGGGCGCTGATTTCGGCATCGGGTCCAGCCGCGAGCAGGCGGCGATCTCGCTGAAAACGCTGGGCGTCTCGGCGGTGATCGCGACAAGTTTTGCGCGCATCTTCTATCGCAACGCCATCAATATCGGCCTGCCGGCGATTTCCTTTGATCCGGAAGGCCGCATCTCGGCCGGCGACCGGCTCCGGCTCGATCTCGCCGCGGGCCGGCTGCACAATCTCACCACAAGCGCGAGCTTCGCCGTCACGCCGATCCCGCCCCATCTCATGGCGATGATCGAGGCGGGCGGGCTCATGGCCCATCTTAAACAGCGGTTCGCAAGCACCGCCGCAACGCCGCCAGGGAGCGCGTCATGACGTCATCGAACGCCAGCGCAAAAAGCGCGCTGAAAGCCCGCCTGAACAGCCAGGCAAGCGGAGGCGCGCCGGTTCTGGCGCCGGGCGTGTACGACGCCTTCTCCGCCCTGATGGTGGAGCGCGCCGGGTTCGAGGCCGCCTATCTTTCCGGCGCCTCCATCGCCTACACCCAGCTGGGACGCCCGGATCTGGGCCTGATGAGCGCCAAGGAGGTGGCCGACACCATTGCGCGCATCACCGAGCGCGTGGACCTGCCCCTCATCGTCGACGCCGACACCGGCTTCGGCAATGCGCTCAACGTCATCCGCACGGTGAAGACGTTCGAGCGCGCCGGCGCCGCGGCGATCCAGCTGGAAGACCAGCAATTGCCCAAGCGCTGCGGCCATCTTTCCGGCAAGACGCTGGTCAGCGCCGAGGAAATGGCCGGCAAGGTGCGCGCCGCCGTGGATGCGCGCGCCTCTGAAGACACCCTCATCATCGCGCGCACCGACGCCATCGCCGTGGAGGGCTTCGACCTGGCGCTGGAACGCACCGAGGCGTATCTCGCCGCCGGCGCCGACATCTTGTTCGTGGAGGCGCCCGCCGATCTCGATCAGATGACGGCCATCGCCGCCCGGTTCAATGGCCGCGCGCCCTTGCTCGCCAACATGGTGGAGGGCGGCCGCACGCCGCTGCGCGGCGCCGGCGATCTGGGCGCCGCCGGCTTCCAGCTTGTCATCACGCCCGGCGCCCTGGTGCGCGCCTTCGCTTTCATGGCCGACGAATTCCTCACCGAGCTGAAAACCCACGGCGCCACCGCCGGCTACCGCAACCGCATGCTCGACTTCGGCCAGCTCAACACCCTGCTCGGCATCGAAGACATGAAAGCCGACGGGGACAAATATGACGCGCAGGGGCGTGAGGCGGCGGAGTAGAGGAGCTCGGCCTCACCGTCGCCGTCACGCCCCGCACCTACCCCCCGAAGCGGGCTTTTAGCGCTGCGTCCAGCTCGCCATAGACTTTGGCGCCGGCGGGGTCGGATTGGGCGGCTTTGAAGGTGCGGTGGCATTTCGGGTGGTCGGCCAGCGTGGTGCGTTGATACCAGGAATCGGCCCAGTTGATGAACCAGAGCACGGGCGCCAGGGCGCAGTCGGCGGTGCTGGGTCTGGCGCCCAGGGCGAAGGGGCCGGCGGGGTCGAGATAGCGCTCGATATGGCCAAGGGCGCCGGCGACGGTTGTGAAGCCGGAATCCACGGCGGCCGCGTCGCGCTTAGACGGGTCGGCGTTCATGAAGAGCGGGCCGAGGCCGGGGGCGAGGTAGAGATCAGCCAGGCGCGCACACAGGCGGGCTTTCGCCGCGGTTTCCGGATCGGCGGGGCGCAAGGGGCGCTGCGTGTGGCTGTCCTCGATAAATTCCAGGATCAGCTCGCTCTCGGGCAGGCAGAACCCGTCGTCGAGCTTCAGGGCGGGAACCTTGCCCAGCGGATTTTCCTTCAGATAGGCCTCGCTCTTCAGCCCGCCGGGCGGGGCTTCGAAGGTGATCTGATCTTCCAGCCCCTTCCAGTACACGGCCAGGCGCACGCGCGCGGCATAGGGCGAGAGGTCGACATTATAGAGCACGGGCATGATTTACTCCGGAAAATCGGGGGCGCGCTTTTCCAGAAAGGCGCGATAGCCCTCCTGAAAGTCCGGGCCCTGAAAGGCTTCAAGGAAGAGCTTCTTGGTGGCCGCGTCGTCGGCGGCCTGGCCCGCGAGGATGCGCGCGATAATCTGCTTTGTCACGGCGGCCGAGCGCCCGCTGGCTTTCGCCGCCAGCGCCACCCACCCCTCCACCGCGCTCATCAGGGCGGCGGGCTCCACCAGCCGGTCGATGAGGCGCAGGGTGCGCGCCTCCTCTGCGCCCAGGATCCGGCCGGTGAACAAGATGTCGCGCGCCGCGGACACGCCCACCGCGTCGATCAGGCGCTTGGTGTCGTTGAGGGTGTACACAAGCCCCAGCTTGCTCGGCGTGATGCCGAATTTGGAGTCTTCGGCGGCGAATCGCAGATCGCAGGCCAGCGCCAGGCCGCAGCCCCCGCCCACGCACGCGCCCTCGATGGCGGCCAGGGTGGGCTTGGAAAACGCCGCCAGCCCGTCCAGCGCCGCCGCGATGGCCGCCGAATAGGCCTCGGCGCGCTCCGGCGTGGAATACACCTCTTCAAACTCGGAAATGTCCGCGCCCGCCGCGAACGCGCCGCCTTCGCCGCGCACCACAAGCACGCGCACGCTCGTGTCGGCTTCCGCTTCGCTCAGGAGCTGCGGAATCGCGCTCCACATGGCGTGGGACAGGGCGTTCTTCTTCTCAGGCTTGTTCAGCACCAGATGCGCCGCCGCGCCGGATCGCTCCAGATACACCGCCTCTTTGCTCATGAAACACTCCGCCCCTCTGGCTACGCGATTTAAAGGATATATCTTTTGCGCGGCAGCGCCCGTCAACCTGCCGCAGGCGCACTGATTTTCCAAGCCTGATGAAGGGGTGCGCCATGAACCTGATCCGCTGGCGCATGCCGCTTCCGGCCCGCCACGAAGGCCGGGGGTCCGCCACCAGACCAGCCGCTACGCCTCGGCGGACGGGCGGGAAGTGAGCTTCAACTCTCCGGGCAAATACCAGGTTCGCCGGGTGACGCAGGTCCGGCTTTTCAAACGCTGGAGCGACGGGGCTCGCATTTCGCGCCGGTTTTGACTACATAGCGCGCTTCATTCATTCGCCGTCGGCCTTGAACCGGCGGGGGAGAGGTAAGATGGCGAGTTTGATCTCGAACGTTCCGGCGCGGGCGCCCGCCCCGCCGGGGGTGTCCGCCTTCGACGCGGATAAAGTCGATGCGCTCATGGCTGATTACGGCCTGGTTGGCGATTTCCTGAATCTGGGCGGCGAGCCCTCCAGCCACCGCGTGGTCGCGGCCATGTCCGGCGGCGTGGACAGCTCGGTGGTGGCCGCGGTGCTGCACCGGGCCGGCTATGACGTGGTGGGCATGACGCTGCAGCTCTACGACCATGGCGAGGCGATCCATCGCAAGGGCGCGTGCTGCGCGGGTCAGGACATCCACGATGCCCGCCGCGTGGCCGAGGCCATGGGCTTTCCCCACTATGTGCTGGATTACGAGACCCGCTTTCGCGAAGCGGTGATCGAGGATTTCGCAGATACGTATCTGGCCGGCTCCACGCCGATCCCCTGCGTGCGGTGCAATCAGTCTGTGAAGTTCGCCGACTTGCTGGCGACGTCAAAACAGCTCGGCGCCGATGCGCTGGTCACCGGCCACTATATCCGCCGGGCCATCAACGGTAACCGGGCCGAGCTTCGCCGCGCCGCCGATGCGGGCAAGGACCAGTCATACTTCCTTTTCGCCACCACGCCCGAGCAGCTGGACTATCTGCGCTTCCCGCTGGGTCATCTTGAAAAAGACCAGACCCGCGCGCTTGCTGCAGCCATGGGCCTTGCGGTGGCGGCCAAGCCCGACAGCCAGGATATCTGCTTTGTGCCCGACGGCGACTACGCCGCCGTGGTGGAAAAGGTGCGCCCGGGCGCCAGCCGTCCCGGCGAGATCGTCCATGTGGATGGCCGGGTGCTGGGCCAGCATGAGGGCGTGATCCGCTACACGGTGGGTCAGCGCCGCGGCCTAGGCGTGTCTGTGGGCGAGCCGCTCTTTGTGGTGCGCCTGGACGCTGAGAACGCGCGCGTCATCGTTGGCCCGCGCGAGGCGCTGGACGTGCGCCGGATCGCGCTGAAGGACGTCAACTGGATCGGCGACGGTGATCTGGCCGACGCGGACGGCCTGGCGGTGGGCGTGAAGGTGCGCTCTACACGGCCCCCAAGCCGTGCAGTGCTGGAGATCGCTTCCGGCGGCGCGGTTCACGTGCTGCTGGATCAGGGCGAGGAAGGCGTCGCGCCGGGCCAGGCCTGCGTGTTTTACGACGCACCGGGCCATGACCGCGTGCTGGGCGGCGGCTGGATTTCCGCCACGGCGGGCTAGGGGCGGGGTTTCTCGCCCGGCGCGCCGCCGCCCCGGCTATCGGTCTTCAAGACTTATGACACCCGCGCCGGAACCGGTGCGGCCTCAAGGAGAGACCCATGACGATCACCGAGCTGTTGGCGCCCACCTATAAGCAGATGCTTCAGGCGCTTTCGGGGTGGCTGAAGAAGGCGAAGGAGACCGGCGCCGACGCCGATGCGCTCATGGGCGCGCGTCTGGCGCCGGACATGTTCCCGCTCGCCACCCAGGTACGCTTTGCGTGCATTCAGGCCCATGAGGGCGCCTACCGTCTGCGCGGCGAGGCGCGCCCGCCGGTGATCGACGCGCTCCACAAAGAGGGCGCCGACGGTGGCGAGCAGCCCGGCACGGTGGACGCGGCGCTGGCGCGCATCGACGAAGCGCTGGCCGTCCTGGACGCACTGCCTGCGGACGCTATGGACGCCGGCGCGAAGAAGCCGCTCGCCCTGGAGCTTCCCATCGGCCTCGCGTTCGATTTTGACGGCGAGCGCTATGTGCGCGACTGGGCGCTGCCCCAGCTCTACTTTCACATCAATATGGCCTACGCGATCCTGCGCAATCAGGGCGTGGCGATCGGCAAGGCGGACTATGTCCCGCACATGTTCGCCTATCTTCGCCCGGGAACCGGCCCGACCAGCTGATGGCGAGGGCGGTGCAGGGCGGGGCGCCACGCTGCAAGGCGAATCGCTCTGCCTTGTGCCTATACTGATCGAATGACCCGTCGCTCGATCCAGCTCGGCGATCGCGAAATCGCTTATACGGTCGCCCGCTCCAAGCGCCGGCGCACGATCGGGCTGCGCATTGGCGAAGAGGGTCTGGTGATCACCCTGCCGTCGAGCCTCGGGCTGCACCATGCCGAGCGCGCGGCGCGCGAGAAGGAAGGCTGGATCCTGGATCGCCTCGAACGCGCCGCCTTGCGCGCCCGCGCCAAGCTGCGTGGCGTGGACGGCGAGGCGGTGGGTTGGCTGGGGAGCGAATTGGTCCTCACGGTCACCCCCCACGCCAAAGCGCGCACTGTGGTGGAGCGCGGACCATCCCGGCTGGAAGTGCGCATCGACGAGCGCCTGGAGCCTGAGATGGGCGCCGCCACCGTGCGCCGGGCCTTGCATCGATGGCGCAAGGACGAGGCGCTGGCGCTGATGACGCCGAAGCTGGAGCACTACGCCGGCAAGCTCGGCGCGAAACGGCCCAAAGTCTTCGTGCGCGAACAGGCGGCGCGCTGGGGCAGCTGCTCCAGCGACGGGTCGATTCGCATGAACGCCCGGCTGATCCATTTTGATGAAGCGCTGATCGATTATGTCTGCGCGCACGAGGCTTGCCACCTTGTGGTGATGGACCACTCGGCGCGCTTTCACGCGCTCATGGCCACCGTGTCGCCGGACCACAAACGCCTGCGCCGCCTCATGCGCGAGAGCGTTCCGCCGGGGGTGGAGTTCTAGCGCGAAAGGCGTCCGCCCGGTGCAACGGGCGGCGCCGTGCGGCGTTTTCAACATAAAGCATATTCAGCGCGGCGCCGGAGGCGCATCGCGCAGTGGCCAAGCGGGCGCTGCACCGCTATACCCGCCAACCCTCGCTTAGAGTGAATCGATCCATGAGCCGCCTCATCATCTTCGACGTGGACTCCACGCTTCTGGCCGTGGAGAGCCTGGATTTCGCCGTGGAGCGCGCTCTCGAAGCCGCGCCCGACGGGCCTGAGCGCACGCGCGAATTGAAGGACATCACCGAGCGCGGCATGGCCGGGGCGCTGGATTTTCGCACCTCCCTGGAGCAGCGCCTGGCGATCGCCTCGCTTGCGCGCAGCCAGGTGGAGGAGGCGAGCGAAGCCCTGCGCTCCCACCAGACCGCCGGCATGGCCGACCTGATCGAACGCCTGCGCCAGAAAAACTGCGACGTGGCCGCGGTGTCGGGCGGGTTCATCGATCTGGTCGAACCGGCGCTGAAGGATATGGGCCTGTCGCCGGGCGAGATGCGCGCCAATCGCTTTGTGTATGACGGTGAAGGTCGGGTCGCCGGGTTCGACCGCGCCAATCCGCTGTCGCGGTCAGGCGGCAAGGCCAATGTGGTCAAGGGCCTGAAAACCCTGACCGGCAGGCCGCTCGCAGTGATGATCGGCGACGGCATGACCGATTACGAGGCCTTCGCCAAAGGCGCCGCCGACAGCTTTATCGGCTTTGGCGCCATCGCCGACCGCGCCCCGGTCCGCGACAAGGCCCCGGCGTATGTGGACAGCGTCGACGCGCTGGAGAAGATGCTTCTGGGCTAGGGCCTCCCCTAAACCGGAAACGCCACGCCGGTGAGCAGGCTGGACACCAGGGCGATGATTGGTGCGGCCACCAGATTGATCCGGAAGCCCGCCTTGATCATCTGCTTCATGCTGGCTGCGCCGGACGCGTAGACGATGGCGTTGGGGGCGGTGGCCACCGGCAGCATGAAGGCGCAGCTGGCCGCCAGCGCCACCGGCACGATGAGATGTTCGGGCGGTACGCCGGCCTGGATCGCCACGGCGCCCAGCACCGGCAGGAAGCCGGAAACGGTGGCCACATTGCTCGTCAGCTCGGTGAGAAACACCACGATCAAAGCCAGGACCAGCACGGTGAGCGGCGTGGGAAGGGCCGCGACCCACAGCAAGTGCGAGCCGATCCATTCGGCCAGACCCGTGGCCTGGATGGCCGCGGCCAGAGAGAGGCCGCCGCCGAACAGGAGAATCACCTCCCAGGGCAGGCGTCTGGCGGTCTCCCAGTCCATCAGCGCTTCGCCCTTCGCCGCGCCGCCCGCCGGGATCAGGAACACGGCGAGTGCACCGGCCATGGCGATCTGGGCGTTGCCCAGCTGCGGCGTCACCGGAAGGCCTATCTGGGCCGACGCCCAGGCCAGCAGCGGGTTCCACCCGAATGTGATCTCGTCCATGCCGATCAGAAAGCCCGGCAGCTCTCGCCCCATCCACAATAGCGCCACCATCCCGAAGGCCAGCGCTACGCGGATTTCCGGCGTGGTCATGGATCCAAGCGCGCGCCTCTGCTCCAGGATCACCGCGCGCCCGGCCTCGCTCGGGGCCTTGTCGGCGACCTTGAAGGCGAAGCGAGTGAGGATCAGCCACATGGCCGGGATGATCAGAAGCGCGCTGGGCACGCCCACGATCATCCATTGGGGAAAACTGATAACGCCGCCGAACTCGCGGTCGAGAAAGCCCATGGCGATCAGATTGGTGGGCGTGCCCACCGGCGTCATGATCCCGCCCACAGACGCCGCATAGGCGACGGCGAGGGCCAGCGCCGGCGCGAACATCTTCGCGTCCACGCCTTCATCCTTCACCGCATCGGCGACTTTCAGGGCGATGGGGATCATCATCAGCGTGGTGGCGGTGTTGGAGATCCACATGGACAAAATCGCGCTGGCCGCCATGAAGCCCAGGATCATCCCGGCCGGGCGCGAGCCAAAGGCGGCCACCACGTTCAGCGCGATGCGGGCGTGAAGATTCCAGCGCTCGATGGCCAGCGCCACCACGAAGCCGCCCAGCAAAAGCATGACGATGGGATCAGCGTAGGGCGCGCTGGCGCTGCGCATGGAGATGATGCCGAACACCGGAAACAGGGCCAGCGGCACAAGCGCGGTCGCCGCAATGGGGATCGCCTCGGTGGCCCACCAGCTCGCCATGAGCAATGCCAGCGAGGCCAGCAGCCAGGCTTCGCGCGACAGGCCTTCTGGCAGGGGGATGAGTTGAAGCCCCGCCGCCAGCGCGATCCCGGTCCAGAATCCGATCGTTTTGGTCCGGTCCGGCTGCGTGTGCGCCGCGCCTGTCTCGCTCATGCTGTGCGCCCTCCCCCGTCAGGGAGAGAGTGAAGCCGGGTTTGCAAGCAGGGGCAAGACGAACCGGGTCGGCCCCTTACCGCGAATAGCGGCGTTTCACCGCGAACAGCAGGGCGACGGCGGCGAAATAGATGAACGGACGCGCGGTGGCGGCCAGGCCGTGCATGTCCATGCGTGCAAACGCAAGGTCCATGGCGAAATTGGCGGGCATGTCGCCGGCGCTGAGAAATTCCATGGCGAAGCGCAGGACCACGTCGATGCTGTAGGCGATCAGCGTGGCGGCCAGAAGCTGCGACCAGCTTCGCATGGCCAGCGCCGTGATCAGGCTGGCGCAGGTCATGAACAGGAGGTCGAAAGCGGTGAATCCCGCCAGCACCATGCCGAGCGCGTTCTGTCCCATGTAACGCCCCCCTGTCGACGCAGATCAAGCAAAGACACTATCCCGGTTCGACGCCGCGCTCCAGCGCCGCAGCGAGGGCGGCGACGTCCTTTGCGGCGTCACAGCCCGGAAAGCGAGCGGCCAGCGCGGTCTGGGCGCGGATCGCTTCGCCCACATGGGGATCGCGGCGGATGATGCCGGCCAGCGGCGGCGTGAATCCCAGAAAGCTGCGGCAGGTCCGCGAGAAGATCGCATAGGCCTTTTTCGCGGCTTCAGTGTTGGGCGCGTTGTTGACCACCACGAAGGGCGCCGCGCCCTCATCGCGCAGGCGCAGGGTCTTCACAAAGGCGTAGGCGTCGGTGAGCGCGGTCGGCTCGTCATTGATGACGATGATGACGTCGTCCGCCGCCGCCGCCAGGCGCACCGTGGAGCGCTCCGCGCCGGCGGCCAGATCAATGAGCATGCGGTCATAATCAAGGCTCGCCGCGGCCATGCCGGCGGCCAGGCGCCCCACCGAGTTGATGTCCAGGCTGGCCAGCGCCGCCGACCCGGACGGCCCGGCGATGACGTCGAACCCGCCGCGCCTGTCTGCGCCGCCGCAGGCCGGGCTGACGGCCTCTTCGATGGACAGGCGGCCGGCGACAACACCGCCGATATCGCCCTTGGTGTTCAGGCCCAGCTGCACGTCCACATTGGCCATGCCCAGATCGGCGTCCACCAGCAGGGTGCGCTGCTTGCGGCGCGAGAACGCCTGGGCGAGGGCGGCGGCCAGGGCGGTCTTGCCGACCCCGCCCTTGCCCGACGCCACGGCGATGACCGGCCCGGCGCGCCGGGGCGCGCGGTGGGCGGTTTCGGCCTCAAAGGCGAGCAGACTCATATCTCGTCCTCCCAACCGGTGTCTTCCAGAAGCGCGCGCGCCAGACGCAGGGCGGTGGCCGGCGCCAGCCCCGCGCCGATATAGGGCGAGGCGGAGATGTGGGCGTAGGCGAGCCCGGCTTCGCCGAAGCTGAGCAAGGCGCCGAGCCGGCGCGCCGCGTCGATCTTGGTGGCGATGATCCGTCCGGCGCCGATGCTGGCGAAGAGGCTGGCCGCGTCCTCGGCGTCGCCGGGCGCGATCCCGGCCTCCATCACCGCGAGGATCTCCGCGTCGCTGGCTTCTGCCAGGTCCGACAGCTCTTCAAGATCATCCAGCTCGAACGGATTCACGCCCGGCGAGTCGATAAGGACCGGCCCCTCCGGCAGGCGGGTGAGCAGGGTCTGCAGCTCGCGGGGTCCGGCGACGCTTTCAAACTGGCAGCCCAGCGCATGGGCGTAGGCGGCCATCTGCTCGCGCGCGCCGGCGCGCGCATCGGCGGAAATGATATAGGGCGCCCCGCCCGAGGTGACCGCGCGCGCGGCGAGCTTGGCCAGTGCAGAGGACTTGCCGGCGCCCGGCGGTCCTGCGATTAGCAGCGGGCGGTCATGGTCGATTTCGGCCGGGTGCACGCCGTAGCGATGGTCCAGGGCGCGCGCCAGGGTGGCGGTGGCCTCGCCGTCCTCCATCTGGACGGCGGCGTCCATGATCGCTTCGGCGGCGCGCTCGCCGACCTGGTGCCAGACCAGCGCCCGGGCGATGCGGTTGAGGCCCTCGGCGGCGTCGCCGCGGCCCTTGAGCCGTTCGGCGTCGCGGCGCTTCAGATTGGCGTCGGCGGTCTCGCCGGACGCGGTGACGGCGCCGCGTTCGGCGGCGGCGCGCACTTCAACCCCGCCACCGGGCGCGTCGGCGGTGGTGACGATCACCGCGTCGGGGCCCAGCTCGCGGCGCACCTGGGCCATGACCTGGCTCAGTGAGGCTCCGGAGAAGGTGCGAAGGCGCATGGGGCTCTACTTTCCCTAGACCTGGCCCACGGTTTTCAGCCGTGCGCCGGGATGGATCTCGTTCTGGCTCATCACCACCGTCTGCGGCCGGAACCGTTCGGCGAGCGAGCGCACATAGGGCCGGATCTGCGGACTGGTCAGCAGGACCGGCACGTCGCCTGTGGCGCCTGCGCGGTCGAACGCGTCGCGCACCTGGGCCACAAAATCCCTCAGCCGTGAGGGGGCCAGAGCAAGCTGACGGCGTTCGCCGTCTCCGACAAGAGCCTCGGCGAAGGCCTGCTCCCATTGCGGGGTCAGCGAGACCACCGGCAAGGCGCCGTCCGGTCCGCGATTGGAGTAGCAGAGCTGGCGCGACAGGCGTGTGCGCACATGCTCGGTGATGGCGTCGAGATTCTGCGACGCGCTGGACGCTTCGGCGATGCCTTCCACGATGGCGGCGAGATCCCGGATCGAGACGCGCTCCTTGAGCAGGTTCTGCAGCACGCGCTGGATGCCGGCGCGGGTGACCTGGCCGGGGGTGATGTCTTCGAGCAGCTTCTTGTGTTCCTTCGACAGGGCGTCCAACAGCTTCTCGGTCTCCGCGTAGGACAGAAGGTCGGCCATGTTGTCGCGCAGGATCTCGGTCAGGTGGGTGACCAGAACCGCGGCCGGATCCACCAGCGTGTAGCCGCGGAAGGTGGCCTCCTCGCGCATGCTTTCCTCGATCCAGGTGGCGGGCAGGCCGAAGGCCGGCTCCTTCACATGGGTTCCGGGCAGGTCCACCTGGCGTCCGGTGGGGTCCATGGACAGAAGGTGATGCATTTTCAGCTGGCCGTGGCCGGCGTCCATCTCCTTGACCTTGATGGAATAGTCCTCGCCGGACATCTGCATGTTGTCGACGATCCGCACGCTGGGCAGGATGAAGCCGGTCTCCTGGGCCAGATTGCGCCGCAGCGCCTTGATCTGATCGGTGAGCCGGCGGCCCTCCACGTCATTGATCAACGGCAGCAGCGCATAGCCGAGCTCGATCTTCAGCTCGTCGATATGCAGCGTGTCCTCGATGGGCGGCTCCGTGCTCGCGGCCTCCTGGGCCTCGTTGTCGGCGAGATCGGCCGCCTCGCGCGCCACGTCCTCTGCGGCGCGCGTCCGGTCACGGCCGCCGAAGAAGGCGATCGCACCGGCCCCCATGGCCAGGGCGGCGAAAGGCAGAAGCGGCATGCCGGGCAGCAGACCCACCGCCAGGGCCGTGCCCGACACCATGGCCATGGCCGCCGGGTTGGCGGAGAGCTGGCCGAACACCGCCTTGTCCGCTTGGCCTTCGACGCCGGCCTTGGAGACCAGCAGGCCGGCGGCGAGCGACACGATGAGGGCGGGGATCTGGCTGACCAGACCGTCGCCGATGGTGAGGGTGGAGTAGGTGTTGGCCGCGTCGCCGAATTCCATGCCCGACTGGGCGACCCCGATGATCATGCCGCCGATCAGGTTGATCGAGGTGATCAGGATGCCGGCGATGGCGTCGCCGCGCACGAATTTGCTGGCGCCGTCCATGGCCCCGAAGAAGTTGGACTGGTCCTCCAGCTCCTTGCGGCGGGTCTTGGCTTCCTGCTCGGAAATCAGGCCCGACGACAGATCGGCGTCGATGGCCATCTGCTTGCCGGGCATGGAGTCCAGGGTGAAGCGCGCCGCGACTTCCGCGATCCGGCCCGAACCCTTGGTGATCACCACGAAGTTCACGATCACCAGGATGATGAAGACGATGATGCCGATGACGAAATTGCCTTGCATCACGAAATTGCCGAAGGCTTCGATGATGTCGCCGGCGGCCTCGGTTCCGCTGGCGCCTTCCGACAGGATCAGACGCGTGGAGGCGACGTTAAGGCCCAGCCTCAGCATGGTCGCGATCAGAAGGATTGCAGGAAAGGCGGTGAATTCCAGCGGGCTCTTGATGAACAGCGCCGTCATCAGGATCAGCACCGAAAAACAGATGGAGATCGCCAGCGCCCCGTCCAGCAGGAATTTCGGCATGGGCAGGAGCAGCATGACCAGAAGCGCCAGCACCCCGACGCCCATGGCCACGTCGCCGCGCAGGGCGCGCCGGCCAATGCCGATCAGGCTGAATCCGGAACTGGAGGAGGCGGGTGCGTCAGCCATTAGGTGCCTTCAAAGCTCTCAGAGCTGCTGGACGTAGATGTCCTCCCCTGCTTGCGGAGAAGCCGACGGAGGGAGCGGCGTCGACACTGAGGGCGCCGTCAGCGTGCAAGGCCGGCGCAGTCCCCCTCGGCCTGTCGGGCCACTCCCCCCGTGAAAGGGGGGAGACATCGGTGAGAACCGTAATCCTCACCCGGCCGCCCGGCTTTCGCCGGGGGCGGGGATGGCGGCGCCGTGTTCGGAGTAGAGCTTCAGCTTGTTGCGCAGGGTGCGGATCGAGATGCCGAGAATGTTCGCCGCGTGGGTGCGATTGCCCAGGCAGTGATCCAGCGTGTCCAGGATCAGATCCTGCTCCACCTCGGCCACCGTCTTGCCCACCAGGTTGATGGCTTCGTCGGCGGCTTCGCGCGCCTTCTGGGCCACCGAGCCGCCGCCGGAGAAGGGGCGGCCGTCGGGCATGCGGATGGCGTCGGGCGTGATCTCGGCGCCGGCGCCCAGCAGCACGGCGCGGTGCATGGCGTTTTCCAGCTCCCGCACGTTACCGGGCCAGTCACGGCTGGTGATCTGCACCTTGGCGGCCTCGGACAGGGGGCGGAACTCCACCCCGTTGGCCTTGGCGTATTTCTTCAGGAAGTGATCGGCCAGCGCCAGCCCGTCCTCGGGACGCTCGCGCAGAGCCGGCACCGCCAAATTCACCACGTTGAGGCGGAACAGAAGGTCTTCGCGGAACACACCGTCGCGCACCGCCTTGTTCAGATCGCGGTTGGAGGTCGCCAGGACGCGGATATTGACCTTCACCGGCTTGGAGCCGCCCACCCGGTCGATTTCGCGCTCCTGCAGCGCGCGCAAGAGCTTGGCCTGCAGGCGCACGTCCATCTCGCTGATTTCGTCCAGTAGCAGCGTACCGCCGTCGGCTTCTTCAAACTTGCCGACCCGGCGCGCCACGGCGCCGGTGAAGGCGCCTTTTTCGTGGCCGAACAGCTCGGATTCCAGAAGGTTTTCGGGAATCGCGGCGCAGTTGACCGAGACGAAGGGTTTGTCGGCGCGCTTGGATTTTTTATGGACGAAGCGGGCCATCACTTCTTTACCGACGCCGCTTTCGCCGGTGATCAGCACGCTGGCGTCAGACGGGGCGATGCGCTCGGCGAGGCGCACCACTTCCAGCATGGAGGGATCGCGCGCCACCAGCGGGCGCTCGTCGTCGGCCACGGCCGCCAGCACCGCGGCGATCAGATCGGGATCGGGCGGCAGATGGATGAATTCCTTGGCGCCCGCGCGGATGGCGCCGGCGGCGGCCTCGGGCTTCACGCTCACCCCGCACGCCACCACCGGCACCGAGATGCGCTCGGCCTCGTTGGCGTCGATCAGGGCGCGAACGTCCAGATTGACGTCCACCAGGAGGATGTCGGCGCCTCGTCCGGCGCGCAGATAGGCGGTGGCCTGGTCGATCGTGTCCACATGGGCGACCTTCGCCCCGCGGTCCATGGCGATCTTGGTGGCGGTGGACAATTGCCCGCCGAGGCTTCCTACGATCAGAACGCGCATGTTTGTTTTCCTTCAGCGGCCGGGCGGGTCATCCCGTATCCCCGTCCTTGATGATTTCGGTCATGGTCACGCCCAGACGGTCTTCGACGACGACGACTTCGCCGCGCGCCACCAGGCGGTTGTTCACATAGATGTCGATGGCCTCGCCGACCTTGCGGTCCAGCTCCAGCACCGAGCCTGAGGTCAGGCGTAAAAGCGAATTCACGTCCACGAGGGCCTTGCCCAGCACCGCGGAGATGTTCACCGGCACGTCGAACACCGGGGCGAGATCCACCGCGGTGCGCACCTCCTGCTCGATCAGGGACTGACGCGTCGCGCCGTTGTCGGCGGCTGGTTCGGACTCCTCCGCGTCCGGGGCGCCGCCTGCGAGGTCGGGCAGGTTCATTTCGTCGCTCATCATCTTCTCCTTCGGCCGGTTCAGGCCGCCGCGCCGCCGGCGGCGCTGGGCTGGGCCGCGTCACGGTCTTCGTCGGGTCGCGCAAGCCAGGTCTCCACCGCATCGGCGATGCGCTGTTCGATATCGGCGGCGGTGCGCTCCACCGCGCCGGCGCGCCATTCGATGACGCAGTCTCCGGCCGCCGCCTCTTCATCGGCGCGGACCACCACGGCGCCTTCAAAGCCTTCGCGCTGGGCGTAGTCGTAGATCCGCTCTCCCAGGACGTCGGCCAGATGGGGCGCGACGCGGATGGCGATGCGCGGCTCGGCGCGCAGGTCGGCCAGCGCCTCGCGCACGCACTGCTCGATCGTGTCGGCGCCGTATTGATCAAGCGCCGCGCCGGCCACGGCGCGCGCCGCGGCGATCGCCAGCCGCGCCGCGTCATGGCGCAGGGCTTCGCTCTCGGCGTCCAGGCGCGCGATCATGGTCTGCAGCTTGCCGGCGACCTGCTTGAGCGCGTCGGCGGCTTCCTGGGCGGCGCGGGCCTCTTCGCCGTTGCGCGCCTCGTCGGCGGCGCGGTCGGCCATGGCCTGCGCTTCGGCCTCGGTGAGCATGCGCTTGATGGTGTCGCCGTCGCGCAGAACCGTGCCGTCCGAGGCGTATTCCCGGTCGAAGGCGAAGCGTTTGAAGCTGTCGGTCATGCTCGCATCCTCCCTAGTAGATCAGTTCGTCTTCGCCGCCGCCGTCGGCGATGAGAATCTCGCCCTTGGCGGCCAGGTCCTTGGCCAGGTTGACCATGGTCTGCTGGGACTGGTCGACGTCTTTCAGGCGCACCGGGCCGAGCGCCGCCATATCCTCGCGCATGATCTTGGCGGCGCGTTCGGACATGTTGGAGAAGAACAGATCGCGCAGCGTGTCCGAGGCGCCTTTCAGCGCCAGGCCCAGCTGATCCTTGGGCACCTGGCGCAGAAGGGTCTGAACCCCTTGCGGGTCCAGCTTGCCGAGATCCTCGAAGACGAACATGAGCGAGCGGATCTTTTCGGCGCTGTCGCGATTGCGCTCCTCCAGCGTGGCCAGGAAGCGGTTCTCGGTCTGGCGATCGAAATTGTTGAAGATGTCGGCCATGAGCTCATGGCTGTCCTGCTTGGAGGTGCGCGCCAGATTGCTCATGAATTCAATGCGCAGCGTCTCCTCGATCTTCTCGATGATCTCGCGCTGCACCGGCTCCATGCGCAGCATGCGCATCACCACTTCCAGAGCGAAATCCTCCGGGAGAGCGGCGAGCACGCGGGCGGCGTGGTCGGGTTTCACCTTCGACAGCACCACGGCGACGGTCTGTGGGTATTCGTTCTTGAGATAGTTGGCGAGAACGGTCTCGTTCACGTTCGCCAGCTTGTCCCACATGGTCCGGCCGGCCGGACCGCGCAGCTCCTCCATGATCTGCTCGACCTTCTCGCCGGGCAGAAACGAGGTGAGCAGGCGATGGGTCTGTTCCACCGAGCCGACGATGGAGCCGGTCGAGCTCATGGAGCCGACGAATTCCAGGATCAGTTTTTCAACCGCGGCGGCGGTGACATTGCCCAGCCGCACCATGGCCTGGGAAACGACGCGGATCTCCTCGTCGTCCATCTGCTCCCACAGCTTTCGCTGCTCGTCGCCGAGCGCGAGCAGGATCACGGCGGCCTTTTCAGGCCCCCCCAGATCGCTGGGATCTTCGATCTTGCGGGTTTTGTTCGCGGCCATCAGGCGCCCTCATGCATCCAGCCGCGCAGGATCGCCATGGTCTCGTCGGGGTGTTGCTCCACCAACGCGGCGACCTTGCGGACCGAGGATTTCTTCACCTGGCCGTCGATCTGGGCGACGTTGATGCGCTCATCGTCGCTTTGTGTGTCATCGGGCAGCAGCGCCTGCTCGTTGTCGTCCGCGCCGCTTCCGGCCAGGCGCGCCTGGCCCGGCTTGCCGGGCAGGGCGGCGCCGGGGCGCTGGTCTTCAAGCGCGGTGGGGCCGGAGATCGCGCCCCTCACCAGCGGGCGGGCCACCAGTACGATGATCAAGAGTGCGGTGATGAACAGCACGGCGATCTCGGCGATCCGCATGATGTCCAGATCGGCGATGGAGAACCCGGCCGGCGCCGGCGTGCCTGCGTTCAGGTCAGGCCGCGAGAAGCGCATCTGCTGGACTTCCAGGATGCGCGTGCCGTCCATGTTCTCAGCGCTCGCCGAGATGCCGGCCGCGGCGGCCACCAGGGCGCGGATCTGGTCCATCTCCTCCTGGCTGCGCGGCTCGAACACCAGCGTGCCGTCTTCGGACCGGCTGGTGAGCTCGTCGACCACGACAGAGACGGCCAGGCGCTCCACGGCGCCGGCTTCGCGCACCCGTGTGGTCTGGGTGGAGGAGTTTTCAAAATTGCGCTCTGTGACCTCGCGCTGGGAGCGGGCCAGGCGTGCGGCGGCTGCCTCGGCGGCGGCGTCAGGCTGGTTTTCCGACACCGACACCGCGCCGTCATTGAGCGGCTCCTCGCTGGATTCCTCCTCGGAGCGCCGGCTCACCTCCACCTGGGTGTTGGGGTCGTATTCCAGCTGGGTCTGCGTGACGCTTTCCCGGTCCAGCTCGGCGGTGACCACCACGCGCGCCGCGCCGGAGCCCACCACGCCTTCCACCACGTCCAGGATCTTGCGGCGCAGGCTTTCCTCGACGCCCGCTCGCCGGTCCTCCAGCGCCGCGCCGCCCAGGGAGTCGCTGTCATTGGGGCTGGCCAGAAGCCGGCCTGAATCGTCGGCGATGGTGATGCGGGTGGGCGCAAGGCCGGCCACCGCGGTGGCCACCAGATTGCGGATCGTCTCCACCTGGCCGTTGCGCAGCTCGCCGTTGACGTTGATCACCACCGAAGCGGACGGCTCCTGCTGATCGCGCGAGAACAGGCGGCGCTCGGGCAGAACCAGATGCACGCGGGTGCCGGAGACGCTGGCCAGCGTGTTGACGGAGCGCGCCAGCTCGCCTTCAAGGGCGCGCCGCGCGTTGACGTTCTGTACGAAGCTGGTGGTGCCCAGCGCGTCGGTCTCGTCGAAGATTTCATAGCCCACCGAGCCGAAGCCCAGGGCGCCGCCGGACGCCACGCGCATGCGCGCCTCGTCCACAGAGCCGGAATCCACATAAACCGCTGTACCGCCCTCGCGCAGCTCATAGCTCAGGCCCGCCGCGTCCAGACGCTCGGTCACCGCCGCGGCGTCATTGGGCTGAAGGCCCGAATAGAGCAGGGCTTCGCCGTTGGAATTCATGCTCATGGTGAAGATCACGAGCGCGGCCGCGGCCCCGGCGGTGAGGCCGAGAATCGCCGTGAGGCGGCCGATTCCGAATCGGGCGAGCTGTTGCTGCAAGGCTTCCACGGCGAAACGGCCCCTCGTGATTCGCCGCGCCCGTAGCGTCTTTGCGCGGCGGCTAGGCAAGTTTTTCCCACCGTCCGCGTAAACGAGGCCTTAACAGATTGATTCAGAATGCACGAAAGGCGCACGCCGAGCGGCGCGCGCCTGTCGAAAACTCACGATTTAGCGCTCTTGCGCGGGACTTATTGCCGATAGTGCTGGATCCGCGTGGTGCGCAGTCCGGCCAGGCCGTGGCGCTCGATCGCGCGCTGCCAGGAGAGGAATTCCTCCACCGTCAGCCGATACCGGTCGCACGCCTCGTCAAGGCTGAGCAGTCCGCCGCGCACGGCGGCGACCACTTCGGCCTTGCGCCGGATCACCCATCGCTGGGTGCCGGGGCTGGGCAGATCGGCGACGGTCAGCGGGCTGCCGTCCGGTCCGATCACATAGTTTTCCTTCTTCGCTCGACGTTCCATCCGACCCATCCGTAAAAACGAGCCTGTCTGACGCAGGCCCTTGATGGGAGCTGTTATACCTGATGGGCCTTTCAGAACCTCTAAGGCGCAGGGTGAATCCCTCCTGAATCAGGAGTTTACCGCGCCTTAAGAAAAAAGGGCCCCGGCGCGCGTTGCGCCGGGGCCTTCAGGATCACCGGTGGGACGGTGGGAACGGGTCAGAGTTTACCGCTTCATCTGGATCGCCTCGGCGAGCATTTCGTCCGCCGTGGTGATGATCCGCGAGCTCGCCGAGTAGGCGCGCTGAGTGATGATCAGGTTGGAGAACTCGGTGGCGATATCGACATTGGAGTTCTCCAGGGTGGAGGCCGAGATCGTGCCTGACGAGCCGACGCCCGGCGCGTTCAGGGTGAAGGCGCCGGAGTCCTTGGTGATCTGGAAGCTCGCGCCGCCCACCGAGGCCAGGCCGTTCGGATTGAACACCGTGGCCACCGGGATCTGGTAGATCTGGCGGACCACGCCGTTGGTGAACCGGGCCGAGACAAAGCCGGAGCCGCTCACTTCAACGCCGGCGAAATCCCCGAAGATCGCGCCGTCCACCACGGTGGAGTCGAGCGTCGACGGGCTGTCGAACTGGGTGATGCCGCCCGGGCTGCCGGCGTTGCCGAGATCCAGCGCGATGTCCTGGGCGCCGACGCCGGTCGCGGCCGACCACTGCACGTCGGTGGCGGCGAGCGGTCCGGCGTTGTCCGATCCGAGGAAGGTGAGATTGGTGTCCAGCGTGGTGTTGGCGCCGTCAATCTCTCCATTGGTGTCGAAGGCGATGATGCCGGTGGCGATCTGGCCGTTATTGAGGCCCGTGCCGGTGGTTACGTCAGAGGCCGGCTCCACATGCAGCTCTGCGTGCCACTGATTGGCGTTGGTGGCCGATTTGATCACCGACAGGGTCACCGAGCGCACACCGCCCTGGGTGTCGTAGATCTGGATCGTGCGCTGGAAGTCCGGGGTGACCGTGCCCGAGGCCATGTTGTTGGCCGGAACCGCGGCGTTATAGGTCGCTGCGTCCGGGGAGATGGCCTGGCTGGCGCGCAGATTGGCGTTGACGCGCACCGAGCTCGTCGCGCTGGCCGTGCCGCCGATATTGGACAGGTTGATCGCTTCCAGCTGATCCAGATTGGACGGGTTCTGGGCTACGCTGCCGTCGGCCTGGACCGGCCAGGCGAACAGGTACTGGCCCGCATCATTGCGCATGAAGCCCGCGTCGTCGGTCTGGAATCCGCCCGAGCGGGTGAACAGAACCGGGTCCGATCCGGTGGCGTTGGTCGGGCTGGGGCGCACCACGAAGAAGCCCTGGCCGTCGATCGCAAGATCGGTGGGCGAGGAGCCGGGGTTCAGAAGCCCGGGCGAGGAGACGTCCAGGCGAGAATTGGAGGTCACGCCGGACGAGGCGTAGCGCGCCTCGCCGCCGCCGCTGACCTTGTAGTTGGGGGTGAACAGCGTTTCGACGCGCTTGTAGCCCACCGTGTTTACGTTCGCGATATTGTCCGAAATCGCCGCCAGCGCGGACGAGTTGGCCAGCAGTCCGGACGCGCCGGCGGCCAAGGCCGAGTTGATGCTCATGGGTTTGCTCCCAGTGTCCAAAAGGTGAGCCCGCACCGCCTTTTTGGCGAGGGAGCTGTTTTGTTGTGTCGCGACGCGGCTTTATGCGCGCATCGCCGGACCGTCTTGTGCGGCCCTTGTCCGGCCGGGCGCCTAGACGCCCGCGTCTCTTACGCCGATGACGCGGCCGGCCGGCACGCGCAGCGCGCCGATCTCCACCACGACGTCTTCGCCGCTCATGTCCACGCCGGTCGCCCGGCCGGTGACGCGCACCGGCGCATCCAGGCGCTGGCCGTCATTGTCCTTGGCCACCGCCTCCAGCGTATAGATGCCGGCCGAAAGCTGATTGCCCGCCTGGTCCTTGCCGTTCCAGGTGAAGGTGTGGGCGCCCTGGCCGGTCTCCTGGTTCTGGAAGGTGGCGACCACACGCCCGGCTGAATCGCTGATCATGAGCTCGTTGGTGGCGGCCTGGCGGGGCAGGGCGTAGGTCCATTCCGCCGAGCCGTTCTGCAGCGGTGCTTCGCTCGAAGACACCGTCACGTCGCGCCCGATGAAGTCGGTGGCGCTCATGCGTGCGTTTGCGCTTTGCAGGGCCAGCAGCGTCTCCAGGCTCTGGTTGGAGTTGATCAGCTGCTCGACGCTGGAGAACTGGGTCAGCTGCTGGACGAATTGCTGGGAGTCCATGGGATCCAGCGGATCCTGGTTCTGCAGCTGCTCGGTCAGGAGCGTCAGGAAAGTGTCGAAATTCTCGGTCAGCGAAGCGCCGGCCGCGGCGGTCTCTCCGGACTGCCGGGCCAAGCTTCCGGTGCTGGGCAGCGCCAGGCCGATCGGGTTCAGTTCACTCATCTCAGATCCTCACATCGAGGCGCGCGCGGGCGTGCAACGCGAAGCCGTAAAGGGTTGCCGGGCCCGGCGGGGCGCTGCTCGCGGCGGCCTCGCCGGTCATGATTTCGGTGTCGACAAAGACGGGCGTGTAGCCGCCAAACCCGCCTTGCTCGTCTTGCCCGCCCTGGGACAGGGAGAATTCAAGCCCGTTCTCGGCCAGGTCGAGGCCTGCGTCCTCCAGGGCCTTCACCAGATCGCGGGAGGTGCGTTGCAGTTCGGCCAGCGTGTCGGCGCGTTCGGCGCTCAGCACGGCGCGCACTGAATTGTCCGCGCCCATCTCCAGGCGCACGCGCACGCGGCCGAGCTCGGCCGGGTCAAGGCGAATGTCGAAGGTGCGCCCCCCATCGGCCGCCGTCTGGGCGACGCGCGCGGCCAGGTGCTGGACGGTGTGCGGGGTGAAGCGCGCGGCCTGACCGGCCTGGCCGGGCGTGCGCAGGGCGTCGGCGCGAATCTCGGCGCGCATCTGGACCGGGTCCATCACCGCGTCGGCGTCGCCGGACAGAAGCGGATCAAGACCGGCCGCCTGACCGTCCGGCGCCAGCAGCGCGCCCTGCGGCAGGGGTTGAAGCTGCATGGCGATCAGCTCGGCCAGAGGACGGCTGGCGGCCGGGACCGGTCCGGCGGAGGCCGGGGCCGACGCAGCGGGGCGGGCTTCGGCCGCAGGGCGGCTGGGTTGGTCGCCGCCCTCGCGGCGCGCGCCGTCATTGCGCGACTGACCGAACGCCGCGCGCTGGGCCGCCGGCGCGTCGGCGCGCAGATCCGGGCGGGCCTCGCCGGCGCCGGGTCCGGCCTTGGCGTCGGATTTCAGCCCCGACAGACCCTGAGCGGACGGCTCGGCGGTGGCCTTGGCGGCTTGCTTGCGCAGGTCCGGGGCCGGCGTCGGGGCCGGCGTCGTAGCGGTGTCGGCGTCACCGGTTGGCCGAGGCGTCTTGCCAGCCGCAGTTTCCGTCGACCCCTGGGCTCCGCCTTGTGTCGAAGGCTGGCTCGCCTCCTGGGCCGCCGGCCTGGCGTCGGACCGGCTGGGATCCACCAGCTCGCCTGACGGTCTGGCGGACGCCGCGCCGGGCTGCGCCCCGGCCGCCGCTTTCGCGTCGCCGGATTTCGCTTCACCGGATTTCGCGTCGGGGGATTTCGCTTCGGCGCCCGGCGTGACGACGGCGTCTGTGTTCGGTCCCGCGTTCACTGCCGGCGCCGGCCCCTTAATCTGATCCGGCGCTTGAGTCTGATCCGGCGCCTGAATCTGGTCCGGCGCCGGTTTCGCCGGGGCGCCTGACTTTTCGCCCGGCGCCGCGACGCCCTGTTCTCCGGCATCATTAGCGGCGATCGGGGCTTGCTGAGTCGTCTGGCCGTCGCCCTGCGGGGCGGTGATCGGCGCGGTGGTCTGGGAGGGCGTCTGAACGCCGCCGCCGGTTTCCAGGGCGATCGCGTCCAGGTCCAGATCGGTATCAGCATCCTGGGGTGCGGCTTGTGACGAGGACGCCTCGCCCGTCCGTCGGCCTGTTTCGCCGGGCTGGACCGCGGGCCGGCCATTATCGCTGCGCCGTGCGGGCGTTTCGCTGACCTGAGCGGTCTGGCCGGCGGCCATGAGTTCGGCCTCGAACCCGGTCTGCGCGGCGCCCTCGGCTGGCGTCGCCACGCCCTTTGCGCCGCTCATGCGCGGCGCGGTCGGCTGGGTCTCGGCGGGAACGCCGGCCATGGAGGGCGGAAGCGAGAGCATGCGCGCGAACAGGTCCTTGTCAGGTTGAGTGCGCGCGTTTTGCTGCGTCTTCGAGAAGCGCCGCCCGTTTTGGGCGCCGATACGAGAGAGCGGTCTGCAAGGGACGCGCCACAGTCTCGATCTCGAAAAAGATATATAAATCAGTGATTAACAAGGATTTAACGATGTTGTTTTGAGCCGAGCGGCAGACTCTGCCGGGCCAGGTGCGGCAGAGTCTGCCGCCGGGCTCTTTCATGCACCTTACCCGCGCTCATCCGCGCTCGCCCCCGGCTCATCCGTGCTCGCCAGCGCCCCAAGCCGCTGACAGACGGCCCGATTTCGCATCGGGTCGCAGCGCGCGCCGCTCTGGCCCGGCCCTTGCGCATGACGAGTCACGACCAACCCAGCGGTGATACGCCGCCGAGGATCTGATGTGGAAAAAAGCGCCTATAAAATAAAGGCTTACGTAATTTCTGCCGGTTCAGGCGCAGCGCGTTCGGCGCGGCGCCGCCCGGCAGGTCTTGCCCGGAGTGCGGCGATAACTGCCGCCCCGGCTGCGCGCGGGAGGGTGTAATGTCGCTCAACGGAGTTATCGGCAACGCCCTGTCAGGGCTGCAGGCCGCCCAGCTTGGCATGCGCACCGCCTCCAACAACGTCGCCAACGTCAATACCGACGGCTATGCGCGCACCGAGGTCAAGCAGACCGCTCGCAACGCTGGCGGTCAGGGCATGGGCGTCGAGATCACCGGGATACAGCGCGTCTCCGACCGCTATCTCCAGGCAGCCTCCTTGCGCGCGAGCTCTGATTCTGCGGCGGCCACCGTCATGGCCGAGACGCTGGACCGGCTGCAGGCCCAGTTTGGCTCCACCGATGATGAAGGCTCGCTCTTCGGCCGGCTGAACCAGGCCTTCGCCTCCATCGGCGCGGCGGCCGCCGACAGCGCCGAGCGGGTCTCGCGCCTGTCCGCCGCCAGCGACATGCAGAGCTTTTTTGATGAGGCCCAGCGGCTGTCGGTGGAAGTGCGCGCCCTGCGCGACGAGGCCGACAAGCGGATCGGCGCCGGGGTCGGGCGCACCAATGAAATCCTGGTGGAGCTGCAAAGCCTCAATTCGGAGGTGCAGTCGCTGAACGCCAACGCCTCCGACACCACCGGCGCGAAGAACCGCCAGGCCGAGCTGCTGGACGAGTTGTCCTCGCTGATGGACGTGAAGACCGAGATCCAGGGTGACGGCCGCCTGTTCATCCGCACCGAGAACGGGGTGGGACTTCTGGACAACGCCCGTCTCGAGCTGAGCTACACCCCGGCGGGCACCGGCGCCTACGGGGTCGATTACGGCCAGATCACCGCCACGGTTTCCTCGTCCGGGGCCGTGGTGGACGTCACCCCGTCCATCCGGTCGGGCGAGATTCGCGGCTTCATGACTCTGCGCGACAGCGAGCTGCCGGCCATAGCCGGCGGGCTTGCCGAGTTCGCCGCGGGCGCCGCCGACGCCCTCAACGCCGCCCACAACGACGCCTCGGCCTATCCCGCGCCCAATTCGCTGGACGGGCGCAATACCGGGCTTCTGGCCGGCGACACGCTCTCCGGATCGGGCCTGGCGCGCGTGGCGGTCACCGGCGCCGACGGCGCGCTGGTGCAAAGCGTGGAAGTGGGCGTCACCGCCGCCGGCTTCACCGTGAACGGCGGGGCCGCCAACACGATCGGCGATCTGGTCACCCAGCTGAACACCGCGTTCGGCGCAACCGCGACGGCCAGCTTCACCAACGGCCAGCTTTCAATCTCCGCCACCGACCCGTCCCAGGGGATCGCCACGGCACAGGACCCCACCAGCCCGTCGGCCATCGGCGGGCGCGGCTTCGCCCATTTCTTCGGGCTTAATGACGTGATCGACAGCGCCCGGCCCGGCTTTTTCGAAACCGGCCTCACCGCCGCCAGCGCCCATGGGCTGAACGCGGCCGGCGCCGTCGGCTTCAAGGTGGAGACCCCCCAGGGCGTGCGCGCCATGGACGTGACCGTGCCCGTCACCGGGACCAGCATGGCCGACCAGCTTAACGCCTTGAACAACACCACCACCGGGCTCGGGCGCTACGGCGCCTTCTCGCTGAACGCCCAGGGCGCGCTCACCTTCACCGCCGCGCCCGGCTATGGCGAGTACGAGGTTTCGGTGACCTCGGACTCCACCCAGCGCGGCGCCACCGGCCTCTCCTTCACCCAGCTGTTCGGGTTTGGCGAGGCGGCGCGCCTGAACCGGGCGGAAAGCTTTGAGGTGAACGCCACCCTTCGCGCTGATTCTTCTCGCCTGGCCTTCGCCAAGGCCGAGCTGGACGGCGCGGTCGCCGGCGATTTCGTGCTGGCCCTGGGCGATAATCGCGGCGGCCAGGACCTGTTCTCGGCGCTGAACGCCAAGCGCGGCTTCAACGCCGCCGGCGGGTTGGCGGGGGGGCAGGCGACGCTGGGCGAATACGCGGCGCGTCTGGCCGGCGATGTCGGCGGACGCGCGGCGCGCGCCGAACGCGCCGAGTCCGCGGCCAACTCGGTCAAGGCGGCGGCCGATCAGAAGCGCTCGGACGTGGAGGGCGTCAACCTGGATGAAGAGCTGGCGCGCATGACGCTTTACCAGCAGGCCTACAACGCCTCGGCCCGCCTTCTCCAGGCGGCCAAGGAAATGACCGATACGCTGCTCAACATCTAAGGAAGGCGACCCATGCGCATCTCCACACAGGCCGCCTCCCAGTCCGCGCTCATGGACCTTATGAAGGCGCAGCGCGACAGCTTCGACGCCCGCGAGCAGCTTTCCACCGGTAAAAAGGCGCCTGATCTCAAGGGCTATGGCAACACCTCGGAGACCATCCTCACCGCCCGCGCCGCCCAGGTGCGCGGGGAAAGCTTCGTGAAGGCCAATGAGCGCCTGGCCAACCGGCTGGAGGTGCAGGATCTCGCCTATCGCGAGATGTCCGATGCGGTCGATCAGCTGCGCACCGCGCTGACCACCGCCGACGGCACCGGGATGATGACCCAGGTGCGCGAGTCCTTTGACCGCGTGTCCGGCGCCCTGAACACGAAATTCTCCGGCAGCTTCGTGTTTTCCGGCGCGCGCACCGACGTGGCGCCGATCACCGCAGACACCCTGGCCGATTTGCAGGCGGCGGTTCCCGACACCTCGGCGGTGTTCACCGACCCGAGCCGGCGCCAGAGCGCGCGCATCGATGAAGACACCACGATCGACGTCAACCGCACGGCCGAAGAAGTGGTCGGCGGGCTGATGGGCGTGTTCGAGCGCATCGCCGATTTCAACGCCGGCGTGGACGGACCGCTGGACGGGCCGATCACCACCAACCAGCAAAACTTCCTGCGCACCGAGTTGGCCAACATCATCACAGCGTTCGAGACGATCAACGACGCCATGGGCGAAAACGGATCGAAGCAGTCGCGCATCGACTCCTCGATCCAGTCGCACAAGGACCGCAATGATTATCTCGCCCAGATGATCGCCGGTCTTGAAGACGCCGACATGGCCGAAGCCGCCACCCGGTTCCAGCAGGCCCAGACCGCGGTGGAGGTCTCTGCACGCACCTTCGCCAGCCTCAGTCAGGTCAGCCTGCTGCCGTTTCTGAGGTAAGCCTGGCCTGAGATAAGCGAGCCCTGAGCCAGGCGGGTCGGCTGCCGGGGGTTCTGGAGACGGGTCATGACCGACGACATCCTCGCCTTCAACCAGGCCGCCTGGGACCGCGATTCGGCCCAAGGCGGCCGCTGGTCGCGCGCGGTGGACGCGGCCACGATCGAGCGCGCGCGCCGCGGCGACTGGTCGATCATCCTCACCCCTGAAAAGGCCGCGCCGCGCGGCTGGTTTCCCGCCGATCTGAGCGGCTTGAAGCTGCTGGCGCTGGCCGGATCGGGCGGACAGCAGGCGCCGGTGCTGGCCGCCGCCGGCGCCTCGGTCACTGTGTTTGATCTCTCCGCCGAGCAGCTGGCGCGCGACCGCGACGTCGCCGCGCGGGACGGTCTGGATCTGGTGCTGGAGCAGGGCGACATGGCCGATCTGTCGCGCTTTGACGACGGCGCGTTCGACCTGATCGTCAATCCCTGCTCGGTGGGCTTCGCGCCTGATCTTGAACCCGTCTGGCGCGAGGCGGCGCGGGTGTTGCGCCCCGGTGGGCGCCTGATGACCGGGGTGATCAACCCGGCTTTCTTCCTTTTCGACCATGACGCCCCGGGCGAGGCGGCGCGCCTGGCGCGTTTTGCTCTGCCCTATCGCGGCGATGCGCCGGAGCACCGCGCCCGCGCCGAGGCGGCCGGCGAGCCGATGCAGTTCAGCCATTCGATCGAGACCCTTCTGGGCGGCCAGATGCGCGCCGGCCTGTACCTGATCGATCTTTACGAAGACCGCTGGCCCGGCGCCGATGTGCCGGTGGACGATCTCACCGCGCTCTACATCGCGACGCTGGCGCAAAAACCCGCCTGACGTCCGTTTCACGCACTCTGGCCATTGCGCCGGCGCCGCAGCTTTGAGATAGGGGCGGGGAAAGTCCCTGCATCCGGCGCGGACTTTGGCGGAGACCCCATGGCGCAGACACCAGCCGGCGCGCCTGAAGGCGCAACCGACGCGCGCGCCGCGCTGACCGGCGTGCTGGCGCTGCTGGCGGCCGCCTGCGTGCTGGGGTTCGCGCCGATCCTTGTGAAGGCCTCCGAGCTTGGGCCCCAGGCGATCGCCTTCTGGCGCCTGGCCATCGCCCTGCCGGTGCTGGGCGGCTGGCTGCTTGTGGAGCGCCGGCGCGAGCGCCGCAGGATCGCGCGAGCAGGCGAGAGCAGGGATGGGGGCGAGGCCGGCATCCCGGCGCCGGCCCGGCCGCCGGGATTCAAGATGCTCCTGCTGGCCGGGCTGTTTTTCGCGGGCGATCTCGCCTTCTGGCACGCCGGGATCAAGCTCACCACGGCGGCGAACGCGACGCTGCTGGCCAATCTCACGCCGATTCCCGTCACCATCGCAGCGCTGTTCCTGTTCGGCGAGAAAATCACGGCGCGCTTCATCATCGCCGGCGCTTTGGCGCTGTGCGGCGCCGGGCTGTTGTCCATCGCCAGCTTCCAGTTCGCGCCCGAGCGCCTGCCCGGCGACCTGCTCAGCGCGCTGACCTCGTGTTGGTATGCGGCCTATCTGCTGGCGGTGCGGGCGGCGCGCCGGGCCGGGGCGGCCACGGTGCAGGTGATGTTCTGGTCCACCCTCATCGCCACCCCGTTGACGCTGGGCGTGGCGCTGGTCTCCGGCGAGGCCCTGGCGCCGGCGAGCCTGTCGGGTTGGGCGCCGCTGATCGCGCTGGGACTGATCGTGCATTGCGGCGGGCAGGGCGGGGTGGCGTTCGGGCTGGGGCGCACGCCGGCCGCGCTCGCCTCTCTGATCATCCTGGTCCAGCCCGTGGTCGCAGCGGCGGCGGGCTGGTGGCTGTTCTCCGAAGCGCTGGTTCCGGTGCAGTGGGCGGGCGCAGCGCTTGTGCTTCTGGGCGTCTACGCCGCGCAACGCGCGCGGCCCGCACTCTCGACGCCCGCGCCGGGCGCGGCTAAACGAGGTCCATGACCGACACACGCGCCACACCGCCCGCCAGCAAGACGCCCATGACTAAAACACCTGTGAGCAAAACCGGCGACGATCCGTTCCGCGCCGAGGGCGGGCCGTTCCTGCGTGATATCTGGTATGTCGCCATGACCGCGCGCGAGCTGAAACCCGGCAAGCTTCACAAGAAGATGTATCTTGGAGAGCCGGTGGTGATGGGCCGCCGCGGCGACGGCGCCCCGTTCGCGCTTCGCGATATCTGCCCCCACCGGGCGGTGCCGCTTTCCGCCGGTCAGCTGATCCGGGAGAGCGACGGAACCGACACGGTGGAGTGCGCCTATCACGGCTGGCGCTTCGGGGCCGCCGACGGGGTCTGCCGGCATATCCCGTCTCTTGTGGAGGGGCAGGGCTTTGACGTCTCCAACATCGCCGCGCGCGCCTACACCCTGGCCGAGCAGGACGATCTGATCTGGATCTATATGCCGTCTGAGCCGGGCGGAACGCCGGACAGCCCGCCGCCGCGCTTTGACCGCATGGTGCTGAAAGGCGGCGCCAGCGAGGGCCGGGTCTCCTATGTGGAGACCGCCGAGCTCGCCTGTCACATGGACCACGCGGTGATCGGGCTGATCGATCCGGCCCACACGCCGTTTGTTCATAAAAGCCCGCTCTGGCGCAGCTCCAAGACATTGAAGGAAAAAGAGAAGCATTACGCGCCCAGCGAAATGGGCTTCACCATGCTGTCTCACGAACCGGTCAATTCGCCGCTCTACACCTGGCTTCTCGGGCCCGGCGTGAAAGTGGAGATCCAGTTCCTGCTGCCAGGTCTTCGCGCCGAGAGCATCTCCACCGAGCGCCATTCCTTCCTCGGCCTCGCCGTGATCACGCCGATCCGCGACGACCTGTGCGAGATTCGCGAGATCATGTACTGGAACGCGCCAACGCTGGATTTCATCAAGCCGTTTGCGCGGCCTTTCACCAAGACCTTCCTGGAGCAGGACGCCCGGATCATGCGGCTGCAGGGCGAGGGGCTGGCCCATGGGCCGCCGCTCATGCAGATCCCCGACGCGGACACGCTGATGGTCTGGTATCGCCGCCTGAAGCGGGAATGGGCGAAATCGCACGAAGAGGGCCGCGCCTTCGACAATCCGGTGAGCGAGAAGGTGCTGCGCTACCGCACCTAGGGGGGGCGCTCGGCGCGCGACCCTAGCGGGCGCGCAGACCGCCCAGGACGATTTCCAGCCGGGCCGACAGGGCCTCGCGCGGATCGGCGCCGGGCTCCTTGCGGGTTTCGCGAAGGGCGCCGAGCAAGAGATCGCTCAGCACGCAATGGGCGGCGTCTTCATCAAGGTCCGCGCGTAGTTCGCCCGTCTTCACGCCCGAGCGCAGGGTCCGCCGCACCGAGGCCCAGGCGAATTCCATGCTCTCGAAGGCGGCCTGGTAGGTCGGGTCAGACACCAGCCAGGAATGGCCGATGGCGGCGGCGAACAGCTCATCATGGCGCGCATGGGCGTCCAGCAGCATGTGCAAGAGCGTGCTCAGACGCTCCGGCGCGGGGCCGGAGAGGGCGCCTTCCATCTGCTCGCAGGCCTCGGCCATGGCCTCGTACTCATTGCGCAGGATCGAGACCAGCAACGCCGCCTTTGACGGTTCGGCGTTCAGCACCGTGCCCGGCGAGACGCCCGCCTTGTCGGCGATCGCCTTGATGGTGGCGCCGTCAAAGCCCTGGGTGAGGAAAACCTCGCGTGCGGCGTCAAGCACCGCCGCCTTTGTGGCCTCACGGCGCATGTCGCGCCGCGTCACCCGACCATGTCCCAAATCATGCATTTGTTCTGATCTCGCCAAGGGGCCCGCGTATTGTATAACAATCTAGCCCAATACCAACGTTATGGCTTTAAAATTCTTACGGTTCCAGACCCGGCCCGGTTTTTCGCGCCTGGCGCCGGTATGGATGCAGGGTGGGTCGCGGCGGCATGTGCAGCAACGGGCGCGGCGGGCCGCCGCAGGGCGATTGCCATGCGGGCGCCGCAGGCTTATTTCGGCGGCCATGATCCAGTTTCTCGACATCGTGCTCTACATCCTGCTCTTCGTGGTGCTTCTCGTCCTCGCCGCGGGCATTTTCGCGCTGTTTCGCGGCGGCGAGTTCGGCCGCACCTGGTCGAACAAGCTGATGCGGGCGCGCGTGCTGTTCCAGTTCATCGCCATCCTCGTGGTGGTCGCCGGCTTCTGGCTGAAACAGCACCTGGGCGCCTGAGCACCGGGCGCGCCCCGCCTAGGGGCGCAGCATCGCCAGCAGCGCGTCATTGGTGGGGCCGGCTACAGCCTGGGACTCGCCGGAATTGACCGCCGCCACCGCGGCGCAGCCTGATTGCGGCGACACCACCATGCGCATGAACCACATCGTGTTCGAGCCGGCGTGAAGCAGCACGCCGTCCGGCTGCACGCCCCACCCCAGCGCATACTCTCCGCCGTTCGGCGCAGTATGCAGACGCGTCCAGCTCTGCGCGGAGAGATAGTCCTGCGGCTGGTCCAGATGGGCTTCGAGAAAATCCATGAGATCATCAAGCGGCATGTGGGCGCGGCCGGCCGAGTTATAGGCGGGCGGGTTATCGGCGCGCGCGCCCGGTTCGCGCGCCGACAGGCCGAACAGGCCCGGCGCATGGCCGCGCGGCTGATCCTCGGCGCCCGCCTCGCCGGGGGCGCCCCAGCCGGCGTCCTCCATGCCCAGCGGGGTGAACACCTCGCGCTCCATCAGCGTCTCGTAAGACGCGCCCGCCGCGGTTTCCAGCATCAGGCCGGCGGCGGCATAGCCGACATTCGAGTAGAGAAACTCGCCGCGCGGACCCGCCGGCGGCTCGCTGAACAGGGCGCGCGCCAAGGCGATCCGGTCCGCGGAATAGTCGCGGTCGTCATCATCGCCCGCCAGCCGGATCATGGTCACGACGCCGGCGTTGGCCATCATGCCTGAGCGGTGGGACAGCAGGTCCAGCAGCGTGACGCCCGCCAGATCGGGGTGGATCTCCACATCAAGCCCGGCCAGCGTTTCGGCGAGCGTCGCGTCCCAGGCGATCACGCCCTGCTCCACCAGCCGGGCGGCCAGCGTCGCCGTCATAGCCTTGGTGTTTGATCCCAGATGCCACGAATCGCCGGGCTGAACCGCCGCCGCGCCGTTCTTGATCCGGAGTCCGGCCACCGCCTCGCTGCGAATCCCGTCGCAGCTCAGCGCCACCGCGCCGCCGGGCGCGCCGGAGGCCTCCACCATGCGCGCGGCGATCGGCTGCAGCGCGTCGCCGCCGGTCGCTTGCAGGGCGCCGGCCGCCAAAAGCGGGGCGAGGGCCGCGGCGGAAACAGTTGAAAGATTGATCATGGGGCACTCCTTTAGTAACCTTTGCGTTACATTTAAGTGCCGGAGCCAAGCCGGCGCGTCAAGAGTAACCCTCATGTTACATCGGCGCGGCCTGCGCGTCCAACAGCTCGCGGCTCTCAGGTCGGCGGCGTTGCGCCTGCGCCCGCGCGCCGATAGCGTCGGGCCGATCAGGGAGTGTTCATGGTTCGACTGACGACGATCTACACCAAGGCCGGCGACGCCGGACGCACGCGGCTCGGCGATATGAGCGAGACCGACAAGCATGATCCGCGCGTCGAATCCTACGGCACGGTGGACGAGGCCAACGCGACGATCGGCATTGCGATCGCCGCGCTCGGCCCCGACCACGAACTCACTGCGCTGCTGACCCGGGTGCAGAACGATCTGTTCGATCTGGGCGCCGATCTGTGCGTGCCCGACCGTGGAGAGAAGCTGGAGTTCGAGCCCCTGCGCATGACCGCCGAACAGACGGTGCGTCTGGAAAACGAGCTCGACGTGCTCAACGCCCGGCTTGAACCGCTGGACAGCTTCATCCTGCCCGCCGGCGGCGAGGCGTCCGCCCGGCTGCATCTGGCGCGCACCGTCACTCGCCGGGCCGAGCGCCGGGTGGTGGCGCTCGCCTCCACCGGCGAATCGGTGAGCCCCACGGTGATCACCTATCTCAACCGGCTGTCGGACTTGCTGTTCGTCGCGGCGCGCATCGTCACCGAGGATGGCGATATCAAATGGACCCCCGGCGCGAGCCGCTGACCGGGTGAGCGGGGGCGCGACGCCCGTTCTTTCCAGGACGGAAACCTGATTTTTCGCGGGCGAGGGTGGCGGAACGCTCCGGCGACGCCCAAGTAGTTGCCTGCGGCGCAGAGCCGCATCGAATTTTCAGCTGGAGGGACTCTCCCATGAAGACCGCCTACGCCGCCGCCTCGCTGGCGGCCTTCCTCGCCGCCCCCGCCATGACCTCGGCCGCGTTCGCCGAACCGGCCGCCTACGAGTTCGACAAGTCGCACAGCACGATCCGTGCGAGCTGGATGCATCTGGGTCTGTCCGAGCAGGCGATCCACTTCACCGACTATGACGGTGTTCTGTTGCTCGACTTTGAAGAGCCGGAAAACTCCACCGTCGACATCACCTTCAACCTGCCCGGCGGGTTCTGGGTCGGCGCCAATCAGGAGCACTTTGAAGGTCACCTCAACAGCGACGATCTGTTCAACACCGCCGAGTATCCCAGCGCGCGCTTCGTCTCCACCGGCTTTGAAACCGAGGACGGCGAAACCGGCGTGATGACCGGCGATCTCACGCTTCTGGGCCAGACCCATCCGGTGAGCCTGGACGTGACGCTGAACCAGAAAGGCCCCCACCCGATGAGCGGCGACATGGTCGCGGGCTTCTCGGCTTCGGGCACGCTGATGCGCTCCCAGTGGGGTCTCGGCTATGCCGCTCCGGCCGTTTCCGACGAGGTCACGCTGGACATCGACACCGAGCTCGCCCTGATCACGGACGAGGACATGGCTGAAGACGACGCCGAATAGGCCCGCCTTCACCCTCAAGAAGACAAGGCCGGCGCGGGGCGAACACCCTGCGCCGGCTTTTTTGCGTCTGGACGGGTGCGTGCGAGCCTTGCTCGAACAGCGGTCGGGCCCTTGCGTGATCTGACACGAAGCGGGCCGGGCGCGTGCGACGCGTTGACTTACCGGGGTGTCGGGGGCAGGTTCCGCGCCTAGTTTACAGGCTGAAATTCGTCCCGCGCGCCTTGGACACCGTCCAGGCTCGCTTGTTCAACACAAACACCAAACCGGAGCCGTTGATGAAGATCCTCGTCCCCGTCAAGCGGGTGGTCGATTATAACGTCAAGGTCCGGGTCAAGCCCGATCAGACCGGCGTTGACCTGGCCAACGTGAAAATGAGCATGAATCCCTTCTGCGAAATCGCCGTGGAAGAGGCTATTCGCCTGAAGGAAAAGGGCGTGGCGGAAGAGATCATCGTGGTCTCCATCGGCCCGGCCCAGGCTCAGGAAACGATCCGTACGGCGCTCGCCATGGGCGCCGATCGCGGCGTTCACGTCACCACTGACGCCACCGTCGAACCGCTCGCGGTCGCCAAGATCCTCAAGGGCGTGATCGAGGCTGAAAGCCCCGAACTCGTCATTCTGGGCAAGCAGGCGATCGACGACGATTCCAACGCCACCGGCCAGATGCTGGCTGCGCTCCTCGGCTGGCCGCAGGCGACCTTCGCCTCGGAAGTCGAGAAGGACGGCGACGGCCTCAAGGTCACTCGCGAGATTGATGGCGGCCTGCAGACGATCAAGATTTCGCTGCCGGGCATCGTCACCACCGATCTGCGCCTCAACGAGCCGCGCTACGCCTCGCTGCCCAACATCATGAAGGCTAAGCGCAAGCCCATCGAGGCCAAGACGCCCGAAGATTACGGCGTCGACATCGCGCCGCGCCTGGAAGTGCTCAAGGTCTCCGAGCCGCCCAAGCGTGAAGCCGGCGTCAAGGTGGAGAGCGTCCAGGAGCTGGTCTCCAAGCTGAAAAACGAAGCGGGGGTGATCTGATGTCCGTTCTCGTCATTGCAGAACACGACAACAAGACGCTGAACGAGGCCACGCGCGCCGCCGTCACGGCGGCCAAGGCGATCGGCGGCGATATTCACGTGCTGGTCGGCGGTGAAGACTGCGGCCCCGTGGTCGAAATCGCCTCCAAGCTGGACGGCGTCTCCAAGGTGTTCCACGCCGAATCGCCGGCGCTGAAGAACAAGCTGGCCGAAGCGCTGGAAGCCCTGGTGGTCTCCATCGCCGACGGCTATGACGCGATCCTTTCGCCGGCCACCACCGTGGGCAAGAACTTCATGCCCCGCGTGGCCGCGCGTCTGGATGTGGCGCAGATCTCCGACATCACCTCGGTGGAGAGCGCGGACACCTTCGTGCGCCCGATCTACGCCGGCAACGCCATGATGACCGTCAAATCGTCCGACGCGACGAAGGTCATCACCGTGCGTCCGACCACGTTCGAGAAGGCCGGCGACGGCGGCTCGGCCAGCGTCGAGACCATCGACGCGCCGGCGGCTACCGCGTCCTCGGAATTCGTCTCCGAAGAGCTGTCGAAATCCGATCGTCCGGACCTGGCCAGCGCCAAGATCGTCATTTCCGGCGGTCGCGGCATGGGCAATGGCGAGAACTTCGCCATCCTGGAAAAGGTCGCCGACAAGCTGAACGCCGCCGTGGGCGCCAGCCGCGCTGCAGTGGACGCCGGCTTCGTGCCGAACGACTACCAGGTCGGCCAGACCGGCAAGGTCGTCGCGCCTGACCTGTACATCGCGGTGGGCATTTCCGGCGCGATCCAGCACCTGGCCGGCATGAAGGACTCCAAGGTGATCGTTGCGATCAACAAGGACGAAGAGGCGCCGATCTTCTCCGTCGCCGATTACGGCCTTGTCGCCGACCTGTTCAAGGCGGTCCCGGAACTGGAAGAAGAGCTGGGTAAAATCGGCTACTAGACCGCACCCCAGCGTCAAACGACAAAGCCCCGGAGCGATGCTCCGGGGCTTTTTCTTGTGCGGCTTGGGGATCGGAGCGCTAGAGCGCCTCCACCGCCTCGCGGATCGGCGTGTCGCCCTTGATGATCTCGAACGTCTTGCCGATGGAGCCCGGGGTCTCCAGCGCTTCGGCCAGGGTGTCGGCCACGTCGGCGCGGCTGATCACGGCCTTGTCGCCCTCAAAATGGGTCCCGGTCTGGATGCGGCCGGTGGCGTCCTCGTCGGTGAGCCCGCCGGGACGCACGATGGTCCAGTCCAGACCGGATTTGGCCAGATGCTCGTCGGCGGCTTTCTTGGCGCGCAGATAGGGCTGCAGCTTTTCCGGGCCTTCGTCGGGGCGGTCGGCGTAGATCGTGCTGAGCATCACAAAGCGGCCGGTTCCGCTTTGCTGCGCATGGTCGGCGAGCTGAATCGCGCCGTCGCGATCCACATCCTTCACCGCCTCGCCGCCCGAACCGGCGGCGAACACCACCGCGTCGGCGCCCGAAAGCGCCGCGTCAAACTGTTCGGTGCGCGAGAGGTCCAGCATGACCGGCGTCGCGCCCAGGGCGGTCATGTCGGCGAACTGGTTTTCCTTGCGGACCCCGGCGGTGACGTCATGGCCGCGCGTTCGAAGCGCGCTGACCAGCTTTGACCCAACGCTTCCGTTGGCGCCTGCGACGAGCACTTTCATGGCGTGTCTCCTTTAAATGAGTGACACGCGGCCAACCGTTCCGCCAAGCGCTTCGTTCCGCGATGGGAGCGGTTCAGTCCGCCGGCTCGCGCCCGCCGCACGCCGACCGGTGCGCCCGCGGCGTGGCTTTTGCTCTCGCCGTCAGGGCGGGGCTGGCCCGCCTAGTAGAGCTCCAGCGCCGCCTCGATCAGCATGAACGCCTCGTCACTGGCCCATTCGGCTTCGCCGTCCAGGCGTCCGATCTCGCCGCCGTTCCGGTCGTAAAGCACGGTGAGGGGCAGGCCGCGGGCGCCAGCCACCATGGCCGCGCTGAACGACTGGTCGTGATAGAGCGCCAGATTGTTCAGCTCCTGCTCGCGGTAAAACTCCTCGGCGTCCTCGATCGTGCGATCCATGGAGATGGCGATGACCTCAAAATCGTCCGAGCCGTAGCGCGCCTGCAGCGCATCCAGATAGGGCATCTCCACCACGCACGGGGCGCACCAGGTGGCCCAGAAATTCACCAGCACCACCTTGCCGCGCCGGTCCGCCAGCGAAATCTCGCGCCCGTTTCCGGTGCGCAGGGTGGTCAGCGGCTGGTCGGGCGCCTCGGATACAGTGCGGAACTTGCTCATGGGCCCGACGGCGTAGCTGTCCAGCGGTCCGCTTTCGGAACTGACGAGGGCGGACCCGATGACGTATACAATGGTCGCAAGCCCGATAAGGAGCGCTGCGATGATGCCGTTCTTGACTGTCAGCAGTGATGTCATCGCTCGCTCAGATCTCCATGATGATGGCGCGCCATGCGCGCCCGCCGCCAGTTACAAGGACCGCCCATGACCGAGGACACCGCCGATCAACCCGCCCCGAGCGGCGTCTGGGGCGGGCGTTTCGACGCCGGCCCCTCCGCCGTAATGCAGGCGATCAACGCCTCGGTGGACGTGGACCAGCGCCTGTTCGAACAGGATATCGCCGGCTCCCTCGCTCATGCTGCGATGTTGGCTGCTACGGGCGTGATTTCAAGCGAAGATGAGCAGGCCATCCGCGACGGATTGACCGCCATCGCACAGGACATCCGCGCCGGGCGCTTCACCTGGGACCCCGCCCTTGAAGACGTGCACATGAATATCGAGGCGGCGCTGAAGGCGAAGATCGGCGCGCCGGCGGGCCGTTTGCACACTGCGCGCTCGCGAAACGACCAGGTCGCCACCGATTTCCGGCTCTGGCTTCGCGAGGCGCTGGACGCCGCCGCCGATAGTCTCGCCGCCTATCAGGCCGCTCTGGTGAAACAGGCCGAAATCCACGCCGACTGGGTGATGCCCGGCTTCACCCATCTGCAGACCGCCCAGCCGGTCAGCCTCGGCCATCATCTCCTGTGCTGGGTGGAGGCGGCCGAGCGCGACAAGGCCCGCTTTGAAGATTGCCGCAAACGCCTCAATGAAAGCCCGCTGGGCGCTGCGGCGCTGGCCGGCACGGCGTTTCCCATCGATCGCGACCAGACAGCCAGGGCGCTGGGCTTCGCCCGGCCCATGGCCAATTCGCTGGACGCGGTGAGCGCGCGCGATTTTGCGCTGGAGGCGCTGTCCGCCGCCACGATCTGCGCGGTGAATCTGTCACGCTTCGCCGAAGAGATCGTGCTGTGGAGCTCGCGCCGCTTCGGGTTCGCCAGCCTGTCGGACGCCTATTCCACCGGCTCCTCCATCATGCCGCAAAAGCGCAATCCCGACGCCGCCGAGCTGGTGCGGGCCAAGCCGGGTCGCATCGCCGGCGCGCTGCAGGGGCTGATCATCGTCTGCAAGGGCCTGCCGCTGGCCTATTCAAAGGACCTGCAGGAGGACAAGGCGCTGGTCTTCACCGCCTTTGACGATCTGGCGCTGGCGCTGGCCGCCATGACCGGCATGGCCGGCGATCTCAGCTTCCACCAGGCCGCCATGGAAGAGGCGGCCGGAGAAGCCTATTCGGACGCCACGGATCTCGCCGACTGGTGCGTGCGCGAGCTGGACATGCCGTTCCGCGACGCCCACCACGTGGCCGGCTCGGCGGTGAAGCTCGCCGAAAAGGAAGCCTGCGCCTTGAAGGACCTGTCGCTGGAGCGCTACCAATCAATCGATGCGCGCATCCATGAGGGCGTCTACGCCGTGCTCTCGGCGCGCGCCTCCATGGAGAGCCGCACCAGCTTTGGCGGAACCGCGCCGGTGCGGGTGAAAGAGCAAGTCAAAGCCTGGAAAACCCGCCTCGGCCTCTAGTGTGGCCACATGATCTTGAAGGACGCCGCCATGACCCGCTTCGCCATCGCCTTCCTCGCCGTCGCCGCCGCGCTTGTCCTGTCCGGGTGCGGCATCCGCGGCGATCTTGAACGCCCGCCGCCGCTTTGGGGAGACGACAACCGCCCCGAAGCCGCCGCCGATACGTCCACCAGCGGCGGAGAAGACGCGGAGCAGGCCGCGCGCGACTGAGCGAAACGCGCTTGACTTTAAATCAGACTTAAAGTCTTTATCTCGAAGGTTAAATCTTCGAGGGTTTCCGTTATGTCCGCCACTCACTCCTCCCTGGGTAACATCACCCTGTTGTCCGTTCCGGCCGCGGTCGGAGTCGTCTTCGTGCTGGATCGCGTTTTCACCGCCGGGCCGGGCGCTTCGCTTTTCGACATCGCGGTGGATCTGATCGCCCCGGCGTTCTTTCTCTGGGCGTTGTTCGAGGGCGCACGACTGATCGTTCAGGCGCGAGGCGGCGATCGCTACGGCCCGGCCATGGTGGGCGGGGTGAGGCGGGCCGGCGCGGCCCTGATGCTGGGTGCGTTCGCCGCGGTGATCGTCGCTCCTGCGCTTCACCATCTTGCAGCAAACAGCTTCACCGCCATGACCGGCGTGCGCTTCGCCTATTCCATGGAGGCGCTCACCCTGGCTGCGATCGGCCTGCTTCTGCTGGTCCTGGCGCGGGCGGGCGCGGCGTTGAAAGCCGATCTTGAAGCCTTCGTCTGATGCCGGTCCTGATGACGCTCGACATCATGCTGGCGCGTCGCAAGATGCGCGCCCGCGAGCTTGCAGAGCGGGTCGGCCTGTCGGAGACCCAGCTCAGCCTGCTACGCACCGGCAAGGTGAAGGGGATGCGGTTCGACACGCTGGCCAAGCTCTGCTTCGTGCTCGAATGCGATCCGGGCGACCTGATCGACTATGAGCGCGACCCGGGCGATATGCCCGAAACCACGCTCTAGGCCGGGCTGCGCCGCCCCCCGTGCCAATTTCAGTATTCGCGACTATCTTTGGTCTCGATGACACGTCCTGATCCGATCCGCCGCACGCCGGTGCGCCTGGCCTGGGCCGCGCTCCTGTGGGAGCGCGCCGCGCCCGTGCTCGCCGGGCCTCTGCTGGCGCTGGGCGTGTTTCTCGTCCTGGCGCTGTTCGGGGTGTTCGAGCGCACCGGCGATCCGGTCCGGGCGCTGGCGCTCGCCGCCGCGCTGATCGCGGCTTTCGTGTCCCTGCGCGTTTCGTGGCCGCACTTCACCGCGCCCACCCTTCGCCAGGCCGAGCGCCGGGTGGAAGCCGACAGCGCCATATCCGGGCGCCCCTATGAAGCCCTGCGCGACGCACCGGTCAGCGGCGATGCCGGGCTCTGGGCCGCGCACCGCGCCCGCATGGCGGCTCGTCTGGGGGCGGCCCATACGCGCCGTCCCAAGGCCGCCTGGGCGCGCTTTGACGCCTATGGCGCGCGGGTGTCGCTGGTGGTGGTGCTGGGCGCGGGCGTGTTTCTCGCCGGCGATCTGGCGCCGCTGCGTCTGGCGGGCGCCTTTGCGCCGCGCGCCCTGTCCGGCGGCGGCGCACAGGCGAGCGTGGAGTTCTGGGTGGAGCCGCCCGAATACACCGGCCAGCCGGTGATTTACCTGCGCGACCGGCGCAGCGTGGAGGCGCCGGAAGGCTCCCTCATCGCCGCCCGCGTTACCGGGCTGGACCGCGATCCCGCGGTCGCCGGCGCCCCGGCCGAGATCGAAACCCTGTCCCGCGACGTGCGCCAGATCACTTTCATCCCGACTGAAGACAGCGAGATCGTCGTGCGCTCCGGCGCCATGCGCGAGCGATTGGCGGTGACGCTGCTGGCCGACACTGCGCCCATCGTGCGCCTGGCCGCCGAGCCTGAGGGCGACGCCCAGGGCCGACTGATTCTGGAATTCACCGCCGAGGACGATTACGCGCTGGAGCAGTTCGTCTTCGAATACGCCGCCGCACCGGCCGATCCTCTGGGCGCTTTCCCGGACGACTTCACCGCCCGGGCTTTGAGCCCCGGCGAGGTGAGCGCGCCGGACGGCGATGATCTGCGCGCCGCCACCATCGACGTGGCGCGCTCGCCGCTGGCCGGCGAGCGGGTGATGATCCGCATGGCGGCGCTGGACGGCGCCGGACAGCGTGGCGCGTCAGGGCCCATGGCGATCACCCTGCCCGAGCGCGTGTTTCTGGATCCGCTGGCCAAGGGCGTCGCCGATGAGCGCCGCCGCTTCGTCATGGCCGGGGGCGAGGGGTATGCGCCCATGCCCGAGGGTCCGTCCTCGGCGGTCACTGGCGGCTTCATGGGTGATGAGCCCGATCGCCGCATCGAGCGCGCCCCGGCGCGGGTGCAGCGCCTGGCCCTGGCGCTGGACGCCTTCTCCGACGCGCCGCCGGTGTATTTTGACGATCCGCTGGTCTGGATGGGTCTGCGCGCCGCGCTCAACGAGACCCGGCGCGCCCGCGAGATCGAGGCTTTGTCCCATCTCGACGAGGATCTCTGGCAGATCGCCCTGCGCGCCGAGCTGGGGAGCCTGGCCGACGCCGAGGCGGCCCTGCGCGCGGCCGAACGCGCGATGCAGGACGCGCTGGCCCGCGGCGCCGACGCCATGGAGCTTTCCGCCCTCATGGACGCCTATGAGCAGGCGGTGTCGCGCTACATGCAGCTGCTCATGCGCGAGGCCGCCGAGGCCGGGCGCATGGCCGAGGGCGGTGGCGGCGGCGGCATGAACGCCGACAGCCTGCAGGCTTTGATTGACGCCCTGCGCGAGGCCGCCGAGCTGGGCGACGCGGAAGGCTCGCGCCGGGCGCTGGCCCAGCTGCAGGAGCTTCTGGAGAACATGCAGATCACCCTGTCCCAGGGCGGGCAGGGCGGCGAGGGCGCCGAAGGCGAAATCGCCGAAGCGCTGCGCGAGGCGCTCGAAGAGCTGGGTGAAACCATCGGCGAGCAGCGCTCGGTGATGGAGGACACGTTTAATCAGCAGGGCCAGGGCGCCCAGCAGGGCGAGGGCCAATCGGGTGAGGTTCAGCCGGGCGAACGCCAGCCGGGACAGCCGGGTGAAGGTCAGCAGGCAGGTCAGGGCGAGGCCGGTGCGCCCGGCGCCTCAGGCCAGCCTGGCGGGCAAGCCGGAGCGGGTCAGCCCGGCGAGTCCGGGGATGGCCAGCAGGGCGGCGAAACTGGCGGCGGTCTCAGCGAGCGCCAGCGGGCTCTGGCTGAAGGCCTGGACGGGCTGGCTGGACAGATGGAGAGCGGCGAAGCCGGCGAGGCGGGCCGCGCCGCGCTTGACGATGCGCGCGAGGCCATGGCTTCGGCTCAGCGCGCCCTTGAAGCCGGAGACGGCGAAGCGGCGCTGAGCGCCCAGGATGACGCGCTGGCGGCCCTGCGCGAGGCGGCCCGTGAGGCGTCCGAACGTTATGAAGAGGCGCGCTCCGGCGGCCAGCGCGGTCAGACCGATCCGCTGGGCCGTGAAGGCGGCGGGTCCGGCGCCGGCGGTCCGGGAACCGAAACCGGCGTGCCCGATGCGCTGGAGCGTCAGCGCGCCCGCGAAATCCTTGAAGAACTGCGCCGCCGCGCCGCCGAGCGCGGACGCGCCCAGGACGAGCTGGACTATATCGACCGGCTGCTGGAACGCTTCTAGTGCGGCGCGGAGGCGGCCGGAGCCGCATGAGCCTGCGAGGCTTGGGGCGCCGGGTGATCCTCGGCGGCTCCGTGATCCCCGGGCGCTTCATGAGGGTCGCTCGCCCCATGGGATTCAGGAGCCGGGTCAGACTCGGCGGAGGGGCTGGCCGCGTGACCCTGCGCCGGTGACGCGTAGCCTGAACCGGCGATCACCACGTCGACCCGTGCGCCGTGTTCGGGCGGGGCGGGGAAGGTGGTGCGGAAGCGTTCGGTGGCGTCAGGGTCCAGCTGAGTGCTTTCCAGCGCCAGCGACCATTCGGCCAGCACCGCGCCGGACGCGTCTCGCACCACGGCCGTGAGCGGCGCGGTGTCGCGGATGGAGCGCGCCACATTGCGCACCAGGCCTTCGACCACGAGAACCGGCGCGCCGTTCTCTTCGATCAGTTCGGCCTGAAGCTCTTCGACGGCGAGCCCGACCGGGTCCACGTCGACGCCGACGGCGGCATAGGCGCCCGCGGCGCGCGGAAACGCGTCCACCACATCGACGCGGAACACGAAGGCCGCGCCCAGCACTGCGACGAGGCAGGCGGCGACGCCGGCCCAGCCGGCGCCTTCCACGGTGGCGCGATTGCGCTTGGCGCGCGTTGCGGCGCGCGCGCGAATCGCGGCGTGGGGTTTTTCATTGATGGCGGGCGCAGGTTCCGGTTCGGGCTGCGCGCGCGGGGCGGCCGCGGCTTCAGGGGCGGGCGCGGGTTTGCGCGCGGCCTCGGCCACGGTCCAGACATGGGCGCACGAGGCGCACTTCACCCGGCCGCCGCGTACTTCAAGCGCGCTTTGCTCGACGCGGTATTTCGCCTCGCAGCTGGGACAGGTGACGATCATTTACGCGCGCCTCGTTCTTCCTGCATAGTTGGGCTCGAGCCTCTTTCGCTCAAGCAGGATTTGCTTTGCACCCCATGGCCGACGCCTCAGATGACACACGCGACGCCCGAGCCGTTCGGTTTGACGCGGTGGGCATGCGCTACGGGCGCGGGCCTGAAGTGCTCAGTGACCTAAGCTTTCAGTTACCAAGCGGAAGTTTCCATTTCCTCACCGGACCGAGCGGAGCTGGAAAATCCTCGCTGCTGCGGCTTATTTATCTCGCTGAACGCCAGTCCCGCGGACTTATAACCCTGTTCGGGCGCGATACGGCCATGCTGGAGCGCACCGCGCTGCCCGATATTCGGCGGCGAATCGGCGTGGTGTTTCAGGATTTCCGCCTGCTCAACCATCTCACCGTGTTTGAAAACGTCGCCCTGCCGCTGCGCGTGGCCGGTCAGGCGCGCGCCAGCTACGCCGACGATGTGAACGAGCTTCTCACCTGGGTCGGGCTGGGCGACCGGATCGAGGCCTATCCGCCCACCTTGTCGGGCGGCGAGCAGCAGCGCGCGGCCATTGCGCGCGCGGTGATCTCCAAGCCCGACCTGCTCATCGCCGACGAGCCCACGGGCAATGTGGACCCGGCCATGGCGCGCCGGATCCTGCGGCTGCTGGCCGAGCTGAACAAGCTGGGGACCACGGTTCTGGTGGCCAGCCACGACATCGCGCTGGTGCGCTCGCTGGATGCGCCGATTCTGGAGCTCGCCGACGGGCGGCTGATCTCCGGCGGCCGGCGCGCGGCATGAGCAAGGCGCAGCGATCCGCCCCGCTTCTGCCGCCGGATGCAGGCCGGGACCGGCCGCTGTTTGCGGTGGCCGCGATTCTGGTGTTCCTGGCGTGCCTGTCCGCGCTTGGCGCCGCCGGCGCCTGGCGCGCCGCTGAAGGCTGGACCGCCCAGCTCACCGATCAGATCACCGTTCAGATCCTGCCCGGCGAGGACCGCGACGCCGATGAGGACGCGCGCCAGGCCGCAAGCCTGATCGCCAATTTGCCCGGCGTCACGAACGCACAGGCGCGCACCCGCGCCCAGTCCGAAGCCCTGCTGGAGCCCTGGCTTGGATCGGCGGGGCTGCCCGAGGATCTGCCGGTGCCGCGCCTCATCGCGGTCACGGTGAGCGCCCAGGAGCCGCCTGCGCCCGGCGCCATCGAGGCCCTGCTCGCCGATCAGCCCTATGAGCTGGCCGTGGACGACCATGGCCGCTGGGAGGGCGCGGTGCGCCGCGCCGCGGCGGCGGTGCGTTATTTCGCGCTGGGTCTGGTGGGTCTTCTCACCGTGGCCGCGTCGGCGGTGGTGGCGTTCGCCGCGCGCGCTTCGCTGGCCGCGCGCTGGGATGTGGCCGAGGCGCTGCACCTTGTGGGCGCGCCCGATCGCTACGTCACCGCGCTGTTTCAGGGCCGCTTTTTCTGGCTGGGGCTGAAGGCCGGGCTCGCCGGCGCGATCCTGGCGGCGCTGGCCGCGGCCGGGCTGTCGCTTGCCGGCGGCGCGGCCGGGACGGTGTTCTTTCTTCCCAGCCTGGAGCTGGGATGGAGCTCGGCGGCGATCCCCGCCGTCGCGGCGTTGATGTCTGCTGGAATCGCGGCGCTGTCGGCGCGTCTGGCGGTCTCCGCCGAGCTGAAGGCGCGCTGGTCATGACCCGCTTCACCCTGGTGCTGCGCGCGCTCGCCTTCATCGTCCTTGTGGCCTTCGTGACCGGGTTCGCCCTGTTCATCCGTGAAGCGCGCGCGCTGACCGTGGACAGCGATGTGCGCGCCGACGCGATCGTCGTGCTCACCGGCGGCGAGGGGCGGGTGGTGACCGGGGTGGACCTGCTGAAAGACGGGCGCGGCCGCAGGCTTTTGATTTCAGGGGTTAATCCGGGCAGTCCGCCGCAGGATATCGCCCGTGCGGCCGGTGCGCCGGCGGGCCTGTTCGAGTGCTGCATCGACACTGGCGACGAGGCGGTGGACACCCGCAGCAACGCCACCGAGACCGCCGCATGGGCGGCGCGCAACGGCTATGGCTCGCTGATCATCGTCACTAATGACTACCACATGCCCCGCGCGCTGCTTGAACTGCAGGCCGCCATGCCCGATACCCGGCTCACCGCCTATCCGGTGCGCGCGGCGAGCCCCTGGGCAGACGCGGGTGAGGCGCGCCGCTGGATGCAGGAATACGCCAAGTACGCCGCCGTCTACGCCCGTGAACGCATCGCCTTTTAGAGCGCGCGCACCGGGTGAGCGCCAAAGAAGGGCTCAGGTTTGAACACGCTGCGATCAATCGCATTCATGGTCTGGATGTACGGCCTGATGGTCGTGATGGGCGTGATCTGCGCGCCGAGCCTGCTGGGTCCGCGAAAGTGGGTCCGGGCGGTGTTCCAGGCCTGGCTCAAACTGGTGCTGGGCGGGCTCAAGCTCATTTGCGGCGTTGACTACGAGGTGCGCGGGCGCGAGCACGTGCCGTCCGGCGGGGCGCTGGTCGCCTCCAAGCACCAGTCCATGTTCGAGACGCTGGCCTTCTGGGCGATCCTGGAAGACCCCGCCATCATCCTGAAAAAAGAGCTGAGCTATCTGCCTTTCTTTGGCTGGTATGCGATGAAGCTGAAGAACATCAAGGTGGACCGCACCGCCGGCTCGAAAGCCCTGCGCGACATGCTCAAACAAGCCCGCGACCGGGCGCAGGAGGGCCGCCAGGTGGTGATCTTTCCCCAAGGCACGCGCCTGAAACCAGGCGAGGCTGACAGCTACAAGCCCGGCGTGGTGGGGCTTTATTCGGCCATGAAGGCGCCGTGCGTGCCCGTGGCGCTCAATTCGGGCCTGCACTGGCCGGCGAACGGCGTCACGCGCACGCCGGGCCGCATCGTCATCGAGTTTCTGCCGCCCATCGAGCCCGGCCTTGATAAGAAGGCGTTTCTGGCCGAGCTGGAGCGCCGCATCGAGACCGCCTCCAACGCGCTTCTGCCGGCGGATTTTCGCCGAACCAAAGCAGAGGCCGCGTGATGGGCGCTCTGTTCCGACGGTTTCGCCTGGGTCTTTTCCTGCCCTTCGCCGCGCTGCTTCTGGCGGTGGGGGTCCACGCCCTCTACTGGGTGGTGGTCGCCGGCGGGGTGGACCATCGCGCTGAAGCCTGGATCGCGGCCCAAGAGCGGGCCGGCTATGAGATCGAGCATCAGGGCCTGAGCGTCGGCGGATATCCGTTCCGGTTTTCGGTCCGTGTCGCCGCGCCGGTGATCGGCGCCCCCGCCAGCGACGGCGGCTGGCGCGCCGAGTTTGACCGGCTGGACGCTACGGCGCAGTTCTACAATCTCGACCACTGGATCGTGACGCTGGGCGCTCCGGCGCGCCTGTCCACGCAAATCGACGGCGAAGCGGCGGTGTATCTGTTGAACGCCGACGCCGCACGCATTTCGCTGGCGGCGTCCTCTGGAACCACCACGCGGGTGGGCGCCGATCTGGACGGCTTCACCCTGCGCGCCGAGTCCGGCCCCCCGGCGCTGGTGGAGCATGTGGGACAGGTGCGCCTGTCCGGCTTTCTGGATGCGCAGGACCGGCTGAGCTTCGCGCTGGAGGCGCTGGACGTGCGCCTGGCGGAATCGCAAATGGAGCCTGAGGTGATCAGCGCCTTTGGACGCACCGCCCAGCGAGTGCGCCTGACAGGCGCGCTGACGCACTGGAGCGCGCTGACCCGGGCTGTGGATCCCTATGCCTGGACCGGCGCCGGCGGGCGTCTGGAGATCGCCGCCGCGCAGCTGGTATGGGGGCCTGCCGATATCAACGGCTCCGGCGAGATCACGCTGGACACTCTGATGCGGCCCAACGGGCGGCTGTCGCTGGTGGTGACCGATCCCGACACCCTTATCGGGGCGCTGGAGGCGGCGGGGCTGGTCTATGACGAGCAGGGGCAGGCGCTGCGGCTGTTCGCGCTGATGGCGCCGCGGCGCGACACCGGGATCGCCCTGCCGTTCAGGCTGCAGGATGGCGGGCTGTTCCTCGGCCCGGCGCGGATCGGCAGTGTTGGCGCGTTGAACTAGAGCCTTTTCAGCAGAAGTGGGACCCGGTTCTGCGGTTCGAAAAGGCGACCAACAAAGCGCGCCTTTTCAGCAGAAGTGGGACCCGGTTCTGCAGTTCGAAAAGGCGGGGAGTGAGAGGTTAGGCTGTCCGAGGCTGGCGAGGCGCCCGCTGGCTGATTAGGCGCCACACCATGAGCGGCGCGGCGATCACCAGCGCGACAAGTCCGAACACTGCGCCAAAGAGCGCGCCGGCCAGCAGCACCGCGCTCGCGAGCCCGGCGACGATCAGGGCTGTGAACCAGTGCTCGCGAATGTCTTCGACGATCACCACGAAGGCCGGCAGGAGCATCAGGATCGAGATCGAGGCGAAGACCAGCCCGGCGCCCAGCGAGACCGCCATGGGGATCAGGAACTGGGCCTGCGGGCTCTGCTCTGAGATGATCGGCAACAGCCCCAGCGCCGTGGTGAGCGTGGTGATCAGGACCGGGCGAAAGCGCCGCCCCGCCGCTTCCGCCACGGCGTCCACCGGCGTCAGGCCGCGCTGGTTTATGTTGATGTTGTAGCGGTCGATCAGCACGATCGAGGCGTTCACCACCACCCCCGACAGCGCCACCGTTCCGAAGATGGACGGGAAGGACAGATCGTAGCCCAGTAAAAAATGGCCCAGCACCACGCCGCCGATCCCGAAGGGAATGGCTATCAGGATGATGAGCGGCTGAAGATAGCTGCGCAGCTGGGTGGCCAGCAGGGTGTACATGACCAGAAGCGCCACCATCAGGCCCTGGCCCAGCGAGGCAAGATCCTCGGACTGTTCGCGCCCGGCGCCGGAGAGCCGGTAAGCCAGCCCGTCATACTCGGCCACCAGATCCTGCAGGATGGCTTCGGCCTGGGTGCGCGCGTCACCGGGCGTGATCACGCTTTCGTCCACGTCCGCCGTGGTCTCGATGATGCGTCGTCCGTCGATGCGTTCGATCTGGGTGTAGCTGCGCGTTTCGGTGATGCTGGCCGCCACCGAGAGGGGCAGGGCCTCGCCCTGGGGCGTGCGGATGCGCAGCTGGGCGAGATTGGCGATGTCGTCGCGCAGGCGTTCTGGATAGCGCACATAGACGCGCACTTCCTCGCGCCCGCGCTGAATGCGCTGAACTTCTTCGCCGAAGAAGGCCTGGCGCACCTGGCGGGCGATGTCGCTGGGGGTGAGCCCGGCCGCTTCGCCGGCGGGGGTGAGCTGGAAGTTCAGCTGGCGCTTGCCGAGATCGAAGCCGTCATTGATCTCGGTCGTGCCTTCAATGGAGTCCAGCGCGTCGGCGAAGCGGCGCACCGCCTGCTCCAGCACGTCATTATCGGGATGGGTCAGCTCATAGGCGATGTCGGCGCTTTGGGGGCCGGCCGAGGACACGATGTTCAGCCGCTCCACGCCGGGAATGCGCCCGATGCGCTCGCGCCACTGGCTCTCCAGCTCTGACGAGCCGACCGTGCGCTGGGAGGCGCTGGTCAGCTGCAGCTGGATCTGGGCGAGATTGGAGCTGATCGTGGTGGTCTGGGTGGAGCCCGGCCCGCCGGCCAGGCTGGTGCGTCCGCCGATCGTGGCGACGACGGAATCGATGACCGGCTGGCCCTGGTCCTCGTAATCGGCCTGCAGGGCCTCGGCCGCCTCGATCATGCGCTGGGCCGCAGAGCGGGTTTCTTCAAACGGCGCGCCCTCGGGCAGGGTCAGGCTGGCGGTGATCTGTTCGGCTTCGATGGCGGGAAAGAAGACAAAGCGCACCACGCCGGTGACGGCCAGCGACATGACCATGACCAGCACGGCGATCCCGCCCAGCGCCGTGAGCCAGCGCGTGCGCGCGGCGAAGCGGGCCCAGCTCTGCACCGGCCCGTCCGCGAAGCGCGTCAGCGCGTTGGCGACGAATTTCTGGATGCGTTTCAGCGGCCCGCGCGACCAGTCCGACCCGTGCGACAGGTGGGAGGGCAGGATCAGGAACGCCTCCACCAGCGAGACCGCCAGAATGCAGATCACCACGATGGGGATCGGCCGCACGATCTCGCCGAACTCCCCGCCGGAAAAGATCAGCGGGCCGAAGGCGGCCATGGTGGTCAGAACGCCCACCAGAACCGGCGCGGCGACGCCGGTGACGCCCGCGATCGCCGCCTCTCTCGGGGTTCGCCCCTTGGTGCGTTCGCGGTCGGTGTTCTCGCCCACCACGATGGCGTCGTCCACCACGATGCCGAGCACCACGATCAGGCCGAACGTGGTGATGAAGTTCAGCGTCACCCCCACCATGCCGAACAGCGCGAACCCGCCCAGAAACGCGATCGGCACGCCCATGGAGACCCAGAACGCCAGGCGCAGGTCCAGCATCAGCACCAGCAGCAGGAAGACCAGCGTGAAGCCGATCACCGCGTTGCGCGCCAGAAGCGAGATCCGTTCTGTAAACACGGTGGACTGGTCGGAGACGATTGTGGCGGTGATCCCGTTGGGCAGGGACGCCTCGGTCTGAAGCCAGGTCACGCTGCTGTCGCGCACGTCCAGAAGGTCTTCCGAGCCCTGGATCTGAACGTCCACGAACACGGCCGGCTCGCCGTTATAGGTGGAGATGAGCGGCTCCTCCTGGAAGCCGTCGCGGATCTCGGCCACGTCGCCCAGGCGCACGCGCGCGCCCGTGGCCGAGGAGCGCAGGATGATGTCCTCGAACGCGTCGCCGGTTTCGCGCCGCGCGTTGGTTCGCAGCAGGATGTCGCCGCCTGCGGTGCGGATCTCGCCGCCTGACAGATCCAGCGAGGCCGCGCGCACCGCCTGGCTCACCTCGTTGAAGCTCAGACCATAGCTGCGCAGCGCGTCTTCGGAGACGGCGATGGCGATTTCGTACTGGCGCACGCCGCGAAGCTGAACGGTGGAGATCGCGTCGCGCGACAGCAGATCACGCTCCACCCGCTCGCCGGCCTGGCGCAGGGCGCGCTCGGATACAGGCCCCGTCAGCGCCAGGGTCAGCACCGTGCTTACGGGCTGGGGCACGCGCACCTGCACCTGCTCGGCCTCGGCGGGCGGGAAATTGGCGATGGAGTCCACCGCCGTCTCCACATCGTCCTTGACCACCTGGGCGTCTGCAAAGCGGCGCAGCTCCACCGTCACCGTGCCGCGCCCTTCCGACGCGACCGAGCGCACCCGGTCCACCCCGTCAATGCCCAGCACCGCCTCCTCGATGCGCCGCGTGACGCTCTCCTCCACATCGCCGGGCGTGGCGCCGGGATAGATCACGCTCACCTGCACCCGGCTGGGCGACTGGGTGGGGAAGACTTCGGTGGGGATGGTGACGAAGGCGGTGACCAGCCCGCCGATGAGGAACAGCCACATCAACAGATTGGCCGCCACCGGATTGTTTACGAACCAGCCGACCAGGCCGACGCCCGGCCAGTTGGAGGCCCCGTTCTCGCCGCCCTCGTTCTGGCCCCTGTTCCGGTCGCCGCCGCCGCTTTGCGGTGCGCCGTCTTTATCGTCGCTGCTCATCCGCCCGCTCCGGGGCGTTCGCCCGAGGCGCCTGCGTCGTCTCCAGAACCGGGGCCGGAACCGGACTCAGCTTCGTCCGAGACGGCGGCCGGCGGCTCCACGCGGTCTGCGATTTCGGCATCGCGGCCCACCGCGCCTTCGGGCAGGGGCGAGACGATCAGGCCCTCATGGACATCAAAGGCGCGCGCGATGATGCGGCCGCGCGGACGGTCGAGCACGTCGATGCGCTCGGACACGATGACGCCGTCTTCCACCAGGCGCACCTCGTTGAGGCCCGCCACCGCCGCGCCGGGCAGGATCATCACGCCTTGCAGAAGCGGGCCTTCGATTTGGACCGCGGCGAACAGGCCCGGCTGCATGGCCTCGCCCTCGCGCTCGGGATTGATGAACAGATCGATGAAGCGCGTGCGCTCATCAAGACGCGCGCCGATGCGTTCGATCCGGCCGTTGAAGGCAGGACCGCCGGCTTCCAGCGACAGGCGCACAGACGCGCCCCGGGCCTGACCCACGCGCGCCAGATCAGCTGGCGAGATCGGCGCGACGATCTCCACCGTCTCGTAATCATACGCCTGGCCATAGGGCTGGCCCGCGCTCACCAGGGTTCCCGCTTCCAGCCGGCTTTCGGTGACGCGCCCGGCGAAGGGCAGCGACACCGTGGTGCGCTCCAGATTGAGCTGGGCCTGCTGCAGATCGGCCTGAGCCGAGAGAAGCTGGCTGCGCGCCGCCTCCTGCTGGGGCTCGCGCGCCGCCAGCGGGGTGATCGGTTCATCGGGATAGAGCCGGTCCCATTCCTCGCGCGACACGTCGGCCTCGGCCTGAACCTGTGCGAAATTGGAACGGGCCTGGGCCAGCGCCGAGCGGGCGCGGGTGACGGCGACCTCATAGTCGCGTGGATCAATCTGGAACAGCACTTCTCCGGCCTCGAAAGAGGCGCCGGCGCGCACCGAGTCCGACACCGACATGACCCGGCCGCCCACCTGGGGGGTGAGATCCACATAGGCGGTGACGTTCACCGTGCCGGTCAGCGCCACGGTGACCTGATGATCGGTGGTGACAGGCTCGGTGACCCGCACCGGAACGTCCGGGCTCTCGGGCGGGGCCATGTCGGGCTCGTCGCCGCCTGCGGACAGCCAGATCGTCACGCTGGCGGCGGCCAGAATGACCATCGCCACGCCCACGATCTGCAGCCAGCCCACCCAGGCGCCGCGATCCTCGTCCCCGTGCTCAGCCGAGCCGGCCCCGCCGTCATTATCCTGGCGCAATCTCGAAGTGTCCTTCGTCATCAGATGATCCAGGTCCGGCCACACGGTCGCGGAAGATAATCTGAACGTAAACTAGGCCCGGTGAACGCCGTTTGCCATCGCTGCGGCGTCGCCGCCTGAAATAATTCCGGTCTCGTCTGACTTCCATGTCACGATTTGGCGCGCCGGGTGTTAAACCACCGGGCCGCGAGGCTCGAAGCTCAACGAGGAAGACGATCGCAGTCCGCTTTATCATCAACGGTTTCACGCTGCGCTGCGTTGTGGCGGCGCTGCTTCTGACGCTCGCCGTCTCTGCGCTGTCTTCGGCCGCCGCCGCGCCCCTGGCGCGTATCGAGGGGCTGGAGGACCAGAGCCTGCGCGAGGGTCTGCGCGCCGCGCTGGGCGACGCCGAGACCCCGCCGGAGGATCGCTGGCGCGCCCGTGAGCAGGCCCGCGACGCCGCCGACCGGGCCCGGCGCTGGCTGGAGAGCCAGGGCTACTACGCCGCGGTGGTCGATCCGCGCCTCACCGATGACGGCGGGCCGGTGATCCGGGTGCGCCCCGGCGCCCGCTTCACCTTCCAGACCGCCCAGGTGGTCTTCGACCAGGCGCCCGGCGTGCGCGAGCCCGATCCGGCGGCGCGCCAGGCGCTGGGCCTGGACGTGGGCGATCCGATCACGGCGCGCAGTGTCATCGATGCGCGCGCGCGCGTTCTCTCAGAGCTGCGCCGGTCGGGCTTTCCTGAAGCGGTGGAGGGCGAGCACGAGATCATCGTCGATCACGCCGTGGACGCGGCCCGCGCCGATTTCATCTATCGCACCGGCGATTACATCACCTTCGGCGATCCCGAATTCGCCGGCGGTCTGGCCCAGCTTGATGCAGATTATATCGACCGCCTGGCGCCCTATGAGATCGGCGATCCGGCGAGCCAGCCGGCCCTGTCCGAATTCGCCAGCCGCCTGCAGGGGCTGGAGGCGATTTCGGTGGCCGATGCGCGCCTGGCGCCGCCGGGAATCACCGACGAGGCCGGCAACCGGCTGGTGGACGTGCGCGCCGATCCGGCGCCGAAACACCGGCTTGAGGGCTTATTGTCCTTCTCCACCGATGAAGGCGTCGGGACCGAGATCGCCTGGACGCGCCGCAATCTGTTCGGCAAGGCCGAGCTGCTTACTCTTTCTGGCACGGTTGCGGAGCTGGAACGCTCGGTGTCGGCTGAGGTCGTCGCGCCCCACTGGCGGCGCTACGGCCAGGAACTCACCCTGTTCACCGAGGCCGCCCAGGAGCGCACCGACGCCTTTGATCAGGACGTGATCCGCGCCAGCGCCATTGTGGCGCGCCAGATCGCCGAGCGGATCAACGCCTCGGCCGGCGTGGAGGTCTCCACCGCCCAGATCCGCGATGCGCGCGGAGAGCGCCGGATCAACACCGTCTCCGCGCCGCTGGGCGTCGCCTATGACGGGCGCGATTCCGTGCTGGATCCAAGCCGCGGGATCGCCGCCGACATCGCGGTGAAGCCCGGCTGGTCGTTCGGCGATAATGACGTGCGCTTCGTGCGCCTGGAGGCGGGCCTTCGCGGCTATCAGGCGGTGGGCGACAAGCTGGTTATGGCCGGGCGGGTGCGCGTGGGCTCGCTGCAGGGCGCGTCGGCCTTCCGGGTGGGCGTCGACGAGCGCTTCTACGCCGGCGGCGGCGGATCGGTGCGCGGCTACGCCTATCAGAGCCTGTCGCCGCTGCTCGAGGGCTTCAACACCACCGCGCTGGAGCCGTTCGGCGGCGCCTCCTTGGCCGAAGTGAGCGCGGAGGCGCGCTGGCGCTATTCGGACAGTCTGGGCTTTGTCGGCTTTGTCGACGGCGGCGCGGCCACCACCGGCTCACAGCCTGATTTCGGCGCCATGCGCTACGGCGCCGGGGTGGGCGTGCGCTATTATCCAGGCTTCGGGCCGCTGCGCATCGACATCGCCACGCCGCTTGATCCGCGTGAGCGCGACGACATCATCCAGGTTTATATCTCCATCGGGCAGGCGTTTTGAGCGAACAGAATCAAACCCGGCCGCGCCCCTGGCGCTGGGTCCTGACGCTCTCGGCCTGGCTGGTCGGCGTGGTCGCCCTCATTGCGTTGATCGTGGTCAGCGCGGCGCTCACCCTCACCGGTCCGCTGGGGCGTGAATGGGCGCGCGAGCTCCTGAACGACCGCGAGATCGCCGGATACGGCGCGCTCCAGGTGGGCGATATCGACGGCAATCTGCTGGGTGAGTTCGAGCTCGCCTCTCTGGCGCTGGAGACCGAAGACGGCGCCTGGCTGCGCGCCGAAGACATCTCGGTCTCCTGGGATGTCGTCGCGCTTTTGACCCGGCGCATCGAGATCAACGCCATCACGATCGACCGGCTGGAGCTGTTGCGCCGGCCTCAGCGCGCACAGACGCAAAGCAGCGGCGGCGGCGGATCGTTTGACTGGGACATTGATCTGTCCGCCTTCGACATCGCCACGCTGCACCTGGCCGACGGCGTCGCGGGGCCGCAGGCGGAGTATTCGGTCTCGGCCGGGTTCGGCCGGGTGGCGGGCGACTGGGACGGCCGACTGCAGGCCGAACGCCTGGACGCGCCCGGCGACATGGTCGACGCGCGCTTTGAATATGGCGACGCGATCTCGGTGGATGCGCGCATCGAGGCCGCCCCCGGCGGTCCGCTGGCGCAGCTCTTACGCGCCGGCGATCTGGGCGCGAGCGCCCAGGTGGACGCGCGCGGCGGGCTCGATCTGGGCTCCGGCGAGGCGGTGCTGGACGTGGGCGGCGAGGATGCGCTGCGCTTCACCGCCGACTGGACGTCGCAGGCGCTCACCGCCCAGGGCCGCGTGCAGCCGGTGCGCTGGCCGAGTTTCGAACGCCTGCAGACGCTGCTGGGCGGACCGGCGGACTTTTCGCTGGATCTGCCTCTGGATGGCGGTCTCTCCGATCCGCGTCTGGAGGAGGCGACGATCCGTCTCGACGCGCCCGAGGCCGAGCTCACGGTTCGTCCGCAGCCGGGCCGGGTCTTCGCCATCGACGGCCGGGCGGGGCCGGGCCTTGTCTCCACAGCCACCGGCGGCCAGGTCACGGCTGAGGCGGTGAGCATCGAAAACGGCCGGGTGGATCTTTCCGGCGAGGACTGGGCCTTCTCCGGCGACGTCACGGCGCAGACGCTGGGCCTGCCCGGCGATTTCGCGTTTGCGCGCCTCAACGGCCCCGTCACCGTGTCGGGGCCCACGCAGCAGGTGCGCGTCGAGGCGGATTTCACCACCCAAGGCGCGCGCTACGGCGTGGCGGCCCTGGGCGATCTCCTGGGCGCATCGCCGGGCGTGGACGCGGCGATCATTTATGACAGCGAGGCGCAGCGCCTCTCCATCGAGCGCGCCCGCGTGCGCGCCCCGTCCGGGCGGCTCTCGGCCTCCGGGGTCGTGGATCTGGACGCAGAGCGCTTCGACCTGGACCTCTCCAGCCCCGATTTCGACATCGCCGGGCTCACCGACCAGCTGTCGGGCCGCGGCGCGGTGGAGGCGTCGGTGCAAGGCGGCTTCGACGGCGCGGTGGACTTTGACGCCGCGGCGTCCGGCTATCAGCCCGCCGGCGGTTTGGCCGAGCGGCTCTCCGGTCCCATCAGCGCCGAGGCGGAGGGGCGCCGCGCGGCTGACGGCGCGCTGGAGTTTGACCGGCTTCAGGTGCAGAGCCCGGATCTGGTGGTGGACGCCACCGGGCGCCAGGATGGCGAGGTTTTCGATTTTTCCGGTGAGGCGGTGTATTCCGGCCAGTCTCCGGTGGCGGGCGTCGCGGTGGCCGGCACGGTCCAGGCCGCGTTTGAGGCGCGCTACGGCCCGCAAGGCGTGGATGCGCGCATCGACGCCAGCGCCGGGCAGGTCTCCGGCGGTCCGGTGGAAATCAACGAGGCGCGCGTGCGCCTGGCGGTGTCCGGCGCCCTGGACGCGCTTTCCGGCGAGGCGCGCCTGACCGGCGAGAGCCCGCGCGGGCCGGTGGATCTGGCCGCGAACTTCGCCCGCAATGGCGAGACCGTGAGCGTCACCGGGCTTTCCGGGCGCGCCGGCGGTCTCACCGTGGACGGCTCGGCTGAAGCCGGGCCCGGCGCCCTCCAGGCCGATCTCGACATTGCGCCCGAGCAAGGCTTCGGCGCAGTCTCGGTGCAGGCGAGCCTTGAGGACGGCGCGCTGGACGTCACGGCGTCAGCGGAAGATCTGGTCGCCGGGGATTTGAATTATTTCGACGTCTTCGAGTTCACCCTCACCGGCCCGCCCGAAGACGCGGCGTTCACGCTGGTGGCTGACGGCGCCTATGGCGCGCCGTTCAACGTCACCTCTGAAGGCCGGCTCCAGCTCGCCGGCGGACCGTTTCAGGCGCGTGCGTCGCTGAACGGCGCCTATGGCGGAATTCCGATCACTTCGCGCTCCCCGTTGAGCGTGACCGCCGGTGATTCCCTGACCGCCAGCGCCGATCTCTCGGTGGGCGACGGCTCTATGACGCTGGAGTATCAAGGCGGCGAGGCCGAGCGCATAACCGCCAGCCTGCACGGTGTTCCCGCCGCCATTCTTGCGCTGCGCCGGGCGCGCGAACCCATGCAGGGCACTCTGTCGGGCGAGCTGAACCTGTCGCGCAGCACTGGCGTTTGGACCGGTCAGGCCATGGTGCAGGGCGACGGTCTGCGCCCCGCCGATGTGGATCTTGACCGCGCGCTGGACGGCGCCGTGACGCTGGATCTCAACACTGAACGGCTGGAAGTGGGCGTGCGCGCGGACGGGCCGGAGTTCACGGCGCTGGCCGATGCGTCAGTGCTCACCGGCCCTGTGTCCGGTCCCGGCGATCTCACCGATTCCGCCAACGCCATCAGGGCCGATGTTCAGGTCAGCGGCCGTATCGGGCCGTTCGCCGCCTTCCATCTGGCGTCCGGCCAGCGCCTGTCCGGCGATCTTCAGCTGGACGCCCAGGTGTCTGGAACCGTGGGCGCGCCCGATCTGGTGGGCGACGCCGCGCTCACCGGCGCACGCTTCTCCGACAGCCGGGCCGGCCTGTTGCTGGAGGAGCTTGTGGTGCGCGCAAACTTCACCCAGAGCCGGGCCGAGATCACAGAGCTGTCTGCGGTGGACGGCCAGGAGGGCGAGCTCACCGGCGAGGGCGCGGTGGAGTTTGCAGGCGGCTTGAGCGCGCGGGCGGAGGCGGCGTTCGAGAGCTTCCAGATCATCGACCGCAACGATGTGTCCGCGGTGGCCAGCGGCGATGTGGCGTTCAATCTGTCAGGTGGGGAGGGCTCGATCACCGGCGCGGCGACCATCGAGCGCGCTGAAGTGAGCCCGCCGGATTCCGGGCGTCCGTCGATTCCCGATATTGAGGAAACCCAGATCAATCTGCCCGGCGGCGTGCGCGACCCTGGCGCGACGAACGGCGATGACGGGCCGACGATCTCGCTTGATTACACGGTGGATGCGCCGCGCCGCATCTTCGTGCGCGGCTCTAATTTTGACACCGAGTGGGGCCTGAATCTTCAGATCACCGGTACGGTGAGCAATCCTGAAGTCTATGGCGTGGCGCGCGTGGCGCGCGGCCGGGCCGACCTTCTGGGCCGGGTGTTCGACATCGAAAGCGGCGAGGTGCGCCTCACCGGCGATCCCACCAACGCCCGCCTGCAGCTCACCGCCGTGCGCGAGGAGCGCGACATCACCGCGCGCATCGTGGTGGAGGGCCCGGTGACGAGCCCCAGCATCAGTCTTCGCTCCTCGCCCAGCCTGCCGCCGGACGAGGTGGCCAGCCGCATTCTGTTCGGCGAGGGCGCAGCCAATCTCTCCGGGCTGCAGGCCGCCCAGCTCGCCGCCTCGCTGGCGTCGCTGTCGGGCGGCGGCGGTTTTGATCCGCTGGGCGCCCTGCGTCAGGCCTCCGGGCTTGATCAGCTGGGCGTGCGTCAGGACGCGGGCGGCGGCACGGTGGTGTCCGGCGGGCGCTATCTCACCGAAAACGTCTATCTGGAGCTGGAGAGCGCGGGCTCGTCCGCGGCGCCCTCGACCAATATCGAATGGGAGCTGACACGACGCTTCACCCTGCTCTCACGCCTGTCCTCGGATGGGCAGGCCGGCGTCGCGCTGAGCTGGCGCACCGAGTATGACGACGACCCGTTCGGCGAGGGCGGCATGTTTGATTTTGATCGGCTGAACGTCTTCGGCTTCGGACGCGGTGAGGAGGAGCAGGACGAGTCCGGCGAGGCGGCGCTGGACGATGCGTCGGACGGCGAACCCATTCCCCAGGCGCCCCGTGATCCGGACGGCGCGGTCACCACATTGCAGCGCAGCGGCGGCGAGTAAAGCTTGTCCGAACAATTGACGGGCTGGGCGGCGCGCGGCTAAGCTGGGTTCACCGTTCTCCGATGGCGGTGATTGCTTGCAGCTCTCCGGCGTTCGCGCCGGATTCTCCTTCCGGGGCGGACGCTTTTGCGGTGTCCGCCCTTTTTCTTGGAAAGGCGCCATGGTCAGCCAGACGCTTGGAGCGGGCGTTCGGGCTCTAGGCGCTGAGTCTGCGGATCATCGCCGGGAGGCGTTCAAGCCGGAGCTTTAACGCCCGCCACCTGAAGCGCCGCCTGACGCGCCCTCGGGCCCGGCGTCGTCCGTCACGCCGTCCTGCGGGTCCGCCATCGCTTCATCCACCGCCGGTTCACCGCCGCCGAACAGGGCCTGGCCGATATCGGGCCAGTCGCCGGTGGCCAGGAAGGGCAGCGACAGCGCCATGGCCACCGAGATTACAAGGCCGATTCCGGCGCGCACGACGTCGGTGGCGACGTCGAACGCCGCTTCGCCCTTGCTGCGCAGATTGGCGATGATGGAGATCGCCAGCTCGCGCCCCGCAAGCAGGCCGAGAAACACCCAGGTGGTGCTCATGGGGATGTCGCTGATTTCCTTGAAATACATCAGGATGATGCCGAAGGCGAAGTCGACGATGGTGGCCGAGCGCACGTCCACCGTATTGGTCTTGGACAGGACGATCTTCTGGATCTCGCCGCCGCGAATGGCGAAGATGATCGCGTGCAGCCCCACCATCAAAAGCGTGGCGAAGATCAACAGGCCGATGGAGAAGCTGACCTGAACGTCGCCGCTGGCGGTCACCACGGTCTCACGCGGCAGATAGACGAAGAGGTTCGCCAGGTCCTGCATCAGCCATTGCGACCACAGGAAGCCGGTGGAGAGCCACTGCAGCACGAACCAGGTGTTGAACCGGTTGGCGGCGACTGCGATTCCCACCGCCGCGATGACCGTTATCGCCACTGCGATCCAGTTCAGGGCGGCCGGGTCGGGCAGGGTCGGTCCCTGGGTGAGCAGATAGATCAAGACACAGATCAGCAGTGCGACGCCGGGAATGCTCCACCAGGCGCCGCCATGGTCCTCGACCTCGCTCTTGAAGACCCATTTTTCAAAGGTGCGCGAGATCAGCCCGAACAGGACGGCGCCGGCGCCGAAAGCCACCAGATAGCCCAGCAGCGACTTGACCATCATCGAGCCCAGCACGCCCGCCGTGGCGACGCCGCCGGTGAGCGTGAATATGGTGAGCACCAGGAAGGTGGTGGAGACCGGGATCCCGAACCGGGTCAGGACCAGCAACACGAGCGGCGGCAATACGTGCCACCACTGGATCCCGCCTTCAGGATAGGGGATGGAGTTAAGGCGGTCATAGGCGATGTCGCCGTCATAACCGAACCAGCCATAGACCATGACCGCGACGATGATGGAGCTGGCGAACGCCCAAAGCACGACCCAGGGCCGTTTCGAGTTTGACGCCAGGAAGGTCCCCAGCGTCTGAATCACGTCATTTGCGACGATGGCGTAGGCGGCGATGCAAAATCCCACCAGCGCCAGCAGCGGCACGCCGAAAACCGCGATATCGGTCATACTGTACTCCGGGACCCGGTCAGCGCGGTTTGCGCGCATTCGTGAGCCCCGATAGCAAGCGGGCGCGGTCCGGTGAAGTGAAACCGGCCGCGCCCGACTGCAATTTCATCAAACCGTCATCGCAAGGACGACGATTTGTTCGGCTCAGGCCGCCTTGTGTGCGGTGAAGTCCGCGGTGAGGCGCGCGCCCACATCGGGCGTGTCGGCCTGGCCGGCGGCCCTGTCGATCTCCCAGGAAAAGCAGGACTGGTCATCGCTGGACGCCCAGACGGCGGCCTGCTTGGGGCGGAACTCCAGAAGCCGGAGCGTTGGATCTTCCTTGCCCTTTTCAAACCAGGCCGCTGTGGTTTTGTCCCAGTGCTTTTCGATGAGCGCGCCCGACGTGACGTCGGTGAGCTCGCCTTCCACCGAGGCGAACAGGTCAAAGTCCTTGGCCGTCACGATGCAGGTGACTTCAGACGCGCTCTGCTCGCCGCCGAGACCCTCATAGAGATCGCTGTCGGAGGCGGCGAAGAAGCGTAGCACCTGGGCCTGGCGGTCCACCTTCGGGCTCATGGGCTGGAAGGTGCGGCCCTGCTTTGGATTGCCCAGCATCACGGCCACCGCGTCTTCGGCGGCCTTGAAGATGGCGTCTTGGGGATGGGTTTTGAACGCGGCGATATCAGTCATGGAGCGTTTTGCCTCCGTGTTTGCTGCGTTGAATCGGTGTGTGAATGCGTCGCTCTAGCGGCGCGTGGCGATGATCCACACTGCGTGAATGATGCCGGGGATATAGCCCAGCAGCGTCAGCAGGATGTTCAGCCAGAAGTGCAGGCCGAAGCCCACCTGGGTGAAAACACCGAGCGGTGGCAGGAGAACCGCGAGGATCAGGCGAAGTACGTCACCGCCAGTAAAACCACCGCCGGTCGCATCATGGGATTGGGCCATAGGAAGCCTCCTTGTCCTGTTGCGGGGACGCGAATGTCCCGTTCGCCATGACAATGCGCCGACAGCTCTCTGCGTTCCGAAAAAACCCGGTGCGAGCCGCTTAATCAGGCCGTTGTATCAGCGCACATGGCTGGCGCCGTTCACGTCAATCACCGATCCGGTGGCGCTGCGGCAGGCGCCTGACAGCAGGAAGGCGCAGAGCGCGCCCAGCTCGGCGGGGCTGGCCATGTCGCCCAGCGGCGCCTCGGCCAGGGCGGCCTTGCGGGCCGCAGGCTCCTGGGGCGCCATTTCAGTGTCGATCCACCCCGGCGCCAGCGCATAGGCCAGCAGGCCGCGCCCGGAATAGGCGCGCGCCAGCGTCTTCATGGTGGCGATCAGCCCGGCCTTGGATGCGGCGTAGGCGGGATGGTCGGCGTCGTCGCCGCGATTGGCCGCGCGCGAGGCGATGGCCAAGACCGCGCCTTCAACGCCGGAATCCACCCGGTCGCGGGCGAACAGGCGGGCGAGATCGGCCGCGCTTTGCAGATTGATCTGCAGCGTGCGCGTCCAGTTGCTCGTCCACGCCGCGTCGTCGTCGTGGACGCTGGCCGCTTCAAAGACGCCGTGATTGAGCACCAGGCCGTGGATCGGCCCGCCTGCAATCTTGCAGGCTTCAGCATATGCCGGCCCGGCCGAGCCGGCCTTTGCGAAATCGGCCTGCACCAGCCCGGCGGCCTTGTCGCCGAGCTCTGAGGCGACTGTCTTCGCCGCCTCGATATTGCGCGCATAGCCCAGGATCACCTGCGCGCCGGCGCGGGCGAGTTCTTTGGCGATCCCCGCCCCGGCGCCTCTGGAGGCGCCGGTGACGAAAATGGTTTGGCCTTCAAGCGTCATGACAAACAACTCCCTATGAGCATCGCAAGGATCGGGTGGAGGCGCCCGGCGTGGGGGCCCAGAGTGCGGGCGACATCAAGGAGGAGTCGCCATGGACTTTCAAATCGAAGCATTGGATCCCGCGCCGTTCGCCCCGCTGTTCCAGCTGGGGCAGGCGGAGCTTGCGGCCCGGCGCGCGGTCAGGCTGGTGGCCGGGGCCCGGCCCGGCTTTCCGTGCCGGGTAAGCCTTGAAGACGCCGATGAGGGCGAAACGCTGATCCTGGTTCATCACCATCACCACCGGGCCGAGACGCCCTTCGCCGCCTCCCACGCGATTTATGTCCGCGAAGATGCGCGGCGCGCCGCGCCGCAATCCGGCGAGATTCCGGCCATGTTGCGCATCCGCCCGGTCTCGCTTCGCGCCTTTGACGGGGCGGGCATGATGGTGGACGCCGAGCTGGCCGAGGGCGACGCGGTCGCCGGCGCCGTGGCGGCGCTTCTCGCACAGCCGGGCGTGGCGCAGGTGCATGTGCACGCGGCCAAGCCCGGCTGCTATCTGGCGAGAGCCTTGCCTGTTACTCCGCGTTAAGCCAGCGCTTGGCCTCCAGGCGCGCGATGGTGCGCTCGTGCACCTCGTCGGGACCGTCGGCCAGGCGCAGCGTGCGGATGCCGGCGTACATGCCCGCCAGCGGGAAGTCGTCGGACACCCCGCCGCCGCCGTGGACCTGGATCGCGTCGTCGATGACGGCCAGCGCGGCGCGCGGACCGGCCACCTTGATCATGGCGATCTCGCCGCGGGCGACCTTGTTGCCCACCGTGTCCATCATCCAGGCCGCCTTCAGGCACAGCAGGCGGGTCTGCTCGATGTCGATGCGGGCGCGCGCGATGCGGTGTTCCCAGATGGAGTGCTTGATCACCGCCTTGCCGAAGGCTTCCCGGCTCATGGCCCGCTTCACCAGCAGCTCCAGCGCGCGTTCGGCGGCGCCGATCGTGCGCATGCAGTGGTGGATGCGGCCCGGGCCGAGGCGGCCCTGGGCGATCTCGAAGCCGCGTCCCTCGCCCAGAAGGATGTTGGAGGCGGGCACGCGCACGTTCTCCAGCTTCACTTCCATATGGCCGTGGGGCGCGTCGTCATAGCCGAACACCGGAAGGTGGCGCTCGATGGTCACGCCCTTGGCGTCGGAGGGCACCAGGATCATGGATTGCTGGCTGTGGGTGTCGGCGTCCGGATTGGTCTTGCCCATCAGGATGAAGATCTTGCAGCGCGGATCGCCGGCGCCCGAGCTCCACCATTTGCGGCCGTTGATGACGTACTCTTCGCCGTCACGCTGAATCGAGCATTCGATGTTGGTGGCGTCGGAGGAGGCCACCGCCGGCTCGGTCATCAGGAAGGCGGAGCGGATCTCGCCGGCCAGCAGGGGTTTGAGCCACTTTTCCTGATGCTCCGGCGTGCCGTAGCGGGTGAGCACCTCCATATTGCCGGTGTCCGGCGCGGAGCAGTTGAACACTTCGGAGGCCCAGACCACCCGGCCCATCTCTTCGGCCAGCGGGGCGTAATCCTGATTCGACAGCCCGGCGCCTTCAGTGGAGTCCGGCAGGAAGAGGTTCCACAGCCCGGCGTCCTTGGCCTTCTGCTTCAGCTCCTCGACGATGGGCAGGACCTGCCAACGGTTCTGCCCGAAACCCTTCAGCTGCGCGTGGTAGGTTTTCTCGTTGGGATAAACGTGGGCGTCCATAAAGGCGCGGACCTTGGCGAGGTAGTCCTTGCACAGGTCGGAATATTCGAAGTTCATGAGCGGAAGGCTCCTCCCCTTGGGGCGCAGCTTGATCGCCGCGCTCGGTCTGACTTGCGCCCCACCATAACGATCACACTGAAAATTCCACCCGTGACATGACGCCCTTCCTGTTTTTCGCTGCGGTTTTTCTCACCGCCCTGATCTCTGCGGTGTTCGGGATGGCCGGCGGGCTGATCCTCATGGGCGTGCTCGCCGCGCTGTATCCGGTGGCTGGCGCCATGGTCGCCCACGGGCTGATCCAGAGCGTCTCCAACGCCTGGCGGGCGGCGCTATTGCGGCGCTTCATCCTGTGGCGGACTGTCGCGCTGTTCGCCGCCGGGTCGTCCATTGCGGCGGCTGCGCTGGCGTTTGTATCCGTCACGCTGGAAAAACCGGTGCTGTTCGTGGTGCTGGGCCTGGTCCCGCTGCTGGTCTGGCTTCCCAAGAACCGGTTCGCGCTGGACGCAAGGCGCGCCGTGGACGGGATAGCCGGCGGCGTGCTGGTCACCGGCCTCAATGTGGTGGCCGGCGTATCGGGTCCGCTTCTCGACGTGTTCTTCCAGCAGGTGGACGCCGACCGGCGCGCGGTCGTGGCCACCAAGGCGGCCACCCAGGTGCTCTCCCACGCGGTGAAGATCGCCTATTACGCCGGCGCGGCGCTGTCCCTCGTGAACGCGCCGCCGCTCTGGATGCTGGCGCTCGCCGTCCCGCTCTCCATCGCCGGCACGACGATCGGCGCGCGCGTGCTGGAGCGGATGAGCGACGCCCATTTTCGCGCCTGGACGAAATGGATCGTGACCGGCGTGGGCGCGGCCTATGTCCTCAGAGGCCTGCTTTTGCTGGGGAGCGGATAAAGTGTGACGGCGATTGTCAGACGAGGATCAAGGCGCGTCTTGCTAAGACTGAATGATCGCCGCCCGGGCCGGGGCGGTGCATAAAGACGCTCTGGATGTTGAGGGGGACCCGTCATGAAGGCCTTCCATATCGCCGCGGCGCTGGCCGTTCTGACCGCCCCGCTTGCAGCGCCGGCCTGCGCCCAGACCGGCGCCCCGGTCGCAACTCGGGCGAGCCAGATGCCCACCGAAATCGTCACGCCGGACGCCTTCGTCACCGCGCTGGAAGGCGCGCGCATCCGCATGTTCTATGACGGGATCGGCCAGGATTTCCTGTTCGAGCTGCAGGACCGCGATGTCGCTGATCTGTTCAGCTATGGCTTCGCGCCGCCGGACCGATCCATCGGCCAGTCCGACATCGTGGTGGTGGTGCGTGAGGACTGGACCGCGCTGGTGGCTGCCTGGGACAGCGTGGGGATCGACGCGATCACCAATTCCATCCGCCCCTACGCGATGATGGTGGGCGGAACGCCCCATGTTTCGGTGACCGGCGTGACCGCACCGGACGGCCACACGATCCGCGTCTACAATTTTGTCCGCGTGGCGGAGGGCGAGGTGCAGAGCGAGCGCTGCATGGCCCGCAACGTGATCCACGACACTTATCTGGGCTTCGATGAAAGCCGGTACAATTCGTTTGAATGCTCCCGGGCGCTGCGGTGAGATCAGGGCCGGGGCGTCTGACGTTCAAACCCGTCGAAACGCGTCGAAACAGATCGTGACGGGCGGGGGCGCGGATCGTGGCGTAAGAGATTTGCGCCTGACCGGGAGCCGACATGGACCTGACCTCCGCCACCCTCTCCAACGCCTTCGTGCGGCTTGAATCGCTGGAGGAGCGCCACCGCGAACCGCTGCGCCCGCTGGCCGCCGATCCCTCTCTGTGGGTGCAGACCAGCCTGAACGCCGGCAAGGATTTCGATCTCTGGTTTGACACCATGCTGGCCGCCAACGTGCACGGCGCGCAGATCAGCTTTGCGGTCTTCGACAAGCGCCGCGCCGCCTATGCCGGCCATAGCGGCTATCTGGCCATCGCGCCGGACCATGACCGGGTGGAAATCGGCTGGACCTGGTACGGGGCGGCGTTTCATAAAAGCCATGTGAATCCGGCGGCCAAACGCCTGCTTCTGGCCCACGCCTTTGGGTGCGGCGCCGCGCGCGTGGAGCTGAAGACCGGCGATCAGAACCGCCGCTCGCAAGGCGCCATGGAAAAGCTCGGCGCCGTGCGCGATGGCGTGCTGCGCAGCCATGCCATGACCTGGACCGGCGCGCGCCGCGACAGCGTGTTCTATTCGATCCTGGCTGATGAGTGGGCAGGCGTGCGCGACCGGCTCGACGCGCGGCTTCTGGCGCTCACGGGCTTTGACATCGCCGAGGATGACCCGGCGGCGCCCGACGTGACCGCCTTGCTTGAACGCCATCTGGCTTTCACTCAAGGCGCATCACCGCCGGGCACCTGTTTTGCGCTGGACGTAGACGGCCTGAAAGCTGACGGCGTCACCTTCTGGACTGCGCGCGAGGACGGCGCGGTGCTGGGCTGCATCGCCCTGAAAGCCGGCCATCTCGAGCCCTTACACGGCGAGATCAAAAGCTTGCACTGCGCCGCCGAAGCCCGCGGGCGCGGCGTCGGCGCAGCGCTTATCACCACCCTTGTGGAGCACGCCCGCGAGCAGGGTCTGACCCGCCTCAGCCTTGAAACCGGCTGCTCGGACGGCTTCGCCGCGTCGCGCAAGCTCTATAACTCCATGGGCTTTGAAGCCTGCCCCGCCTTCGGCCCCTATGAGGATGGCAGGTTCAGCTTCTGCATGGCGCGGAGGGTGTAGAGCTACTCAAAGCCGGGCGGCGGCTGGCGGGCGTGAAGGATGCGCACCACGGTCAGGGTCGCTGCCCCGCCCGCGCGCGCTTCAAGCGCTCAGTTCGATGTCGTAGGTTTCGATCACCGGGTTGGCCAGGAGCTTGTCGCACATCTGGGCGACGCGCTTGTGGGCTTCTTCGGCGTCGGCGGTGTTGAGATCGATCTCGATCAGCTTGCCCTGGCGCACCGCGGCGACTTCGTCAAAGCCCAGATGAGTCAGCGAGCCGGCGACGGCCTGGCCCTGGGGATCAAGGACGCCGGGTTTGAGGTAGACGTGGACGCGCGCTTTCATGACACCTGCTCGTCGTTTGCGTTCTGACCGGCCTCGCGCATGATGCCGAGGCGCCGCGCCACTTCGGCGTAGGCCTCGGTGACATTGCCAAGGTCGCGGCGGAACCGGTCCTTATCCATTTTTTCGTTCGTGTCCATGTCCCAGAGGCGGCAGCTGTCCGGGCTGATCTCGTCGGCCAGGATGATGCGCGGCTCGTCGTTCTGGTCGTAGATCCGCCCGAACTCCAGCTTGAAGTCCACAAGACGGATGCCCACCGCCGAGAACAGGCCGGAAACGAAATCATTCACCCGCAGCGACATGGCCAGCATGTCGTCAATGTCCTGGGTGGTGGCCCAGTTGAACGCGGTGATGTGCTCTTCAGACACCATGGGGTCTTCCAGCGCGTCGTCCTTGTAATAGAACTCCACGATGGAGCGGGGCAGGGGATCGCCCTCGGTCAGGCCGAATCGCTTGGCGATGGAGCCGGCCGCGATGTTGCGCACCACCACTTCGAGGGGGATGATCTCCACCTCGCGCACCAGCTGCTCGCGCATGTTGAGCCGCTTTATGAAGTGGGTGGGCACCCCGATGCGGTTGAGGTGCTCCATGATGAATTCGCTGATGCGGTTGTTCAGGACGCCCTTGCCCTCCAGCACCGCTTTCTTCTGATTGTTGAAGGCGGTGGCGTCGTCCTTGAAATACTGGACGATGGTGCCCGGCTCGGGGCCCTCATAGAGGATCTTGGCTTTGCCTTCGTAGAGCTTTTTGCGGCGGGACATGGTCGCTCCGGTCTCGGGGCCGCGCCGGTCAGTCGTCGCGGACGCCTCGTCGAGAAATGCGAAACGGCCCGCATCACGGGCCGCTCCTGGCTGACATGTTACTCCTTCGCCCCGAGTCGCGGCAACCGCGCATGTAAGCGCGCGGGATTCTTCAGCGCCCCGCCTGCAGTTTCATTTGAACGCGCGCGCCTGGAGCAGTACGTCTGGATGCGCAAACTGCATATTCAGGAGGGCGCGCCATGCCGAGTTTTGACGATCGCGAGAAGGCTTACGAGAACAAGTACGCCCACGACCAGGAGCTAGAGTTCAAGGCGGTCGCGCGCCGCAACAAGCTTCTGGGGCTGTGGGCCGCCGAGTTGATGAGTCTCGATGAAGCCCAGTCGGCCGACTACGCCAAGGCGGTGGTGAAGGCCGATTTTGAAGAAGCCGGCCACGAAGACGTGTTCCGCAATATCCGCGGCGATTTCGACGCCCGCGGCATCGAGCAGACCGACCACCAGATCCGCCACAAGATGGAGCAGCTGCTCGAAGACGCCCGCAAGCAGGTGCGCGAGCAGAGCTAGACGCGGCTACTGAAACGCCGCCGGGGCGGTCTCGATCACCGGTCCGGTGGCGTCCGTGTCCGGGTCCGCGCCATTGGGGTCCTGGTCCTTTGCGACATAGGTGAGCAGGCCCCAGTCGCTCCAGGCGCCGGATTCGGGGTCGCGCTGCTGGAAGTGCTGGATGACATGGCCGCTTTGAAGCGGCGTCCAGGCGCCGCGAAACTCGAAGCTCTGCGTGCCTTGCTCGGTCCAGTAGGTGATCTCGCCGGTGAGCACCATGCGGCCCTCGCCGTCGAGCCCGCCCTGATAATCAATGCGGTGACCGCGCCCCACCCAGACCTGACGCCAGCGCCCGGTTGCGGGCTCCACGAAGTTGAGGCTGTGGCCCGTGCCGCCGCGGGCGTTGGTCCAGGTTTCAGCCAGCACGCAGCCGGCTGATCCCGGCGTGATCGCATTCTCGCCGGCGTACTGGCCGCCGGCCCCATAGACGTTCCAGTCTCCCGCCCAGAAGTCGAACTGGCGGTGGAGTTCGCTGTCCATGCAGCCCGGAGAGGCTTGCAGGGCGACGGCGGTGAGTGCGGCGATGATCATGGCGGGGCCTCCCGGGTGAATTGACGGAAAATGAGTATCGCCCGACTTCGCCCGCCCTGTCCCGGCGCCTGCGGTCAGGCGCTGCGAGCGCGCGGTGAGCGGTGCGCTCTTGATAGCGGCGGCGCGACGCCTTAAGCCTCGGCCTCGGTTTTAACCGCCGTACGGAGCATCCGCACATGTCGAACGTGGTGGTCGTCGGCGCCCAGTGGGGCGACGAGGGCAAGGGCAAGATCGTGGACTGGCTGTCCCACCGCGCCGACCTGGTCGTGCGCTTCCAGGGCGGCCACAACGCCGGCCATACGCTGGTGGTGGGCGGGGTGACTTACAAGCTCTCCCTGATGCCGTCCGGCGTGGTGCAGAAAAAGCTCTCGCTCATTGGTAACGGCGTGGTGGTGGACCCCTGGGCGTTCATCTCCGAGATCGAAACCGTGCGCGCCCAGGGCGTGGACGTGACGCCCAAGCTGGTCCGCCTGGCCGAAACCGCCACCTTGATCCTGCCGGTGCACCGCGAGCTCGACGCCCTGCGCGAGAACCGCGACGACGGCATGAAGATCGGCACCACGCGGCGCGGCATCGGCCCGGCCTATGAAGACAAGGTCGGCCGGCGCGCCATCCGCGTCATCGACCTGGCCGACGAAGAGCGCCTGAAAAGCCGCGTCACCGAGCTTCTGCATCACCATAACGCCCTGCGCCGCGGCTTCGGGGTGGAGGAGGCCGACGCCGACGAGCTGATGGCCCAGCTCATCGAGATCGCGCCGAAAATCCTGCCCTACGCCGATCCGGTCTGGAAGACGCTGGATGCGGCCATCAATGACGGCAAGAAAGTCCTGTTCGAGGGCGCCCAGGGCGCCTTCCTGGACGTGGACCATGGCACCTATCCCTTCGTGACCAGCTCCAACACCGTGGCCGGTCAGGCCTCGGCCGGCTCCGGCGTCGGTCCTGGCCGCGTCGGCTATGTGCTGGGCATCGTCAAGGCCTACACCACGCGCGTGGGCGAGGGGCCGTTCCCCACCGAGCTCACCGACGATGTGGGCAAGAAGATCGGCGAGCGCGGGCGCGAGTTCGGCACCGTCACCAGCCGCCAGCGCCGCTGCGGCTGGTTCGACGCGGTGCTGGTGCGCCAGAGCGCCAAGATCAACGGCATCAACGGCGTCGCGCTCACCAAGCTGGATGTGCTGGACGGGTTTGACGAGCTGAAGGTCTGCGTCGGCTACAAGCTCAATGGCGAGATGTATGACCGCCTGCCCGCCGGCGTCACCGCCCAGGCGAGCGTCCAGCCGGTCTATGAGACGTTCGAAGGCTGGGAAGGCTCCACCGCCGGCGCGCGCAGCTGGGCCGATCTGCCCGCCCAGGCCGTGAAATACGTGCGCCGCATCGAAGAGCTCATCGAATGCCCCGTGGCGCTGGTCTCCACGAGCCCCGAACGCGACGACGTCATCCTGATGCAGGACCCGTTCAGAACCTAGGACGGGTCGATCACGCGGCGGCGCGCTCTAGCTGCGAGCGCGCCTCACGCCCAGACCTTCATCGCCTCGGCTGTAGCCTCGTGCAGGAAAGCGTGGCGGCGGGCGAGCGCGATGAGATCGCGCGAATAGCCGCCGCCCAGCACGCCCACCACTGGGATTCCGCGCTTCATCACGGCGTCGAACACCATGGCTTCGCGCGCGCGCAGGCCTTCATCGGTGAGATCAAGCAGGCCCAGCCGGTCGTCGCGGTGCGGGTCCACTCCGGCGTTGAAGAAGACAAGATCGGGACGGCTGGCCTCCAGCGCGTCATCCACCGCCTCGCGGGCGATCTTCAGATAGGCCGCGTCGCCGGTCCCGCGCTCCACGCCCACATCGCGGTCGGATATCGCCTTTCGGCGCGGCCAGTTCTGCTCGCAATGGACCGAGAGCGTGAAGACGCTGGAATCGCCTTCAAAGATCCGCGCGGTGCCGTCGCCCTGGTGAACATCGAGATCGATCACCGCGATGCGCCGGGCGAGCCCCTCCGCCTGGATCAGCCGGGCCGCCACCGCCACATCGTTGAAGACGCAGAATCCCGCCCCGCCGTCGCGCGCGGCGTGATGGCTTCCGCCGGCGGTGTTGCAGGCCACGCCGTGCTCCAGCGCCAGGCGCGCCGCCAGCGCCGTGCCGGCCACCGCGCAGCGCGAGCGCAGGGCCACCGGCGCGGTCATTTTAAATCCGATCACCCGCTCCAGGGCGGCGGGGACGGTCTGGGTCACAACCTGGCTCACATAATCTTGCGAATGGGCGAGCTGTAGCCAGGTTTCCGGCGCCGGGGCGGGCTGATGAAACCCGTCAAAGTCGGCCACCAGCCCAAGCGACACACAGCGTTCAGCCACCGCGCGAAACTTGCCCATGGGAAAGCGGTGCGTGGCCGGAACGTCGCGCGCCACATAGGCGGGATGGTGGATGATGGGCAGCATGGGAGCGAATTTAGGCGGCCGGGCCGCAAGTTAAAGCCCCAAACATGAGGGCTTATCTCTCCGGCACACGCAGTGGGTAGAGTGGTCGCGTGCTCTCGGAGCCGCTGAAGCCATCGAATGCATCTAGTCCACGCTTGGAGAGTTGAGCTTTTGGTCGTCTGGCAGAGGCACACCCGCCAGCCAGTAGCCGAGCCCATCAATTTTCAGAAATATCTCCGGGTTGCGCCACATCACCGTACCAATGTAATTCGCCGGGTCTTTGGAATTGATAGCAATTCCTGTGGCCATGACTCGCTCGGTCACTTCTCCCCTCGTTAGGGGGCGCCCTTCTAAACGAATCGCCTCGGCAGCGAGCTGCTTAAGGCGCTCGACTGTGCCAGAGACCTTGCGTTTCCTTTTGATGTTCACACTCTTTTCCATAGCGAAAAAGTGCTCGCCGCCGCCAAAAAGCTCATGGTGCATTTCGATGTAATTGTTCAACTTCGCAAGGCGCGCCTCAAGTTCTGCCTTTTCTTTCAGAGCCCTATCTATCGATCTGTCCATGTCATATGCTCCAATTCACCCGTGTCGTGTTTCGCGGTTTTACGCGAACCACTCAAACCACACAAGCGGCACCACGCTATTGTGATGGCTGAGAATGTCGAGTATAACAGAAAGCACGCCCCCGTTGTGAGGGCGTGATCCGCGTGGAGTTCACCACGAATGTCTACGAGCATGCAGACCCGGCGCTGCGACGAGGCCGGGAAGGAGGTTCGGAGGATGCTTTGGTATCCTCTGTGGCTGTTGGGGTTGCCGCCCCTCACGCCACTGCTCTTGTTGAAGAGTCAAACCGCGCCGGGGTCAGCTTTGCTGGCCCCGGTAGGTATTTCTACCATATCAGCCTAATAAATCAATAGTTTTATAGTGCTAGAGCATCAAACCGATCAATCCGAAACGTATATATCGTCCTGAATTAAAAAAAGAATTTAATTTTTAGGCTCATTGTAGAAGGTCTCGCCGCCGCTTCGTTGCAGCCACCTATTGTTGAGCAAACGCCACCGCCGCCGTTGTGTCGCGACGTCGACCACTCATTAATCCGACTGAACGGCTATTAAAGCCCATAAAGAAAAGCCCCGCGCAACTATGTGCGCAGGGCTCTTCGTCCTGATGACGGCGGGCCTTAGAAGTTGACTCGCCTTGCGGTCTGCAGACCGTCAAGCACGGCGCGCGCATCGTCGGCGGGTTTGCGCTTGCGCTTGTTCTGCGGCTGGTAGGCGAGCTGGGCGTGGGCATCGCAATAGGCGGTGCCAAGGCCCGAACGCCGGCCGCAGAAGCGGAACTCATTGTCGGAGGGATCCCCGATCGGCCATTTGCACATGCCCTCGCGCAGGGTGAGCACGGTGGCGTATTCGCCGTTGGGCATCCGCTTGGCTTCAGCCGGCGCCGTCATCGGCGGGGCGGGTTTCACCTCGCGCGCCGGGCTTTGCGCCACAACGGCGGCGGCGGGTTTCGCCTCGCCCTGAGCGGCTTTCGCCATGGCGGGCTTGGCCGCACGCGGCGTCGCCGGACGGGCCGCCGGGCGGCGGGCCGGGCGAGAGGGCGCGGCGCGGCCCGAAAGCCCCAGCCGGTGCACCTTGCCGATCACCGCATTACGCGTGACTCCGCCCAGGTGCTTGGCGATCTGGCTCGCGCTCAGACCGTCCGCCCACAATTTCTTCAGTGTTTCCACACGCTCGTCGGTCCAAGCCATGGCGGTGCGCTCCTCGCCTGTTACGCTGTCCATCCACAAAAAGGCGATCGAACCTGCGTGGTCTGACCGCCAGCCCTAGTGTCAGGTTCTTCATGGAACCCAACATCTTGGGGCGCGACACAAGATAGAGTATCCCACTGACCCCGGCGCACAAGGTGTTCTCAGCGCGCACCTGTGGATAGATGATTCGATTTCTGCACATGGCGTGTGGATTTTCCGAAAGACCTCGCCGCCGGCACGCCTGGCCGGCGTAAATCCCCGCTCTGCAACAAGAAACGAGGCGGGCCGCCGCCAAGGGATGACTCCGCGCATGCCAGGGACTGCAAGAGGGGACGGCTCGACAGGCGCGGCTAGCCCGGAGCGCGCGCGTCAGACGGCGGGATCAGCACGATCTTTCCAATATGCCGCTTTTGCTGAAACGCCTTCTGGGCCACGGCGATCTGATCAAGCGGGTAGGTGTCCGCCAGCAGCGGGCGGATCTCGCCGGCTTCGATATAGCCGATCAAATTGGCGAAGACCGGCTCATCCCATGCGGTGCAGCCGATCAGCGTAATGTCCTTGAGATACAGGTCGCGCATGTCCAGATCGACGACCGGTCCGGCGATCGCCCCGGACGAGGCGTAGCGCCCGCCGCGCCGCAGCAGGTTCAGCATGGCGGCGAAGCCGGGCCCCGCCACATTGTCGATGACGACGTCCACACTGTCCGGGCCGAGCTCCGCCAGCAGATCGTGGTCCCGGGTCAGCACGCGATCCGCGCCAAGTTTGGACAACTCATCGCGCTTGGACGCGCTGGTGATGGCGACCACCTCGGCGCCGCGCCGCTTCGCCAGCTGGACGGCGGCTGATCCGACGCCCCCCGATGCGCCTTGCACCAGAACGCGCATGCCGGCGGCGACGCCGGCCCGGTGAAGCATGTTCTCCGCCGTGCCGTAGGCGCACGGGATCGTCGCCAGCTCGGCGTCGCTCCAGTCGCAGTCCACGGCGAAGGTCTCGCTTTGCGCCGCCGCGACGAATTGTGCGAACGCGCCGTCGAAATCTGACCCCATCCACACCGTGTCCATCCGCGCAAAGCCGTGTGCGCGCATGCAGGAGCGCACCAGTACGCGGCGGCCGATCCAGCTTTTGTCGCCGCCGGCGCCGACGCTCACCACTTCGCCGCAGCAATCGGCGCCTTGAATGAAAGGAAACGGCGTCGCGGCGTTCCAGCCGCCATCGGGCCGCTCGTCGTCATCGCTCGTGGTTTCGGTGCTGTCGGTGACCGATGAGGAATACCAGCCGAGCCGCGTGTTGATCTCGGTGTTGTTCACCCCGGCGGCCAGCACCTTCAAGAGCAATTCGCCCGGGCCGGGGGCGGGCATTGGCGCGCGCTTGTATTCAAGCTTTTCATAGCCGCCGGTTCCAGTCGTCACCACCGCCCACATGTGCTCGGCCGTGTCAGCCTGGCGTCCCTGCATCAGTCGCCCTTTTCTGAATGCTTTTGGTGTTCATCGCAGTGTAACCGTCGGGGCTGTGTCCGTCTTCCTCAGGGGCTGCCGGCGCGCCCAAAGAAAAAGCCCCGGCCGTTTCCAGCCGGGGCTCGTCTGTTCAGATCGCGCCGCCTATTGGCAGGCGAGGCATTCGTCGTAATCGGTGGGCGCGGCCTGTTCCATGCTCGTCACGATGTCGGACTTGTCGCTGGAGCCGGCGTAGGCGGCGCGCTGGATCGATTTGGAGCGGCAGTAATACAGCGATTTCACGCCGCGCTCCCACGCCGTCCAGTGCAGCATGTGCAGATCCCACTTATTCACGTCGCCGGGCAGGAAGATGTTCAGCGACTGGGACTGGCAGACATAGGGCGTGCGGTCGGCGGCGTGCTCGATCACCCAGCGCTGGTCCAGCTCGAACGCGGTCTTGAACAGCGCCTTCTCGTGCTCGTCCAGGCAGTCGAGATGCTGCACCGATCCCTCATGTTCCAGGATGGAGGACCAGATGAAGGGGGAGTTCTGCCCCTTCTCGTCCAGCACCTTTTCCAGATACGGGTTCTTCACGGTGAAGGAGCCCGACAGGGTCTTGTGCGTGTAGACATTGGCCGGGATCGGCTCGATGCCCGCGCTGGTGCCGCCGCAAATGATCGAGATCGAGGCGGTGGGCGCGATCGCGAGCTTGTGCGAGAAACGCGCCTTCACGCCGTTCTCGGCCGCATCCGGGCAGGCGCCGCGCTCTTCAGCCAGCTTCACCGAGGCTTTGTCGGCTTCCTGGCGGATATGCTGGAACAGGCGCTTGTTCCAGGACTGGGCCATGGCGCTTTCGAACGGCACGTTCATCTGCTGCAGGAAGGAGTGGTAGCCCATCAGGCCCAGACCCACCGAGCGCTCGCGAAAGGCGGAGTATTTCGCGCGCTCCATCTCGTCGGGCGCGCGGTCGATGAAGTCCTGGAGCACGTTGTCGAGGAAGCGGAAAATGTCCTCGATGAAGCGTTCGTCATCCTTCCACTCGAGATATTTCTCGGCGTTGAGCGAGGACAGGCAGCACACCGCGGTGCGGTCGATGCCCATGTGGTCGACGCCCGTGGGCAGCATGATTTCCGAGCACAGATTGGACTGGCGCACCTTCAGGCCCAGCTTGCGCTGGTGGGCGGGCAGATTGTTGTTCACCGTGTCGGAGAAGATGATGTAGGGCTCGCCGGTCTGCAGGCGCAGCTCCAGGATTTTCTGCCACAGCTTGCGCGCGCTGATGGCCTTGACCACTTCGCCCGATTTCGGTGAGCGCAGCTCGAAGTCTTCGTCCGCGCGCACCGCCTCCATGAAGGCGTCGGTGATGTTCACGCCGTGGTGCAGGTTCAGGCTCTTGCGGTTGAAGTCGCCCGACGGCTTGCGGATCTCCAGAAACTCTTCGATTTCCGGGTGGTGCACGTCGAGATACGCCGCCGCCGAACCGCGGCGCAGCGAGCCTTGCGAGATCGCCAGGGTGAGCGAGTCCATGACCCGGATGAAGGGGATGATGCCGCTGGTCTGACCGTTCTGGCCGACTTTCTCGCCGATGGAGCGCACGCCGCCCCAATAGGTGCCGATGCCGCCGCCATTGGAGGCGAGCCAGACATTTTCCGTCCAGGTGCCCACGATGTCGTCCAGGGAATCGGCGACCGAGTTTAGAAAGCACGAGATCGGCAGGCCGCGCTCGGCGCCGCCATTGGACAGAACCGGGGTGGCCGGCATGAACCACAGGCGCGACATGTAGTCATAAAGGCGCTGGGCGTGCTCGATATCGTCGGCGTAGGCCGTGGCGGAGCGCGCGAACATGTCCTGATAGGACTCGCCAGGCAGCAGATAACGGTCGACGAGGGTCTTCTTGCCGAAATCGGTCAGAAGCTCGTCGCGCGAGGGGTCGGTGATCACCTTGTCGACAAGGCGCAGATTGACCGCTTTCGGCTTGCCGCGCGGACCCTCTGCAGGGCGGGCGCCGGCCGGGCTCGTCGATTGGGCGTTATCAAAAGGCGTCATGTCATCGTCCTTCCAGCTGCGCGCAGCTTGGGTGTCCGCGGTGGCGCTAACCCCCGCGCGCGGCTTAAGAAAACCTATCTGTGGTGCAGGGTCCCCCGAGGAACCGCTACATATAGTGCTCGCGGTGTTACGGGTCGTCAACGGCCCAAACCCGCTCAAACGCGCTTTTTTGGTAAACAAAGTCTTACCGCAAAACCGTCCGCGCCCGGAGTCGTTAAGGAGTGCTCACGATGTGTAAACCGGCATTTCCTGTGGATAGGTGCAGCCCGCGCTGCAGCGTGTTTTACGAACGCTTTTACGCATCCTCGGGCGCGTCGCTCACCTCAAGCGCGGCGTAGCGGGCGAGACCCGCATGGCGCCTGGGAATGACGGCAAGGACCGGCTCGCATTTGCGATTTTCAGCTAGGGTTTGCGCCGCCGCAAGCGAGTCGGCCATGAGCGCCGCCCCGCCGCTATTGCTCACCAGACGCGTGTCGCAGCCTGTCCTTGTCCAGGCGCCGGTGCGCGGTTCGAATCGATACAGCGAAGCCAGCCGGTCGCCGAAGCGCGCCAGCTGTTTCACCGCCTCGATGAGGTAATCACGCTCGGCCGCGCTCATGGACCAGTGCAGGCTGACGCGCACCCAGCCCGGGCGCAGGCCCGCATATCCGTCCAGCACGGCGGCCCGGTGGGCCTGCGTCTCCTCGGCGGACAGCCCCAATATGTGGTGTCCGTAGGGACCGGCGCACGAACAGCCCGCCCGCGCCTGGATTCCGTAAAGATCATTGAGCAGGCGCGCGGCGAGCTTGGGATGGAGCGGATCGCCGCCGCCGGGCCGCAGGATCAGGCTCACCAGCCCGATTCGCCGCTCCGGATCGGCGGAGCCCAGAATCTCCACGCCCTCAAGCGTCGACCAGGCGCTCAGCGCCGCATCAAGATGGGCGTGCTCGCGCGCCGCGATCTCGTCCCAGCCGATCCGGCCCAGCAGGTCCAGCGCCTCGGCGGTGCGCAGCGCTTGGGGCAGGCCCGGCGTACCGGCGCGTTCGCGCGCTTCTATGTCGGCGATGAAGTCGTGGGCGTCCGGCGTGACATAGCGCACCGTGCCGCCGCCGCTCACCGACGGGGCGAGTTCGCCGCGATAGAGCGCCTTGCGGATCACCAGCACGCCGCCCGCGCCCGGCCCGCCGATCATCTTATGGGGCGAGAACGACACCGCATCCGGCGCCGCGTCCGGGTCTTCAGGGCTCATATCGAGGGGCAGGTAGGGCGCGCTCGCCGCCGCATCGAGGCACAGAATCGCACCGTTTGCGTGGAGCAGGCGGGCGAGCGCCGCCACATCGGTCTTCACCCCCGTGACGTTGGAGGCCGCCGAGAACGCGCCGATCTTGCGCCGTCCCTCAAAGCGGGACTCGGCGAGCTTCGCCGCCAGGTCCTCAAGATCGATCCCGCCATCCGCATCAAGGCCGATGGAGACGGTTTCAGCCAGGCTTTCGCGCCAGCCAAGCTCGTTGGAATGGTGCTCATAGGGCCCGACAAACACCACCGGCCGCGCCGCCCTGAGGCTCGCCCGCACAGCGTCGCGCAAGGCCGGATCCAGCGTCTCTTCGAGAAACGCGCGCGTCGCCGGGGGCAGGGCCACGCCAAGAATCGCCTGCAGGCGCGCAATCGCCCCGGTAGCGCCCGTGCCGTCGAGAATCAGCGCGTGCTCCGGGCCCGCGTTCACCGCCCGCTTGATCCGCGCGCAGGCGTCGTGCAGCGCCGCCGTCGCCGCGCACCCGGTGGCGCTGTCTTCGTTGTGGGGGTTGGCGTAGAGCGCCAGCTGCACATCCACCGCCGCGTCCACCAGCGCGCACGGCCGGCCCGACGCGCCGTAATCGGCATAGACCAGCGGGCGCGCCCCGAATCCCGTTTCGATCACCGCATCCTGCCCGCGGATCGAAGCGCGCACCGCCTCAACGGTGACGCGCGCAGTGTCGGGCAGCGGAGCGGACATAGTGGGAGCGAGGGCGGCGATAGCGGCGGGCGGGGTCATGGCGATCTTTCTGAAGCTTCAACGCCATCCTGCCATGGCCGCCGGAGGGAGTGTCGCCAATTTCCATGGACTTCCGCCCCGTTCCTGGTGATTTTCACTACGCAAAATGTCGGAGATAAATATGGATGACTATGACCGCGCCCTGTTGAAGGCGATTCAAACCGACGCCGACCGCACGGTGCAGGAGCTCGCCGACGCCATCGGCCTGTCGGCCACGCCCACCGCAAGGCGCCTGAAACTGCTGGCCGAGCGCGGGCTGATTGAAAAGACGGTGAGCTTGCTCAGCGCTCAGGCTTTGGGTCTTCGCACCACGCTGTTCATCTTCGTGCGCACCAGCCGCCATGACGAAGCCTGGCTGAAACAGTTCTCAGAAGGCGTCGCGCGCATGCCCGAAGTGGTGGAGTTCTACCGCATGGGCGGCGAGATCGATTACCTCTTGAAAATCGTCCTGCCGGAAATCAGCGCCTATGACGAGGTCTATAAACGCCTGATCGCCGTAGCCCCCCTGGCCGACGTCTCCGCCGCCTTCGCCATGGAAGCGATCAAGAACACCACCGAACTGCCGATTCCGGCGGGCTAGCCGGTTCCCGGTTTCATCCCCGGACAAAGGTCCGGGGGAAAACCGGGATCTACTGCGCTTAAACACTTAAACGCCTTACGAGCCCCGCCAACCGCTCAGCGTCTCATCCATCAAGCGCCGTAGATCCCGGTCTCGTCCCTGGCTGGGCGCCGGGGATCGAACCGGGACCCGCCTAGTCCAGATACTCGCGGCGCAGCTGTTCGCTCAGGGCGCGGCCGCGGGTGGCGAGGCGGCGTTCTTGCAGTTCGGCTTCGGCGCCGCAGCGGGTTCGGTTTCGCTGCTGGGACTGGAAGCCGTCATTGAAGCTGGCGATCAGCCGGTCGCGATGGCCGCCGCGGGTGGGCGCTTCGTGTTCCAGCAGCTCCAGCATGGTCTCGCGCCAGATCTGGGCGTCGCGGCCCGAGCAATTATAGTCGATATAGTGCAGCTCGCCGATCACCCCCGCGAGCGCCTCCACCGGATAGGGGTCTGCGCTCTGGGCGAGCGCCGGCGCCGCCGGGAGGGACAAGGCGAGGGCGGCGAGCGCGGATTTTGCGGATCGGATCAGGGCCATGGCGGTCGATCTAGCTCCGCTTCGCGGCGGGATTTTGACCAAGCACGGCGCGTGAGGCGTCCAGCGCCTGGCGGGTCTTGTCCCAGGTCAGCGCTTTCAGCGCGTCGTCATAACTCATGAAGCGGGCGTCGCGGGCGTCATCGCCGGCGCGCGGCTCGCCGGACAGCCAGCGCGCGGCGTAGTCGACCATGACAAAATGGCCGTGCTCGCCGATGTTTTCGAACACGTCGATGAGGCCGGCGATCTCGGCGGTGGTTCCGGTTTCCTCCAGCAATTCGCGGTGGGCCGCCGCCTGCAGCGCCTCACCGGGCTCCACCCGGCCGCCGGGCACGGACCACTGGCCTTCAAAGGGCGGCTTTCCGCGCCGGATCAGCAACACCTCCTCAGCCCGCCACACGACGAGGCCGACGCCCAGAGTGATTTTGGGCGGGGCGGCGGCGTTTGTCCCGGTCATCGGCTTGACGCGCGGGCGGGGCGGGGGAGAGTCGGGATCATGTGCGGACGCTACGTCATTTCCCTCACCCTCGACCAGCTCTCGAACCTGTTCGAGACCCCGGATTCTATCAATGGCCGGATCAATCTGGCCGCCACCTGGAACGCCGCACCGACGCAGGCTTTGCCCATCGTGCGCCGGGGCCGCGAGGGCGGGATGCGCCTGTCGCAGGTGCGCTGGGGGCTGGTCCCCCACTGGTCGAAGACCGGGCCGGACAACTCGAAACCGCTGATCAACGCCCGCGCTGAAACCGCCGCCGAGAAGCCGACCTTTCGTCAGGCGCTGAAACGCCGGCGCGCGCTGATCCCCGCGGACGGGTTTTATGAATGGGCGAAGACCGAAGGCGGCAAGCAGCCCTTCTTCATCACCCGCACCGACGGCGCGCCGCTGGTGTTCGCCGGCATTTGGGAGCGCTGGGGGGAGCGCTGGGGCGAGGGCGAGGAGACGGTGGACAGCTTTGCGATTCTCACCACTGCGGCCAACGCCGACATTTCTCACCTGCACCATCGCAGCCCCGTGATGATCGCGCGCGCGAGCTTTGCAGACTGGCTGGATCCGGACATGGACCCGCAGCCCTTCCTTATTCCGCCCGCCGCCGGGACGCTCACCGCGCGCCCGGTCTCCACGCGCGTCAACAAAGTCGCCGAGAACGACGCGTCGCTGCTCAATCCGCTTTGACCATGTCCCGCTTCAGCCCCGGCAAGCCCACCGCCAGCGTGACCGCACGCGCCACATAATAGAGCAGGAAGGCGAGCCAGAGCCCGGTGACGCCCAGCATGGGCCGCAGGGTGAAATCCAGCGCCAGATAGATCAGCAGCGCGGCCACCATGGCGTTGCGCATCAGAGACCCTCGCGTCGTGCCGATCATCAACCCGTCCAGCTGCCAGCTGGGCCAGCCCATGATGGGAACCAGCGCGCACCAGATGATTGCGGCCTCTGCGGCGGCACGCGCGGCCGGGTCGTCGGTCATGGCGGCGATGAAGCTCTGACCCGCCAGAAGAAAGCCCAGACCCAGCACCAGCGCGCACGCTGCGGCGAGCTCGCTGGTGAGTCGGAAGGCGCGTTTCAGCCGCGGCCAGTCCTTGGCGCCGGCGGCGCGTCCGGTTTCGGCCTCGGCCACATGGGCGAAGGCGTCCAGAAAGAAGGCCGAGACCGAGATGAACTGCAGCAGGATCGCATTGCCCGCCAGCACGTCCGCGCCTTCGCGCAGGCTCGCCTCGTTGAACCAGTAGAAGCCGGCGAGCAGTGCGAGCGTCCGCAGGAAGATGTCGCGATTGACCGCGAACAGGCGCACGAGGCGCCCGCGATCCAGAAGCTGCGCGTGCCCCGGATTGGAGCGGGCCTTGAGGACGCCGAGCACGATGACAGCACCGGCGGCGAGCTGGATCCACTGGGCCAGGGCGCTCGCCGCGCCGACGCCGGCGACCCCCAGATCAAGGCCCAGCACAAACCAGAGCGAAAAGCCGGCATTGGCGAGATTGAGCACGATCTGCAGCACCAGCGCCCGGCCGGTGAGGCCCAGCCCGATCAGCCAGCCATAGATCGCAAAGCCGGCGAGCGCCGCCGGCGCGCCCCAGATGCGGGCGTCGAAATAGGCGCGTGCGCCGGCCTCCACCTCCGGCCCGCCGGAGAAGGCCAGAAGGATCACCGGCGCGAGCATGGTTTGAAGGGCGAGCAGGATCAGCCCCAGCGCCACGCCGACCCCGGCGCCGCGCCACAGCACGGCGGCGGTCTCGCCCGGCTCGCCCGACCCGTCGGCCTGGGCGGCGAGCGCGGTGGTGCCCATGCGAAGAAAACCGAGCGACCAGTAGAGGGCGTTGAAGATCAGCGTGCCCAGCGCCACCGCCGCAATGGCCGCTGCCGATCCGGTATTGCCGATCACCGCCAGGTCCACCAGCCCCACCACCGGCGTCGCGATATTGGCGCCCATGATCGGCGTGGCGCGCTTAAGCAGCGCCATGCGGGTGAGGCCGCGATGAGAGGCGCCAAGTGTGGGAGCGGGGTCGGTCATGGCGCGGACTTAACGCGCCCGGCGCGATTTGTCTGCGGGGCCGGAGAGAGATCAGGCGTCATCCAAAGCTTGGGCCACGCCTTTGGCCAAGCCTTCGCCCAGCGCTTCGCCTGACGTCCAGGCGTGCTCGGCGCGTCCGCCCAGGCGCCAATCGCCGCCCGCGCCCACCGTGCCGGTTTCATCCAGGATCATCGCCGAGCCCGCCGCCGTCTTCACCTGGGCGAAGCGCCAGCGATGGGCCGCGCTGTACACCGGCGCGGGCATGTTGAAGCGCACGAACGCCTCCTCGCACAGCATGCGCGCCACCGTGTCCGGGTCTTCCTCCAACAGGCCCGCCGACCAGTCGGGCGAGGCCTGGATCACGATGGCTTCGTGGCGCTCGCGCCCCGGCCGGCTGGCCATGCGGGTCATCCAGCGCATCCCGCCGCCATAGATCTGCGCGCCGTCAAACCCCGGATCGAACGGAGCGTCCAGAAGCGCCATCACCGTCCAGCACGGGGTAATCTCCACGGCGTTGGCGGCGGTGATGATTTCGGGAAAATCACCGTCGGAGCGGGCAAGAAACTCGATCAACTGTTCGGGCGGCAGGGTCAGGGCGACCCGCTCGAACGGGCCTTCGGTCTCGCCGTCCTCGAACACGACCGTCCAGGCGCCGGGCCGGCCCTTCAGCTTGCGCGCCCGGCGGCCGAACTGCGGCTCCAGACCTTCCAGCGCGGCGCGCACCAGCGTGTTCATGGCCGGCGCGCCGACCCAGCGCTGCTTCTCGCGCAGGGGCTCCAGATTGGCGTAGCGGTCGATGGAGACCAGCCGCCCGGTCCACAGCGCGGCGTAGCCGTCGCGCGCGGCGCCTTCCAGGAAGGTTTCAAAGCTCGCCGTCTGGGCGGTGACGAACTGGGCGCCGTGATCAAAGCGCACCTCGCCCAGCGGGGTGTCCGCGCGTTTGGTGGACATGCGTCCGCCCGGGCCGCGCCCCTTGTCGAACAGCACCGGCTCGGCCCCGCCCGCACGAAGGCGCCGCGCCGCCGCCGCGCCGGCCAGTCCCGCTCCGATCACCGCTGCGCGCATGCGCTCTTTCGCCCCTGTGCGATGGCCCTCATCAGCCCTAAGTCTCACGATATGGAGTCGAAAATGCAAAAAACGACTGAACACGAAGAGCTAACGCGCGGTGAACCGGGCGGGCAAGACGGCCCCACCGTGTTCTTTGACGGGTCGTGCCCGCTCTGCCGGGCCGAGATCGGACTGTATCAGCGCCTGAAGGCGCAGGCCGAGTTCGTCGACATCTCCAGCGGCGAGGGTGCGCCCGAAGAGATCGGCTGCGCGGCGGCGATGAAGCGCTTCCATGTGCGCCGCGCCGACGGTCAGCTTCTTTCCGGCGCAGCGGCGTTCGCCGAGCTGTGGAAGGCGACGCCGGGTTTCTGGCGTCCGCTGGGCCATGTGGCCGCGCTGCCGCCCTTTGTCTGGATCGGCGAGGGGCTCTACCGCGTCTTCCTGCTGATCCGGCCGTCGATCCAGCATCTGGTGCGCGCCAGGGCGACCTGATGTCCGTCGAGATCGTCTGGTTCAAGCGCGATCTGCGCGTCCATGATCACCGTCCCCTGGCCGAGGCGGCGGCGACCGGGCGCAAGCTCATCTGCCTGTACGTTGTCGAGCCGCAGCTCTGGGCGCTGCCCGAGTACTCCGCGCGCCAGTACGGCTTCCTGCGTGAAACACTGGAGAGCCTCGACGCCGCCCTCAAAAAGCGCGGCGCGCGCCTGACCGTGCGGGTGGGCGAGGTCGTCGACGTGCTGGACGCGCTCCATCGCATCGAGCCAGTAAGCGCGTTACGCGCCCACGAGGAGACCGGGCTCGCCTTCACGTTTGAACGCGACAAGGCGGTGGCCCGCTGGGCCAAGGCGAATGACGTGGCCTTCATCGAGCATCCCCAGCATGGCGTGTTCCGGGGTCTGACGAGCCGCAATGGCTGGGCGAAGCGCTGGGACGCCTTCATGGCCGAACCCGTAGCCCCCGCGCCGACGCAGATCGCCTGCGCTGATGTCGAAGGCGACGCGATTCCCGCCCCCGAAGCGCTGGGCCTCACGAGCGATCCCTGTCCGGGCCGCCAGCACGGCGGCCGTGGGGCCGCGGTGGAGGATCTGCGCAGCTTCCTCACCACGCGCGGCGCGCCGTATCGCCGGGCCATGTCCTCGCCGCTCACCGCCTTTGACGCCTGCTCGCGCCTCAGCGCCCATCTGGCGCTGGGTTCGCTCTCCATGCGCGAGGCGTATCAGGCGGCGGGCCGGGCGCTGGCGGACAAGCGCGCGGCGGGCGAGACCGCCTACGCCCAGTCCATCGAAAGCTTCATCTCGCGCCTGCACTGGCACTGTCATTTCATCCAGAAATTTGAAGACGCGCCCTTTATGGAGACGGCCGACCTGCACCCGGCCTATCGCGGCGCGCGGCCCGATCCGGATGCCGCGAGCCTTGAGGCCTGGATCGAGGGCCGCACCGGCCTGCCGTTTCTGGACGCCTGCATGCGCGCGCTTGCCCACACCGGCTGGCTCAATTTCCGCATGCGGGCCATGGCGGCCGCCGTGTCGAGCTATCATTTCTGGACCCACTGGAAGCAGCCGGCCGAGGCGCTGGCGGCCCGCTTCACCGATTTCGAGCCGGGCATTCACTATCCCCAGATGCAGATGCAGTCCGGGGTCACCGGGGTGAACACGCCGCGCATCTATAATCCGGTCAAGCAGGGCCACGACCAGGACCCGTCCGGCGTCTTCATCCGCCGCTGGATCCCGGAGCTCGAAGCCCTTCCCGACAGCTTCATCCATGAGCCCTGGCGCGCGCCGGACACGGAGCTGGAGAGCGCCGGCGTGACGCTGGGCGACACCTATCCCCATCGCCTGGTGGATCATGAGCTGGCCGCCCGCCAGGCCCGCGCGCGCATCGGCGCGATCCGCAAGGGCGAGGATCACAAGGCCGCCGCCGACGCCATTCAGAAAAAGCATGGCAGCCGCAAATCCGGTCTGAAGGCGACGGGCTCGGCCACACGCCGGCGCAAGGCCAAGGCCGCCGATCCCGCCCAGACCCGGTTTGATTTTTAAATGGCGAAAAACGTCAATCGCGGGCGCAACACCGCCAAGGCCGACCTGCCGCAGAAGATCTGCGCCGCCTGCGGTCGGCCGTTTTCCTGGCGTAAAAAGTGGGCGCGCGACTGGGACCAGGTGAAATACTGCTCAAAGCGCTGCGGCGGCGCCTAGCGGGCTCCGCCAACCCGCTGCGCTTTACCGAAAGATTGCCGTTTCGACACAGGCAGGACAGCGTGCGGCAATGTGGCGCGCGTCACTCTCTCGTCCATGGGTTCGCAGCAAGAGGCGCGGCGACAGATCGCTCCCGGGCGGACCCTTTGGTCGAACTTGAGAGAGGTCATTCCCATGAAACGCTTCAACGCCCTGATTCTGCCCATCGCCGCTGCTGCGGCCCTGGGCGCCTCGGTCTCCGCCTTCGCTGAAGACGCGCCGCAGACCGCCGTCGAGTACAAGATGAGCGAGCTGGCCACGCAGGCTGGCCGCGACGCCATCCACCAGCGCCTTGAGACAGCCGCGCGCAATGTCTGCCCGGTTCCAGGCGTCCGCGGCCTTGTCGTCCGACAGATACAGCGCGCCTGCGTCGAGGAGGCGCTGGCCAGCGCGGAAACCGAGCTCCAGCAGCGCATCGCCGCCGCCGAGCGCGACGGCCGCATCCAGCTCGCCGACTCGCGCCGCTAGCGCACAGAGCAGTCCGTCTTTCGATCGTTCCCCGAATGACGGCCCGGCGGCGCCCCAACGCCGCCGGACTTCGGCCCCGCCGCCCGCCCCCCTCGCGGGCTGCGGGGCCTTTTTCTCACCGCCCTTTTCTCCGTCTCCCGCGTCCGGCTTCAGCCTTCCCCCTCGCGTCACGCGGTCATCCGTTCTATATTCAGACCCAAGCGCTTGAGACGAGGCCGTTATGGGTATTGAAGACCACACCCGGGTACGCCCCTGGCGGATGATCGACCGGCGGGCCAGCCGCAAGATCCGCGTCGGGTCGGTGGAGGTTGGCGGCGACGCGCCGATCAGCGTCCAGTCCATGACCAACACGCTCACCAGCGACGCCCGCGCCACGCTGAACCAGATCCGCGAGCTGGAAGAGGCGGGCGCGGACATCGTGCGCGTCTCCTGCCCGGACACTGACAGCACCGCAGCGTTCAAAACCATTGCGCGCGAGTCCAACGTGCCGCTCGTGGCCGACATCCATTTTCACTACAAGCGCGGCATTGAAGCGGCTGAGGCCGGCGCGGCGTGCCTGCGCATCAATCCGGGCAATATCGGCTCCATGGACCGGGTGCGCGACGTGGTGCAGGCGGCCAAGGATCATGGCTGCTCCATCCGCATCGGCGTCAACGCCGGCTCGCTGGAGCGCCACCTTCTGGAGAAGTACGGCGAGCCCTGCCCGGACGCCATGGTGGAGAGCGCGCTGGAACACGCGCGCATCCTCGATGACCTCGATTTTCACGACTACAAGATCTCGGTGAAGGCCTCTGACGTCTTCCTCACCGTCGCCGCCTATCAGGCGCTGGCCGAGGCCACCGATGCGCCGCTGCACCTGGGCGTCACCGAAGCCGGCGGCCTGCGCACCGGCGGGATCAAAAGCTCCATCGGTCTGGGCTCTCTTCTCTGGGCCGGGATCGGCGACACGATCCGCGTGTCCCTGAGCGCCGATCCGGTGCAGGAGATCAAGGTCGGCTACGACATTCTCAAATCTCTGGGCCTGCGCACCCGCGGCGTGAACATCATCTCCTGCCCGTCGTGTGCGCGGCAGGGTTTTGATGTCATCAAGACCGTCGAAGCGCTGGAAGAGCGCCTGGAGCACATCTCCGAGCCGATCTCGCTGTCGATCATCGGCTGCGTCGTGAACGGCCCCGGCGAGGCGGCCTACACCGATATGGGCTTCACCGGCGGCGGCGCAGGCTCCGGCATGATGTATTTCGCCGGCAAGGCCGAAGAAAAAGTCTCCAATGAGACCATGGTCGATCGCATCGTCGACGCGGTGGAAGAAAAAGCCGCCAAGTTGAAAGCCGAGCGTGAAGCCGCCGAAGCGGCGTCTGACGCGGCGGAGTAACCCGTCTGGTCGCGCTTATGCCTTCCAAGGCTAGCGCTGCGACCCCATCCCGTGCCCGTCCCAGTCACCCTCATCCTGAGGTGCGAGCCCAGCGGGCGAGCCTCGAAGGACCTTCAGGATCAAGCGCGGTGCGTCCTTTAAAGGCTTTTTCTTCGAAAAAGATTCCTCAGGAAGAGGGAGGTTAGGAGTCTGATCCGGGGCTTGGCGCCAAAGCCCCCTAGAGCACGCCCGTCGACGCGCCGATGAGGCCGGAATTGCGCAGGCCCACGATCACGAACTCCACCGCCAGGGCGGCCAGGATGATGCCCATGATGCGGATGGAGACCGTGCGCGCGCTCTGGCTGATCACCCGGTCGATGAGCGGCGCGATCATCAGGGCGAGGAATAAAAGCCCGACCACGATCAGCAGCACGGCGCCGAAAATTCCGGCGCGCACCGGCGTGGTGACCTGTTCGGAGAAGATGATCAGCGTTGCGATCGTGCCGGGGCCCACCGTCATGGGGATGGTGAAGGGATAGATGCCTGGATTGTCCACGCGCTCCATCTGGCCGCGCTCGCGCTCGGTGCCGGCGCTGGAGGTGTGGCGCGCGCCGCCGATCATGGTCAGGGCGATGCTGAACAAAAGGATGCCGCCGGCGATGCGGAAGCTGTCGATGGAGATGCCGAACAGGCCCAGCACATAGCGGCCCACCAGCGCCACCGCGACGCAGGCCACCAGCGTGGCGATCACGGCGGTGAGCGCGGTGCGCCGGCGCGAAGCCTCGCTCTCGCCCTCGGTCAGCGACAGGAATACCGGCATGGCCGCGATCGGGTTCAGCATCGCAAAGAAGGCGGCCAGAAACCGGTAGAAGAATTCGACGTCCATCGCGCGAAAGTCCGCATCCTGGCCGCCCCTGCGGCCTCGCGGTCCGTTTAGGCGCGTCGCGCCGGCCGGGCAAGCGCAGCGGCGAGGCCGTGCGCGCAGGGCGGGGATGCGAAATCGCAGGAGCGGTCCGAGCGCCCGCTTCCGCAGCGGGCCGAGGCTCGCCCTGGCGCGCCCTGATGACGCGCGCCCTAGTACCGTGTCGGACGCACGCGCGCTTCGATGAAGGCCAGCGAGTCGGTGACGCCGTAGAGCGAAAAGGTCGCCAGACGGTCGACGCCGCTCATGTCCACATACTGCACCGTCAGGCGGCCGCCGCGGCGCATGTCGCGGATCAGCGCCTGGGTGGCGGCGGCGTCGGAAAGCACGAACACGCCTTCGCCATCAACGCTGTAGCCTGAATAGGGGCGGAACACGACCGGGTTGCGGCCGTCCACCCGCACCGCGATGGCGCGCGCGGCGTTCACCGGCCACTGATTGGACGTGAAGAGGACGTTATAGCCCCCGCCCGCAGGCCGGGTGACCACGTCCAGGCGATGGTCGGTGCGGCCCTCGGCGCCGGCGGTGGTGTAGGCGCCGCACAGCCCGGCGCGCCGGCATTGCGCGGTCCAGTCGCGATGGGTTTCGGTCTCCAGCGCGCAGAAGCGGCCCTCGCAGGGCTCGCCCGGAGCGGTGGGGCCGGCGTTCGGATCGATCTGGGTGGCCAGCTCGGTCAGGCGCGCGGTCTGCTGGCGCAAAAGCGACACCCGGCAGCTGGTGGCCTGCAGCGCGCTGGACGCATAGCTGCGGCCCAGCATGGCCCCTTCGAAATCGCACTGAAAATCGATGTAGGAGCGCCAGGTCTCGCGCGCAAAGCGCAGCGCCTCGGCCTCTTCGGCCTGCACGAAGGCGTCGGCGCGATTGCGCACCAGATCGTCGAGCACCTCGACGGAGACCTCGTAGGCGCTTTCAGCCTCAAGCAGCAGGCGCGACAGACAGGCGCGCAGCTCCAGATCACCCTGGGTGCCGGTCTGGCATTCCTGCAGAGGGGTTTCCGCGTAATAGCCCGACCAGCGCGAATTGAACGGATCCCACTGGGAGTCCCATTGCGAATTGTCCGCAATGGCCGGCGCGGCGGCGAACACGGCGGCGATGGCGGTGATGCGCACAGCTGCGATCCAAGACATGATTCGTCCCTCTTAAAGCCCCTTCAAACAGGCCCGACAGCTTTCGCCGCTCCTGCGCCCCTGTCCCCGGCGCCGCGGCGCAGGCCCTTGGGTTCGGCCCGTCGCCCGTTAACCATAGCGCAGGAAAAGCGGCGAAAGTAGGCCTTGGTTAATGATTTGCGAATTTTCCAGCCCCTGTGACGGTCGCGCCTGCATCGCGCGCCGGAAAGCCCAGCCGGGCGGGGAACTTGGGACAGGGGCGCCGGGTTGTCATTGGGAGAGTCGGGTCTAGGTGATCCGGTAAGCGACAAGGAGGAATTCCATGACCGTCCGAGTCCGCAAGAACAAGGCCCGTGGGGGCGAGCGGCGTTTCGATCAGGAGAAGATCTTCGCCTGGTCCATCATTCTGGGTGTGATCTTGCTGGGCGGCGTCACCGCCGCGGTGATGATCCTGCGTCCCTTCTAGGCCTGATCCAGGCCAAGCCTGATCCGTTCCAGGCTCGATCCGGGCGCGCCGCCGTAGCCGCCCGATCCCCCCATTCCCCATTCAAGACAGCTTTCCCAAGGAGTCTCACCATGAGTGACGCGCTCAATTCCGATCTTCGCGCCGAAGAAAGCCCGCACATCTCCGTGGCCGATCCTGATTCGCGCAAGAAGCTTGCGGCCCGCATGGCTGCGGCCACCGCCGACACCTACATCCTGCTGGCCAAGACCCAGGGCTATCACTGGAACGTCACCGGTCCGCTTTTCGTCTCGATCCACGAGCTCACCGAGACCCAGTACCAGGACCTCTTCGAGGCCGCCGACGATCTCGCCGAGCGTATCCGCGCCCTGGGCGAAGCCTCGCCGGGCTCCTACAAGCGCTTTGCAGAGCTGTCCGCCGTCGACGAGGATGACGGCCAGCCCAAGAGCGCAAAGGCCATGGTCGAGGCGCTCGCCCACGATAACGAGCTGGTCGCCCGGCGCATGAAGGCCGCCAGCGACGTGGCCGAAGATCTGGGCGACAAGGTCAGCGAGGACATGCTTGTCGAGCGCATGCAGGTGCACGAGCAAAACGCCTGGATGCTGCGCTCCATCGTCGCCGACACCGCCGGGGAGGCCAGCCGCCACTAGGCGTCTGTCGCGCGACCCTACAGAAGAATCCGGGCCTCTCGCGGGGCCCGGATTTTTTGTGCGCGTCAGCCGCGCTTGAAATGCTTGGCGAGTTTCAGGCCCTGGGCCTGATAGTTCGACCCGGCCGCGCCGTACGGCGTCTCCACCGCGCCGGCCATGGGCTCATAGACCAGGCGCGCCACCGCCTGGCCGTGCTCCAGGATGAACGGCACGTCGCGCCCGCGCACCTCCAGCACGGCGCGTGATCCGGCGCCGCCGGCGGCCTCGACGCCGAAGCCCGGATCGAAAAAGCCGGCGTAATGGGCGCGAAACTCGCCGATTTCCGGCGCGATCGGCGCCATCTCGGCGGCCTCGGTCACCGGCACGCTCACCGCCTCGCGGCTGGCCAGGATGTAGAACTCGCCCGGATCGAGCACCATGCGCCCCAGCGCGGGCAGGGGCTCCCAGAACTGCGCCGGATCATGGGCGCCGGTTGCAGCGAGATCCACCAGCGGGGAATGACGCTTGGCGCGGTATCCCGCGATCCCGCCCGGGGTCTCAAGATCCACCGACAGCGTGATCGCGCGCAGCGCCTCATGGGCGCCGGCGCGCAGGCGCACCTGCACCAGCCGGTCGCCGGGGCGCGCCAGCACCGAAAACGTGCGCGGCGCGATCTCCACATAAAGCGGCCCGCGATAGCCCTCGGGCAGCTGGTCAAACGCGGTGGACCCGTCGCCGATGACGCGGGTGAAGACGTCCAGCCGCCCTGTGGAGCTTTTGGGATTGGCCAGCGCCGAAATCCCTTCGGGCAGGTCCAGGCGCTCCTCCATTTCAGCGAGATAGACGCAGCCGGTCTCCAGCACCGCGCCGCCGTCGAGATCCAGCTCGTGCATCACCAGATCCGAGGTCAGGCGCTCGGCGACGGTGCGGCCCGGTCCCGGCAGGAAGCTGGCGCGCAGCCGCCAGACCCGCCGGCCCAGACGCAGATCCAGGCTCGCCGGCTGGATCTGACCCGGCGCCAGCGCGCGATCCGCCCCGATCCATCCGGAGTTGGCCGCCTGACGCAAAGCGCGGTCGGGAAGAATGCCGGTGGAGCCTGTCATGAAAGCCTTTGACGGAATCGGGGGCGAAAGGGAGTGTGACTTTTCCAGCCCGGCGCGCGCGGAGTCCAGCGCGGGGCGCCTGTTTTCCTTGAGCGCGGACCCGGCTCGGTGCGAAGTTGGCGCGCTGAAGATCCGGCCCGGCGGAGAGCGATCATGTATGTGGAAGAGACCCAAGGCGTGGTGATCCGCGTCCAGCCCGCTTTTCTGGCTGAGGATTCAGACCCCGACGAAGGCCGCTACATGTGGGCCTACACCGTGGAGATCGAGAACACCGGCGCCCAGGCGGTGCGGCTATTGTCGCGCGAATGGCGCATCACCGACGCCATGAACCGCACCGAGATCGTGCGCGGCGACGGCGTGGTGGGCGAGCAGCCGCACCTGGAGCCTGGGGAGCGCTTCAGCTACACCTCCGGCGCGCCGCTGGCGACGCCGTCGGGCTTCATGACCGGCGCCTATGTCATGGAGCGCGCCGACGGGGTGCGCTTTGACGCGGCGGTGCCCGCCTTCGCCCTCGACACCCCCGGCGGCGGCCCCCAGGCCTCCGGCGCGGTCCACTGACCCGGCCGGGCCCAGCGGTTTGAGCGAATCTGCGCGCACAGTCCTGTTCGTCCTCGGCGTTCTGGTCGCCTCGCTGGGCGCGGCCATGCTCGCCCCGGCCATCGCCGACCTGCAGGACGACAGCCGCGCCGCCCACGCGTTTTTCGGCTCCGCTCTGGCGGCGCTGGCCGTGGGCGGGGTGATGGCCCTGTCCGGGCGCGGCTCCAGCAACCGGCTCACCGCGCGCGGCGCGATCATCCTCACCGGCGGCAGCTGGGCCGTGCTGGCGCTGGTGGCCGCTGTGCCGCTGAAGCTGGCCTTGCCCTGGCTCAGCTGGACCGATGCGATGTTCGAGGCGACATCCGGGATCACCACCACCGGCGCCACCGTGCTCACCGGCCTCTCCGAGCTGCCGGCGGGCGTCTTGCTGTGGCGCTCCATCCTGCAATGGATCGGCGGGGTGGGGATTATCGTCACCGCCATGGCGATCTGGCCGCTTCTGGGCATTGGCGGCATGCAGCTCTTCCGCCTGGAAAGCTCCGACACCAGCGAGAAGGCCCTGCCGCGCGCCGGCCAGATCGCGGGCGCGGTGGGGCTGATCTATCTGGCGCTCACCTTCGCCTGCTTCATGGCGTACATCGCAGCCGACATGACCGCCTTCGACGCGGTCAATCACGCCATGACGACGGTGGCCACCGGCGGCTTCTCCACCCGCGACGCCTCCATGGGCGCCTTCACCGCGGGCGGCGCGGATCTGGTGGCGCTGGTTTTCATGGTGCTCGCGGGCCTGCCCTTCATGCTCTATGTGCGCGCCGCTCAGGGGCGCCCCGATCTTCTGCTTCTGGATAGCCAGGCGCGCACCTTCCTTCTGGTGGCGCTGGTCGCGGCGACCGTTCTGACGATCTATCTCGTAACCAGCGACCCCCACGCCTCCGGCGGATTGCCGGCCTGGCGCCTGGCCGCGGTGAATGCGGTGTCGGTGCTCACCGGCACCGGATACGCCTCCACCGATTTTCACGCCTGGGGCGGCGGCGCGGCGGCGATCTTCTTCGTGCTGATGTTCATCGGCGGGTGCGCGGGCTCGACCACCTGTTCGGTGAAGATCTTCCGCTACCAGATCGCGGCCTCGGCGATGAACGCCTATATCGCCCAGTACGCCCGGCCCCACGCGGTGAAACCGGTGCGCTACCGCAATCAGGTCGTGCCCGACGAAACGGTGCGCTCGGTGCTGGGCTTTTTCTTTCTGTTCTTCGCCACCTTCGCGGTGTCGGCCTCACTTTTGTCCTTCCTCGGCCTTGACACGGTCACCGCGGTGTCCGGCGCGGCGACGACGCTGGCCAATGTGGGCCCGGGGCTGGGCCCCGTCATCGGCCCTGCCGGCAGCTTCCAGCCGCTGCCCGACGCCGCCAAATGGGTGATGACCGCCAACATGCTCATCGGCCGGCTGGAGATCATGGTCATGCTGGTCATGCTCGCGCCCGGCTTTTGGCGGCGGTGAGGGGGGCTTGTCCTCCCCCTTGATGGGAGAGGTGTCCGGCGTAGCCGGACGGAGGGGGTGGCTGCGCCAAGTTTTCAGATCAGGGCGCCCGCCATCTCACCCCACCCGACCGCGCCTTCGGCGCGCCCACCCTCCCCATCCAGGGGAGGGACAGAGAGCCCTGCATCTTGTCCTCCCCCTTGATGGGGGAGGTGTCCGCGAAGCGGACGAAGGGGGTGGCGGCGGCAAGGTACAGAGGCGACGCAAACCGCGCTTCAGTCACGGACGAAAGTGCACGGGGAGACGATCGCGGGCGGTGTCGAAGATATGCGACAGCGTATCGTCGGGTTCGGTCTGCAGATCGCCGTTCCAGACGCGGATCACCAGATAGCCCTCGCTCGCTAGAAGCCGGTCGCGCTCCGCATCTCTTCGGGCTTGCCTGGGTTCGGCATGCTGAGAACCATCAAGTTCCACCACGACGCTGGAGCGATGGCACGCAAAATCGAGAATGTAGGACTGGAAGGGAACCTGCCGGCGAAACCGCAGCCCGGCGGCGCGCCAGAACCGCAGCCGTGACCAGAGAAAAGTCTCGTGAGGCGTCATGGACCGCCTCAGTCTCCGGGCGCGAGCAGTGTCAGCTTTGTTCGCCATGTGGGGGAATTTAGGCGATCGCCATATCTTTGTCCTCCCCCTTGATGGGGGAGGTGTCCAGCATAGCCGGACGGAGGGGGTGGCTGCGCCAGACTTTCAGATCAAGGCCCCCGTCATCACACCCCACCCGACCCGGACCTGCCGGTCCGGCCCACCCTCCCCATCCAGGGGAGGGACAGAGTGCTCAACTTTGTCCTCCCCCTTGATGGGGGAGGTGTCCGCGAAGCGGACGGAGGGGGTGGCTGCGCCAGGTTTTCAGATCAGGGCGCCCGCCATCTCATCCCACCCGACCGCGCCTAACGGTCCGGCCCGTTCGGCGCGTCGACCGATCCCCCGGATCGGTCTTGGGCGCCTCACCCCCATCCATGGGAGGGACAGAGATCGCCGACGCCTTCGACCCGCCTACTTCGTCGCCGCCATCAGATAGTTCACGCCGGAATCGCCGGAGATGAAGAAGCGGTCTTTCAAGGGGTTGTAGCTGACGCCTACGGGGGCGCGCACGGCGAGGCCTTCGGCTTCCAGCGCGGCGCGGGCTTCGTCGGGCTTCACCAGTTTTTCAAACTGGTGGGTGCCGCGCGGCAGCCAGCCCATGACGTATTCGGCGCCGAAGATCGCCGTGGCGAAGGCGCGGGCGGTGCGGTTGATCGTGCCCACGATCATCATGCCGCCGGGTTTGGCGAGCTTGGCGCAGTCGCGCAGGAAGGCCTGCGGGTCGGCCACATGCTCGACGACTTCCAGATTGAGCACCACGTCGAACTGGCCCGGCCCGCCGGCTTCGAGAAGCTGTTCCGCCGTGCCGTGGCGGTAATCGATTTTCAGGCCGCATTCCTCGGCGTGGACCAGAGCCGTCTTGATATTGGGCTCCGCCGCGTCGACGCCCGTCACGTCTGCGCCAAGGCGCGCCATGGGTTCGGAGACGAGCCCGCCGCCGCAGCCGATATCAAGCAGTTTCAGGCCCTTGAGCGGTTCGGGACCGTCGGTGCGAAAGTGCGCGGCCAGCGTTTCGCGGATATAGGTCAGGCGCGACGGGTTGAATTTGTGCAGCGGCGCGAATTTGCTGTCCGGATCCCACCAGTCGGCGGCCATTCTGGAGAATTTCTCCACCTCGGCCGGGTCGATGGACGGGGTGGAGAGGCGTTGCGGTGCGGCGGCCTGGGCCATGGATCGCTCCTTGAGGGTTCGGCGCGTTTGCGTGGCGCGCGTCGGGTCTCTAACTAACGCAGCGCAATATGGTCTCAAGGCGCCGCTGAGGCGAGCCTTGAAAACGCAAGCGGTGAGAGTTTGAGCGAGACGGCGGGTGACAAGACGGGCGCAGGCGAGCGCCTGGTGCTGAAATTCGGCGGCACCTCCATGGGCGACCCTGCGCGCATCGCCCACAGCGCGGCCATTGTGGCGCGCGAGGCCCGTGCGGGCCGCAGGGTCGCGGTCGTCGTCAGCGCCATGGCCGGCGAGACCGATCGGCTTCTAAAGCTGGCCGAGGCGCTGGGCGGCGGGCTCGGCGAGATCGAGACCGACACGGTTCTGGCCGCCGGCGAGCAGGCGAGCGCCGCCCTCATGGCGCTGGCGCTGAAGAAAGAGGGCCTGGACGCCCAAGCCGTCATGGGCTGGGCGCTGCCCATCCATGTGGAGGGGGCGCCGGGGTCTTCGCGCATCTGCGCCATCAACGCCGAGCCGCTGGAAGACATGCTTCAACAAGCGATCATCCCGGTGGTCGCCGGCTATCAGGGCGTCAATTCCGACGGGCGGCTCGCCACGCTGGGCCGGGGCGGCACCGATCTCACGGCTGTTGCAGTGGCGGCGGCCATCAAGGGCGAATGCGACATCTACACCGATGTGGACGGGGTCTACACCACCGATCCGCGCCTGGCGCCGGAGGCCGTGCGTGTGGAGCGCATCAGCCATGACGTGATGCTGGAGCTCGCCGCCATGGGCGCGAAGGTCCTGCAGACCCGGTCGGTGGAGTACGCCAAGGCCAAGCGGGTGCGCCTGCGGGTGCGGTCCAGCTTCGAGGCGCCGGGGATGAGCGCCGGCACCGAAGTGGTCGAGGACGCCGCCATCGCCGAGCGCCGTGTGGTCTCCGGCGTCGCCTATGTGCGCGATCAGGCGCGGCTCTCGCTCAATGGCGGCGAGGGCGCGGCGCCGGCTGAAGCCCTGTTCGGGGCGCTGGCCGACGCCGGCGTGGCGGTGGACATGATCGTCCAGGCGCGCACCGCGGCCGGCGGCGATGTGGTGGAATGCTCGGTGGCCGGCAAGGATTTGCCGCGCGCGCTTGGGGTGGCTGAAGATCTGGGCGCGCCGGGAGTGATGATCCGCTCCGAAACCGGTCTGGCGAAGGTTTCAGTGGTGGGCACCGGGCTGCGCGGCCGGGCCGACGTGGCGCGCACGCTCTACGGCGTGCTGGCGCGCGAAGGCGTGGCGGTGCGCATGGTGGCCACCAGCGAGATCAAGATCTCGGTTCTGGTGGACGGAGACTTGCTGGAGCGGGCGGTCAAGGCGCTTCACGGCGCGTACCGGCTGACTGCGGTCAATTCCGGGACTTGACGCCGGCGCGCTCGCGCGCGCCCCCTGCGCCGGTTACAATGTAAGTTCGACCGAGTGTTCATCGGCCCTGATCAACCCCCCTCGAAGGATCTCGAGCCGCTCCATGACGCCGCCTGAAACCCTGTCTCCCGCCGTGCGCGGTCCGCGCCGCCTGCTGTCGCGCATCCGCGATCTCATGGCGATGCAGGAGGACGCGCAAGCGCGCCTGGACCGACTCACCGACATCATCGCCGAGGAGACCGGCTCGGACGTGTGCTCGATATATCTGGTGCGCCCGTCCGGCGCGCTGGAGCTGTCGGCGACCCATGGCCTGAAGCCTGAAGCGGTGCACACCGTGCGCCTGCGCGCCGGCGAGGGTCTGGTGGGTCTGGTGGCGCGGCGCGCGCGGCCGTTTGCGGCCGAGGACGCGCCGTCTCATCCCAATTTCTCCTACCGGCCGGAAACCGGCGAGGAGCCGTTCAAGAGCTTTGTCGGCGTGCCGATCCTGCGCGGCGGGCGCCTGGTGGGCGTGCTCACCGCCCAGACCCAGGCCATGCGCCCCTCCACCGAGGAGGAGCTGGAGACGCTGCAGACCGTCGCCATGCTGCTGGCCGAGATCGTGGTGTCCGGCGATCTCGTCGGCGCGGCGGCGTTTTCCGGGCTCGAGCTGCGCCTGTCCAAGCCGGAGCGCTTCCAGGGCCTGGCGCTGTCGGGCGGTCTGGCCAAAGGCGTCGCGGTCAAGCACGAGCCCCATGTGCGCGCCACGCGCATGGTCGCCGAAGACGCCCAGGCCGAGGAGACGCGCCTGTCCGACGCCGTGGCGCGCCTTCGCCGGTCGGTGGACATGCTGCTGGACTCAGGGCGCGTGCCCGCCGGCACCCCCTCGCGCGAGGTGCTGGAAGCCTACCGCATGTTCGCCCATGACCGCGGCTGGATCGACAGCCTGCGCGAAGCCGTGCGGGCCGGCCTCACCGCCGAGGCGGCTGTGGAGCGGGTGCGCAACGAGCACCGCGCGCGCCTGATGAAGGCCCGCGACGTGCATTTTCGCGAGCGCCTCCACGATCTCGAAGACCTCGCCAACCGGCTGCTGCGCCATCTGGCGCGCTCTGAGGACGCGGGCGAGAACACCCTGCCGGAGAACGCGATCCTGATTGCGCGCAGCGTCGGCCCGGCCGAGCTTCTCGATTTCGACCGCTCCAAGCTGAAGGGCGTCGCGCTGGAGGAGGGCAGCTCCACGAGCCACGCCGCCATCGTCGCCAAGGCGCTGGGAATCCCCATGGTGGGCCGGGTGGAAGGCGCGCTCGACCGCATCGAGGACGGCGATCCGGTGATCCTGGACGCCGAGTTCGGGCTTCTGCACGCGCGCCCCACCGCGGACGTGGCCGAGACCTATGACGAGCGCATCGAGAGCTTGGCCGCGCGCCGGCGCGCCTACGCCGATCTCAGCGCCGCGCCGGCGACGACCAAGGACGGCGTGCGCATGCACCTGTCCATGAACGCCGGCCTGCTGGTGGAGCTTTCCCACCTTGAAGACAGCGGCGCGGAAGGCGTGGGGCTGTTCCGCACCGAGTTCCAGTTCATGGTCGCCGACACCCTGCCGCGCCTGCAGGCCCAGTGCGATCTCTACAACGCGGTGTTCGAGGCGGCCGGCGACCGGCCGGTGGTGTTCCGCACGCTGGATCTGGGCGGCGACAAGGTCACGCCGTACACGCCCTCCATGCGCGAGGCGAACCCGGCGCTGGGCTGGCGGGCCCTGCGCATGGGCCTCGATCGCCCCGGCCTCACCCGCTACCAGCTGCGCGCCTTGGTGCGCGCGGGCCGCGACCGCGATCTCAACGTGCTGTTCCCGCTGGTGACCTGTCCCTCCGAGCTGGCCCGCGCCAAGGACATGCTCGAGCACGAGCTTGAATACGCGCAGGCCCACGGCCACGGCCGGCCGTCCAGCGTGCGGCTGGGCTTCATGCTGGAGACCCCGGCGATCGCGTTTTCGCCGGACGCCTGCCTGGAGATGGCCGACTTCGTCTCGCTGGGCGCCAATGATCTGATGCAGTATTTCTTCGCCGCCGACCGGCAGAACCCCAAGGTCTCCGAGCGCTACGACCCGATCAGCACGCCGTCTCTGAAGATGTTCAAGCAGGTGCGCGAGGCCTGCGACCGGCACGGCAAGCCGATCAATGTCTGCGGTGAGCTCGCCGGGCGGCCTATGGAGGCCTGCGTGCTGGCGGCGCTGGGCTATCGCACCCTGTCCATGGCGGCCGGCTCCATCGGTCCGGTCAAGCGCGCCCTGTCTGGCTGCGATCTGTCGAAACTCGGGGCGTTTCTTGAACACGCCATGGCCGAAGGCGACGATCCGCGCGGCCCCGGCTTGCGGGCGCTCCTGATCGACGCAGGCGAGAAATCCGGCCTGCCGCCGGAATGTGTTGATAAAATCAAAACCATTTGATTGAATAGTGTTGCAGTGCGGCAGGGCGGCCACACTCACTGAGGGAGCGCCCGTGAGGCGCTTGAAGCTTGACCCATATGACGACGAGCAAGCCGGACTACGACCGGTCGGACGAGGATTATGTACCTGTCGACGCAGTGCTTTCTGACTCTGCGTCGGAGTGCGCCGACGACGCCGACCTGTCGCTGGGCGAGCGCCTGCGCAAGGCGCGCACCCGCGCCGGCCTGACCCTTGATTCGGCGTCGGCGCGCACGCGCATCAAGCGCGATTATCTTGAAGGTCTGGAATACATGGACCCGCGTGCGCTGCCTTCGCGCACCTATGCGGTGGGATATCTGCGCACGTACGCCCGGTTTCTCAGCCTGGACGCGGACGCCTGCGTCGCCCGTTTCAAGGCGGAAATGGAAGTGGACGCCGGCCGCGCCACCCCCACCGCGCCGCAGGAGCGCAACGAGTTTCGCCTGCCGCGCGGTGCGGTCGGCGCGGTGCTGATCCTGGGCGGCGTGATCGCCGCGGCGGGCTGGTACGGCAATTACATCTCGCGCAGCGATGTGAGCGGCGATGTCAGCGCGCCCATGGATACGCTCCGCGCCGCCGAAGCGCCGCTGGTGGCGATGAACCAGCGCCCGGCCCCGCGCCTTGAGCGCATCTGGTCGGGCCTGCCCACCGTAAACAGCGCCGGCGCCCTGGTGCTGGAAGCGGCCACCCCGGCCTATCTGGAGGTGCGTGACGCCTCGGGCCGCATTCTCATCGCCCGCGATCTGGACGCGGGCGAGGTGTATCGCGCCCCCGACGAGCCGGGGCTGACGGTGTCCACCTCGGACGCCGGTGCGGTTCTGGTGCGCGCGGGCGGCCGCGCCCTCGGCGCTCTGGGCGAGTCCGGCGAGGCGGTGGACAATGTCTCCGCGGCTGAATTCGTCATCGCCGCCCTGCGCGCCGAAAGCGCCGAAGCGGGCGGCTAAACGCGCCTCCCGGCCGCTCCCGGCCCGTCCCGGTCTCACTCAAGCCTTGATATCGGCGCGGCCGCCTTCAGGAGAGGGCGCGCGCGAGCACCGCTTCGATGGATTCGGGCGTCAGCAGGTCGCCCTTGCTCACCGGTCCGAACAGGACAAGTCCCGGCGGCGCCGGCGGCGCAGTCTCCTCGGTATAGGCGCTGATCAGCACCACCGGCCCCCGCCAGCCCGTGGCGGCCAGCGCCGGCACGCCTTCGGCAAAGCTGTCATGGGGCGGCAGGCGGCGATCCAGCAGCACCAGACCGGCGTTGGGCATGGCGTCTTTAAACGCGGCCAGGCTGCGCGAATGAACCAGGGTGTGCCCGTCCTGGCCGTGCTCCAGCATATCACCCAGGATCATCGCCTCGGTGGCGTCGTCGTCAATCAGCGCAATCAGGGCCATCAGCCGGCCTCCCGCGATCGCCGGGCGATCGCTCCCAGGGTGCGAAGCAGGGCCTCTGCGTCCAGCGGTTTCACGAAGAACCCGTCCGCGCCCAGCGCGCGCGTCTCCTCGCTGGCTTCCGGCGTCGCGTCGGCGGAGACGATGTAGACCGGCAGGTCCGGCGCGCCCGCCTCGCCGCCCCGAATGCGCGCAAGCGTCTCCCGGCCGTCCATGCCGGGCATGTGCAGGTCCAGAAGCACGACGTCCACAGGTCGCGCGCTCAGCGCGCTCAACGCCTCTTCACCGCTTTCGGCGGTTTCGCACCCATGCCCCGCCTGGGTGAGGATCTCGGCGGTCACCGCGCGATTGACCGGATGGTCTTCAACCACCAGGACGCGCAGGCGCCGGGAGGCGGGGACAGGCCCGGCGCCCCTTGCTGCGCCGTGCGGCTCAGGCACGGTCTGCGCGGCCGCCGGGGCCGGCACTTCGATCCAGAAGCACGCTCCCTTGCCGGGCCGCGAGCGCACGCCGGCCACGCCTCCGGCCAGCTTGGCCAGATCGCGCACGATCGCGAGGCCCAGCCCGGTGCCTTGATGGGTGCGGCTCGCCGACATGTCCGCCTGGGTGAAGCGTTCGAACACCGCCTCATGCATCTCTTCGGCAAGGCCGGGACCGTCATCGTCCACGTCAATGCGCAGGACGCCGTGGGCCGGGCGCATGGCGGTGACCCGCACGCCGCCGCTCTCGGTGAATTTCACCGCATTGCCGATCAGATTGGCGGTCATCTGCGCCACCCGGCGCGGATCGACGTGAACCGGGCCGCTCAGGGCGCCGCTCACAGAGAGGGTCAGCTCAACGCCTTTCTCCGCGGCCAGCGCGCGAGAGGGCGCAGCGGCCTGCTCAAGAATGTCGGCGACCAGGGTCGGTTCGGGCTTCAGCCGCAGCTTGCCCGCCTCAATGCGCGAAATGTCCAGCACGTCCTCGATCACGTCGCTCAGCGAGCGGCCCGAGGCCTTGATGGTCTCCACATAGCGCTGCTGGCGCGCGTCCAGCTCGGTGCGCTCCAGCAATTGAACGACGCCCAGAACCCCGTTTAGCGGGGTGCGGATTTCATGGCTCATCGTGGCGAGAAACTGCGATTTGGCTTCATTGGCCTTGCCGGCCGCTTCGGCGCTCTTGCGCAGCAGCGTCTCGGTGGCCTTCACCCCGCTCAAATCCTGAACAATGCCGATCATCCTCAGGATTGATCCGTCGGCGGCGCGCTCGGCCACCCCCACATCGGCGCGCACCCAGACGGCTACGCCGTCCGGGCGCACGATGCGGTGCTCATTACCAACCGTGGTGTGCTCGCCCTTGTGGAGCCGGGCGAGATCGGCGTTGACCCGCGGCGCGTCCTCGGGGTGAGCCAGGCCCTGGATCGTCCTCGTCGGATGCGCTTTGCCGGCAAGCTTCGGAGCGCCTAGCAGATCGGCGAGCGTGGGGTCGATGGTCACCTTGTTCGTCGCTGCGTCATATTCCCAGACGCCCAGGTGCGCCGCCTCCAGAGCCAGCTGCGCCCGGTGGCCGGACAGCCGCGCTTTGGCCTCGGCCTCGATCTCCTCGGTGACGTCATTGGCCGAGCCGCAAAGTCGCACCGGCCGGCCCATCGCGTCGCGCAGCACCCCGGCGCGCGAGCGTAGATGGCGATAGCCGCCATCGGCGTGGCGCACGCGCATCAGAAGGTTCAGCGGCTTTCCTGTCTCGATCGTGACATCGGTTTGCAGCCGCGCGCGCTCAAGATCATCGGGATGGATACGCTCCAGGAATACGTCCAGCATCTCCGTGCGCTCCGAAGAGCCAAGGCCCAGCATTTCTCCCAGACGGGCTGACCAGTAAAGCGCGCCGGTCTTCAGATTCTGGTCCCAGATCGCGGTAAGCGCGCCGGAGACGGCGAGATCATAGCGCTGTTTGGATTCGGCCAGCTCCATTTCGGCGGCTTTGCGCGCGGTGCGGTCCTCGAATACCCCGATGATGCGGCGCGGCTTGCCGTCCGCCCCGCTCTCGACGACGCTTACGCATCCGCCGACCCAGATGATCGCGCCATCAGGCCGCACTGCGCGGTGTTCGAATTCCGTCCGGTCGATCCGTCCGGCCTCCAGGTCGGAGACCTTGGCTTCGGCGATGGCCCGATCATCGTCATGGACATAGCGCACGCGGTTGGAAGACGGGCCTGGCTGGCCCGCCAGCCAGGGGCGACCGAGGATTTCGGCGTACCGCGTATCCGCCGTCATCACGCCTGAAGCCAGATCCCAGTCCCAGATACCCAGGCGCGCCGCTTCCAGCGCGGTGTCGGCGCGGGCCCCCGCGATCACTTCGCCGCTGATATCGCTGAGCGATCCACACACGCGAACCGCCGTGCCGCTCTCGTCGCGCACGACGCCGCCGCGCGACCGCACGGTTGCATAGCCGCCGTCGGCGCGCCGCACACGGAGGATCTGGTCATAGGGTGCGTCATGGTCGACCAGCGCCCGGAACGCGCGCCCCGCCTCCTCGCGATCGCCGGGGTGGATGCGCGCGGTGAAGGCGTCGACGTCCTCATGGCCTTCCTGGGGACCCAGCCCCAGTATCTCTCCCATGCGTGCCGACCAGTATACTTCGCCGCTGATGAGGTTCTGGTCCCAGATCGCCATATGGGCGACGCCGATCGCCAGATCATAACGCTCATTGGCGCGCGCCAGATCTCGCTCCACCTCCTTGCGCGCAGTGTGATCAATGATCACGCCGGACAGCATGGTCGGGTCCCCTTGCTCATTGCGGCGCGTCACCACCGCGACAGTTTCGGTCCAGATCGTCAAGCCGTCCGGGCTGATCAGTCGATGATCTGATTCAAAGCGGTCGCCGCGGGTCTCGCTCAGCTGGAGGATGCGGGCGTCGACCATGGCGCGGTCGCAGGCATGGATAATCGACCTGGCTTCCTTGAAGCCAAGCTCGCGCAGCTCCGGCTTGCCGATCAGCCGGGCGAAATTCTCGTCGCCGCGGAGGGTTTTCGTTGTGAGGTCCATTTCAATCGGACCAATCCCGGCATGGCGGGCGGCCAGGCTGATCTGCGCCATCGCTTCAGTAGCGCTGCGTGCGGCGTTCTGCTCGGCGGTCAGGTCCAGAATCGATCCCGCCATGCGGATCGCGCGGCCCGCCGCGTCGCGCACGCTGGCGCCGCGCGAGTGGACCGGGACCCATCGCCCGGAGCTGTGGCGCAGCCGGAATCTGAGATCATACGTCGCGCCGGTCTGCATATGGGTGTCCAGGCCCGCCTGGACTCGCGCCTGGTCTTCGGGGTGGAGCCGCTCCTTGAAGAATGGGGCCCGCTCGTAAGCCTCCACCGGCGCAAGTCCGAGCATGGAGAACAACTCGTCCGACCAGACCAGCTCGTCGGTTTCAATGTTCCAGTCCCAGATCGCGATGCCCGAGCCGTTCACCGCCAGCTCGTAGCGCTCCTTGGCTTCAGCCAGGGCGAGCTCGGTCTGCTTGGCTTCGGTGCGGTCCACCACCACGCCGGTGACGATCGGTGCGCCGCCGTCGGGGCGATCGAGAACACCGGCATGGGCGCGCACCCACACCGTGCGGCCCGACGGGACGTACAGGCGATGATCGGACCGGAAGGTATGGGTGCGGTTTTCAAGCACCGCGTCCAACTCCTGCTCCACCAGGCTGCGGTCATCGGGGTGGACCGCGCCCAGCACCCTCTCGCGGGTGAGGGGGCGGCCCTCCAGCTCGGGTTGCTCCAGCAGCGCGGCGAAGCGGGCGTCCAGCGTGATGAGGCCGGTCCCGGCGTCCCAGCGCCAGGCCGCCAGGCCCGCCCCGGCGAGCGCCACGCCGGAGAACTCGCCGGCTTCGCGCGCCTCGGTTTCGCGCTCGATCTCGCGGCTGATGTCGATCTGCGCGCCGACCATGCGCCGGGGTGCGCCGTGTGCGTCGCGGATCACCTGGCCGGTGGAGCGGATCGTGGCGTAGGAGCCGTCCTCGCGCGCCAGGCGGAAGACGCGGCGATAGGGCGCGGGGCCCTCCAGCGCCGCCTCCATGGCGGGGATCAACGTTTCGGCGTCGTCGGGGTGGAGGCGGCTGCGAAACAGCTCGAAATCGGGCTCTGTGGTGTCCGGCAGGCCCAGCATCGCCTTCAGCGAAGGGCTCCACCACAGCGCGCCGGTGGTGATGTTCCAGTCCCACACCGCCGCGTCGCTGCCGGTGAGGGCGAGCTCGGCGCGTTCGGCCTGCAGGTCGCGTTCAGCCTTGGCGCGCTCGGCGACCATGATGGCGGCCAGAGCGACGGTCAGCGGCGCCAGATCATCCACCAGGCCGGGCGGATGCCCGCCCTCGCGCCCGCCCAGGCCCGCCAGCCCGATCATCTCCCCGCCATAAATCAGCGGCAGGCCGAGATCCTCGCCCTCGATCTGCGGGGAGGGCGTGTCAGAGGGGGGCGTGCCGGCGTCGGCCAGCTCCAGCCCGTGACGGCGGGCCAGCGCGGCGAGGGCCGGCGACGCCGCGTCCCAGGCCGGGCCGGTGCTCGCCAGCGGTTTCAGCGACGGCGCGCCGGCGGTGTCCCTCAACACCTCGCCGATGAAGCCGCCGGTGGAGCCGGTCACTTCCAGCAGCACGTCCAGGGCGTGGGTGAAGGCGGCGGTGAGATCGAAATCGCCCGAGATTACAGAGGACTGCAGGCTGGTGATCGCCTCCAGGATCCGGCCGCGCCCGGGTCCTGATTCGGCCCCGGACTTGGCGGAATCCGCCTCAAGGTGTTGTCTTGCGTCCCGCCCGGCCATCACGATTTCGCACTCGCTCTAAACACGCCTGCATTTTTTATACGCTTGTTTAAAATATTATGAGCCGAGTCGACGGATACGGTCACCTGCGACAGGCAGGCGCGCGCGACCGCTTTCGCATCCGGGGAAGGCGCGCTATATCGGGACCAGAGCTGCTGCGCCGCGTGCGCGTTTACACACAGGAGACATCCCATGGCCGCCATGATCGCCCTCGCCCTCTGCTTCGGCGCCTTCGCGCTTCTCAACCTCATCGACACCAAGCGCCTCGACTAACGGCCACCGGCCCTGCGCCGCTCCCAAGCCCGAAGCCTTGAGCCTTTAGCGAACGGACAGGCCCCGCCATGCCCGATATTGTGATCTTGTTGCTTCTGGTGCTGGGCGGCGTCGCGATTCTGCTGACGGGCGGGGAGTTTCTGGTGCGCGGCGCCACGGCGCTGGCGCGGGCGCTGGGCATTCCGGCGCTCATTGTGGGCCTGACCATCGTCGCCTTCGGCACCAGCGCGCCGGAGATGGTGGTCAGCGCCGCCGCGGCGATCCGCGAGGCGCCGGGTCTCGCCATCGGCAACATCGTCGGGTCCAACATCGCCAACATCCTTCTGGTGCTGGGCCTGCCGGCGATCCTGGCGCCCATGGCCACCACCACGCCGGGCGTGAGGCGCAACGCGGCGATCGCGCTGGTGCTCACCGGCGTGTTCATCGCCATGGGCTTTGACGGCGCGCTGACCCTCACCGAAGGGTATATCCTGGCCGCCCTCATCGCGGTTTATATCGGCTATCTGGGGTTCAGCGCGCGCGGCGCCTCGGCGGATCCTGTGGTCGCCGAGCTCACTGACGTGGACCACATGGAGGGCTTGCCCAAGGGGCGCCTGGCCATCGCCGGCTACACGCTTCTGGGCCTTGTCCTGCTGCCGGTGGGCGCCGAGCTGATCGTGCGCGGCGCCACGGGAATCGCGGCGACGCTGGGGGTTCCCGAATCGATCATCGGTCTGACCATTCTGGCGCTGGGCACCAGCCTGCCGGAGCTGGCCACCGCCATGGTCGCCGCCCTGAAGAAGCAGGCGGAGATGGCCATCGGCAATGTCATCGGGTCGAACATCTTCAATATCTGCGCGGTGGGCGGCATCACCGGCATCGCCGCCACGGCGGCCACGGGCAACCCGGCCCCGGTGGACGCGGAATTCATCCGCTTTGATTTCTGGGTCATGGCCGGCGCCATGCTGGCGGCCAGCATACTGGTGTTCGCGAAAAAGCCGGTGGGCCGCCTCGTGGGCGCGGTCTTCTTCGCCACCTATGTGGCCTATATCGCCTATCTCGCCTGGGGCGCGCTGGGCTAGGACGCCCCAGCGCCTCCAGCGCCTCCAGCGCCTCCAGAGCCTCCAGACTCCCCGGCCTCGTCCGCCTCCCGCTCCGCCTCATGAAGGCGATCCGCCGGTCCCGGACCGAAATGGCCGGCGATCCCGGTGCCCACGCCGCCGCAGCGGTAATACTGGTCCGCGTACGGCGTGCCGGCGAGAAACGCCTTCGTGGTCGCCCAGTGCGGCAGCGAGGCGATCCTGCCCTCCAGGGCCAGGCGCACCCAGCTCCTGCAGCTCTCACGCAGGCCGTCGCGCTCGGCCAGAATGCGCGCCTCCAGCTCCAGGCTCACCCGCTCCTCCCATCCGCCTTCACCGCTCCCGGCGCCAGCGGAGTCGCGATAGCGCTCGGCCAGCTTCAGCGCGCTTTCCGCCTCCTTCAGCCGCCCGCCGCGCGACAGCGCGATGGCCGCGCGCGCACAGCGGTCGGCCTCGGCCCGCAGCGCCGCGCCCGAGAGCGAAGCGTCCCCCTCCCGATCACCGCCGCCCCGAGCAACGCCGCCCCGATCAACGCCGGCTAGATCACCGCCGTCCTCCCCATCGCTCCCGTCCGCCGAACGGGGCGGGGCGGCGCCGCCCGCCTCTTCCGCTTCCGCCTCCGCCTTCATCGCCGCCTCCACCCGCTCACGCTCCAGATCGCAGCGCCGCCAGCCGCCGCGCTGCGCCCATTGATACAGGGTGGACGCGGGCACGCCGGTGATGCGCTCCACCTCGGCCATGGGCACGTCCTCGCGCCGCAGCGCGATCGCCTGCGCCTCAAGTCGGTCGCGCTCAGTGGAGATGCGGGGATTGCCAGCCATGGCGCCAGTATACGCCGGCCGCAGGAGGGGGCGGATAAGCTGGCGTGTTTTCGCGGTCTCTTTCGCGTTCGTTACGCTCTCCACCTTGCGGGGAGGGTAAGACGGAGCGCAGCTCCGGCCCGGGTGGGCGGCGCACACGCCCGCGCTTGAAAAGCCTGACGTGCTTGCCTGTGCGATTGATGCTCAAGGATCGATCCGACGCCGCTTCCCTCTCCGCCCCGCCCTAAAGCGCGGTCACCCGGACTTGATCCGGGGATTGACGCGTCCGGCTTAAGCTGCGGGAGGCTTGGCGTGGGGGTTAAGGGCAGGTCTAATTGCGGAGAAAACCGAGAACGATCCGTTCAAGCTCTTCGGGCGTCTTCGTCTCGCATTCCCAAATCACCAGAACGTCCCAGCCAAGTGCTTTCAATGCGTCAATCGCCTCGCGATCACGCTC